>WBZO01001019.1_pt1 | contig 48784 bp, 43 predicted proteins | sample 5204261 | NCBI WGS metagenome assembly WBZO01 (sample SAMN12412400, study PRJNA552823) | activated sludge metagenome | isolation source: activated sludge from anammox sidestream of wastewater treatment plant... | place: USA: North Carolina | collected 2017-09
GCAGCGCGGGGACGGCCGGGACGGGCGGCTCCGGTGGCCAGGCCACGCTGTGCGACCCAGACAATCAGACGGATCCCTGCCAGAAGTGCATCGAGAAGAGCTGCTGCACGGAGCTCGAGGCCTGCGCACGTGCCACCGGCTGCAGCGCCGAGCTCGCGGCCTACCAGGCCTGCATCTCGCAGACCGACGGCTCCGACGGGGAGAAGCTCCGCTGTGGTGGCGTCGCCGCGAAGGACGGCATCGCCGTGATGGACGCGACGATGGACCTCATCACCTGCATCGATCCGGGCGTGGACTCGGCCGCAGGCCTGGGCTGCTACGACGTCAGCGACGGCACGAAGTACAACATCTGCTTCGGCATCTGAGAGGAGCCGGAGCCGGCCTCGGCTCCTCGCCCCCACTCGTCACCACCCGAGGGAGTCTCCACCCTCGGGTGGTCCTGTTTCACGAGCCGGGAGACGCAGGCTAGGCTGACACCGGCTCAGCCCCCAGCCCAACACCGCAGCGTGGAGGTGGGGCGCGCGCCGCACGCCCTGCTCGACGCCCAGGCCACGTTCTTCGAGCATCTCTTGCAGGTCTCTTGCACCCACTGACCCACCCTTCCCAGGAGCCCACACCATGACCTACTCCCCCTGGCTCGCAACACTCGCCGTCGGCGCACTGCTCTCCACTAGCGCCTGCACGACGGTCCACCTCGACTCGAAGGGAGGCGACCAGGACGGCGGCGCCGGCGCAGCCGGGAGCGCGGGCGCAGGCGCTAGCGCGGGCTCAGGCGCTAGCGCGGGCTCAGGCGCTAGCGCGGGCGCAGGCGGCAGCGCGGGCGCGGGCGGTAGCGCGGGTGCGAGCGGCAGCGCGGGCGCCGGCGGTGGCGCGGGTGCGAGCGGCAGCGCGGGCGCCGGCGGTGGCGCGGGTGCGAGCGGCAGCGCGGGCGCGGGCGGTAGCGCGGGCGCGGGCGGCAGCGCGGGCGCCGGCGGTAGCGCGGGTGCGAGTGGCACCGGCGGCAGCGCGGGTGCGGGCGGTAGCGCGGGCGCCGGCGGCAGCGCGGGCGCGGGCGGTAGCGCGGGCGCCGGCGGGTCGAGCGGCGGCGCTGGCGCGGGGGGCTCCGCACCGTTTTGTAACCCCGAGGCCCAGACCGATCCCTGCCAGAAGTGCATGGAAGAGCGCTGCTGCGCCGAGCTCGAGGCCTGCGCGCAGGCCTCCGGCTGCACGGAGGAGCTCGTCGCCTATCAGGCCTGCATCTCGGAGACGACCGGCTCCGACGACGATCGCCTCCACTGTCTTGGTGCGGCCGCGAAGGATCACGTCAGCCTGATGAGCGCGACGCAAGCCCTCGTCACCTGCATCGATCCCTCGCCGACGGGCACCGGCGTGGTAGGCCACGGCTGCTACGCCGAGGATGCTTCTGCGACGTACAACGTCTGCTTCGGCATCTGAGCCCCTCCAGCTCGCTCGCCCGCCGCTCTGCCAAACGAGCCGTGGGCACGCGGGGCGCACCGGCGCGTGGCACCGCGCCCCGCCGGGGCGCTAGACGTTCATCAGCTTGCGGAACCGCTTGGCGTCCGCGAACTGATCCACGTTGCAGAACACGTAGGTGGCGCGCTGCTCCAGCCCGTCGGCGGCGATCTCTGCGAGGCGCTCGATGGCGGGGTCTTCGTACCGCGACTTGTGCCCCGCAGGGCCAGGGAGGCGGTAATAGGCGGTGTCGCGCTTGGAGAGCCCCGCGACGAGCGGATCTCGCGCGGCCAGCGTCCCGGTGTCTTCGGCGAGTTGGTCGGCGTCCTCCGGATCCCAGCTCGAGCCAGGCTCGAAGACCACGGTCTCGAAGCGCTCCCGCGCGAAGCCCAGGAACTCCTTGAGGGCCGCGCGGTTCGTCCGGGTCGCGGTGAACTCCTGCGGCGCCACGAAGACGGCGGTCCGCGCCTGCAGGTCTGCGGCCACCTCGCCCAGGGCGTCGAGGGCGGTCTCGATCACCTTCCCGAGGCGAAAGTTCTCCTGGCCCACGGCGCGGGGGCCGAGCAACGCGAAGGCGAAGCCCTCCGGGGCCTCACGCCGCCAACGCCGCACCGTGCCGGCTCCCGGGGCGCCCAGGTGCGTCTCCTGCACCTCCACGAAGAGGTACTCCTTGAAGTAGCGGGTCGCGGGGACCGCGAAGCCAGCACAGCCAACCGTGATCATGGGAGCCGAACGCTAACACAGCCCACGCTGGAGGGCTGTAGCTCCCCCGCGCTTCAGGCGATGAAGTTGATGATTCGGGCCGGGACGTACACGAGCTTCCTGACGGCCTTGCCTTCGAGCGCGCGCTGGACGGCCTCGTCCGCCAGCGCGCGCTCGCGCGCTTGGCTCTCGGAGGCGTCTCTCGCGAGGACGACCCGCCCCCGCACCTTCCCGTTCACCTGCACGGCCAGCTCCACCTCGTCATCCACGCACAAAGCCGGCTCGAAGCTGGGCCAAGCGGCCGTCGCCACGCTGGGCGCCTCGCCGAGCGCCGCCCAGAGCTCCTCTCCGAGGTGCGGCGCGAACGGCGAGAGCAAGAGCACCAGCGTGGTGAGGGCCTCTCTCGGAGGCGGGTCCAACTTACTCAGGTGGTTGACGAGGATCATCATCGAGCTGATGCAGGTGTTGAGACGGAGCGCGTCGATGTCCTCGCCCACCTTCTTGATGGTGCGGTGCAGCAGCCGCCGCGTCTCGAGCTCGGCCGGACCCTCCCCCACGGGCCCCGTGCACAGCTTGTAGATCCGGTCGAGGAAGCGCCGCACCCCCTGGATACCGCTCGTCTGCCAGGGCTTCACCTGCTCCAGCGGGCCCATGAACATCTCATAGACGCGCAGGCTGTCGGCGCCGTACTTTTCCACCACCGCGTCGGGGTTGACCACGTTGCCGCGGCTCTTGCTCATCTTCTCCGCGCTGGGCACCACGCGGACGCCGTGCTCGGCGTGCTCCACGCCGCCCTCCCGGCTGAGCACCTCGGACTCCTTGGCGAAGCGCCGCTCCACCGGCGTCCCGTCCGCCAGGTGCAGCGCCCCGGTGTCGGGATCCGCGCTCACCTCGGCGTCTCCCGGGTGAGCGCGGAGCAGCTCCCCCGCGGGCCCTAGCTCCGCGTACCAGCGGTAGGCCATGCCCAAGATCATGCCCTGATGGACGAGCTTGGTGAACGGCTCGGGGTGCTTCACCACCCCGAGATCGAACAGCACCTTGTGCCAGAAGCGCGCGTAGAGCAGGTGCAGCACGGCGTGCTCCGCGCCGCCCATGTAGAGGTCCACGGGCATCCAGTCGTCGTACGCCTGCTCCGAGAACGCCGCGCGTGAGTTCCTAGGGTCCAAGAACCTCAGGTAGTACCAGCAGCTCCCCGCCCACTGCGGCATGGTGTTGGTCTCCCGCGCATACCACTGGCCGTCTCTCTGGAAGAAGCGCCAGCCGAGCGCGCGCGCCAGCGGCCCCTGCGGATCTCCAGGGCGATAGTCGTCCAGCTCCGGCAGCAGCAGCGGCAGCTCCGCCTCATCGACGGCGAGGGGCCGCGTCCAGTCGATGCTGTACGGCGCGCCCGCGCGAGGGTCTCCCTCGGTGGTGACGGGGAAGTAGATGGGGATGGGCTCTCCCCAGTAGCGCTGGCGGGAGAAGACCCAGTCCCGCAGCTTGTACTGCACCTTGCGGCGCCCCACGCCACGGGCCTCCAGAAGCTCGATCATCTTGCTCTTGGCGGCGGGCGTGGCGAGCCCCTCGATGAGGGGAGAGGCCACGGCGACGCCGTCGTCACAGAAGGGCAGCTCGACCTGCTGGGCTCCCGACCCCGCCGGGGCCACCACCTGCGTCACCGGCAGCCCATACGCCCGCGCGAATTCGAAGTCGCGCTCATCGTGCGCCGGCACCGCCATGATGGCGCCGGTGCCATAGGCGCCGAGGACGTAGTCGGCGGTGTAGATAGGGATCTTCTGGCCCGTGAGCGGGTGCAGCGCGTGGGCGCCGGTGAACACCCCCGTCTTCTCCTTGCCGAGCGCGGTGCGCTCGAGGTCGCTCTTGTGGCGCGCCGCCTCGACGTAACGCTCCACCTCGCCGCGCTGCTCCGCGCTGGACAGCTCGAGGGTGAGCCGATGATCGGGCGCGATGACCATGTAGCTGGCGCCGTACAGCGTGTCCGGGCGCGTCGTGTAGACGGTGAGGTGGTCTCGCCGCCCCTCCAAGGCAAACTCCACCTCCGCCCCCTCGCTGCGCCCGATCCAGTCGCGCTGCTTCTGCTTCGTCTCCGGCCAGTCGAGCGGCTCGAGCTCACTGGCGAGGCGGTCGGCGTAGGCGGTGATCTTGAGCTGCCACTGCCGTAGCGGCTGGCGCACCACCGGGTAGCCACCGCGCTCGCTGCGGCCGTCGATGACCTCCTCGTTGGCCAGCACCGTGCCCAGCTCCGGGCACCAGTTGACGGGGATCTCCGCTTGGAACGCGAGCCCAGCGTGAAACAGCTTCAGGAAGATCCACTGCGTCCACTTCACGTACTCTGGGTCGGTCGTGGACACTTCGCGGTCCCAGTCGTACGAAAACCCAAGGCTCTGGAGCTGGCGCTTGAACACCGCGATGTTGGCCAGCGTGGTCTCTCGCGGGTGCGTGCCGGTCTGGATGGCGTGCTGCTCCGCGGGGAGCCCGAAGGCGTCCCAGCCCATCGGGTGCAGCACGTCGAAGCCGCGCATCCGCTTGTACCGCGCCACCACGTCCGTGGCCGTGTAGCCCTCCGGGTGCCCGACGTGCAGCCCCGAGCCGGACGGGTACGGGAACATGTCGAGCGCGTAGTACTTGGGCGCTCCGGGGCGCCGCACCGCGCGGAAGGTCCGGTGCTCTGCCCAGTAGCGCTGCCAGCGCCGCTCGATCTCCAGGTGTTCGTAGGCCATGCTGGCTGCGCGAATAGCAGGTTTTGTCCGTCTGGGGCAGCGCGCGCGGGGCCCGGCCGGGGGAGCTTGCGAACCACGGAGCCTCCAGCGACAATGAAGCCCGCGGGATTGCCCGAGGAGGTCCATGATGAGAGCGCGATGGTGGTTGGCGGGGGTCTTGGGCGCTGGTCTGAGCGGAGGCGTCGTCGCCTGTGGCGGCGACGCTGACGGGGGCTCGGGGGGCGCCAAGCTGGAGGACGTCCCGGCGAGGCTCGCGGCGGCGCAGTGTACCGCCTTCCGGGGCTGCTTCGGGCCCTTGGCGGACATCTACTTCAGCGGCCAGTCGTGCGAGGAGCGCATCACGAAGGCGGTGGAGCAAGGGGACTGGCCGGAGATCGTCGCGGCGGTGGAGGCGGGGCGCGCGAAGTACGCGCCGTCCAAGCTCCAGGGCTGCCTCGATCGCATGCGCCAGGGGAGCTGTGGGTCGATCAACGCGAGGGATCTCCCGGAGTGTGTGGCGGCCTTCGATGGGACCGTCGCCGCCGGAGGTGACTGCACCCTGGACGCGGAGTGCGTGGGCGGCACCTACTGCAAGATGGGCAGCGCCTGCCCCGGGAAATGCACCGCGCGGGGGGCCGCCGGGGCGGACTGTGAGCAGGAGGACCACTGCGCGAGCGGCCTGGTCTGTAGTCCGGAGGGGCGCTGCGTGGCGCCCGCGAAGCTAGGAGAGGCCTGCGACGCCGGCGCCCCGGAGTGTGAGCCGGGGCTGCTCTGCATGGGCGCGGACGACCAGGCGCGGCGCCCCGGCAGCTGCCGGACTCAGGCCGACGCCCTCTCGTCACGGCAGGGGGAGGTGTGCTCGCCCAGCGAAGGCAAGCTCTGCAAAGATCTCGCGCCCTGCGCGTTCGACGGCATCGTGGGGCAGCAGCCCGTCTTCAAGTGCATCGCGCCGGTGGCGAAGGGCGCAGCCTGTGCCATCGCGTTCCCGGATCCTTGTCAGGCCGACGAGTGGTGCTCGGGCATCGACACCCAGCAGGGCGTGTTCACCGGGACGTGCCGCCCGCTCGCGGGCGAGGGAGAGCCCTGCTCGGACGGCTTCGGGAAGGCGTGCCGCCCCGGCGCCGCCTGCGACGACGGCGTCTGCCGGACGGTCCAGGAGCGGGGCGGCACCTGCTCGAGCGACGTGGGCTGCTACAGCGAGCGGTGTAGCAACGGCACCTGCGTCGCCCACTCCCCCTGCGCCACGTCTCCCTAGCGCCCTTGGCGTCGGAGCTTGCTTTGAAGCCGGCTCCGACGCCGCGCCTGGCGCTCCGGGGTCTCACTGGTGCCGCGCTCCACCTGCTCGAGCGCGCTCCAGGGCCGCTTGACGTGGTGTTCGTAGAGCTTGGCTAGCTCCAGCCTCAAGCTCGGCTCGGACACCTCGCGCGCCAGCGCCTCATAGTCCTCGAGCGCGCGGCTCCGCTCACCTCGCGCCTTGGCGATGTCGCCGCGAGCGCGCAGGGCCGCGGCGCCGCCCCCGTGCACCACCGCGCGCTCCGCGGCCAGGCTGGCCTCCGTCAGCGCCCCCGCGCGCCGTAAGGTCCTCGCCAAGCCCACGAGGTCGCCCCCCTCCAGGCGCTCCAGCGGCTCCCCATAGAGGCCTACCAGCGCGGCCATGCTGAGCACGTCCCAAGCGTTGTGCTCGATCACCGGCGCGAGCTCCTGCACGTCTCCGGTGCGGAGGAAATGCGCGTAGCGCGACGCGACCTCGGCGCCCTCGATGTCCTGCCCGCGCTGGAAGCCCAGCACCTCCACCTCGATCCGCTTGAGCGAGCAGCGCCCCAGCCTCCCGCGGTGCAGTCGCCGCGCGACGTGGAGCAGATCCAAATGGGGGGGCGCCGGCGGCGCCGGGCACCGCACCATCACGTACCGGGACACCAGCAGCGGCCAGTCGAAGCTCCGCCCGTTGAAGCTCACGAGGCAGGAGGCGTGCTCCACGCGTCGTGTCAGCCAGTCGAGGAGCGCGGCCTCGTCGCTCGGGGAGCGCAGCAAGAGCTGCTCGAGCCAGAGCGCACCCTCGGCGTCGAAGGCGGCCAGCCCGACGAGGAACGCGAGGCTCCCGGCGCCGCCGAGGCCCGTCGTCTCCGTGTCGAGGTAGAGCGCGCGCCCGAGCTCACCGCCCGCCAGGGAGGGGTCGAGCGCCAGCAGCGCGAGCAGCCCCGCCGAGGCGCTCCGCGCCGCGCTCGTGGGGGCGCGGCCCACGAGGTGGTCCGAGGGGAGGCACCAGCGGCGCACCAGCACCGGCCCCTGCGCCGTCGGCTGTGGCTCGAAGCCCAGCGCCTCGAAGCTCCCCCACGGCGGCTCGGGAGACGCCAGCGGGCACCCCTGCGCCAGCGCCTCGAGCCGCGTCTGGAGCTGCTCGAGCGGCACGGCGCCGGGTGGCGCGCTCCCCCCCGGCGGCGCGGGCAAGCGCTCGAGCTGGCGTTTGAAGCGGCTCACGGCCAGGCAGTCTAGCCGAGCCGAGCGGGCGCTGCCGGCCGGGCGCTTGGCGGCGCCCGGCTCCCCAGCTAGTTCCCAGCTCATGGCGCACGTCTTCGGGCTCACCGGCGGCATCGGCTCGGGCAAGAGCGCCGTCGCGGCACACTGGCGCGCGCGCGGCTTGCCCGTGGTGGACGCCGACGAGCTGGCGCGAGAGGCCGTCGCGCCGGGCAGCGAGGGGCTGGCGGCCCTCGTCGCGGAGTTCGGTCCCGAGATCTTGGACGCTCAGGGGCGGCTCGCGCGCAAGCGCTTGGCGGGCCTGGTGTTCGAGGATGAGGCGCGACGCGCTCGCCTCAACGCCATCACCCACCCGCGCGTCCGAGCCCTCAGCGTGCAGCGCTTCCTGGAGCTCGCGCAGCGGGGGGAGCCCTTGGCGTGCTACGAGGTCCCGCTGCTCGTAGAGAGCGGACTCACCGAGGCGCTGCGTCCGCTGGTGGTGGTCGCCGCCGGAGTGGAGCAGCAGATCCAGCGCGCCATGGCGCGTGACGGCGCCGCTGAAGCCGAGATCCGCGCGCGCATCGCGGCGCAGCTCCCGCTCGCCGACAAGATCGCGGTGGCGGACCACGTGATCTACAACGACGGCACCCGGCAGCAGCTCCACGCGGCCGCGGACACCGTGCTGCTCGCCATCTGCGAGCGGCTGGGCCTGGACGTGGCGCGCTACTTCGGGTGAGCGGTCAATCTTCGGCGCGGGCGCGCGCCGCGCGCAGGGTGTTCTCGAGCAGCATGGCGATGGTCATGGGGCCGACGCCGCCCGGCACCGGGGTGAGCGCCGCGACGTGCCCGTGGACGTCCTGGAAGTCCACGTCGCCGCACAGCTTGCCAGCCTCGTCGCGGTTCATCCCGACGTCGATGACCACGGCCTCTTCACGCAGCCACGAGGCCTTCACCATCTTCGCGCGACCCACCGCCGCCACCACCACCTCCGCCTCACGGCACAGCTCCGGCAGGCCCCGCGTGCGCGAGTGGGCGACCGTCACCGTGGCGCTCCGACCGAGGAGCAAGGCGGCCATCGGCTTGCCGACGATGTTGCTCCGGCCGATGACCAACGCGCGCGCGCCCGCCAGCTCGACGCCGACCTCGTCCAGGAGTCGTAGGCAGCCGCGCGGCGTGCACGGGACCAGCCCCGGAGCCCCCGTCCACAGCGCCCCCACGTTCACCGGGTGAAAGCCATCCACGTCCTTGGCCGGATCGATGGCGAGCAGGACGGGCTCCGCCTCGGCGCTCGGTGGCAGCGGCAGCTGGACCAAGATGCCGTCCACCTCCGGCGCCTGGTTCAGCTCACGCACGAGCGCCAGCAGCGCCTCGGTCCCCACGCTGCTGGGCAGCCGATGTACCCGACCGGCCATCCCGACCTCCGCGGCCGCGCGCTCCTTGTTTCTCACGTAGACCGCGGACGCCGGATCTTCCCCAGCGAGCACCACGTGCAGCCCGGGCGCGCGCCCGTGCCGCGCTCGAAACTCAGCGACCCCGTGCGCCACCTCCGCGCGCACCTTCGCCGCCACCGCCTTGCCATCGATGAGCCGTGTCATTGCGCGCCGAGGGCTACCAGAGCTAAGGCGCCGCCTCCAGCCCCACGACCGTCAGCCCCCCGGCGCGCACACGCAGCTCCACCCTGCGCCGCTGACCTGCGACGACGTAGTCCAGCGTCGTGGCTCCGCCCGACGCCTCCACGTTGGCCACCAGCGCGAGCCCGGTCGTGTCCGTCACGTCCACCACGTCCGACCAGCCACCGAGCTGCGCGTAGAGGACGGCGGTGCCGTCACGGGGCAGGACTCGCGCTCCCTCCGCCGGTCCGAAGCGGTCTCGTAGCTGCACGAGCAGCACGGCCTTGGTGGGCGCTCGCGTGAGCGGCCGGGTGGCGAAGGAGAGCGCCAGCTCCACATGGGCAGCGCGCGCCACCACCAGCTCGACGGGCTGCGCGCCGGGGAGCGTGCTCACGGCCTGCGTGGTGGGCAGGTAGCCCCTCGTCGTGGGCCCCGGCTCCGTCACGTCGACCCAGACCGCGCTCGAGGCCACCACGCCACTGACGGAGAACGGACCGACGCCGCTCCAGGGTGCGGACACGCGCTGCCCCTGCGGCGCAGGGAAGCTCAGCTCGAGCGGCCCCGGGGCCGTGACTCGTGAGGACAGCCCGGCGTCTGCGTAGGCCGACACGAAGCCCGTCACGGTCGTCACCGTCTCCGTCCCCCCCTCCGCGGACGCATCGGCGCCACCCGCGCCGCCCGTCCCCGAGGATCCGCCCTGGCTCCCTGGCGTGGCTCCGCCTCCGCAGAGCGCCCCTGCGTCGCAGTAGCCGTCGAGCCGCGGGGCGCGCTCCGGTCCCTCACCGCACGCCACCAGCCCGAGCGCCAGGCCGGCAGAGAGGAGCCACACGCGCTGCATCCGCAGCAGCCTAGCACTCGGTCGCGCGCGCGACACCCACGCCCCAACCTGGGCGAGGTGGGCGTCGCGCGTGCTAGGCTGCGCGGGCTCTCGCTCCCCACGCCCGCCGTGAAGCCGCTGAACGTCCCGCCACCTCCGCTACGCTCGGCAGGCTGGGCGCTCCTGCACGGCGCGCTCCTCGCCGCCGGCCTCGCGCTGCTCTTGGCGCTCGCGGGAGCGCCAAGCCGCCTCGCGCTGGCCGAGCACCGCGCGCAGTACGGCCAGCGCCCCGTCGAGCTGCTGCTCACGGGGCTGACGGTGGACGTGCGTGACGGCCTCTACCTCACCTGGCTGCTCGGCCTGACGCTGCTGCTGCTGCGGTCGGGCTGGTGGCTCGCGGGTCGACGCCGTCGCCCCGCGGCGCCTGAGCTGCACGCTTGGGCGGAGAGCTCGCTGCTGACGGCGGGCGTCCTCGGGGCCCTGCTGCTCAGCGTGCTCTGGGTCGCACCCACGGAATTCATGATCGAGCGCGGACTCTACCCCACCCGGCTCGATCTCCCGGTGGGCGCGACGGGAGGAGGCTACTTCAAGAGCGCCCTCGGCACCTATGGGCTCGAGCGCTTTCGGTGGCGGCTGCTGCTCACGCTGCCCACGCTCGGCCTGGTGGGCCTCGGCCTCGTGCGTCTCTCGCGCCGGCACGGCGCTCGGAGCGGTGGCGGAGGGCTCAGGCTCGCCGGGGTGTTCGTTGGCTGCGTCGTCGTCGTCGGGCTGTGTCACGTCCTGCACCGCCAGAGCCCTCGCTGGTGCACCAGCATCAAGAACTGGCGAGAGGTGAGCTCACCGCTCGTCACCTTCGTGGGCAACCTCGGCGAGACGCAGCAAAACGTGCGCTTGGGGCTCATCGGGGCGCTGGCCTCGGCGCCGCTGGAGGCGACGACGCGCCCGCAGGGCCCGACGCTGCTCGGCTTCCCACCGCCGCCGGTCGCGCCGCCCCCAGCGGCCCCCGGGGGCGCGGTCTGCCTCCCCCACCCCCTCGCGCGCCGGCTCGACGAGCGCTCCGACACCGCGCTCGAGCGGCGCTTCACGGAGCTGAGCGAGGCGCTGTTCGAGGGGCAACGGCGACCCCTCCGGCTCTGGCACGTCCTGCTGGAGAGCTTCCGCGCCGACGACCTGCACGTGCTCCAGCCGCTCGCCCCGGCGGCCCTCACCCCCAGGATGACGGCGCTCTACGAAGAGCGCGCCGCGCAGGGGCAGGTCATCGCCGCGCGACAGCTCTATCAAGCCGGCGCGCGCACCTCGCACGCGCTCGCCGCGGTGAGCTGTGGGCTCGGCACGCTGCCCCTCGGGCTGTCGGCCGCGCGTGATCTCGGCCTGCTGTCGCTGCGGTGCTTGCCCGACGTCTTGGTGGACGCCGGCTTCTCGGCGCGCTTCGTCTACGGCTCCGATCCCGCGTTCGACAACATGCTGACCTTCCTGCGTCATCACGGCGTCCGGCAGCTCCTCACCGAGCACGACTTCATCGAGCCCGTCCCGCACCAGGGCTGGGCCGTGCCGGACGATCGCGTCCTGCAGCAAGCGGTCTCTACCGCCAGCTCCCCGCGGGCGCGGCCAGAGTACCAGCTCCTGATGACGCTCTCGCACCACCACCCCTTCCCGCTCCCGGAGGACTACCCCCCCGAGCTCGAGGCGCAGGTGGAGCGCGCCACGGCGAGCAGCGCGACGCCGCTCACACGAGACGATCGGGCGCGGCTACGCACGCTCGCCTATGCGGACTGGGCCTTCGGACGCTTCATCGACGCCATCGAGCAGAGCCCTGACGCCGAGGGCAGCGTCATCGTAGCGCATGGTGACCACTCGACGGCCGATCGACTGCTCTGGCGCGCCGCGGACGCTCCGCTCGCCGAGCCGGAGCGGCTGCGCGCCCTCGGTCAGATCCCGTGGGTCATCGTCCTGCCCAGCGCCACGGTGGCGGCGGCCGCGCAGCCCGACCGGGTGCGGAGCGCCGTGAGGGCGCTCAACGAGCTGCTGAGCACCCTCGTCCTCTCCGAGAACGACCTCCCTGCCCTCCTGCTGGAGCTGCTGCGTCACTCCCGTGAGCTGCGCGCCCTGCGCCCGGAGCAGCGTTGGCACACCCTCGGCGGACAGCGCACCAGCCCGCACTATCAGCCACCGGCTTGGGGGTCCGACACCGTCTACGGCTTCAACGCCAGCTCGGAGCTGTACCTCGTGGGGCCCTCCGGGCCCCGGCGCGTCGGCGTGGAGACCGCTCAGCCCCTCCGCGACGGCGCCCAGCTCCTCGAGGCCGCAGGCAGCCTGAGCCCGGCGCTGGGGCTCCTGCAGCAGCTCCTGCTGCGCCCCGCGAGCTGTGACTCGAGCCCCGCCGCTCCCTGACCTGGCCGCTCAGCTCGGCGCGGGCTCGAGCGCCGGCCCGTCCTCGACGCGGCGCACCCGGAGTCGGTGGATCGCGAGCACCGCGAGCAGCAAGCCCACCCCGATGAGCTGAGAGGTGCTGAGCCCGAGCCAGCCGCCGCGGTCGTCCCGCCGCAAGATCTCGAGCAAGAACCGGAGCACCGCGTAGAGGCCGGTGAAGGCCAAGAACACCTGCCCGTCGTAGCGCTTTCGGCCGTGGACCCAGAGCAGCAGGTACGCCGCGATGAGCAGGCTCCCCGCCGACTCCATCACCTGCGTGGGCTGCACCGGCAAGCTGGGCAACAGCGACGAGCCGAGCAGCCCCTCCTTGAACTGAGACAAGCTGGCGGGGCTCCCCGCGGGGAAGACCATCGCCCACGCGCCGCTCGTCGGCGCGCCGAAGCAGCAGCCCGCCAAGAGGCAGCCCATGCGGCCGAAGCCGAGCCCCACCGGGATGACGAGCCCCGCCATGTCCGCGGCGCGCCAGAAGGGGAAGCGATCGCGCTTGAGCAGGAACCACGCGGCGCCCACCGCGCCGAGGAAGCCCCCGTAATAGGTGAGGCCGCCGGCCCAGAATTTTGCCCAGGCGAAGCAGTCGGTCTCGAGCGGACGGCACACCTGCTTGGCCGCGTCCCAGCTCCCGGTGGGCCCGTGGGGCACCGAGAACCAGCCGAACACCCCGGGGCTGTACTGGTCCCGCAAGCACTCCGCTTGGCTGAGCTTCCACTCCACCAGCTCCGGCGCGGTGCAGAGGTGCACGTAGTCCCAGAAATAGCCGTCGGCCAGGACGTGCAAGACGCGCGCGCCGGCGACCCCCGCCAGCAGCATGGCCAGCCCCAGATCCACCACGACGTCCGGGTTCTGGCCGATGCGCTTGGCCCACAGCGCGCCCATCACGGTCGCGATGAGAAAGCCCGTGACCAGCAGCACGAAGTAGCTGGGGAAGCCGACGTCGAGGAAGGTGAAGAGGCGCCCTTGCACGCTTGGCCTCAGGTGGCTCGCCGGCTCTGCCGCGCCGCGGCGGCGCCCCGCTTGGAGGTCACCATGTCCACCGCCATGAGCCCGACCCCGATGCAGATGGCGATGTCGGCGACGTTGAAGGTGGGCCAGTGATCGGTCACGCTCCAGCCCGTGTAGAGCTTGGCGACGGCGGCGTTCATCTTCTCTATCCACACCGCGCGGTAGTCGATGAAATCAATGACGCTGCTGCGGGTGATCCGATCCGAGAGGTTGCCCAGCGCCCCCCCGAGCACCAAGGGCAAGCCCCACTGGAGGGCCCGCTGCTGCGGCGTGAGGCGATGGTAGAGCGAGACGATGAACGCGATGGCCAGCGCGCTGACGATCAGGAAGAACGGCCGCCGGAGGTTCTCGCTCTCGTTTTGTAGCAGCCCCCACGCCCCGCCACGGTTGTAGGCCAGCGTGAAAAACAGGTGATCTTTAATCACGACGATGCTCGGATCCAGCAGCGTCCGCTGGGAGAGCGTCAGCTCCGCCCAGGCCTTGGAGCCGATGTCCGCGGCGAGGGTGAGCGAGGCGAGCACCCCGAAGAAGAGGTAGCTCGGCCGCGCCGCCAGCGCGGCCAGCTCTGCGCGACGCTCCTCCACCGTCGGGGGGGGTGGCCCCGCAGGAGAGTCCGAGGCAGTGGGCGCGACGGGGGCCCCCAACGGCTGAGCCTCCTCCAAGGGAGCCGGCGGGGCGGGCGGATGGCTATCGCTCATGCGGCGGTTGTCCTACGCCAAACGGCCCCCCCCTGCCAGGATCAGCGCCTAGGCTTGCTGATTTGAGCCTCTTGCCGGGCACCGCACATCTGTCTAGTGTCTCCGGGTGACCCTCGCCGCCCCGTGGACCGAGCCGCATGGGCTCGGCGCCGTGATCCAGCGCTGGCAGAGCGCCGGCAGCGTCCAGCGCTGCCTCAGCTTGGACCGAACGCTCGAGCCCAGCCCGGGCAGCTATGCCCCGCTGCCTGCGACGCTCCACCCGGGGCTGCGCGCGGCGCTCGCGCAGCGTGGGATCGAGCGGCTGTACGCCCACCAAGCGCGCGCCATCACCGCAGCGGAGCAGCGGCGTCACGTCGTCATCGCCACCCCAACGGCCAGCGGCAAGAGCCTCTGCTTTCACCTGCCGGTGCTCGACGCCCTCGCGAAGGATCCCAGCGCCACTGCGCTGTTCCTCTACCCCACCAAGGCCCTCTCGCGCGATCAAGAGGCGAAGCTCCTCGAGCTGACGGCGGACGCGGCGCTGCCGCTGGGGGCCGTGGTCTTCGACGGAGACACCCCCGGGGACGCACGGCGCGTCGCGCGGGAGCGCTGCCGCATCCTGCTCACGAACCCGGACATGCTCCACTCCGGCATCCTGCCGCACCACCCGAAGTGGGCCAGCTTCTTTCAGGGGCTCCGCTACGTCGTCCTGGACGAGCTGCACACCTACCGCGGCGTCTTCGGCTCGCACTTGGCGCACGTCGTCGCGCGGCTCCTGCGCCTCGCGCGCTTTCACGGCGCGTCGCCGACGCTCATCACCGCGACGGCCACCATCGGCAACCCGCAAGAGCACGCCGCCAAGCTCCTGGGCGTCGCGCCCGAGGAGGTGGAGCTGGTGACGGAGTCCGGGGCCCCCCGCTCCGCGCGCCACCTCTACGTGTACAACCCCCCGGTCGTCAACGAGCAGCTCGGGATCCGCGCGAGCGTGCTCAAACAGACCGTGCAGCTCGCGGCGGATCTCGTGCGCGCGCGGGTCTCCACCATCGTGTTCGGCAAGACGCGCAACGCGGTGGAGGTCATGCTCAAGTACCTCCGAGAGGCCTGCGCGGGCGTCGTCCCCCCGGAGGCGCTGATGGCCTACCGCGGCGGCTACCTCCCCGAGACGCGCCGGCACATCGAGCGCGGGCTGCGCTCGGGAGAGATCGCCTGCGTCATCGCCACGAACGCGCTGGAGCTCGGGATCGACATCGGGGATCTCGACGCCGTGCTGTGCGCCGGTTACCCGGGCACCGTCGCTGGCACCTGGCAGCGCTTCGGCCGCGCGGGGCGGCGCGGCGCCGACAGCATCGCCGTCTTGGTCTGTAGCAGTGAGGCCACGGATCAATTCCTCGCGCGGGAGCCGGAGTACCTCCTCGCGGCGGGCGCGGAGCAGGCCCTCATCGACCCCAGCAACCCTGAGATCTTCATCCAGCACCTCAAGTGCGCCGCCTTCGAGCTGCCCTTCGTCCTCAGCGCGCCGGGAGCGAGGCCGCTGGCGCCCCGCCCCGCCGCCGGCGAGGGCTACGCTGGCGCGGACGCCGAGGTCACGCGTGACGCGCTGGACTACCTCGCCCAGCACGGGCTGGTGCACGCCAGCGACGGCCGCTACCAATGGACGGGGGAGGCCTTCCCCGCGCAGCACGTCAGCTTGCGCAGCGTCGGTTGGGACAACTTCGTGATCATCGATGTTGCCACCGAGCGCGCCATCGCGGAGCTGGACTGGCGCTCCGCGCACACCATGCTGCACGAGCAAGCCATCTATCAGCACGACGCCGAGCAGTGGCAGGTGGAGCGGCTAGACTACGACAACCACAAGGCCTTCGTCCGCCACGTCAAGCCAGACTACTTCACCACCGCGCTCACCTACCGCAGCGTGGAGGTCATCGAGCCGCTGGAGGAGACGCGGCTCGGGCCGGCCACGCTGGGCCTCGCCGAGGTGAAGGTGGTGGAGAAGGTCACGGGCTACAAGAAGCTCAAGTACTTCACCCACGAGAACGCGGGCTACGGGGACGTGGCGCTGCCGGAGATGCAAATGCACACGCTCAGCTTCTCGCTCACCCTGCCCAGTGAGCTGCTCGACGGCCTCGGGCTCGGCAAGGAGCAGGCGCTCGACGGGCTGCGTGGGCTAGGGGCTGCGCTGGAGCTGGTCAGCGCCCTGGCGCTCATGTGTGACCCTCGAGATCTCGGGCAGACCCTCGGCGACGGCGCGAGCGCCGAAGGTCCCGCGGGACGGGACTACCTCGCCGGCAAGACCGGCGGCTTCAACGCCACGATCTTTCTGTTCGACGCCATCCCCAACGGCGTCGGGCTCGCGGAGCGGATCTACCGCACCGCGCCGGCGCTGCTAGAGCGCGCTCGCCGGCTCATCAGCCAGTGCGGCTGCCGCGCAGGGTGCCCCGCCTGCGTCGGCCCGGGCCTCCCGGAGCGCAAGCGGGTGGCGCTGGATCTCGCCGCGGTGCTCCTGAGCTGAGGGCGCAGACCTCCTCGCGACACCTCCCGGCGAGGCCTGCTCTCGGGCGTGACCTCGAGCTCCACGACGGTGGCGCGCCCCGGACGCACGGCACCCCCGCCTCACCCCCGGCGCCGGGATGCTATGCTCGGGCGCCGTGAGTCCTCGGCGTTCCACTGGCTCTCCCGCGCGCACGGGGTGGTTGCTCCTCGGCCTGCTCGGCTGGGGGGCATGCTTCGCCGAGGGCGAGGCGGGGGTGCAGCGCATCACGGACGGCGAGGGCGGCGACGCGAGCATCAGCCTGCCAGACGCGGCGCCCACCACGGACGCGGAGAGCGAGCTGAGCCCACGAGATCCGCACGCGCTGCTCAGCGTCTCCCCGGATCACGGCCCCTTCACCGGGGGGCAGCAGGTGCTCCTCCGGGGCGCGGGCTTCGGGCCTCAGGTCCGGGTCTGGTTTGGGGACACGGAGGTGGACGCCTCGGAGCTCGTCGCCGTGAGCCCCACGCGGGTGCAGGCGCGCGTGCCCCCAGGTCACGCAGGGCTGGTCACGGTGACCACCCAGAACGCCACGGACGAGTCCACGCGCCGCAGCTTGCCGGACGCCTACGCCTACGACGCCTTCTACCTCGAGCCGAGCGCTGGGCCGACGGCCGGCGGGACGGAGCTCCACGTCTTCGGTGACGCTACCGCTTGGGCGGACGACACCAAGGTGAGCGTCGACTTTCGAGACTGCGTGGGCGTGCGCGCGCTGAGCCCCACCGAGCTGCTCTGCACGGCGCCGCCTGGCACACCAGGCGCCAAGCCGGTGCGCGTCACCACGGCTGATGGCGTGAGCGTGGACGTGCTGGATGCCTATCGCTACGGAGACAGCGACGACGGCTACCGTGGAGGGCTGTCTGGCGCTCCCCTGGACGGTCGACTCAAGGTCATCGCGCTCGACAACCTGCTCGGCTTGCCCATCCCGAACGCCACCGTCATCGCCGGAGAGTCGACGGCCTCGCCCACGCAGCTCACCGGCGCGAGCGGCACGACCGTCTTTCAGACGCCGAGCTTGAAGGGCCAGGTCACCGTCACCGTCGCCAAGCGCTGCTTTCAGCCGCAGACCTTCGTGGACGTGCCGGTGGACTCCGTCACGGTGTACCTCGACCCCGTGTTGTCACCGGCCTGCGCGGACTCGGGTGACCCCCCAGCGGTGGGCGGCACGCCGGGGAGCAGCTCGGCCGTCACGGGTGAGGTGGTGTGGCCGGAGATGGTGGAATTTCAGCGCTCCGGCTGGAACGGCGTCCCCGAGCCCAAGGGCCCGGACGAGCGCCAGGTCGCGTACGTGTTCCGCCTCGCCTCGGACTACACGCGGGGCTTTCAGCTCCCGGAGGCGAGCGCCGCCATCACCCCAGAGTCCGAAGGAGAGCGGGGCTTCGCGTTCCGTCTCAACAGCGGCCCCGGCAACCTCACGCTCTACGCGCTCGCCGGCATCGAGAACCGCCGGCAGAGCCCCCCGAGGTTCTATGCTTACTCGCTCGGGGTGCTCCGCGGCGTCAGCGTCCAGCCGGGCAGGGCCACGCAAGACCTCTACCTGCCCATGACCCACCCGCTCGGACAGGTGCTCGAGGCCTCCGTGGCGGGCCCCACCCCCACGCGACGCGGCCCGGACCGGGTACAGGTCAACACCGCGGTCGCCATGGCGGATCAGGGCTACCTCTTGCTCCCCGGGGGGCGCGCGGAGGTCGCGCTGCCCAGCCCTGGGGTCCTCCGCTTCAGCGGGCTCCCGCCGCTGGTGGGCGCGCTGGCGGGCTCGTCCTTCATCGTCAGCGCCAGCGCGGTCACCGGCTCGCTCGGGGGCGTGCCGCGGTCGGTGCTCTCGGCGCTCAGCACCACCCACACCGGTCGCCCGCTCTCGCTGACGAACTTCGTCGAGATCCCGGTGCTGGTGGAGCCTGCGCTCAACGCTCGCTTCAGCGGGGACCGCGTCGAGCTCGACTGGCGCCCCGGCGGGCCGGCGGTCGCGGTCTCCGTCACGGAGATCGAAGCCGCGGGCGGGCTCGTGCGCTGGACCATCGCCGCGCCAGGCTCGAAGCGCCTCCTGTCCCTCCCCAACCTGGGCGCGCTGGATCCCGCGCTCGCGCCGCCGCGCGGCAGCCTCTCCATCACCGTCTCGCTGGGGCACATCGCGGGGGCCTTCGACTACGGGCGGCTACGCTACCGTGACCTCCAGCCGCGCGGCTGGACCGCCTACGCGCGGGACGTCACCCTCGTCAGCTACTGATGCGCCCTCCCCTCCGCCCCATCGTCACGAGCGCTGCGCTCGCGCTCCTGTCCACGCTGGGCTCGTGTCTGGAGCCCGGCGAGCGCTGGGAGCACGGCGAGCCCCCCCCCGCCACGGGCTGCGCGCCCGGCCGCGTCACCTGTCAGGGCGAGCGGCTCCAGCGCTGCGAGGCCGAGGCAGGCACGCTCGGGCGCTGGGTCACCGTCGACGACTGCGCGGCGGAGGGGCTCGTCTGCGTCGCAGAGCTCGAGCGCTGCCTCACGTGCCGCCCCGGCGCGACCCGCTGCGACGGGCAGACGGTCCTGCTCTGCGACGCGCGCGGCGGCGCCTTCACTCGAGCTCGCGACTGCGCGGGGACGGCCGCCAGCGTGTGTCGGGATGGCGCCTGCACCAACCTCTGCGTGGATGCCGCGCTCGAACGCAGCAACGTCGGCTGTGAGTACTGGGCGGTGGATCTCGACAACGCCAACGTCGGCGTCAACAGCAACGCCGCGGCGCAGCAGTTCGCCGTCGTCCTCAGCAACCCCCAGCTCGACCTCTCCGCCCAGGTCACCATCGAGCAGGACGACGCGCCGGTCGGCGCGCCGAGCGCCCCCTACGTGGTCGCGCGCGCCACCGTGCCCCCCATGGGGCTGCGCGTCTTCAAGCTGGGCCCCAGGGAGGTGGACGGCTCGGCGCCGGGCACCTTCAACACGGGGACGCACACGGCCCACACCCGCAGCGCCTTCCGTGTGGCCAGCGACGTGCCGCTCATCGCCTACCAATTCAATCCGCTCGAGAACGTCAACGTGTTCTCCAACGACGCCTCCTTGCTCAAGCCCACCGAGGCGCTCGGCGATCCACAGGGGCAGCTCAGCCCCGCGTACGTGGTGCTCGGCTGGCCGCAGACCATCGCCAGCACCGATGATCCAGACACCAATTTCGATCCTCGCTCGCCCACTGATTTGCGTGCCTTCCTGACGATCGTGGGCACCCGCGCCGGGACGCGCGTCCGCGTCACGCCCACCACCCGCGCGCTGGGCAGCGGCGGCGCTGGCGGGGTGCCCGAGACCCTCCCTGGGCAGGCGCTCGAGCGCACGCTCGGGCCCTTCGAGGTGCTCAACCTGGAGACGGATGACTTCTTGGCTGATTTCACCGGCACGCTGATCGAGTCCACGGCGCCCGTCGCCGTGTTCAGCGGGAGCGAGGCCAGCGACGCCCCGCACTTCGAACGCCTCCTCGAGCGCCGCTGCTGCGCGGACCACCTGGAAGAGCAGCTCGATCCCATCCGCACCGCGGGCACGGCCTTCGTGGCCAGCGTCTCTTCCAACCGCTCGGCCGCCGTGAAGGCCGCAGGCGGGGCCATCGAAGAGGTGCCACAGGTCGAGTACTTCCGGGTCATCGCCGTCACGCCGGAGGGCGCACGCGTCCACACCACCGCCCGGGAGGAGGATCGCATCTTCACCCTCGCCGGCCGCGGCAGCTACCGAGAGCTCGTGAGCGACCGCGCCTTCACCCTCACCGCCAGCGCCCCCGTGATGCTGGCGGCCATCTCTCCCAGTCAGGACGCCGCTGGCGTGCCGCGCGGGCTGCCCGGCGGGGACCCTAGCCTGCTCATCCTCCCGCCCGTCCAGCAGTTTCGGACCCGCTACGTCTTTCTCACCCCAGACAAGTACGCCTTCGACTTCATCCGCATCATCGCCGCCCGCGACACCCGCATCGTCGTCGACGGAGCGCCCCTCGAGACGCTCGCGGGCTGCGTCACGCTGCCCGGGGACGGGCTCACCGCGAGGGAGCGCGGCGCGCCGGAGCCCCCCTGGGTCGTGCACCGCTGCCAGCTCAGCTTTCCCATCATCGATCCGCTGTTGCCAGCGCCCAGCAACGTCTTGCCCGGCTCCCAGAACGACGGGGTGCACCGGCTCGAGGCGAGCGCCCCCGTGGGGGTCATCGTGGACGGCTTCGACAGCTACGTGAGCTACGCGTACGCCGCGGGGACGGAGCTCAAGGAGCTGCTGCCGCCGCAGTGAGCGGCGGCGGCGCCTCCACCCAGCGCAGCAGCGGCACGAAGGCGTCCGGCCCGGACTCCGCGAGCGCGCGGCGACAGTCCGCGAGGGTCAGCCGACGCGGCCCGAAGATGCTGGCGTCCGCCGCGTCCGCGTCCATGAGCTGCGAGGTGGTGTCCACTCCATCGTCGTCGGGGTGGCGGGGTAGGTTGAGCAGGACGTGCCCCAGCTCATGCGCCAGGGTGTACGAGCGCACGCTGGCGCGGAGCCCGATCCGATCCACGATGACCGCGTTGAAGCGCCCCGTCCCCTCGCGCGCCAAGAAGCTCTCGCCGATCCGGCTAGCGCCCGCGAAGCTCGGCACGATCAGCACCTCGATCGTGGAAGGGTCGCCGTCGTCGAAGGCGCTCAGCAGCGCGCGCTCTTCCACGGTCCCGACGGCGGCGTCATCGTTGCTGAAGTGGCCGAGGCCGTCGGTGAGATCCACGCCGCCGAGCTGGACGCAGAGCGCGGCGTCTTGGCTGAGCGGCGCCGCGCCGTCCGCGGTGAGCTCGAGCGCCCGGCCTCGCGCGTCCACCGCGCTCACGTCCACGCTCGGCAGCGCCGCGGACTCCGCGCGCACGTTCCACGCGTAGCGGGGTACGGCCCCGCTCCGCTCGATGGCGCGCCCGATGCGGCGCGCTGCCCGCTCCGGGGAGTCTCCCGGCTCCACCCGCACCTCCAGCGGCCGCCCGCCGAGCCGCCAGCGCACGCGCCCGCCCAGCGCTGGCAACCCCGCCCCACAGCCCACGGTCAGAAAGCGCGGCGGCGGCGGCGCCACCACCTCCACCTGCTCTGCCTCGAGCGCGACGCCGCACTGGCCCCAGACGAGGCTCGCCGCGCGGACGGCCGCGCGGGCGCGCTGCACGGCGTCCGTCGCCTCCTCCCCCACCGCGGGAGAGCCCTGCTCGGAGATCCGCACCACGGCGACGCGCAGCCGCGCCGCGAGGAAGCCGCGCCCCCCTAGCTCTCGAGGTGCCCCGACGAGCCAGGAGCCCACCGGACCGGCGTCGGCGCTCACGACGACCCGGCCCCCCACCTCGGCCAGCAGAGAGCTAACCTGCGCGGCCGGGTGCTGCGCGTCCACCTCGTCCATCACTAGCCGCTGCGCGCTCGATCGCCAGCACGCCACCCGCGCGGGCACGCCCTCGGGGCAGGCCCCGGGGCGCAGCGGCAGCGCGCGCTCCGCCAGCAGCTCGCCGTGCGGCCCGAGGGAGCGCACGCGCAGCGAGGTGACGCTCTGGCTCGGCGGCGTCCACACGACCCAGCGCACGCCAGCCTCACGCTCCGTGACGAAGGAGGGCACGAGCTCCAGCGGCCACCCTCGCGCCAGGCTGAGCTGGTCGAGCCGCGCGCCGCTGGCGCTCCACACGCCCACCCCGGCCTCGACGGGCGCCCTGGCTGGCGGCAGCGCCAGCGCGCCGCTGGGGCTCAGCAGCGCCAGCGCGCCGCCGAGGGCAGCCTGGAGGGAGCGCCGGCACGAGGCCATCACCCTCACGATCTAGCTCAGCCAGCCGAGCTCGAGCCAGCGATAACGAGCCTCGGTGACGAGCGGCTCCGCGCCCTCGCGGTGAGCGACCAGGATGGCCCAGGCGCGGGGCCCCACCGCGCGCCCCTCGAGCAGGCGCGGCAGCGCCTCACGCACCTCCTCTTCACGCCCGAGCTCGGCCAGCGCCGCGAGCGCGAGCCCGAGCCGCGCCCCGCTGGCGCGCTGCCGCAGCACGCGCAGCAGCCAGCGCTCCGCGTCCGCTCGGCCGTGGTCACGGGCCAGGTAGAGCGCCGCTCGGACGGCGGCCGGCGAGCTAGGATCTTCCCCGCGGAGCTGCGCCTCCAGCAGCGGCTTCACGCTAGGCTCGCGCCCTTGCGCGAGGCGAAACAGAAACGTGCTGTCCCGCTCGCCGCTGGGGCGGTCACTGAGGCGCACGATGTGCTCCGCGGTGGGACGGACCGGGCGCTCTCGCGCCCCGAGCGCCCACGCCAGCAGACCCCAGGCCGAGCGCGCGCTCGACGCGCTCTGCTCCATGCTCGCGCTCAGCTCGCGCAGCGGCCGCTCGTCACCGAGCCTCACCAGGGGCTCGGCGAGCACGAGCCAGCGCCCCAGGTGTCGCTCACTGGCGCGCAGCACGGCGCAGGCCTCCGCCAGACGGAGCGTCTCGCGCGCGCTCCAGGAGAGCGGCAAGAGCAGCTCCGTCGTGACCTCGATCCGGTGCTCTTCCTTCAGGCGCGACGCCAGCGCCGTCAAGGCGCGCCCATCGGCCTCCCCGCGCACGACGCGCGCCAGCTCCACCCCGAAGGCGAGGTTGGGGCGCGAGCAGAGCGTCGCCCGCGCGAGCGGCTCCGCGAGCCCCCGGTGCTCGCACAGCGACGCCGCCGAACAGGTGACCAGCCCACCGCGATCATCGCGCGCCAGCAGCGGCTGGAGGCACGCCACGCTCGCAGGCTGGGAGCGCTCGCCGAGGGCGCGCACCGCCGCCAGGAAGAGCGGCCTCGTGAGCTGCTCTCGCCGCGCGCAGCTCGACACCACGTCCACCAGCGCCTCATCCAAGAGCGGCGTGCGCTGGCTCAGCGCCCGCGCCGCCCCGGACAGCGCGAGCTCTTGAGCGCTCTTGCGACGCACCGCCGCGCGCAGCTCCGTGGCCGTCCTCGCTACGGCCTCCTCGATCGACCCGGCGTCCCCCATCGCGAGGGTCAGCTTATCACGCCCCCGGGGCAGCGTGGGGTCGTGGCGGCGCCGTACACCCCACGCCGACGCCACGCTGCGCGGCGCCCCGCACCACGCGCTCGCTGCGCACCTGGAGCGCGCGTGGGAGCCGCCGCTGGCCGCTGCTGCAAGTTGACCACGCGGGGCGCTGGAACTACGGTCAGGGCACCGGCGGGCCCGCTACGCTCGCCCCCACGCAGGAGATCCCCAGATGCGCCGTGCCGCCGCTCGCTTGATGATGTCGTGCTTGGTGTCTGCCGTCGCGCTCGTCGGCTGCAAGAAGAAGGACGAGACGCAGAACACGCAGTACCCGCCCCCAGGTCAGCAGCAGCCGCCGCCGGGTCAGTACTATCCGCAGCAGCCGCCGCCCGCTACCGCGGCGCCGCCGGCGACCACCGCGCCGCCCGCCGCCACCGGCGGCCAGCCCACCGCCAGCGGCGGGCTCCCCTGCCAGGCGGACGCCACCTGCATGACGCACCGCTGCAACCTCGCCGCGGGCAAGTGCGCCTGGCCCTGTCAGTCGAACGACGACTGCCAGCCGGGCAACCAGTGCATGCCGGGCATCGGCACCTGCGCGCCGCCCATCCCGGGGATGACCCCCCCCGCTCAGTGAGCCCGCGGGGAGCCTCATCGTGGTCTCCGAACGAGAGTACGAGCGGCAGGCGCCGCTGACCTTGCACGCCCTCATCGCGGCGCTGGACGCGCTGGAGGACGAGGACTTCGAGGCTGAGCTCGCCAGCGACATCCTCACGGTGGAGTTCGCGGACGGGACGAAATACATCGTCAATTCGCACCGCGCGGCGCGCCAGATCTGGATGGCGGCGGAGCTGCAAGCCTGGCACTTCGACTGGCAGCCGGACCACGCGCGCTGGGTCGCAGAGAAGACGCAGGAGGAGCTCTGGTCCACGCTGGGACGCGTCATCTCCGGCAAGCTGGGCCGCCCGCTCGCCCTGGAGCCCAGCGTCAGCTAGCGGGCGCACCACCGCGTGCTCCGGGAGCCCTGGGGAGCTGCGCGGCTCGGCTCAGGGCGACTCGACGCGCTCGAGCGCCAAGCGCACGCGCTCTTCCCCGAGCTCGAGCTCCGGCGCCGAGATCTCTTCCAGCAGCTCGACGGCGCTGGCCAGGCACTCCTCCTGGAGATGCACGAGCCCTGCCCTCGCCACGCGCTCGATCCGCTCGGTCCCGCTGAGCCGGAGCCGCACGCGATCGGTGAACGCCAGCCCTCGCTCCTTCCGCAGCGCTTGGACGCGGCTGACCAGCTCCCGCAGCAGCCCCTGATCGATGAGCTCCTCGCTGAGCGTCGTGTGGAGCACCACCACGCCCACCTGGCCGGTCTCCGCGGCGAAGCCAGGAGCCGCGCTGACCCCGACGGCCACCTCCTCCGGGCTGAGCTCCAGCGACGTCTGCCCGACCAGCACCCGCAGCCTGCCCTCCCGACCGAGCTCCGCGAAGGCTCGCGCGCCGTCCACCGCGGCGAGCGCCTGCTTCGCGGCCTGCACGTCCTTGCCCAGGCGGGGGCCGAGCACGCGGAAGTTGGGCTGTAGCTTGAAGGTGACGGCGCCCTCGGTGTGCGCTTGCACCATCAGCCGCAGCTCGTTGACGTTGAGCTCCTCTTGGATGAGCAGCGCGTGGCTGCGGAGCGCTGGCTCGAGCGCCGCGTCGTTGAGCACCACGTCCGCCCGCGCCAGCGGCTGACGCACCTTGAGTTTGTTGGCCGCTCGGACCGCGAGCCCGAGGCTCACCGTCTCGCGCACGGCGCGCATCTGCGCCGCCAGCTCCGCGTCCACGCGCTCCCGGCGGGCGCGAGGGTAGTCCGTCAGGTGCACGCTGACGGCGGCGCCCGGATCCGCGCGGCGCACGAGGTTCTGGTACAGCTCCTCCGCGAAGAAGGGCGTGAACGGGGCGGTGAGCTGGGCCACCGTGACGAGGGCCTCGTGCAAGGTGGCGTAGGCGTCCAGCTTGTCCGGGCCGATCCCGGAGCCCCAGAAGCGCGCGCGGCTGCGGCGGAGGTACCAATTGGACAGCCCCTCGACGAACTCCACCAGGCGCAGCGCGGCGTCGTAGGCGTGATACTGCTCGAGCTGCTCGGTGACCGCTTGGACGGTGAGCGCCAGCTCGCTCAACAGCCAGCGGTCCAGCAGCGGCCGCGCCGCCACGGGCCGCGCCTCCGCGCAGCGGCCGGGGCGCCAGCCGTCGATGTTGGCGTAGATGGTGAAGAACGCATACACGTTGCGCAGCTTGACGAGGTAGTCCTTCTGATAGAGCCGGACGTTCTTCAGGCTGTGGCGCGTGTTGTTCCAGGGCGGGCTGCTCGCGTAGAAAAACCAGCGGAAGGCGTCCGCGCCAGGCGCCGGCGTCAGCGGATCTTCCACGCGCACGCGCTGCTCCGGCGGCAGCTCCGGCACCTCCACCGGGCGCTGCCCCAGGCCCTTCGGCGCGACCCCCAGGCCGAGCTCCGCCCGGTCTTCCGGCGCGAGGACCGCCACGCGGCGCGGCAGGTGCTTGGCGACCCGGAGCTGGACGCGCAGCTCGCGCCCCGGCGCGACGGCGCTCGTCAGCCGTACCTCGGCGCCCTCGTCGAGGTCCATCCCCTCCAGATCTTCCCGGGCGATGAGCACGACCCCGCGCCGTGAGGCGCTCGCGTCCACGGCGGGTCGGCTGCCCTCGAGCTGCCCGAGCTCGAGCACCGCGTACTCCATGCTCACCTTGTCCAGGATGATGTCCGGCGGGGTGTAGTTGCCCCGGCTCTTGCTCTCCTTCTTGCCGTCCCGGTCCGAGACGTGCCCGAGCACGATGCAGCGCTCGTAGGGGTGGGGCCAGGGCCGCGTCTCCCCCAAGCACTCGAGCTGGGTCGCCTCGTCGAAGACCAGCGTAGAGACCATCAGCAGGGAGTAGAACCAGCCTCGCGTCTGGTCGATGGCCTCGGAGATGAATTGGGCGGGGAAGGCCTGCTTGAACTTCTCTCGTGAGCCCTCGATCTGCGGGAAGCCCCACTGCGCGAAGGGCATGCAGCCGCTGTCGAACCAGCAGTCGATGACCTCCGGCACGCGGCGCATGGTGCCCGCGCAGCGTGGGCAGGGGTAGGTCACCTCGTCGATCCACGGCTTGTGGACCATCAGGTCGTCTTGCAGCGTCGGGTCCGCGGCCTTGGCGGCGTGCCAGTGGTCGAAGGCGTGCGGATTTCTCTGCGTGAGCTCCGCCACGCTGCTCGGCGCCTCACGGTGGTCGCAGCCCTCGCAGATCCACACGTTGAGGGGCGTGCCCCAGAAGCGCTCTCGGCTGAGCGCCCAGTCGACGTTGTTGTCCAGGAAGTCCCCGAATCTACCGTCCTTGATGTGCGGCGGGAGCCACTGGATCGCCTGGTTGTTCGCCTTGGCGCGCGCCAGCTCCGCGGTGGTGCGGATGAACCACGCCGGTCGCGCGAACTGGATGAGCGGATCTTGCTCGGCGCGCCAGCAGAACGGGTAGTCGTGCCGGTAGAGCTCCTCGTGCAGCAAGAGCCGCCGCGCCCGGAGCTCCGCGATGAGCTCCTTGTCACAGTCCTTGACCCACCGCCCGGCGTACGGCGCCCCCACCAGCGCCTTGAAGCTGCCGTCCGGCTCTACGGCGCTCAGCAGCTCCACCGCGTCCGGCTCCGCGTAGCGTTGACGCTGGCGGGCGTGGGCGCGCCCGTCGTCCTCGCCGAAGGCGGGCGCCACGTGCACGATGCCCGTGCCGCTGTCGAGCGCCACGAAGTCCTCCACGATGACGCGCCACCACTGCGGCACCTCCACGTCGCGATCCGCCAGCTTGGCCGTCCAGTCCCAGCGCTCCTTGGCGAAGGTGTCGAACGGCGGGCGATAGCGCAGCCCCTCGAGCTGCTCGCTGCTCGAGCTGCCCACCACCTCCAGCGCTCGGCCGAGCTTGGCCGAGAGCTGCTCTCGCAGCGCGGCGGCGACGATGAGCTCCTCCACCGGCCCCAGCTCGAGGGGCTGCGCCTTGCTCTTGGGCAGCGGCTCCCCGACACGCACCACGCAGTAGTCCGTGCTCGGCCGCACCGCAGCGTAGCCGTTGCTGGGCAGCGTCCAGGGGGTCGTGGTCCAGACGACCAGCGCGCGGTGGGGCTGCTCCACCAACGGGAAGAGCGCGTAGACGCTGGGATCGTCCACGGTCTTGTAGCCCTGCCCCACCTCACCGCTGCTGAGCGCCGTGCCGCCCTGCGCCCACCACCACACCACCTTGTGACCTTGGTAGAGCAAGCCGCGCTCGAACAAGCGCGCCAGCGCCCACCACACGCTCTCCACGTAGCTCTTGTGGAAGGTGACGTAGGCGTCCTCGAGGCTCACCCAGAAGCCGATCCGCTCGGTCAGCCGCTCCCACTCCGCCGTGTAGCGAAACACGCTCTCGATGCAGCGACGCACGAAGGGCTCCACGCCATAGGCTTGAATGGCGGCCTTGCCGTGGATCCGCAGCTCCTTCTCCACCTCCACCTCCACGGGCAGCCCGTGGGTGTCCCAGCCCCCCTTGCGCAGCGCACGCTTGCCCCGCATCGCTTGAAACCTGGGGAACAGGTCCTTCATCACGCGCGTGAGCACGTGGCCGTTGTGGGGCATGCCGTTCGCCGTGGGTGGCCCCTCGTAGAAGGTGAAGGCCGGCGCCTCGGGGCCGCGCGCGCTCAGGCTCAGCTCGAACACGCGCTCCCGGCGCCAGAGCTCCACGATCTCCTGCTCCGCCCGCGGGAAATCCAGCTCGGGGTCAACGGCACGAAAGGGCAGAGCGTCGGCGTGAGTGGTCATGAGCGCGACGCGCGTCATACCACAACGCACGCGCCGGCCCCCAGCCGGGGCTAGCCCTCAGGGAGCGCGGCGGCCGCGCCCGCCGCGGCCGCCGCCGAGCGCTCCGCCCGGGGGCGGCGCCGCGGCCACCGCCAGCGCGCGCCCGCCTACGTGACGATCCGCGCGGCCTCGCTCAGGCTGACGAAGCGGTGGCGCGCCGCGCGGAGCCGCTCGACGACGCGCGTGAAGAGCTCCAGCTTCTGCGCGACGGGCACGCGCAGGTCCCTCTGCACCGGGCCCAGCTCCTCCAGCCCGTCCGTCACGTCGAGCACGTCCACCCCGTGCAGCTCCAGGTTCACCAGCGGTAGCCCGCTGACCCCGGCGGTGAGCAGCGCCGCGCCGCGCGGACCCGCGAGCGTGAGGGCGGTGCCGATGAACGGCAGCCGCGGGCCACGCGTGACCTGAACGGGCAGCTCCAGCAGGCCCTGGCCGCGCTCATGGGGGCGCCGCCCGATCCGGTACGGCCCCGTGGGCGCCCCGAGGATCTGCGGCCGATCCACGATGGACGGCGAGCGGCGCCCCCGCAGCCGCATCCACGACAAGACGCCCAGCTTGGCCAGGTAGTACGCGGGACAGGGGAACACCGAGGAGTCGTAGCGCGCCCCGCTCGCCTCCACCTCCTCCAGCAGCGCTGGCGTCACGGTGTAGCCGGGCGCGCGGAACCCCTGCGGGCGCCGACCCGTGACGCGCTCGATGGCCTCGGCGCCCGTGAGCACCTCACGTCGCTGCTGCTCCCGGGTGAGGCGCGTCAGGTCGTAGCGGTGCGACCACGAGTGGTTCTCGACCTCGTGACCCAAGCCGCTGAGCCGCCGCAGCTCCGCCGCGCTGGGCGCGTGCTCCAGATCCTCCCCCACCGCGAAGAGGGACAGCTTGAGCCCGAGGCCGCTCGCCCAGTCCGCCAGGCGTGGGAGCGCGCGCTCGTACACCAGGTGCGCCGCGGCCTCGCGCGCGCTCAGCCCGTGCAGGGCGAAGTAGTGCGGCAGCTCGTCCAAATCGACGGAGACCGCCGCGAGCAGGGGGGTCCCCATCAGGGCTCTCCACCGGCTCCATCACGGGCGAGCTGCTGCAGGTACTGCCCGTACTGGTTCTTCTCCAGCGGGGCGGCCAGCCGCAGGAGCTGCTCCGCGTCGATGTAGCCGGCGCGGAAGGCGATCTCCTCGACGCAGCAGACCTTGAGCCCCTGCCGTTCCTCGACCGTCCGCACGAACTCCGAGGCCTCGAGCAGCGCGTCGTGGGTCCCGGTGTCCAGCCAGGCGAAGCCGCGCCCGAGCCGCTCGACCTCCAGGCGCCCCTGCTCCAGGTAGAGCAGGTTCAGGTCCGTGATCTCCAGCTCCCCGCGCGCCGACGGCCGGACCTGCTTGGCGAGCTGGCACACGTCCTGGTCGTAGAAGTACAGGCCGGTGACGGCCCACGAGGACCGCGGCCGCGCGGGCTTCTCCTCGATGTGCAGCGCCTTGCCCGTGGCGTCGAAGTCCACCACGCCGTAGCGCTGCGGATCTCGGACGCGGTAGGCGAAGACGGTGCTGCCCGCGGTCCGCGCCGCGGCTCGCCGCAGCAGGCCGGTGAGCCCGTGGCCGTAGAAGATGTTGTCCCCGAGCACCAGGGCGGAGCGCTCTCGCCCCACGAAGGACTCCCCGATGATGAAGGCCTGCGCGAGCCCCTCCGGGCGCGGCTGCACCGCGTAGCGCAGCTCCACACCCCACTGCGAGCCGTCCCCCAAGACCGCATGAAAGGCCTCGGCGTCCTGCGGCGTGGTGATGATCAGGATCTCTCGGATGCCCGCCAGCAACAGGACGCTGAGCGGGTAGTAGATCATGGGCTTGTCGTAGACGGGGAGCAGCTGCTTGCTCACCGCGCGCGTCACCGGATAGAGCCGCGTCCCCGAGCCCCCCGCCAAGATGATGCCTCTCATGGGCGTGGAGCTTGCCTTGGGCCAAGCAGGGCGTCGAGCACCGGCTGCAGGGCGTCCCGCCAGGCCGGACGCGGCGCGCCGAAGCTGGCGTCGAAGCTGGCGCAGTCCAGCACGGAGTAGCGGGGCCTGGACGCGGGCAGCGGGTACTGCTCGGTGGCGATGGGGACGAGCTCCGGGACCCGCGGGAGCCGCTCCGCCGCGTCCTCGTAGATGGCCCGCGCGAAGCCGTACCAGCTCGTCTGGCCGCGCGCCGCGTAGTGGAACGTCCCGCCCTGCGCCGCCCCCCGCGCGAGCTGCGCCGCCACGATGACGAGCGCCTGCGCGACGTCACTGGCGCTGGTGGGAGCGCCCTGCTGATCGTCGACGACGCGCAGCTCCGTCCGCTCACCCGCGAGCCGCAGCATCGTCTTCACGAAGTTGGCCCCGTGCGCGGCGTAGACCCACGAGGTCCGCAGGATGACGTGCCGGCGCAGCGCCGCCCGCACGAGCCGCTCCCCCTCCGCCTTGGTCCGGCCGTAGACGCTGAGCGGCCGCGGCTCAGCCTCCGGCGGCCAGGGGCAGGTGGAGGCGCCATCGAAGACGTAGTCGGTCGACAGGTGGATCAGGGCGGCCTCGAGCTCCGCGCAGCCCTCGGCGAGCCAGCGCGGCCCCAGCGCGTTGACCGCCCTGGCCGCCTCCGTCTCCTGCTCGGCGCGGTCGACCGCGGTGTACGCCGCCGCGTTGACGACGACGTCCGGCGCCAGCTCCCGCAGCCGCTCCCGGACCCGCTCGCGGCTCGTGATGTCGAGCTCCGCCTGCCCGAGCGCGAGCAGCGTCGTCCCGGCCGGCCACGCCGCGCGCACCAGCTCCGTCCCGACCTGCCCCTCCGCCCCCGTAACGAGCACGCGCGTCACGGCGCGCCCTGGCCCAAGCGCTCGAGCTGGTAGTTGCCCGAGAGGATGTCTTGCCACCACTGCCGATGGGACAAATACCACTCTACCGTCTTACGCAGCCCCGACTCGAAGCTCTCGCTGGGCTGCCAGCCGAGCTCTCCGCGAAGTTTGTCGAAATTCATCGCGTAGCGGGCGTCGTGCCCCGGGCGATCCGCCACGAACTGCACCAAGCCGCGCCGCGGCTCCGCCCCCGGCTCGAGCTCGTCGAGCAGATCGCACACGCCGTGCACCACCTCGAGGTTCTGCCGCTCCGCGTCGCCCCCGATGTTGTAGCTCTCTCCGAGCCGTCCGCGCTCGAGGACGAGGCGCAGCGCGCGCGCGTGATCGTCCACGTACAGCCAGTCCCGCACGTTGGTGCCGCGGCCATAGACGGGCAAGGGCTCCCGCTTCAAGCCCTTCAAGATCATGAGCGGGATGAGCTTCTCCGGGAAGTGGTAGGGGCCGTAGTTGTTGGAGCAGTTGGTGAGCACCACGGGCAGGCCGTAGGTGTGGTACCAGGCGCGCACCAGGTGATCGCTGGCCGCCTTGCTGGCGGAGTACGGCGAGCGGGGGTCGTACGCGGTGGTCTCGTGGAACGCGCCGGTAGGCCCGAGCGAGCCGAAGACCTCGTCCGTCGAGACGTGGTGGAAGCGAAACCGGCTCTTGCGCGGCTCCGGCAGGGCGCGCCAGTAGCGGAGGCACTGCTCGAGCAGCGTGAAGGAGCCCACCACGTTGGTCTGGATGAAGGCGCTCGGGCCGTCGATGGAGCGGTCGACGTGCGACTCCGCCGCCAGGTGCATCACGGCGTCCGGCTGGTACTCCGTGAGCGCCCTCGCCACGCCCGCTGCGTCAGCGACGTCCACGCGCACCAGCCCGTAGCTGGGCAGGTGCGCGACGCTGGCCAGCGAGCTCAGGTTGGCCGCGTACGTGAGCTTGTCCAAGACGAGCACCTGGTGTTCGGTCTGCGTGAGGTACTGCCGCACGACGGCGGAGCCGATGAAGCCTGCGCCTCCGGTGACGAGGATCTTCATGACGCCGCCTCCGAGAGTTCGAAGTAGCGGGGCAGCTCGGCCAGCAGCGGGTGGCGCCGGTCCTTCTCGGAGAGCTGGGCCGCCTCCGCGCTGACCGGCCAGGCGACCCCCAGGGCGGGGTCGTCCCAGCGCACACCGAGATCATGGCTGGGTGCGTACTCTCGGCTCACCTTGTAGATGACCTCGGTGTCCGGCTCCAAGGTGCAGAGCCCGTGCGCGAAGCCCACGGGGAGGTAGAGCTGCTGACCGGCCTCGGCGTCTAGGCGCACGGCCACGTGCCGGCCGAAGGTCGGCGAGCCGTGGCGCAGGTCCAGGGCGACGTCGAGCACCGCCCCGCGCGTGACCCGGACGAGCTTGGCCTGGGCGTGCGGCGGCGCCTGGAAATGAAAGCCGCGGACGGTGCCCGCGAGCCGCGAGTAGGAGTGGTTGTCTTGGACCCATGCGTCCTGGATCCCCGCGGCGCGCAGCGCCGACTGCTTGAAGACCTCCGAGAAGAACCCTCGCGCGTCCTGGTGTCGCTGGGGAGCGACGACGTAGACCCCGGGCAACCCCGCTTCGGTGATGAGCATGGGCGCCGAGCATCGACTAGCCGGAGCAGAGCGGCAAGCCTGCCGCGGCGCACCTCGCACGGGCCCGGTTCAGCGCGCGATCCCCAGCGCTCGCAGCAAGGGCAGCGGGCTCGACGCCTCCAGCACGCCGCCGATGGCGGCGACGCCCGTCGCGCCCGCCGCGCACGCGAGCGCTGCGGTGCTGGCGTCCGCGCCGCCCAAGGCATAGAGCCCGACGTGCGCGGGGAGCTGGGTGCGCGCCGCCCTCAGGCCCGCGACCCCGAGCGGCGGCCGGCCCTTCCTCGGCGCAAAGCAGGGGGAGAGGACCACCGCGTCCACGCCCGCGGGGGCCTCGGCGTGCGGGTCGTGGCTGGCCACGCTGAGGAAGGCCCGGGGCACGAGCTGCCTGGCTTGCGCGGGGCTCAGCGACGCCTCCCCGAGGTGCACGGCGTCGGCGTCGAGCAAGACGGCGAGATCCAGCCGATCGTTCACCGCGAAGAGCTGCCCGGTGGCTCGACAGAGCCGCCGCAGGGCGCCGCCGTGCGCCAGGCGCGCGCGGGCGCTGAGCTCCTTGTCCCGGAGCTGGACGAGCACGCTGCCAGCCCTGGCGGCCGCGCAGAGCGCCCCGAGGCGCTCGAGGTGGAGGGACGCCGAGTAGACGTCATGGCTCGTCAGCGCGATGAGGCGCGGCGCGCTCATGGGGTCTTGGGCGGCGCGCCCGCGAGATCTTCACGCGCCATGTGCGCCTCTCGGCTGCTGGGGTAGCGCGCGATGAGATACTCCAGGGTGCGCCGCCACGCCGCCTCCTCGCCTCGCGCCTTGAACTGCTCCGAGAGCTGGTACAAGGCCTCCCCCGGCGTCTCCTGGCGGCGCAGCGTCGGATCTGGCTCTCGCTGACACTGCATGGGCGCGTGGCTCAGGCCGAGCGCCGCGCCCAAGATCAAGACGGCTCGCACGCTTGCACTCTGCCCCCGCGCAGGGCGCGCCGCAAGGCTCGCCCCACCGCCAGGGTAGCGCCCGACGCTGCCCCCCTCCCCCCGAGCGCGCGGGCCAGCGCCGGCCCTCCGCCCTCCCCGCGGCTAGGCGCGCGCCTCGAGCCAGCCGCGCAGGCCGTCGACCTCCTCCACCCGACCGCTCTCCACGTGAAGCAACCGCTGGCACGCGCGCAGCGTGCTCAGCCGGTGCGTGACGATCAGGACGGTCATCCCGGGGTGTCGCTCCGCGAGGCGCGACAGTAGGGCCTGCTCCGCCGCGTCGTCGAGCCCGCTCATGGCCTCGTCCAGCACCAACAGCCGCGGCTCACGGTAGAGCGCCCGCGCCAAGGCGACGCGCTGGCGCTGACCCCCGGAGAGGCGCGCGCCGCGCTCCCCGAGCGGCGTCCGTAGCCCGCTCGGCCAGCCTGCCACCAGCTCACCGAGCCCGGCGGTGTCGCAAGCGCGCACGAGGCGCGCCTCCTCCACGAGCTCGGGCGCCACCCCAAAGGCGACGTTCTCGCGCAGGCTCTCCGCGCCGAGCGCCACGGTCTGTGGCACCAGGCTCACGCGCGCATACCAGCCCGGGTGGTCCAGCCTGACCGCCTCACCGTCCACCCACACCGTCCCCTCAGTCGGCGGCAGCAGCCCACAGAGCAGCGCCGCCAGCGTGCTCTTGCCCGAGCCCGAGGGCCCCACCACGCCGACCCAGTCACCCGGCGCCAGGCTGAAGTTGACCTGGGTGAGCGTCGGCGCCTCGGCGCCCGGGTGGGTGAAGCCGACCCCCTCGAGCCGCAGCTCGCGACGGAACTCCAGCGCGTGCGGCGCCCGCGCCGCCTCCTCCTCCGGCGATGCCTGGGCCAGCGCGGCCTGCACCGACTCCAGACTCGGAGCGTGAAACCGTAACAGGGCCAAGGCCGACAGCGCCCGGTGGAGGGACGGCACGAGCCGGACGGCTCCTAGCGCCAGCGCCGCCAGCGCCGGCACGCTGGCGCGCCAGCTCACGCTGCTCTCCGCGGCGAGGCTGAGCGCGATGAGGCCCAGCACCACCAGCAGCTCCAGCACCACCCTGGGCAGCGCCGCGCCGACGCGCGCGAAGGCCGCCGCGCGGCCGTAGGTGTCAGCGGCGCGCGCGAAGCGCTCGATGAACCACGGCTGCGCGCCGCTCAGCACGAGCTGATCGTACGCCGCGAGATCCTGCTGGAGCTCGGCGACCAGCCGCGTGCCCGCTCGCTGCTGCGCGCGGGACCAGCGCTGGCTGGGTGCCCGCAGGAGGCGGTCGTAGGCGACGCCGAAGCCGCCGGCCAGCGCCACCAGCACCAGCGTCGCTCGCAGATCCCACTGCGCGAGCCAGGTCAGCAGCGCCAGCGTGACCACCCCCTCCGCGAGCACGCTGAGCGTGGCCGTCCCGAGCAGCACCGCCACCGTGTGCGACTCCGCCACGACGTTCTTGATCACCTCCGCCGAAGGCCGCCTCAGGCTCTCGAGGTAGGACCGCCGCACGGCCGCGCGGAACAGCGCGACGGCGAGCTCGGCGTGCGCCTGCCCTAACAGCCGCGCCTGGCGCAGGTGTCGCCACGCCAGCAGGCCGTCCTTGGCGACGAACAGCAGCGCGAGCAGCGCGCCGAGCCCCACGAGGCGCGCCTCGCGCGAGCCGCCCGGCAGCGCCTCGAGCCAGCGACCGAGCGCCGGGGAGGCCTCCAGCTCCCCGCTGACGAGCGCGACGAAGGGCAGCACCGCCCCCAGGCTCACCGCCTCCAGCAGCCCGCTCACCACGAGCACCGCCAGCAGGCCGAGGGCCTGCCACCGCTGGGTGCGCGAGAGCAAGCGGACGAGCCCGCGCACCGTCGCGGCGAGGGCGGCCCCCCGGCTCGCCTCCGCGACGCTCGGGGGGCTCATGGCACCCCTGCGCTCGGCCGCCCGCGCCGCGCGCCGAGCGCGAGCAGCGCGGCCGCGAGGGCGGCCCCCACCGAGTCCGCGATCAGATCTCCCCACTCGGCCGAGCGGTAAGGCAAGAGCGCCTGCACGCACTCCAGCAGCCCCCCGATGGCCACCGACATCCCCAGCGCGACGAGCAGGCCCCTGCGCCGCGACCAGCCCGGGTAGCGGCTGCGCAGCGCCCACCAGAGCGACGCCTGCATCCCGGCGAAGGCCAGGGCGTGCATCAGCTTGTCCCCCCAGTGAAAGGGGAGCAGCGCGGGGCCCGCGTCCCGCGTCCCGCTGTACAGCACCAGCGCCACGTAGAGGGCCGCTGAGCCCTGCGCCCAGGCGCCGCGCGCGCTCGGGCGCGATGGAGCAGCGTCGGTCATGCCGTGGCGGTCTCTTCCAGCTCTTTGGCGCGCGTCTCCGGCATCCACCACAAGATCAGCAGCAGCGCGAGGAGCGGGGTGAAGGCGGTGGCGCTGACCGCCCGCCCCCAGCCATGGTCCGCGGCGTAGTACCCGACGATGGCGGGGGAGACGACGTAACCGATGCGGCCGATGAGGTTGTTGGTCCAGGCGAAGGCGTCGCTGCGCAGCTCCGTGGGGAACAGCTCCGTGCCGTAGGCGTTGAGCACGGGCAGCACCGCGCTGGCGCCGAACACCCCGAGCGCCAGCGCGGCGGTCAGCGGCCAGCGCCCTTGCAGGGTGTAGGCGCCGTAGATCCCCGCGGCGCTGAGCACGAAGATGATGATCGCCCCGTACCGGCGCCCCACCACGTCCAGCAGCTTGCCCGCCAAGAAGACGAAGGGCATGGCGCTGACCGCCGCGATGGTGACGGCGAGGCCGACCTGATGATCGCTCCAGCCGCGCTCGGCGAGCGCAAACTCCTTCCAAAACGCGACGCCGTTCTGCGTGCACACGTAGGTGAGCAGCCAGATGAGGCCGAGCTGCAGCGTGCGCCTACGGTGTGGGGTCCGCCAGATGCGCCACAACCCCAGGCGGCGGGGCTGCCCGGCGACCTGGTCGACGAAGCGCTGCGTCTCTCTCAGGTCACGCCGCATGAAGGCCAGCACGATGAGCGGCACGACGCCGGTGAAGTACACCGTGCGCCACCCGAAGCTCGTCTTGAGCAAGAGGGGGACGAGCCCCGCGCAGGCGACGGAGCCGAAGCTGCCCATGGCGCTGATGACCCCCAGCACCATCCCGCGCCGTGCGGCCGGGAACTCCTCCGCCGCGATGACGAGGCTGACGGCCCACTCTCCGATCAAGAAAATCCGCGCGACGAGCTGGCACAGCGCGAAGGCCCACACGTTGGGCGCGAGGCCGGTGAGGAAGGTGGCGGTGGTGTACCCCACGATGGTCCAGGTGAGCACCCGCCGACGCCCCCACGCGTCCGCTTGGCGCACCATCAGGTAGGCCAGCACCGTCCCGACGTTGATCGCCGTGACGAGGTAGCCGCTCGCCTGCGGGGGCAGCGAAAAATCATGCCGCAGGTTGGGTAAGATCTGCGTCAGCGCGATGAAGTCATAGCCCTCGAAGAAGCTGGCGATCCCCAAGAAGAAGAACAGCTTGCGCTGATACGGGGTGAAGGCGGCCCCGGCGGTGGTCACGGCCCGGCACTCTAGCCGATCAGCCCGGCCTCGGGGCTAGAAGCGTTCGCGTGGAGGCGGCGCGGCATCCTCCCGGCCAAAAAGGCCTGCCGCCCCGCCTGGACGGCCCCCCGCATGGCCTCCGCCATGAGCACCGGCCGCTGGGCGTGGGCGATGGCGGTGTTCATGAGCACCCCGTGACACCCGAGCTCCATGGCCACGGCGGCGTCGCTGGCCGTGCCCACCCCGGCGTCCACGATGACCGGCACCTTCACCGTCTCCAGGATGATCCGCAGGTTGTAGGGGTTGCGGATGCCCAAGCCGGAGCCGATGGGGGCCGCCAGCGGCATCACGGCCGCGCACCCGAGGTCCTCCAGCTTGCGACACACGATGGGATCGTCCAGGCAGTAGGGCAGCACCACGAAGCCCTCCTTGACCAGCAGCTTGGCGGCCTCCAGCGTCTGCTCGTTGTCCGGGTAGAGCGTCTTCGGATCTCCCAAGACCTCGAGCTTGACGATGTCCGCGATCCCCAGCTCCCGCGCGAGCCGCAGCGTCCGCACGGCCTCCTCCGCCGTGTAGCACCCCGCGGTGTTGGGCAGCAGCGTCCAGCGCTTGCTCGACAGCAGGCGCATCATGGACCCATCGGAGCGGTCGTTCAGATCCACCCGCCGGATGGCGGCCGTGACCACCTCCGCCCCGCTCGCGACCAGGGCGGCCTCCGTCTCCTCCACGCTCCGGTACTTGCCGGTGCCGACGAACAAGCGCGACGAGAAACGGAACGGGCCCAGCTCCAGGACATCTTCTGACATGAACGTGCGGCAGAGCTACCGCTAGGTGAAGGACGGAGCAAGCGATGCTACATGGCGGGCTCCGGGCCACGACGAGGCTCGGCGCGGAGGCAAGGTGTCCAAGACCCTATTGGTGACGGGAGCGGCAGGTTTCATCGGCAGCCACACCACCGCCGCGCTGCTGGCGCGAGGAGACCGGGTGGTGGGGCTTGACAACCTCAACGACTACTACCCTCCAGCGCGCAAGCGCGCCAACCTGGAGGAGGTGCGGAGCTTCGCCCAGCGGCCGGAGCAATTCGAGTTCGTGGAGGGAGACATCCGTGACCGCGCGCTGCTCGAGCGGCTGTTCAGCGAGCACCGCTTCGACGCCGTGGTGCACCTGGCCGCCATGGCTGGGGTGCGCGTCTCCGTAGAGGACCCTTGGCTCTACTACGACGTCAACCTCACCGGGACGCTCAACCTCTTGGACGCCAGCCTCCGCCACGGCAAGCCCAACTTCGTGCTGGCGAGCACCAGCTCCGCCTACGGCAACACGCAGACCGTCCCCTTCGTGGAGACGGACCCCTGTGATCGACCGCTCGCCCCCTACCCCGCCAGCAAGCGCAGCGCGGAGCTGCTGGGCTACACCTACCACCACCTGCACGGCCTGGACTTCACGGCGCTGCGCTTCTTCACCGTGTACGGCCCGCGCGGCCGCCCGGACATGATGGCCTACAAGGTGCTGGACAGCATCTTCTTGGGTCGCGAGGTGCCGCTCTACAACGGCGGGCAGATGCACCGCGACTGGACCTTCGTGGAGGACATCGCGGCGGGCGTGATCGCCGCCGCGGACCGGCGTCTCGGCTTCGAGCTCATCAACCTGGGGCGGGGTGAGCCCACGTTGCTCAAGGACTTCGTGGAGATGATTGAGCGGCTCGCCGGCGCGCCGGCCAAGCTCGTGCAAGAGCCCATGATGGCGGCGGACGTGGCGTACACCTACGCGGACATCGGCAAGGCGCAGCGCCTGCTCGGCTACGCGCCTCGCGTCCGGGTGCAGGAGGGGGTCACCCGCTTCTGGCGCTGGTACCAAGAGCACGTCCGGGGGCGCTAGTCAGCGCGCCCTCGCCCAGCGCCGCACGGCCTCGATGACGAGCGCCTGCGAGGCGTCGCTCAAGCTCGGGTAGAGCGGCAGGCTGAGCACCTCGCGCGACGCCCGCTCGGCCTCGGGGAAGGCGCCGGCTCGGTAGCCTAGCGGCGCCAGCGCCGGCTGGAGGTGGAGCGGCACCGGGTAGTGGACGGCCGTCTCGATCTCCAGGCTGGAGAGCCGCGCGCGCAGGGCGTCGCGCCCCGAGGCGACGCGCAGGGTGTAGAGCGCCCAGGCCGCGCCGGGGGCGTCCACTGGCAGCTCGAAGCCAGGCAAGCCCTCGAACGCGGCATTGTAGCGGCGGGCCCGCTCCGCGCGGGCCTCGCGCCAGGCGCCGACGTGGGGCAGCTTGACCCGTAGCAGCGCCGCCTGCAGCGCGTCCAGGCGGTGATTGCCCCCCAGCTCCTCGTGCTGGTGCTTGGCGCTGACGCCGTGCTGACGCAGGCGCCGCACGCGCGCCGCCAGCGCCTCGCTCGCGGTGACCACGAGCCCCCCATCGCCGAAGCCGCCGAGCGGCTTGCTCGGGAAGAAGCTGTAGGTCGTCGCTAGCCCCGCGCGCGCCACCCCGGCGGCGCCGAAGGCCTGCGCCGCGTCCCCGATCACCGCGAGCCCGGCGGGCGGCTCGAGCGCTGCGGCGGGCACGCCGAACAGGTGCACGGGGACGATGGCGCGGGTGCGCTGTGTCACGGCGCCGAGCGCGCGCGCGGGATCGAGCGTCAGCGTGCGCGGCTCCACGTCGGCGAACACTGGGCGCGCCCCGAGCCTCAGGATGCTCCCGGCGGTGGCGAAGAAGCTCAGCGGGGAGGTGACCACCTCGTCCCCGGCGCCGACGCCCGCCGCCCTGAGCGCCAGCAGCAGGGCGTCGCTGCCGCTCGACACCCCGACGGCGTGCGCCACGTCGAGCGCCCGCGCCGCCTCCACCTCGAAGGCGGCCACCTCCTCTCCCAGCACGTAGCGCTCGCTGCTCCGGACGCGATGCCACGCCGCGTCGAGCTGCGCCGCGAGCGGCGCGTGCAGCGCTCCAAGATCCACGAGCGGGACGGCGGGGGGCACGACGCCGAGCATGCCACGGCTTGCCGGTGACGCGCGCGGCGTCGATAATCGCCGCCGCCATGCGACAACAGGGTCTCCCGCTGCTCGCCAAGCAGCTCTTCGACCGCGGCGCGGCCGCTGCGGCGCTGGTCGCCACCGCTCCGCTGCTGGGCGCCCTCACGCTCGCCATCCACCAGCAGATGGGCCGCCCCGCGCTGTTTCGGCAGCGGCGCCCTGGACGCGGGGGCAAGCCCTTCGAGCTCTACAAGTTTCGCACCATGACCGACGCCCGCGACGCGCAGGGCGCGCTGCTCCCCGACGCCGCGCGCCTCACCCCGCTCGGGCGCTGGCTGCGCTCCACCAGCCTGGACGAGCTGCCGCAGCTCCTCAACGTGCTGCGGGGGGAGCTGAGCCTCGTGGGGCCTCGCCCGCTGCTCATGCAGTACCTGGCTCGCTATTCGCCGGAGCAGGCGCGGCGCCACGAGGTCACCCCGGGGATCACCGGCTGGGCGCAGATCCACGGTCGCAACGCGATCTCCTGGGCCGAAAAATTCCGGCTCGACGTCTGGTACGTGGATCACTGGAGCCCCGCCCTGGATTTGCTCATCTTGCTCAAGACCGTGGGCAAGGTGCTCACCCGCAGCGGTATCTCCGCCGCGGGGGAGGCCACGATGCCGGAGTTCTTGGGACAGCCGGAGCAGCTGCCCAACTGAGCTGCGGGCCCCGCGCGCGGCCGGTGTCACGCCCCCGAGCCCACGGCGCGCGCGGGGACGCCCACCACCGTGAGGCCGTCGGCCACGTCCCGCGTGACGACCGCGCCGCCTCCGACCCGGACGTCCGCGCCGACGCGCAGGTTGGGGAGCACCGTGGCGCCCACCCCGACCAGCGTGCGCGCCCCCACCGTCACGGTGCCGCCGAGGCTCACGTTCGGGCCCAAGAGCACGTAGTCCCCGATGCGATTGTCGTGCTCCACCACCGCGCCGGTGTTCACGATGACCCCAAGGCCCACGCGCGCGTCCGGGTTGATGACGGCCCCCGCCATGACCACCGTGCCAGCGCCCAAGGCCGCGGTGGGCGCCACCACCGCGCGCGCGTGGACCACTACCGGCAGATCGAAGCCGGCCGCCCGCGCGCGCTCGAGCCCCTGAGCGCGCCCCAGATGACCGCCCACGCCGGACACGAAGTGCTGGGCGCCGGACGCCGCCGCTTGCTCGAAGGACACGATGGGAAGCCCGGCGTGCTGCTGCCCCCAGCGCTCCCGCGCGTCCTCCACGAAGCCGAGCACGACCCCACCGGCCGAGCGCACCGCATCCGCCACGACCTTGGCGTGCCCTCCCGCACCATGAACCCAGCAGCGCACGAACCCCGGCATGATCGAGCTAGCTAGCATGAACCCCGCCGCGCCGGTGAGCCGTACGGCGCGCCACGCCCCGCCCATGGCGGAGAACACTCCCCCCGTGCTCCCTGCTCACACCGCGCTCCTCGCCAAGACCCGCGGGGCGGTGTTCAATCCCCTGGCGGTCCCCGAGCCATGAGCGGCTGCCCTCACGCGCGGGCACCTCCTCGCCGCGCTCTCATCCCGCCTCGGCGCCATGAACAGCAACAGAGCCTACTTCGATGGCCTCCAGGCCTACCGCGGGATCGCAGCCCTCCTGGTGGTCGTCCACCACACCTACGGCTCCTTCTCGCACTTCTTGGGGCTGAACGTCCCTGCGCTCCGTAGCCTGGCGGCCATCGGGAAGTTCGGCGTCGATTTCTTCTTCGTGCTGTCCGGGTTCATCATCGCGTACACCACGTACCAGCAGCGGGGCAAGCTCCACTACCTCAAGCACTACGCCATGGCGCGCGCGCTGAGGGTCTACACGCCCTACCTCCCGATCTCCGTGGCGCTACTGCTGCTCTATCACCTTCTCCCGGGCCTCAGCGCGGCGGAGCGCGACACGAGCCTCATCACGTCGCTCTTCTTGGTCCCCCACGGGCTACCGGCGCTGTCGGTCGCCTGGACCTTGGTCTTCGAGGTGCTCTTCTACGTCGCCTATTCGCTCAATTTCATCGATCGTCGGCTCTGGCTGGCGCTCGTCGTCCTCTGGATCCCCTCCATCTGTACTGTACCCGTCTCGTCAAGACACTGCCGCACTCGGAAAATGGGGTGGTCATTGTGCGTAGTGTCGGGGCCGCGGCGCTCGCCGGCGTCCAGGGCAAGCGCGCTGCGCGCGACGCCTTCGGCGTCCCTGGACTCCGGCTCGACGACCCGGCCGAGCGCGATGGCGCGGCGCAGGGCACGCCCTGCGCCGCGGGTTGCGGCGCCAGGCGAGTCACTGCGGAGCGCGAGGTCGTTCATGCCGCCAGCGCCCCCTTCGGCGGCTGAGGTGCATGCGCTTGCCTGACCTCGTGCGGCGTGCGGTACCCGAGCGCCTGGTGCGGCCGGCGCCCGTTGTACACGGGCAGCCAGGCGACGATCGCGGCCCGCACGTCCTCAACGGTGTCGAAGTCGCGCAACCACAGCACCTCCTCCTTCATCGTGCGGATGAAGCGCTCCGCCACGGCGTTGCCGGTGGGGCGCCCGATCGGGGCGAAGGTGTGGTCCACGTTCCAGGCATCGCAGAGGTCGCGCGCGTCGGCGCCGGTGAACTGGGGGCCGTGGTCGGTGCGCCACTCCAACCCGTCGGGCACGTTCTCCACGCTCCCGAAGTGGGCAACGAGCGCCAGGCGCATCGACTCCAGCAACGTCATCGCGTCCTGCTCCTTGGCGACGACGATCTCCAGAGCGGTTCGGCACCCGCAGTCGACCGTGGGCGTCACGCCGACCCAGCCGTCGCGGGACGTGTAGACGGTAGTCATGTCCGACGCCCACAGCCGGTTCGGCAGCTCGACGGCCACGGTGCCGCGCGGAGACGGGAGCCGCGTCCCATCGGCCGGAAGCAGCAGCCCGGCGCCCTTCATCAAGGTGTACACGCGCTTCCTGCTCACCGCGAGCTCGTGCTCGCGACGCAGCATCGCCCAGACCTTGCGCACACCCCACGCCGGATGCTCCTTGACGATGACGCGGATGGCGGCGAGCACCACCTCGGCCGGCGCGAAGCGAGCCGCCGTGCGACGCGGCGGCCGCAGGAGGTCGACCACCGTCGCCCCGGCCGCCGGCACGCGCTTGAGCGCGACGTAGTACGCCTGCCGCGACACGCGGAACAGCGCGCACAGCACCATCACCGGCACGATGCCCATCGAGGTCTGCCGGCTCATTTGCGCCACCTCGATGGACCGGTAGGGCGCTTGCGGCGCTCCAGTTCCAGCGCTTGCTGTAGCAGCTCCTTCTCCATCACGGCCCGCGTCAGCGCAGCCTTCACCTGGTCGAGCTCGCGACGAGCCTCTCGCTCGCCGCCCGACTCGGCGGCGCCGTTGCGCAGGCCGTGCTCCAGCGCCTCGAGGCCCTGCGCACGCCAGGACTCGATCGTCTCCTGCGAGACTGCGTACTTCTGCGAGAGCTGCTCCACCGACGCCTTGCCCGACAGCAGCGCGCGCACCGCTTCCGTGCGCTCGGCCGCGCTACGCCGACCCGGTCGCCCACGGCCCGGTTCGACAGGCTTCTGTTTCTTCGTCATGTCCATCCCAACTACCCCAATCCGACGGATTTTCCGAGGCGACCCGTGTCAACCTCGGGGGCGGGAACAGAGTACTGGATCCCCTCCATCCTCTTCTACCAAGTGTCGCCACCGGCCAGCGGCGGCGCGCTCCAAGAGACCCTCTTCAGCCCCTACATTCTCGAGTTCCTCCTCGGAACGCTGTTGGCGCTGGTGGCCAAAGGCCGCTGGCGGCCACGTCGCGCCCCCCTCGTCGCCGTGTTCCTCATCGGTCTCACCGGGTTTCTCTTCCTGAAGCTCGGTGAGCACCAGCCCTTCCCGTTCTCCCAGAACCTCGTCTTCTCGGTCGCCGTGGCAGCCCTGGTCCTACTCACCGTACTTCACTGGCACCGCGCCATCGACCCCCGTAGCCTCTGGATGCTCCTCGGAAACAGCAGCTACTCCTTGTACCTACTCCACAACCCCCTCCAGAGCGCCCTCACTCGGCTGGTCCCCCGCGACGCCAGCACGGCCACGCTCCTGCTGTCGTTCGTCGCCGTCATCGCCCTCATCGGCTGCCTGAGCTACGCCTACTACTGGGTGGTAGAGAAGCGCCTGCTCTCGCTGCTCAAGCAGCGGCTGCTGCCCACCAACCCCTGACGGGCAAACCCGCGCGCTGCAGCCCCCAGCGCTCCCGCGCGTCCTCCACGAAGCCGAGCACGACCCCGCCGGCCGAGCGCACCGCGCCCGCCACGGCCTTGGCGTGCCCTCCCGCACCATGCCCCCAGCAGCGCAGCGCGCCCTTCATGCGCACGACGTCGTCGCAGGGGTGACGGCCGTGTCCGTCCACCGTCGTCCTACGCCCCCGATCCGGCGGCAAGGAGGTCTGCGCGCTGGCAACCGCCCGGAATCGCTCCATGACGAGCCGGACGACGTCGCACCCGTTGGGTGGGCGTGCGGGAGCGGGAGGGGAGGCGCGGGAGCGGGAATGGCGGGCGGGAGCGGGAATGGGGGGAGCGGGAGCGGGAGCGGGAGCGGGAGCGGGAGCGGGAGCGGGAGCGGGAGCGGGAGCGGGAGCGGGAGCGGGAGCGGGAGCGGGAGCGGGAGCGGGAGCGCGATGCGGCGAGGGGCGACGCAAGACACTCGGAAAGGGGCGCGCTTGGGCTGGTCGATCCTCCCGCCGTGCTCGGCGTCGTCCAGGCCGGGGCCGTGCTCGCCGTGCTCGCCATGCTCGACCCGCCGTCGCTTGATCAACCGTGACCGCGGCGGCGGGTCTGCGCGTGGCTCCGCGCGGCTCTGCGCGGTCGCTCGCTACGCGAGCGAGCCTGGACGACCCCTGCGCGCGGCGGGGTCAGGGCGGTGCCCGCGCACGGTGCTCGGGCGTCACCACGGAGTCACGACCATGCTTCGCATCTATCCCGTTCTGCTCGACCTGGTTCGCACGCTCGCACCCGAGCTTCACGCGCTCGAGCGGCGCGATCCCGATCTCGCTCGGCAGTGCCGCAGGGCGCTCGCGAGCGCACCACTCAACGTGGCGGAGGGCAGCTACTCTCGCGGCAAGAATCGCGTCGCGCGCTACCACACGGCGCTCGGCTCGCTACGCGAAGCGCTCGCGTGTCTCGAGGTCGCTACGGCGCTCGGCTATCTGCCCGAGGTCAGCGGCGAGCTTCGCGACCGCTTCGATCGCGTACTCGCCACGCTCGTGCGCCTCGTCGGCGGCCACTGAGCCAAAGCGGCGGGAGTCGGCATCACGTCGGCTCCCGCCCCCCCACTCGCTCCCGCTCCCGCTCCCGCTCTCGCTCTCGCACTCGCTCTCGCCCACGCACTCGCTCCCGCACTCGCTCCCGCACTCGCCCACGCACTCGCCCACGCACTCGCCCACGCACTCGCTCCCGCTCCCGCCCCCTCGCACTCACTCCCGCACTCACTCCCGCCCCCTCGCACTCGCTCCCGCACTCGCACTCGCTCCCGCTCCCGCGCACGCACCCCCTCTCGCCCAATTCGCTCCACTTGAGCACGTTTCGGCCGGTTCATCCGGTCCACCTCCGCGCCGATCCCGAGCAGGTCGTGCTTCGACGCCTCATGCTCGAGTGGGGCCGCCGGCGGCTCGCGGAGCAGGGGCTGGCGTCGACCGGCCCCCTGCCCGCCTCCGCCGGGGCGACGGACGTCAACCAGCAGCTCGACGGCTTTCACCAGGCGGACGCCTCCCTCCTCGGCGTGGGGGTCAGCGCCTTCTCGCACGCCTACGGGAGCAGCTTCTACGAGCAGCCCTACGATCTGCAGCCGAGCCTGCTTCGCCTCCGGCGCGGGCAGCCGGCGCTCTATCGAGGGCTGCCCTCCAACGAGCAGGAGGAGCTGCACCGGCTCCTCGTCCACGGCCTGTTCAACCGCCGGCTCTCCCTCCCTCACTTTCGCCGGCTCTTTCGGCGGGAGCCCTGGGACGCCGCCCCGGACGCCTGGCAGAAGCTCACGGAGCTCGGCGTCGTGGAGCGCGCGGACGAGCTCGTCCGCTTTCGGCTCCCGAGCTACGCGGACGTCGCCATCCTGCGAGGGCTGCTCTACAGCCCCAGCGTGCGCGCTCGGGTGCGCGAGCGCTGGGCAGGCACCTAGCGCCGGCATGAGGACTACCGCGCGCGGGTGGACGCGCTCGCGGCAGACTCGGAGTAGGCTCGGCGCGGGGCGCGCCCAGCGAGCGCCTCGGCCGCCGCCGGCTGCCCGCCGCCGCTCACCCCTCGCTCGGATCTCCCTGCCGTCATGTCCACGCGCCTCGTCATCATCCTCACGCACCCGCTCACGGCCTTCCGGTTGATGCAGGGGCAGCTCGCCGCCCTGCGCGAGGCCGGGTTCACCGTCACCGTGGTCGCCTCGCCGGATCCCTTGCTGGAGCAGGTCGCCCGGCGTGAGGGCGTCGCGGTGCGCGCGGTGCCCATGCGGCGTGAGATCTCCCCCGCCGCGGATCTCCTCGCGCTAGCGCGCTTGACGCGGCTGCTGCATGGCTTGCGGCCGGACGTCGTCGTCGCCAGCACGCCCAAGGCGGGGCTGCTCGGGATGCTCGCCGCGCGGCTGCTCCAAGCGCCGCTGCGGATCTATCACCTGCGCGGGCTGCGCTTCGAGACGGCCCACGGCTGGCGCCGGGCGGTGCTGGTGCTCACCGAGCACGTGGCCGCCGCCTGCGCCCACCGCGTCCAGTGCAACAGCGAGAGCCTGCGGCGCCGCCTCGTCGCGCTCGGGGCCGCGTCCGACGCCACCACCTTCATCCCGCTCGCCGGGACCTCCAACGGCGTGGACGCGCCGCGCTTCGCCGTCACGCCAGCGCGCCGCGCGTGGGCGCTCGAGGAGCGCCAGCGCCGCGCCATCCCCGCGGAGTCCTTGGTCGTCGGCTTCGTCGGGCGTCTGGTCCGAGACAAAGGCGTCGGTGACCTCTACGCCGCGTTCAAGGCCTGGCGTCGCCAGGGGCTCCCCGTGCACCTGCTGCTCGTCGGGGGGCACGACCAGAGCGATCCTCTCCCTGCGGCGCTTCGAGCCGAGCTCGAGGCCGATCCGGACGTGACCACGATCGGCTTCACGACGGAGCCCGCGCCCTACTACGCGCTCATGGATCTATTCGCCTTCCCCTCGCTCCGTGAGGGCTTCCCCAACGCGCCGCTGGAGGCCGCGGCGGCGGGCCTCCCCGTGCTCGGCTACGCCGCCACGGGCACCCGCGACGCCGTGGTGGACGGCGTCACCGGGGCGCTCGTCCCGGTCGGGGACGTCGACCGGTTCACCCAGGCCGGCCAGCGCTACCTGGAGTCTCGAGCGCTGCGGAGCTCACACGGCGCCGCTGGCCTCGCGCGCGTGCGCTCGAGCTTCGACCAGCCCAAGCTGTGGGCGGCGCTGGCCGAGGCCTACGCCGGCTGAAGACGCGCTCAGGCGCGGTGCGGCAGCGGCGTCATGACGGGCGACCGCTCCGTGGACGCCGCCGGGGCGCTCGGCCCCACCGCGGGGCCTTGGGCGTCCGCCGGCAGCGCCGCCGCCGGAGCATACTCCGGCACCACGCTCTGCAGCGCCGCCACCACCGTCCGCCGCTCCGCCTCCACCACCGCTCGGAGGCGCTCGATGGCGCCCTCGATCTCTTCGAAATCCCACTCTCGCGTCTTGCCCACGAACACCTTGGGGTGGTGCGTGTGCTCCGCGTGCTCCTCTTGCAGCGACAGCTCCTCGAACAGCTTCTCACCGGGGCGCGTCCCGGTGAACACGATGGGCACGTCCGCCTCCGAGAAGCCCGACAGGCGGATGAGATCCCGCGCCATGTCGACGATCTTCACGGGCTCCCCCATGTCCAGCACGAAGATCTCGCCGCCCTGGCCCATGGACCCAGCCTGCACCACGAGCTGACTGGCCTCCGGGATGGTCATGAAGTAGCGCTGCATCTCCGGGTGCGTCACCGTCACGGGGCCCCCCGCCGCGATCTGCTGGCGGAAGATCGGGATGACGCTGCCGCTCGATCCGAGCACGTTGCCGAAGCGCACGGTGACGAAGCGCGTGCGGCTGCGCTTGGACAGCGCCTGGATGTACATCTCCGCGGTGCGCTTGGTGGCGCCCATCACGGAGGTGGGGTTGACCGCCTTGTCCGTGGACACCATCACGAACACGTCCACCTCGTGGCGCTCTGCCAGCTTGGCCAGCCCCACGGTGCCGAGCACGTTGTTCTTCACCGCCTCCGCCGCGTCCCGCTCCATCATGGGGACGTGCTTGTGCGCGGCCGCGTGGAACAGCGCGGCGGGCCGGAAGCGCGCCAGCAGCGTCTCCATGCGCCCCTCGTCCGTGATGTCCGCGATGCAGGGGACCACCACCTGCGCCCGCGCCCCCACCGCCAGCTCGCGGTGGATCTCGAACAGCGCGTTCTCCGTGCGCTCCACGAGCACCAGGCGTGACGGCTCGAAGCGCAGGAGCTGCCGGCACAGCTCCGAGCCGATGCTGCCGCCCGCGCCGGTGACCAGCATGACGCGCCCTCGCACCAGCCCACCGATCCCCTCCTCGTCGAGCTTCACCGTCTCACGCCGGAGCAGGTCTTCGATGGCGACGTCACGCATCGCCGCGAGGTTGATGCGCCCGTCCACCAGATCATGGAGCCCCGGTAAGATCTTGGTGGTGAGCCCCGCGGCGCGACAGCGCTCGCTGATGCGCCGGATGGCCTCGCCGGGCGCGTTGGAGATGGTGATGATGGCCTCGTCCAGGTGCCGACGGCTGACGAGCTGCGGCAGCTCCTCGATGCTGCCGAGCACCGGCAC
>WBZO01001020.1_pt1 | contig 48726 bp, 48 predicted proteins | sample 5204261 | NCBI WGS metagenome assembly WBZO01 (sample SAMN12412400, study PRJNA552823) | activated sludge metagenome | isolation source: activated sludge from anammox sidestream of wastewater treatment plant... | place: USA: North Carolina | collected 2017-09
CGCAGCATAGCCGCGAACGATCGTCGCCACCGGGCCGTGAAGCTTCGCACCGCGCTCGTCGGTGAGCATGGGCAAGTATCCGAAAACGGATACTATCCCGAAAGGCACACAGGTTGCCTGGAGGACGGGCATGCGAATCGGACGGACGTTGCTCGGTGCGTGGGGGGCGCTTCTCGTGGCGGCCTGCTCGTCGACGGTCACCGGCGAGGAGGCGGGACGTGACGGCGGCGCGAGCTCGTCGTCGAGCGGCGCGTCGGGGGCCTCCACCGGCTCGAGCGGATCGAGCGGCAGCTACGAGAGCGACGGCGGTGCGCCAGCGACGCGCCCGCCCCCGGTGATCACCAGCGTGTCACCGCTCTCGGGCGACTACGGCACCGAGGTGACGATCGCCGGCGACAACCTCGACGAGGCGAGCGCAGTGCTCTCGCTCGCGACGCCGACCGATCCGCTCGAGCTGCGCATGCCGGCGCAGGGGGCGCAACCGACGCCCGAGAGCGTGATCGTGAAGTGGACGAAGAGCGAGATCGTCTTCAAGTACCCGTTCCCCGCCGAGGGGGCGACCCGCGTCGCGACGAAGTCGGGGCAGGCGGACGGCGGGACGTTCGAGCCGAGCTGGCGGCCGGGCTCGCCGCTCTCGGGCGTGTTCTCGCGGCGCGAGTGGCTCGCAGCCGCCTCTCCGTCGCCGGGAAAGCTGGTGGCGATGTTCGACGGCGCGACCGGGCCGCTCGTGGTCGTCGCGGATGCGAACGGCACGGTCACGTCGAAGCCGTTCGCGCGCGGGGGCACGCTGATCTTCCACGCCAGCCTCTGGGTGATGCCGGGCGGAACCGTGGACGGCGTCTTCGCTGCGCAGGGGACGCTCTGGACGATCACCGACGCAGCCGGCGCGGCGACGACGGCGAGCACGGGCGTCGCGGCGACGATCGTCGCGGGCGGGATGGACGACAACGGCCCGTACGCGTGGATCGGGGGCGGATCGACGCTCGTGCGCGTGCGCGCGCCGTCGTGGGAGAGCACGGGCGAGACGGTCGGCGATCCGACGCCGGCGAACGCGCCCGGACGATCGCTCGCGGTCGGGCCCGATCACTCGCTCTACGCAGGGTGGGGCGTGAACACGACGGGCAGCTTCCCGCTCTACGATCACGAAGCCCATCCGGTCACGCGTCGCCTTCGTCCGGGGCAGACGACCTTCGACGCGCAGCGCACGCTCGGCGGAGGCGCCGACGACGTCATGGCGTGGACGCGCTTCCGCGCGGGGCCCGAGGGGCGCGTCGCCTCGTACTACTGCGCGAACGACACGGGCGTCTTCAGTCCCAGTGCGGTCTGGGACTGCGGCGAGGGATACGTCGGAGGAGCGCCCGTGCCGTCGGGCGCCGAGATCCGCGACTACGTCGTGGGGTGGAACGACAGCACGTCGTTCGCGACGATGTGCGAGCGGGCGACGGCGAAGCTGAAGGTCGGGCCCGAGGGGCAGACCGCCGAGCAGGAGGCGATCCTCTTTCCGTGCCCGCACGTCGCCGCGGTCACCGTGGACGAGAGCGGGCAGGGGCTCTTCGTCGCGTGGGCGGGCAAGCACCTCTACGCGCCGAGGAAGCGCTGAGCGAGGAGCTCGTACGACCGGAGCCGCGCGGCGTGATCGTGGATCATCGACGCGACGATGATCTCGTCGGCCTTCGTCCGAAGGGTGAACGCACGGAGGCCCTTCTCCACGGTGTCGGGCGATCCGATGAACGAGCACGAGAGGATCTCGTCGAGCATCGCCTGCTCGGCCGGCGCGAGCTCGAGGTCGTCGACCGGCGGCGGGATCCGCCGGCGCTTGCCGCGTCGGATCGCGAGGAACGCCTGCTGGAGCGAGGTCGCGAGGCGCCGTGCCTCGTCGTCGGTGTCCGCCGCGATGACGTTCACCCCGAGCATGACGCGCGGGCGCTCGTGCTCCTCGGAGGGACGGAAGCGGCTCCGGTAGAGCGCGATCGCGCGCTCCATCTCCTGCGGCGCGAAGTGCGAGGCGAACGCGTACGGCAGGCCGAGCGCCGCGGCGAGCTGCGCGCCGAAGAGGCTCGAGCCGAGGATCCAGATCGGGACCTTCGTGCCGGCGCCGGGGACCGCGACGACCGGCTGCCCCTCCTCGGGATCGTCGAGGTAGGCCATGAGCTCGACGACGTCGTCGGGGAAGCGATCGACGTCGCCCGCGAGCGTGCGCCGGAGCGCGCGCGTCGTGAGCGGATCGGTGCCGGGCGCGCGCCCGAGGCCGAGATCGATGCGCCCGGGGAACAGCGCCTCGAGCGTGCCGAACTGCTCGGCCACCTGGAGCGGCGAGTGGTTCGGCAGCATGATGCCGCCGGCGCCGACGCGGATGGTCTTCGTGCCGGAGGCGACGTGGCCGATGACGACCGCGGTCGCGGCGCTGGCGACGCCGGGCATGTTGTGGTGCTCGGCGAGCCAGAAGCGCTGGTAGCCCCAGCGCTCGGCGTGCTGCGCGAGGTCGAGCGAATTCCGCAGCGCCTGCGCGACGTCGCCGCCCTCGACGACCGGAGCGAGATCGAGGATGGAGAGCACGCCGCTTCGATGACGGCGCGCTAGGCGTGGTTGCGACGGCGACGGCCGACGAGCGCGAGCGCGAGCACCGACGCGAGCGCGAGCGGCGCGCTCGTGCCGGCGTCCGGCGTCGTCTTGCAGCCGCAGCCGCTGCCGCCCGCGGCGAGCGTGGGATCGGCGACGCCGCGGAGCCCGAGGCTCACGCGACCGATGTTGCCCTCCTCGTCGATCGCCTCGATCTCGTCGGCAGAGGCGGGGACCTCGCGTGCGGCGCTCCACTCGGTCCATGCGCCGTCCGCGCCGCGCCAGCGGATGCGGATCGCCTCGGGCGCGCTCACGAAGTCGGAGACCTCGACGCGGACGCGATCGCCGTCGCGCGTGATCTCGATGCGCGGCGCGAGGGTGTCGATGGTGAAGGGGATCTCGGCGGGCGTACCGTCCTCGGAGATCGTGTCGTCCACGATGCGCGACGCGACGTGGAGCACGTGCTTTCCCTGGAGGAGCATCGCGTCCTGATCGACGACGATCTCCTTGTCCGTCGTCCACTTCGCGCGCGTGCCGTCGTCGATCCACCACGTGGTCTCGGTGGGCTTCGACGCGATCGAGTCGACGCGTACGCGGAGCTTGGGGAAGCGCGCGCGGACGGCGGTGTCGAGGGCCATCGCGTCCTTGTCGACGATCTTCCCGAGCAGCGTCGCGCGCGTCTCGACCTCCTCGCGCGCCGTCGTGGCCGCGGGCTTCAGGTTCGCGAACACGCCGATGAAGTCGTCGGTGCCGCTCGTGAGCTTGCGGATGCCGTTCGGCGGGATGTCGACCGCGAGGCCGGTGCTCGCGAGCGAGCTCGAGAGGTCGATCGCGCTGAAGCCGCCGCCGAGGAGCTGCCCGACGATGCCGCCGAGCAGGCCGGTGACGCCGTCGGCGAGGCGCGCGTCGTCCTCGAAGAGCACGGTGTTGTTCGTGACCTTCGCGCTGCCCACCTTGATGTCCCCGAGCACCGGGAGGATGCCGCCGTTCGGGTTCTTCTCGCTCTTGCCGGTCTGCAGATCGACCGGCACGGTGACGTCCGCGGTGTACGTGAAGATGCGGACGAAGCGGTCGTACGACCAGACGTGGAAGTCGAGCGCGAGCCTCTCGAGGGTCACGGTGAGGAGCGGCTGATCGCCGATGACGATCCTCGGCGGCGCGCCCGGCCGCGTGGTGATGCCGGCGGCGGCGTTCTGGCCCTCGAGGGTCATCGACTTGATCGACGGCGCGAGCAGGCTGAGCGTGCCGCTCGAGAGCTGGGCGATGCTCTCCGTCGAGATGCCCATGCAGAGCGCGCCCGAGTTGTAGGCGCCGAGCAGCGCGTGATCGAGGTAGCGGCCCGCGAGCGCGATCCCGAGATGGGTGCCGCCGCTGTCATCCGTCATCTCCTTCGGGATCGGGATGCCCTTCGGCGGATCGCGGCGCACGGTCTCGACGCACGTGGAGAGCGGCTGCGGGATGGCGCCGCCGAGCATGGTGAGCGAGATGCCGTTCTTGTTGTTGTCCTCCGCCGGCACCGGCGGCTTGCGCGGCGTCCACGCGGGGACCGTGGCCTCGCCCGGCGCGGGGTTCATGTCGCCGGCCGATGCGAGCACGAAGTCGAGGCCCCCGGTCGTGCCGGGCGAGAACTTCGCGAGCGCCTGCGAGAGGTCCATGCGGCCGTCGGCGCCGAGCAGCGCGGGCACGCACTCGCTGGTGCCGATGAACTCGCAGCGCGTGGCCTTCGTGAGGTCGGTGTTGTCGGGCTCCGAGCCGTTGGGGCAGGGCGGGGTGACCGTCGGCGTCGGCGTGGTGCAGAACGCGCTGCCGAGCATGCCCTTGATCTGGCTCTTGATGCCGTCGACGAGCGAGTTGAAGGCGAAGTCCTTCACCAGGCCGGTGATGCCGTCGCAGAGCCCCTGGGCGATGCCGCAGGACGCGCAGAACTCGACGTCGTCCTTCGTGACGCCGATGTCGATGATCGCGTTGTCGACATCGAGCTTCGTGTAGCCGCCCCGCGGGACGCGCGTCTCGGTGACGAGCGGGAGCTCGACGTTCACCGGGACCTCCTTGTACGGGAAGGTCGCGGCCCCGCGGATCGACGTGGAGCACAGGTTGCTGCTCGGCGCCTTCGACGCATCACCGGCGACGACCCACAAGTTCAGACCGAACGCCGATACCGGCAGGTTGCTGATGCGGACGGGCAGGAGGCCGTCGAGCTTCACGCGGTTCGGCGTGATCGAGTTCACGCGCACCTTCATCGTGCCGATGTCGAGCTCGGCGGTGCACTCGGGCGGCTTGGGGTTCGCGTTCGGACAGATCGTCGCGCCCGACTGCGAGCTCTTCGGGATCTGGAACGAGGCGACGCCGTTCTTCGCGTTCGTGCCCAGCGCCTTCACCGCGAGGGTGGAGAGGTTGGCCTGCACGAAGTCGAGGCCCGACCGGGTGACCCGCACGGATGCGGCGTTGGGGATCGTCTCCGGCTTGGGGAAGCCGCCCGGCAGGGGGGTCGTGCCACAGGCCGCGCAGCCGCTCGAGCAGCCGCCGCCGCTGCACGACGCGACGAGAAGGAGAAGAACGGCGATGAAGAGCCGCCGCGTGAAACTCATGACCCGCGCCTCCGGACGGGCGCGATCGGTCGGACCGAGCCCAACCGTTCTTGTATCACCGGAGGCGCCCGTTTCGAACTAGGGTCGGGATCCATGCCCGCCTCGCTCGGAGAGCTCGTCGACCTCCTCGCCCTCGAGCGCCTCGACGAGGACCTCTTCCGCGGACGGAGCGAGGATCCCGGCTGGGGGCGCCTGTACGGCGGCCACGTCCTCGCGCAGGCGCTCTCTGCGGCGCAGCAGACGGTGTCGGCCGACCGGCGCGTGCACTCGCTCCACAGCTACTTCCTCCTGAGCGGCGACGTGACGATCCCCGTCATCTACGACGTCGATCGCATCCGCGACGGAGGCTCGTTCACCACCCGGCGCGTCGTGGCCAAGCAGCGTGGCCGCGCGATCTTCCACCTCTCCGCGTCGTTCCAGACGCTCGAGCAGGGCTTCGAGCACCAGGATCCGATGCCCGAGGTGCCTTCCGCCGACGCGCTCGGTCCCGACGCCGAGCTCCTGCGGCCCGGGGCGACGCCGTTCGATTTCCGTCCGGTCGAGCCGGTGGACCGCACCGTTGCGCCGACGATCCGTCCGCCTCGGCGCGACGTGTGGATCCGCGGACGCGGTACGCTCGGTGACGATCCCGCGCTGCACGCGACGCTCCTCGCGTACGTCTCCGACTTCTACTTCGTCGGCACCTCGCTGCTCCCGCACGGCGTGTCGTGGATGACGCCCGGGATGCAGGTCGCGAGCCTGGACCACGCGATGTGGTTCCACGCCGACCTCCGCGCGGACGACTGGCTCCTCCACTCGATGGAGAGCCCGCGCGCGTCACGCGGCCGTGGACTCGTGCGCGGTCGTGTCTTCTCGCGCGACGGCCGCCTCGTCGCGTCGAGCACCCAGGAAGGCCTCATCCGCCACAAGGAGGTCTGACGTCACCAGGTTTCGGTGCCGTGGCACGTCGGCGTGCAGCTCTTCGTCGCCGGGTTCCACGTCGTGATGCTCGAGCCCGCGCCGCCCGCGTTCTTCACGCCGTTGATGTGGAGCGTCTTGTTCACCGCGTTCGCGGAGTAGCCCGTGCCGTGGCAGCCGGAGCAGGCGAACTGGTGCTGGCCGCGCTGGTGGTCGCCGGTCGCCGGAGGCGCGCCGTGGCACGAGGTGCAGGTCACGGTGTCGGTCGTCCAGTTGGGCGCCGCGGCGCCGTTGCCGCCCGGGAAGTTGCCGTGGCAGTACGACGCCGTGCAGGTCGTGCCGTTCCACGCCGGCGTCACGTTGCCGGTCTTGGCGAGCGTGCCGAAGGCCATGTCGACGGTGCCGTTGCTGTGGCTCGTCGAGGTAGGGACCACGTGACACTCGTTGCATGCGATCGGCGCCGCGCGCATGTCGGCGGTGTTCACGTGCGCCTGGTGCGCGCCGACCGCGCGCGTCGTCGCGGCTGTCTCGCCCTTGGTCCCGCGAGGCGGCGCCGACCTCACGTTGGCGTCGGCGCCCGTGATCGCGGTGCGGTTCGCGTCGCCATGACACGACGTGCACGTCGAGGAGCTCGTCGGCGGCGGCGCGCCGGCGTCGGTGCCGGGCGCGGCTCCAGGATCCGAGCCCGACGAGCCGGACGACCCCGGATCGGCGCCTCCGCCCTGGCTGCTCGACGCGCCCGGATCGGGATCGGTCGCCGGCATGTCGACCCTCGCGTTCCCTCGTCCGGCGAGCCCGGTCGGCGCGCTCGCATCGCCGCAAGCGGCGACCCCGGCGGCGGTGGCGACGAGCGCGAGCGCGACGAGAGAGGAGAGGCGGGGGTGCATCGGCCGGAATGGGCAGCACATGCCGGGCCACTACCCGTGACCAGTAATTCCGGGTGGTTACATCGCCGCGCGGCATCTTTCGAGGGGCGCGTACATCGGATCCCGGCGATCCGGCGGATCGATCCGATCCCCAGCCATCGCAGGCCTACGATGGGCCGCCGATGGCCCCGGACAACCCGCTCCTGCGCGATCGCGACGTCGCCTTCCTCCTCTACGAGGTCCTCGACGCGCCCGGTCTCACGAGGCTCCCGTACTTCGCCGACCACGGTCGCGAGACGTTCGACCTGTTCCTCGGGAACGTCGCCCGCTTCGCGCGCGAGCTCGCGTACCCGGCCTACAGGCCGATGGACGAGAGCCCGCCGCGCTTCGAAGGGGGGAGGGTCCACGTGCATCCGCGCGTGAAGGAGCTGTACCCGCGGCTCTCGGCGCTCGGCCTGCAGAACGCGACGAGGCCGTACGCGATCGGCGGCCAGCAGCTGCCCTATTGCGTGCACGCGCTCGCGTCGGCGTACGTCGCTGCGGCGAACGCAGCGCTCGGCGGATACGTCCTCCTCGCGGCGGGCGCGGGGCGCCTGCTCGAGACGTTCGGCAGCGACGAGCTGAAGGAGCGGTACATGCGTCCGCTCTACGAGGGGCGCTGGGCCGGCACGATGGCGCTGACCGAGCCGCATGCGGGCTCGAGCCTCGCCGACGTGCGGACGCGCGCGACGCCGATGCCCGACGGCAGCTACCGGATCTCGGGCGCGAAGATCTTCATCTCCGGCGGCGATCAGGACGTGACCGAGAACATCGTGCACATGACGCTCGCGCGCATCGACGGCGCGCCCGCCGGCATCAAGGGCGTGTCGCTCTTCGTCGTCCCGAAGCGGCGCATCGAAGGAAACGAGCTCGTCGACAACGACATCACGGTCGCCGGCGTGATCCACAAGATCGGCTGGCGCGGGCTCCCGAGCCTCGCCCTCTCGTACGGCGATCGGGGCGACTGTCACGGCTGGCTCGTGGGCGAGCCGAACCGGGGCATCCCTCACATGTTCCAGATGATGAACGAGGCGCGGCTCGGCATCGGCGTCGCCGGCGTCGCGACGGCGTCGGTCGCGTACCACGAGGCGCTCGCGTACGCGTGCTCGCGCCCGCAGGGCCGGCCCCTCGGCCAGAAGGACCCGGCGACGCCGCAGGTGCCGATCGTCGAGCACGCCGACGTCCGCCGCATGCTGCTCCGCCAGAAGGCGATCGTCGAGGGCGCGCTCTGCCTCGTCGCGCGCACCGCGCTCCTCGCCGATCTCGCGGAGCACGAGATCGACGCCGCCGCGAAGGAGCGCGCGCGGCTCCTCCTCGACCTCCTCACGCCGGTCGCAAAGACGTTCCCGGCCGAGCGCGGGTTCGAGGCCAACGTGCTCGCGCTCCAGATCCACGGCGGCTACGGCTACTCGAGCGAGTACCTGCCCGAGGCGTGGCTGCGCGACCAGAAGCTGAACAGCATCCACGAGGGCACGACGGGCATCCAGTCGCTCGATCTGCTCGGGCGCAAGGTCGTCGCCGGCGGTGGGGCGGCGCTCCGGATGCTCGGCGAAGAGGTCCGCGCCTCGGCCGAGCGGGCGCGCAGACGCGGCGTCCCGGCCGACCTCGTCGATGCCGTGCTCGGCGCGCTCGCAACGTGCGAGTCGCTCACGATGCACCTCGCGGGCAAGGGGCTCGGCGGCGACGTCGAGGGCATGCTCCTCCATAGCGCCGACTACCTCGAGCTCTTCTCGATCGTCGTCGTCGCGTGGCAGCACCTCGACATGGCCGCGGCCGCGCTGGGCGCGGATCCGCCCACGGACGCGTTCCACGCGGGCAAGCGCCTGGCCGCCGCGTACTGGATCCGCACCGAGGTCCCCCGCGTCGCGTCGATCGCGGAGCTGTGCCGCTCCGGGGAGGACTCCTATGCCCGGATCCGCCCGGAGGAGCTGTGAATGCCGCGGTCGCGCTGCCGATCGTCGCGTTCCGCTCGGAATCGGGTTGCGGGGCCCCGGAAGTCCGCTAGAGTCCGGGTTGCTCACGAGAACGTTTCCCTGCACTGGATTGCTCTCTCGGCTACGGGATCGCGATTCGCTCTGCTTCGAATTCGTCTGAGTGAGGGCGCGGCGACCTTCGTCTCCGCGGGCCTCCTTCCGATCCCGACGGCGCATTGGACGGTAGGCACTCTCTGTTACGGCGCCGTCATGTGAATGAGAGACACCAGATGGGTAACCGACTCTACGTAGGCAATCTGTCCTTCAACTCGACCACCGAGTCCGTCCGCGAGTGCTTCGCGGCGATCGGTACGGTGACGGACGTTCACGTCGTCACGGATCGCGAGACCGGCCGTTCGCGCGGGTTCGCGTTCGTCACGATGGGCTCGGATGCCGAGGCTCAGAAGGCCATTGCCGAGACCAACGGCGCGCTGCTCGACGGCCGCCCGCTCCGCGTCAACGAGGCGGAGGAGCGCCAGAACCGCGGTGGCGGTGGCGGCGGCGGCGGCTTCGGCGGCGGTGGCGGCGGTCGCGGTGGTGACCGCGGCGGCCGTGGTGGTCACCGCGGCTGGTGATCAGCCGTTGACCGAATGAAACGGGCGCGGGCCTCTCGGCTCCGCGCCCGCTTCACTTTAATGCTTCTTTTCGTCCCAGCGCTCGATCAGGACCCGCCGTCGCCGCCACCACCGCCGCCGCCGGCGCCGCCGAGGTAGCACTGGACGACCTTGTTCTGCTCGTTCTGGCACTTGTCCTTCGGGGCGTCCTCGGACGTGCCGTCCGCCGCGCACTTGGCCTTGGCGTAGCCGAGGCAGCTCGCGACCGCCTGGAGCTCAGCCTTGCACTTATTGCAGGCATCGACGTCCGCCTGGGTCGTCGCCGTGTCGTTCGGGCAGTTCTTGTCGCCGACCGCCGGGCAGCTGAACGCCGAGCTGGTGCTGCCCGTGGAGCTGCTGTCGTCGGAGCAGGCCGTGGCTGCGGAGAGGATGAACGTTCCCACAGCCATCAGACAACCGGTCATCAGGGTCTTCTTGTTCACGAGGCCTCCTCCAAGGAAAGGGCGGAGAACGATTCTGCCCTGCCCGGCGAGCCCGTGTCCATTGCGCGGCATGCCTGACGGCGAAGGCATGACTTGGCGCGGCGTAGCACGCGTCCGATCCGTAGCTACGTTCCAGGTATGGCGGCCAGTCGTCGGGGCCCCGCCCTCTGGGGCACGCTCGTCGTCCTCTTCGCGTTGCCGATGCGCTTCGCGAGCGAAGAAGCGCTCGCGGGACGCGCTCCGGCGGTGACGACGGCGCCGGCGGATCCGGAGGACGCCTGCACGACGATCGCCCAGGCCGAGATGGTGCACGTCTTCGACACGCGGAAGGTCCCCGGCCCCGCGACCTACGTGAACGATCACACGCTCGTCCAGGGACCGGACGGGGCATGGCACCTGTTCGGGATCTTCCACCGCGAGCCGATGGGCGCCGACGACGAGGTGGACTTCATCCATGCGGTCGCGAGCGAGCCCGATCCGGCGCGCTGGGAGGAGGGGGCGTTCGTCCCCGCCGCCGCGCCCTACGACATCGCGCTCCGGGCCGATCGCTCGCTCGGCGAGACCCACCTCTGGGCGCCTCACGTCGTCGCCGAAGGCGGCCGCTGGCTCATGATCTACCAGGGCGGCGGCTCCGACGACTACCACGCGTCGATCCGCCTCGCGGAGTCCGCGGACCTCTACCGCTGGTCGCGCGTGTCCTCCGCGCCCCTCTTCGAGGACTTCTGCGCGGCGCGCGACCCCATGCTCGTCCGTCGCGACGACGTCTGGATCCTCAATTACACGCGGTGCGATTCACTGGCGCGCAAGATCAGCGGCGTGGCGTTCCGGTCGTCGCGCGACCTCGTCCACTGGACGGAGCCCATCATGCTCGCCACGATCGGCGACGCGCCGCCGACCAGCAACTCGGCGTTCACCGAGTCGCCCTTCGTCTTCGAGCGGGGCGGTCACCACTTCCTCTCCGTGACCGCCTACCCGCTCGCATGGGACGCGACGCTCCTCTACCGATCGCGCGCGCCGCTCGCGTTCCCCGACGTGCCCTTCACGCGCCTCCGAGCGCATGCGGGCGAGTGGATCTTCGACGCCAAGGGCGGCGCGTGGCTGACCCATGCCGGCCCGGGTCAGCGGGGGGTCTGGGTCTCGCGGATCTCGGGTATCTAGGCTAATCGTTCGTCCCGTGCCGACGCTCGCACAGCTCCGCGCGCGTTACGTGGATCGAGGTCGTCCGCTGCCGCACGACGTCGAGCAGCAGCTCCGCGCCGACACGCGCCCGGGCGCGAAGGCGATCCTCGCCGCGATCGCCAAGCGAAGGCACGCGCACCGCGCGGAAGGTCAGCGGCTCCGGAAGATGCTCCGCTTCGAGCAGGCGCTCTGGTCCGCCGGCGTCCTCCGCGTCGCCGGCGTCGACGAGGCCGGGATGAGCCCGCTCGCCGGTCCGGTCTACGCCGCCGCCGTCGTCCTCGCGCCCGGTACCCGCATCGCGGACGTCGACGACTCGAAGAAGCTCGACGCGAACGAGCGCGAGCGGCTCGCGCTCGAGATCAAGGCCACCGCCGCCGCGTGGGCGGTCGGCATCGCCACGGTGGAGGAGATCGACACGCTCAACATCTACTGGGCGGGGCTGCTCGCGATGAAGCGCGCCGTCCTCGGGCTCGGCGAGCCGCCGCAGCATCTCCTCATCGACGCGCGCCGGCTCGGGGACGTCGCGATCCCGCAGGAGCGCATCGTCAAGGGCGACGCGCGGAGCCTGTCGATCGCCGCCGCGTCGATCCTCGCCAAGACGGCGCGCGACGCGAAGATGCGCGAGCTCGACGCGGAGCATCCGGGCTACGGTTTCGCGCAGCACAAGGGCTACCCGGTGAAGGCGCACATCGCGGCGCTCGAGCGGCTCGGCGCGTGTGCGGTGCACCGGCGATCGTTCGCTCCGGTCCGCGTCGTCCTGGGCCTGCCGCCGCTGCACGCGGAAGAACCGGAAGCCGAAGAGAATGTGACGGGTGACCCCTAGGCCACGTATTCTGCGACCATGCAGAAGCTCATCGTCCGTTCGCTGTTCGTCGCCGTCGCGCTCGCTCCGTTCATCAACGCCTGCGGCTCCGACGACGAGGCCAAGAAGGACGCCGCGGGATCCTGCAAGGATCTCTGCACCTCCACGGGGTTCTCGTCGTCGAACGTGCAGGAGTTCCCTCACGAGGTGAACTGCACGTGCAGCGCCGGGACCGGGACCGTCGCCGCGCAGGCGTGCACGAACATGTGCACCGCGATCGGGAAGGCGAAGGGCCAGCCGTACAAGAACGGTGGAGGAACGACGCCCCCCGACTCCTGTCAGTGCAGCTGAGCGGAGCGCCGCTCGTACTCGTAGTCGCTGCGGGAAGAGTCCTCGTCGCCGAAGCCGAAGTTCAGCACCGCGGTCCAGGGCAGGACGCCGTCCTCTGCATGGTTCGCGAGGCCGATCTGCAGGCCCCGCAGGCTGCGCGCGTGGTTGAACACGCCGATCTGCACGCCCTTCACCTCGTCGGCGACGTTGACGATGCCGAGCTGCGCGCCGCGGACCGACTTGCCGTAGTTGCCGAGCGCGCCGATCTGGAGCCCGTCGTGCTCCTCGAGCGCCACCGCGCCGGCGCCGATCTGCAGGCCGATCGAGTGCTGGCTCAGCGCCACCGTGCCGATCTGCGCGAGGCCCTTGAAGCGGTTGGCCCCCGCGCCGAGCGCGCCGATCTGCACGAGCCCGCCGAGCTCGCCTCCGACGAAGCTCACGGCGCCGATCTGCGCCACGCCGTAGAAGTTGTTCGCGGCGTTGACCACGCCGACCTGCGCGATGCCCGCGAACCGCGGCTCGTTGCTCCCCTCGCGCTCGGCGAACATCTCCCGCCCGACGCCGTTGAGCACGCCGATCTGCATCGCGCCGGTGAAGTCCTTGCGCGCATGGTTGAACGCGCCCACTTCCACGATGCCGGTGAAGGCCTTGTCCGTACGGTTGTAGAGGCCGAGCTGCGTGCCGCCGGCGAAGGTCGTCGCGCGGTTGAACGCGGCGAGCTGGAAGATGCCGGTCATCTCGCCGGTCCGGTTGTAGGCGAGGCCGGTCTGGCCGATGCCGGTGAAGGTCCGCGCCCGGTTCTCCGTGAGGCTCAGCTGCATGCCGCCGATGAACTCGTCCGAGAGGTTCCGTCCGAGGGCGAGCTGCGCGGCGCCGACGTGCGTGCCCGCGTCGTTGCGTACCGCCGAGAGCGAGAACACTCCGTAGAAGCGCTCGGTGCGCGCGTGCGCGAGCGCGAGGGTCGCGATACCGCCGAACGTGCCGAGCTCGGGGCGCAGCCCGGCGTGGAGGACCGCCCAGTCCGGAGGCGGGTCCTTCGCCAGCGGCGCCTCGCCGCCCCGGTAGTAGCCGGAGCCGCCGTGCACGGAGCCCTCCTCGGTGTCGCGCTCGTCCACGGCGTCGCGCGCGACCGACATGGGGGCGGGCGCCGCCTGCGGCCTGCGGGCCGGGGTCGTGCCGATCGAGTCCTCCTCCTGGGGGGACTCCATCGCCGAGGCGGCGCTGGAATGAAGGACGAAGAACCCGAAGGCGACCGAGGCGAGGAAGGTGGTGGGGCGCATGACGCCCCCTTGAACGGCGGAGCTCGGCCGGGCCTTACGCCGTCTCGGGCGATTTCTTCACCGTCGCACATCGACGCCCCGACCCGAGCACGGGGGCGGCCGGCGGCTCGCACACGCCGCCCTTCGGCGGGGGCACGAGGATCTCGTGCATGGCGAACATCGAGAGGAGCGCATCCTCGAGCTCGATCCCCTGCTCGTCGGCGAGCTTCTTGCGGGTCTCTTCCACCGTCCGGTCGTTGGTGAACGCCTTGAGCACGTCGTACAGCTCCGGCTCGATCTTGATCGAGTCGTAGTTGTTGTACGGCATGGTCATCACCACGCCGCCTTCGACCGGCAGCACGCGAAGACGTCGGTTGAGCGAGACGCGATCGGGCAGCTGCGGGGCCGTCCGCAACCGTGTGAGCGCATCGGTCAGCTTCTGGAGGCGCTCGCGCCCCACCGCCGTGGCGTCGACGACCTTCTCGTATTCTTGACGTGTCATCGCGCGGACGCGGGCGTTGCAGGCGACGTAGAACTCCTCCTCGCGCCCGACCCAGGAGGCCCAGTAGCGGCGATACGTCGCCTCGTCCGGCGCGCGCTCCTCGAGCTCGGCGAGCGACAGCGCCGGCCTGTCGTCGATGCGCGGGTCGCCGACCTCGCTCGATACCTGCTTCGCCGCCCACACCGAGAGCTGCTCCTCGGCGAAGTTCAGATACGACTTGAGCGCCTTCCAGAAGGCCGAGCCCGCGACGCCGCCGTCGAACTTGCAGTAGAACGTCGCGCAGACCGCCTCGCGGTGGTACCAGATCGAGCAGCGCTCCTTTTCGTCGAGGTACGGGCACCGCAGAAGCAGCGATCGGCCGAAGCTCGACTCCATCGACGCCTTGTAGAGCAGCGTCCACTTCTTCGACGGGCCGAGGCGCTGCGGCGAGCAGCCGAGCCGCTTCGCGATCTGCTCGCGGAGGCGCTTCTTGCCCTCGTCGAGCTCCGGGCGCTCGTCGGCGAAGACCGCGCCGACGAGGTAGTTCGGCAGCGCCGGGTGATAGGTGCAGCACTTCGTGTCGGGCCGGAAGTACGACGCGCTCAGCTCCGACGGCACGGTGCCGTGATCGCACATCTGGCACGACTCGCAGGTCGCGCGCGACTCGTGGACGGCAGGATCGTCGAACACCGTCGGTAACAGCGGTGCATAGATCGGCGGCAGTGCCGAGCGGATCGTCCCCTTGCTGCTCACGGGCGAGACGTTAGCACGGACCTGTGCTGTGCTCGGCAAGGTGCGTTCCTCCGTCCTCCTCCTGGTCGCGCTCGTCTCGGCCTGCAACGACGCGGTCGGCGACGTGCCCAGGCCTGCGCCGATCGATGCCGCGGCCGACACGGGCTCGTCGTCCGGCGGCGGTCCGGGCGGGTCGCGCCGTCCCGGCTTCCTCCGCATCGCGACGTTCAACATCCATCGCTACTTCGACACCGTCTGCGACAGCGGCTCGTGCGGGGCCGGTGACTTCGAGGAGGTCCCGACCGAGGCTGCGTTCGAGCGTCAGACATCCGCCATCGCCGGCGGCATCGAGCGCCTCGACGCCGACGTCGTCGCGCTCCAGGAGATCGAGAACCTCCGCGCGATGAGCGCCCTGCGTGACCGCCTGGCGAAGGACGGCTTCGCGTACCCGACCGCCGAGCTCGGCGAGACCGGCGCCCCTGCGAGCGTCGACGTCGCGGTCTTCTCCCGGGCGCCGCAGGCCGAGGTGCGGACGCATCGCAACGTGCCGCTGACGCGTCCCGACGGAAGCGCGACGACGTTCTCGCGCGAGCTGCTCGAGCTCCGGATGACGTTCGGCGCGCGCCGCGTCATCTTCTTTTCGGCGCACTTCCGCTCGAAGGTCGACGACGATCCGGGCCGGCGCTACGCGGAGGCGGCCGCCGCACGGGACATCGTCTCTGCGGCGGCGAAGGAGGAGCCGGACGCGCTCGTCGTCCTCGGCGGCGATCTCAACGACGAGCCCGGCTCACCGCCGATCGAGGCGCTCGAGCAGGGCGGCTCGCTCGTGCGCGTGGCGAAGGACCTTCCTCCCGCCGAGCAGGCCACCTTCGTCTTCTCCGGTCGCGCGATCGCCATCGATCACCTGTTCGTCGCGGCGGGCGGTGCATCACGTTACGTGGCGAAGAGCGCGCTCGTCGTGCGCGACGGCGCCGCCGGCGGCGGCCTCGGCGGCAGCGACCACGCCGCGCTGCAGGCCGACTTCGCGCTCGAGTGAGGCGCGCGCAGGTCAGAAGCAGGGCGTCGTGATCGTCGCCAGCGCGGTGAACGCGACCTCGCGGTAGACGACGAGCGTGTCCATGCACGCGTTGCCGGCGCGCGACCCGCCGCGCGCGACGAGCGTGCGGCACTCCTCGAGACGCGGGCGCAGCTCCTGCTCGAAGCGCTTCTTCAGCTCGGGCGGCACGGACTCGCGGTCGAGCTTGATCTCGATGGTCGCGTCGAGCTTCTCGAGCTCGGCGAGCATCTCCTCGGGCGAACGGCGCGGCTCCATGAGCGCCTCATTCTAGCGCGGTGAGGACCTCGCAGCCGGTCCGCGTCACGACGACGGTGTGCTCGAACTGCGCCGAGAGCCGTCCGTCGCGCGTCACCACCGTCCAGCTGTCGTCGAGCAGGTCCACGTCCGGGCCGCCGAGGTTGATCATCGGCTCGATGGTGAAGCACATGCCCGCCTTCAGGCGGAGGCCGGAGCCCCGCGTGCCCGCGTGGGGCACGTGCGGATCCTCGTGCATCCGTCGCCCGATGCCGTGGCCGCCGAAGTCGCGGACGACCGAGCAGCCCTCGCGGCGCGCGAGCTCCTCGATCGCCGCGCCGATGTCGCCGAGCCGCGCGCCGTCGCGGACCGCGGCGACACCGGCGTCGCGGCAGCGCCGCGCGACGTCGACGACGTGCCGTGCGTCGGGGCCGGGATCGCCGACGAAGAACGTCGCCGAGGTGTCGCCATGGAATCCGTCGAGCTCGGTGGTCACGTCGACGTTGATGATGTCGCCGGGCGCGAGGACGTCGGCGAAGGACGGGATGCCGTGGCAGACGACGGCGTTCTTGCTCGTGCACACCGCGGCGGGGAAGGGGGGCGAGCCGTGCGAGCGATAGCCGAGCTGGCTCGGTCGCCCACCGCGCCGCGCGGTGTCTTCGCGCACCCAGCGCTCGATGTGGGCGGTGGCGACCTGCGGGGCGATGCGCGACGCGACGAAGGCGAGCGTCTCCGCGGCCGCGCGGCCGGCACGCCGGAGTCGCTCCACCTCCGATCCGGAGTAGAGGGTGACACCCATGTCGTGACGAACCTGGCGTGACGCCCGGGTCGCGTCCAATGCCGTTTCGATCTACCGTCGGAGAGAGCATGAGCCTCGCGCAGATCGAGACCTTCGTGGCCGTCGCCGAGACGGGGAACGTGAGCCGCGCGTCGGCCCGCCTGCGCGTCGCGCAGCCCGCGCTCAGCCGGCAGATCCGCAGCCTCGAGGACGAGCTCGGCGCGCCGCTGTTCGCACGTACGTCGCGCGGAATGTGCCTCCTCCCCGAGGGAGAGGTGTTCCTCGAGCATGCGAGGCGGATCCTCGCCGAGGTGGATGCCGCACGCGCGGCCGTCGACGCCCGACGTCGCACGTAGAGGATGCCCGCGCAGCACGACATCGGCGCGGTGCTCGTCTCGCTGCTCCTGCTCGCGGCCTGCGAGGAGACGCCTCGCGTCGTGCCCGATGCCTCGATCGCCCCGCCGGCGGCCCCCTCGGCCGCGCCGTCGCCGAAGGTCGGTGAGGGCTGCCTGCGATCGGGATCGATCGAGGGCGTGGAGGCCGATCCGTCCTGCGTCCTCGCGCGTGCTGGTGACGATGCGATGCGCGACTTCGCCAAGCGGATCTCCGTCGCCGCCGAGCTCGAGCCGAGCACGGTCGTCGCAGGGAGCACCGCCGTGCTCCGCCTGACGTTCACGAACGTCGCGCCGACCGAGACGCTCGTCGTCTTCGATGCGTATCCGCGCGGGCCCGGACCGCGCACGGACTGGTCGCGGCTCGCCGGCGTCCCCGACGTGAAGGGCGACGCGCCGGACGTGCCTCGCATCCAGATCGCCGCCACGACTCTCGATGCCCGCGAGCGCCCGGTGGATGCGGTGCCGGTGGTCGCCAACAGCGCGGCCCCGGCATCGAGCCCACGGATCCTCGGCGTGCGCCTCAAGCCGGGCGCGAAGCTCACGCACACGATGTCGTGGTGGGCGCTGCGAATCCCCGCGCCGGCGCCGATCGTCAAGGACGACGCGGGCCATCGCTTCGTTCCGAAGACGACCGCGCTCCCGCTCCCGGCCGGCGACTACGTGGTGTCGATCGACGTCCCGCTCCACGGGCTCGCTCCCGCCGAGCGCACGGTCACGGTCCGCGCGCACGTCGAGCGCGTCGCGACGGGCGGCGATCGCTGAGGCCTCAGCGCCTGTTCTTGTGCTTCTTCTCGTCGTCCGGTCCGGTGCGCTCGCCGGAGGGCGGGGGACCGACCAGGATGCCGTGGCGCGAGAGGTGGACGAGCAGCTCGTCGGCGAACTCGATCCCCTGCTCGTCGAGCAGATCCTTGCGGATCTCGTTCACCGTCTTGTCGTAAGTGAACTTCTCGAGGACCTCGAAGAGCTCCTTCTCGAGCACCATCGAGTCGTACACGTTGTAGATCGTGGTCACGGCGACGCCGTTCGCGACCGGCAGACGACGCATCTTCCGGTTGAGCGTGAGCCGCTCGGGGATCACCGGGAGCGAGAGCGCCGCGTACGTCTTGCGCAGGTCGGAGAGGAGCTCGCGCCCGCGCGGCGTCTCGTCGACGAGCTTCGCGAACTGCTGGCGGCTCAGGTTCCGCACCTTGTTGTAGCAGGCGACGTAGAACTCCTCCTCGCGGCCGACCCAGGAGCCCCACATCGCCGTGTAGGTCGCCTCCTTCGGCGGGAGGTCCTCGAGGTCCTCGAGGGTGATCGTCTTCGCGTCGTCGGTCGGCTGCTTCGTGTCCGGGGCGATGGCCTTGCGCGCCCAGATGGCGAGCGTGCCCTCGACCAAGGAGAGGTAGCCCTTGAACGCTCGCCAGAAGAGGATGCCTGCCTCGCCCGCGTCGTACTTGCAGAAGAAGGTGGTGCAGATCGACTCGCGGTGGCGCCAGATCGAGCAGCGCCCTTCCTCCGTGAGGTACGGGCAGCGCAGCGCCGTCGATCGACCGAAGGCGGTGCCCTTCGCGGCGCGATAGAGGAGAAGGTACTTCGGCGGCGCGGTCACGCAGCTCGGCGTCACGCCGATCCGGCTGGCGATGCGCGCCCGGATCCTTCGCCGGCCCTCCTCCATCTCCGGCGAGCCGTCACGGAGGATGGCGCCGACGAGGTAGTTCGGGAGCGACGGGTGATACGTGCAGCACTTCGTGTCCGGCCGGAAGTAGATCGCCTCGACGTCCGGGGGCATCGTGCCCTTGTCGCACATCTCGCAGTCGTCGCAGGTCGCCCGCTTCTCGATCACCGCGGGCTTGTCGAGCTCGGGCGAGAGCAGATCCTTGTAGACCGGCGGCAGGACGGAACGGAGCGTGTCGCTCAAGGCGAACAGTACGTAGCACGAGAACGCGGCCCCGCGAGCGCGACCGCGAGCGCGTGCGAGCGGCGGAGAGCCTCTAGCGGCCCCGGAAGGTCGCCTCGCGTCGCTCGAGGAAGCTCTGGAGCCCCTCGGCCGCGTCCTCGCTGGCCATGATGCCGGGCAGCTGCGCGGCGAGGTGCTCGACGGCGGCGCGCTGCCCTTCCTTCACCGCGACGCGCGCGTTCGCGAGCGTGGCCCGTACGCCGAGCGGCGCCTGCTTCGCGATCACCTGCGCGATCGCCCGCGCCCGCGCGACGTGCTGCCCCTTCGGCACGACCTCCTGCACGAGCCCGATGCGGAGCGCCTCGGCGGCGCCGAACTCCTCGGCCGTGAGGAGGAAGCGCATCGCGTTTCCCCACCCGAGCTGCTGCTGCGCGCGGAACGTGGCCCCGCCGAACGGGACGATGCCGCGGCCGATCTCGAGCTGGCGGAAGCGGACGTCCTCCGCGGCGACGACGATGTCGCTGGCGAGCGCGAGCTCGATGGAGAGCGTGAAGGCGATCCCCGAGACGGCCATCACGACCGGCTTCGGCACCGGCTCGGCCCACACACCGAACGGATCGTACTTGCCTCCCCCGGCGAGCGCGGACGGCCCGTGCTGCGCCACGGCGGGACCGACGACGCCGAGATCGAGGCCTGCGGAGAAGTGATCGCCATGCCCGAAGACGACGCCGGCACGCAGGTCCGGATCGTCGCCGAGCTGTTCGTACGCCTTCGCGAGCTCGGCGATCGTCTCGAGGTCGAAGGCGTTGCGTTTCTCCGGGCGGTTCACCCCGATGAGGAGGACGTGACCGTCGCGCTCGGTCGTGATCTTCGTGGTCATTCGGGGACCTCCGCCTTTCCCTGCGATCCGCTCGCGAGGATGTTGCGCACGCTGACCGGACCTCCGTCCGAGTACTTCCTCACCTTGCTCGTGAGCTCGCCCAGGCGCGCCTTGCTCACGCCGGCGGCGTCGGCGATTCGGTCGACGACCTTCTGCTCCGCCGACGAGAGGCCCTCGCTCGCGAAGGCGACCGCGAGCGCGACGACGAGGCCTTCTTCGCCCGCGTCGCAGTCGTGGAGGATCGTCCCGACGAGGCGTGCGCGCGGCTCCGCGCCGGCTTGCTGGATGACCTCGACGCTCGCGCCGACGAGCGCGTCGACGACCTCCGAATCCAGCGTGGTCCCGAGGAGCGTGGAGAAGATGCTGGAGAGCATCCCGCGCTCGCGGTCGTCGACCTTTCCGTCGGCGTTCGCGACGAGCACGCCGAGGTCGATGATCGGTGTCGGGTTGTACCCGCCCCGGTCGAACGCCTCGCAGAGCTTCTCGATCGAGGGGCCGACGACGTCGAGGAGGCTCATCGCTCGCTCACCGGATAGACGGACGCGCGGCGGGGCTCGAGGCCGAGGACCATCTGCGCCCGGAGCGCGCGGAGGCCGTCGAGGACGTCGGCGGACGCACCCGAGGCCTCGGCGCGCCTCAGCGTGCCCTCGAGCGTGGCGAGCCGCGCGCGCTGCGTCGCGCGGAGCGAGTAGGTCATCTGGAGGAACGTGTCGAAGAGGTCCTCGAGCTCGTCGCCCTTGCGCAGGCGCTCCTCGACCACGAGTCGGCCAGTGCTGACGCGGCGCAGGAGGCGCTTCATCTTGTGCACCGGTCCCACGATGCGATGCGTGATCACGATGCCCATCACGAGGAGGAGCAGGAGCAGCGCGACGCCCGAGCCGCCGAGCAGGAGCCGGATGCGGCGGCGGCCGGACTCGACGTCCGCCTGACGGCGCTGGACCTCCGCGAGGTTCGCGGCCTCCTTCTTGTCGACCTCCTCGAGTGACTCGTCCATCACCTGCGCGAGGATCGGGTTGTCCGGGGCGGCGAGCTGCACGCTCCTCCGTGCGAGGATCGAGTTCGCCTTCGACTCTTCGGCGGCCTTCTTCGCCTGCTCGACCGCGACGCGTGCGCTGTCGGCCGCCTGGTCGGCGGTGACCCCGATGATCACGCCGAGGCTCGTCATCACGAGGAGCACGATGACGACGAGGAAGCCGGTCCACTTCAGCTGGAAGCGCGGATCGAGCAGATAGGACTTCTTGCGCCGCTGGTGGTGCGCTCCGGGCATGGGTCCGAAGGTACATCAGAAGGACGCGCGCTCAGAAGGAACCGGCGGCTCGGCCATGGCGGACCAGTCACAGCCAACCACCGACCACGAGGTCGGCGCCGTAGCTCGTCGCCGGGGTGCTCTCCACGCCGCCCTCGAGCTTGCGGGTGAAGTCGTGTCCCACGTATGGGCCGAGGCCGAGGAACGCGTGGGTCGCGGGATGGACGAGCAGTGGCGCGAAGAGCGTGCCCGTCGTGAGCGTCTCGCGGTACTCGTAGCCGTCGCGCCCTGCGCGCGTCTCGTATGTCCGCCCGCCGAACGCGATCGACGCTCGCGGATAGAGCGAGAGCCCGGACGCGATCGGAACGTCGACCCCGATGCGCGGGGCGAGCCCACCGCCCGTGATCGTCCTCTCTGCGGGCGTCCCATCGGCGCGCAACGCCACGCTCCTCCCGTACGCGAAGTTCGCCGCGAAGCCGATCGAGACGTGTCTCGCCACGAAGTAGTCGATGCCGGGCGCGACGGCGATCGCCTCCGAGCTCGACCCGGTGCCCGCGTACGTCGTGCGGCCTCCGCCGAGGTCGAGCTCGCCGGTGAAGACCACCTGACCGATCTCTCCGAACGTCGGTTCGGGCGCGGGCGATGTGTCCTCGGGTGCGTCGCCGTCCGGCTCGCCGCCCCACCACACCCCCACGATGAGGTGTCCGCCGACGCTGGTCCGCTCGCCGCCGATCTCCGGACCGCCCTGCACGCGTGCGAAGGCGTGGAAGAAGGTCGGGCCCGCGCCGAGGTAGAAGTGCGACGTCGGGTGGAAGAGGAGCGGCGTGAAGACGAGCACCCACGGCCCTTCGCGCGACGAAGAAGGGATGCCGGTCGGGTTGGCGGGCGGTGCGCCCGAGCGTGCAACGACCACGCTGTCGGTCCGTCGGCCGTACTCCACGCCGGCCGTCACGCGCGGATAGAAGGAGAACGCACGACCGAGCGGCAGATCGACCCCGAGCCGCGGGCCTGCGCTCAGGGTCGTCGCCTCCGTGCGGACGAGGCTGCTGTCCGCCGCGTAGCCGCGATCGTTCGAGTAGGCGATGCCCAGATCGAGCCCGACCGAGACGTGGTGGACGACGAAGTGGTCGAGACCGGGCGAGAAGCTCGCCGCGAAGTACTCCGCATCGCTGTTCTCGAACGTCGAGCCGCCGACGCCGATCGAGGAGTCGCTGTTGACGGTGAAGACGCCCTGCGAGCCGAACCTCGCCGAGACGCGCCGCGGACGAGGCGGCATCGTGGACGGGACAGGCTCGCGCAGCGGCGAAGGAGGTGACGGCGCGGTGTCCGGCGGAGGTGGAGGAGGAGCGTCCGGTGGCGCGGGAGCGGGCTCCGCGATCGGCGCCGGGGGCTCGGGCTCGGGCTGTTTCTCGATCTCCTGCGCGAGTGCCGCGCGCCGGAGCAGCGCGGTCGCGGCGAGGACGGACAGCGCGACGAACCGCCGGCTCACGCCCATCGCGCCGCCGGGCGTCCGTCAGAAGAAGATCGTCCAGCCCGCGGTACCGCCGATCGCGATCCCGTGCGTCGGTCCACGCGACGAGAGTAGATCGAGCGCCGCGATCTGCGCGCGGAGATCGATCGGCAGCTTGCGGCTCAGCACCCAGCCCGCTCCGACGTCGGCCCCGGCCGTCCAGCGGCTCTCCTGCGCGTGGAGATCGATCTCGAAGAGGCCGCTCTCGGCGGCGCTTCGATACCGCCGGCGAAGCACGTTCGCGCCGATCTCGACGGCGGCATACGGGCCGACGCCCTCCGCCAGGAAGAAGGCGCGCGCGCAGGCGAAGATCGGGATCGCCGACAGGGCGCTCATCCGGTCGGCGCCGACGTCCTTGTCGAGCCCGTACAGGTAGCCGCTGCGCATGCCGACCTCGACGCGCGACGTCGCCTGGAACCCGAGGCGGACGAGCGGGCCGAGCATCGGCCCGGAGTCGGCGGCGAGCGCCCCGACCGGCAGGACGGCCGCCAGATCGCGCGCGACGCTCCAGCGCTTCGGCGCCGCAGGGCTCGACACGACGGCCGCACCGCCCTGCGCTTCTTGCGCGAGGGCACGCGCAGGGAGCGTGAGGACGGCGATCGTGGCGGCGATCGCGGCGAGCTGCGGCAGGCGGCAGAGCATGACGGTGGAGCCGTGAGACGGACCAGCGCCCGGTCTATTCGCGGGAGGGGCCCGCCGACGCGGAGCCGCCGGGCGCGGGCGCCTCGTCGTCGTCATCGTCGTCGAGCGAGTCTTCCTCGATGCTCTCGCCCGGTCCGAGCTTGTGCGGCAGTCCGTGCCGACCGCGCGGGCCGCGCGCACGGGCGCCGGGCCCTCCCGGACCCGGCTGCTTCTCCATCCGGACGGCGAGCTTCTCCCGCTGCTCCGGCTTGAGGATCGGCAAGAGCCCGGCGATGAGCTTCACCTCCTCGCTCGCCGCGGCCTTCGCCCGCTTCTGATCGGCGATCTCGAGCTTCTTCGCGTCGAAGCCGTCTTTTTCGAAGGCCGCGAGGAGGGCGTCCATGTGCTTCTTCGCCTCCGCCCGCGCCTCGGCCGGCGGCGGGGCCTTCGCCTCGTCCTTCGGCGCGATCGCCTGCGCCTTCTTCTGCTGCTCGGCGTCGAGATCCAGATCGCGCGTGAGACGCTCGATGCGCTTCGCGCCGTTCATGGCGCCGCGCGCACCGCCGTCCGGAGCCCCGCCGTCAGCCCGCGCGCCCATGCGTGCAGCCATCCGGCGCTCCTGGCTCGCCTGCCGCTCGCGGAGCTTCGTGACGATCTCCGTGCGCTGCGCGGGCTCGAGTGCCGCGTAGATGTCGTTCAGCGCCGTCGCCTCCTTCTCCTTCCGATCGTTCGCCGCCTTGTCGAGCGCCGCGAGGTCCGCGTCGATCTTCGCCTGATCGAGCTTCCCCGCGCGGATCCCTGCGACGAGCGTCGTGTGGAGCGCCTTCATCTCGTCGCGCGCGCTCGCCTCGTCGCCGCGGAGCGCCTGCTCCGCCTTGTCGAGCTTCGCCTTCTGGTCCTCCTTGAGATCGAGGGACCGTGCCGCGGCGAGGATCATCCCCGCCGGCCCGCCGCCCCCACGGAACGGCATCGAGCGTCGCGCTGCGCTCCCCGACGTCGAGGGCGACGCATCCGTCGCCGCGGCCGTCGTCGCGCCGCCGCCGGAGTCCGCGGCGGTCGCTCCGTCCGGCTTGCTGCAGCTGCCGCACGCGACGGGACCGAAGGCCCCGCACGCGACGAGGAAGAGGAAGGACCAGGGCGGAGCGAGCGTCGACCTCATGCGGCGAGGGTCGCACGCGTCGCCCGCCCATGGAAGGGCGGCTAACGTTTCTTCACTCGTCTGCGCCGGCGTCGAACGCCGCGTAGACCTCGGCGGTCAGCTCGTCGGCGCGCTCCGGCGTGAGGCCGAGCGCCTCGAGCATCACGTCCGTCAGCGCCTCTTCTTCCCGGCTCCTGTCGAGGTCGGCGAGCGAGAGGCGCACCGCGATCTTGAAGGTCTCGTCGCGCAGCTCCGCCGGCAGCTTCGGCGAGAGCTCGCGCACGCGCTCGGCGATCTCCTCGTGCTCGACGTTGCCGGCGAAGCGATCGAGCAGCGCGTCGAGATCGGACTGGCTCACCGTCTGCACGTCGCGCACCGACGCGACGACGTCGCGATAGGCCTCGAGCTCGTCGTCGCCGAGGCGACCGTCCGCGGCGGTCACGAGGTACGCCAGCTCGAGGACGGTATCGGCGTGCTCCTTCGCGATCTTCATCCGGTGACCTTCGCCTTCAGCTCGTCGAGGTTGGGGACCGTGGGGCCAGAGAGATCGAACGCGCTCGCGTCGGCGATGCCGAGCCCGGCGGAGACCGCCGCGGCGATCTGGGGATTGGCGAAAGGCGCGGTCTTCGTCACGAGCTCGTACGACGGGCTCGCCGTCTGCAGCACGGCGATGCCGGCGACGTCGGCCGCGATGCGATCGGTGCTGACGATGAAGACCTTCGGATCGCCGACGACGCCGCCCTTGAACGACGACGGCGCGTTCGGCGGGCGATCGGCGACCGTGGGGCCGCCGGAGAGGATCGCCTTGTAGCCGTCCTGGATGACGAGCGACGGGGTGAAGCCCTTGTTGATCTGCGCGATCTGCTTGTAGAGGACCTTCGTGTCGTGGGTCTTCAGGTTGCCCGCGCGCGCGCGGTCCGTCGCGTGAACGAGGCCGAGCGAGATCTTCAGCGACATCGTGATCTGCGAGATGAAGTGCGTCTTCACGCACGAGAGCACGATCATGTGATCGGCCGTGGTCACGTCGGTGGGCAGGCGTACGGTGCCCGTCCAGTTCGGGACCATCTCCGCGGGGAGCGTCATCCAGTCGGCGTCGTCGTCGTAGACCTTCGCCGTCGTACCGATCTTCTTCGCCGCTGCGGTGATGCCGTTGGCGGCGAGGTTGCCCGCGGTGTCCTGGTCGCCCCAGAACGATCGATCGCCGATGCGGATGTCGGTTACGCCGATGTCGCGCAGCATGCCGCCGACGGCGATGATGGTATCGGGCGAGGTGGAGTACGGGTACGGATCGCCCGAGTTCGCGTTCACGCGCAGGTAGACCGACTGCCCGGCCTTGATCATGCCGAGGCCGATCGTCTCGGCGAGGGCCGCCTCGAGCGCCTTGTTCCGATCGGTCTCGTCCCAGCCCATGCCGACGAGGTGCTGCTGCTTCGCCGCATCGGTGCCGGTACCGTCACCGGTCCCGTTCGGGCCGCCGGCGCCGGGAGCCTGCTCCTCGGTGATCGTCGTCGTCGTGCAGGCCGCGAGGCCGACCGTGCCGAGCATCACCGCCTGGACCATCTGGCGGCGCGACAGCTCCTTCGCCGCGTACTCGTCGACGAGGCTCCTGTCGTCGATGGTGCGGCCGCCGGACTTGCGCGAGGTCTTGGTCAGCATGAGGAGGCGCGCACCGTAGCATCGAAGTCTCTGGACGCCAGAGGGCCTTCGCGCGAGACAGAGAGGCCTCACATGACCATTCCGGCACTTGCGCAGCTGCGCCCGCAGGGCCCCCTCGAGCGGATCACGCTGCCGGATCCGGGCCCTCCTCGGCCGGGCGAGATCGACGTCGACGTGCTCCATTGCTCCGTCTGCCACAGCGACGTGCACTTGCTCGACGGCGAATGGGGCGAGGTCGCGCGGCCGCTCGTGCCCGGGCACGAGATCGTCGGCCGCGCAGGCGACCGATTGGTCGGCATCGGCTGGCAGGCCGGATCATGCGGAGCATGCGAGCCGTGCACGTCCGGGCGCGAGCACCTCTGCACGATCGGAAAAGTCCGCACGTGCATGGGGCGTCCCGGCGGGCTCGCCGCGCGCGTGCGGGTCGATGCGCGCTTCTGCTTCGACATCCCCGCGGGCCTCGACGCGGCGGACGCCGCGCCTCTCCTGTGCGCCGGCCTGACGACGTTCTCGCCGCTCGAGCGGCTGGGCGTCGTCGAGCGGGGCCGAGCGATCCGCGTGGGCGTGGTCGGCATCGGCGGTCTCGGTCACCTCGCGGTGCGCTTCGCCCGGGCGATGGGGGCGGAGGTCGTCGCGTTCGATCCCGATCTCGAGAAGCGCGACCTCGCCCTCTCGCTCGGCGCGAGCGATCTCGTCGACGCGCGCGGCGCCCTCCCCGAGGGCGCGGTCGATCTGCTCCTCGTCACGACGCACGCCGCGCTCGACTGGGACGCGTGGATGCGCGTGCTCGCGCTCGAGGGCACGCTCTGCCTCGTGGGCGTCCCCGGGGCGCCCCTCACCGTGTCGGTCGACTGGCTCCTCGATCACCAGAAGAAGGTGACCGGCAGCGTGATCGGGAGCCCGTCGACGATGAGGAGCATGCTCGCGTTCGCGGCGGAGCACCGCATCCTACCCGTCGTGGAGCGGATGCCGATGACGCGCGCCGCCGAGGCCGTCGACCGCGTGCGCGCTGGCCGCGCGCGGATGCGGGTCGTCCTCGACGCCGATGGTCCGTTCGCCCCGTCCGTGCAATGATTGTGCATAGGGATGGGGTCCGAGCACGAGGCCGCGAAGGTCGAGCAGGAGAGGGAAGAGAAGCGCGCGTACACGCGCTACAAGATGCTCTTCCCCGTGACGCTGCACGTCGGCGAGGAGGACATCGTCGGCGTCTGCCGTGATGCCAGCGTGCGCGGGATCCTCGTCGCCGCGTCGACCCCGGTGGAGCCGGGGGCGAAGGTCATCGCGCGCTTCCGCGTGAGCGCCGACATCCGCGACGAGCGGACGATCGACGCGAAGGTCGTCCGTCAGGAGCTGAGCGAGGGCGAGCTCGAGCTCGCGTTCCCGTACTGCATCGCGCTCGAGTTCGACCAGCCGATCCCCGACCTGCTCGACGACCTCGAGGCGCGCTCGACGCGCGGCGGCTGACTCAGTCCGGCTGCGTGCTGCTCATCAGCATCTCGCCGTACAGATCGCGCAGCTTCGACTTCAGGAACTTGCCCGTGCTCGTGCGCGGGATCTGATCCATGAACACGTACGCGTCGGGATGGGCGTACTTCACGAGCTGCTTCGTCTCGAGGTGCGCGTTCAGCACCGCGTCGGTCGGCCTCTCGGCGTCCGGCTTGAGCACGATCGCAGCGACCGGCCGCTCGTCCCACTTCGGATGCCGCGCCGCGAACACGGCGGCCTCGAGCACCGCGGGGTGGCTCATGAGCGCGTTCTCCACCGCGACGCTCGAGATCCACTCGCCGCCCGACTTGATGACGTCCTTCGACCGATCGGTGATCGTGACGTAGCCCTCGGCGTCGATGGTCACGACGTCGCCGGTCTTGAACCAGCCATCGGCGGTGAAGCGGTCCTTGCCCTCGTCGCCGAAGTACGAGGCCGCGACCCACGGTCCGCGCACCTCGAGCTCGCCCATGCTCTTGCCGTCCCACGGGAGGACCTTGCCGGTGTCGTCGACGTGACGCGTCTCGACGAAGGGGACGGCGAAGCCCTGGGTCGAGCGGATCGCGAGCTCGCGCGCCTCGTCGCCGCGGAGGTGCGGCTTCACCCGCGCGAGGGTGCCGAGCGGGTTCGTCTCGGTCATGCCCCAGGCATGCGTGACGATCAGCCCGTGGCGCGTGCGGAAGCCCTCGATGAGCGAAGGCGGCGCCGCCGAGCCGCCGATGACCATCGTGCGCACCGACGCTAGATCGCGCTTCTGCGCGTCGAGCGCGTGGAGGATGCCGATCCAGATCGTCGGCACACCCGCGGCGACCGTCACCTTCTCCTCTTCCATCAGCGCCACCAGCGACGCCGGATCGAGGTGCGGCCCGGGGAAGACGAGCTTCGCGCCCGCGAGCGTCGCGATGTACGGGATGCCCCACGCCGCTGCGTGGAACATCGGCACGACGGGGAGCATGACGTCCTCGCCGGCACAGCCGATGTTGTCCGGCATCGCGGCGACCATCGCGTGGAGCACCGTCGAGCGATGGCTGTAGAGCACGCCCTTCGGGTTGCCGGTGGTGCCGGACGTGTAGCAGATCATCGCGCCGTCGTTCTCGTCGAGGCGCGGCCACTCGAACGCCGGGGTGCCGCTCTCGAGCAGCTTCTCGTACTCGACCATCCCTTCGCCGACGGGCTCGCCCTTGTCCGCGACGACGACGACGTGCTTCAGGCTCTTCACTGCTCCGCGGAACTTGTCGAACAGCGGCAGGAGCGACTGGTCGACGACGACCACGACGTCCTCGGCGTGGTTGGCGATGTAGCCGATCTCCGACGGATGGAGACGGAGGTTGAGCGTGTGCACGATGGCGCCCATCGCCGGCACGCCGAGGTAGCACTCGAGGTGCTCGCGATGGTTCCAGCACAAGGTGGCGACGCGATCGCCCTTCTTCACGCCGAGCCTGGCGAGCGCGGACGCGAGCCGCGCGCAGCGCTCGTGGATCTCGCGGTACGTAGTGCGGAGCCGCGACTTGTCGGGCCGCACGCTCACGACCTCGTTCCCGCCGTGGTAGCGCGCCGCGCGCTCGAGCAGGTGCGTCACCGTGAGCGGGAAATCCATCATCCGTCCGTGCATGGCGGCAAGCATACAATCGAAGCGTGCGCGCGCTTCCTCTGTGCTTCCTCCTCGCAGCATGCGCCGCCCCCGCTCGCGCTCCCGCTCCCGCCCGCGCTCCCGCTCGCGCTCCCGCTCCGGCCCCCGCTTCCGCTCCCGCTCCCGCCCCCGCCCCGAGGGTCGCCACCGACTGGTGCGTCGCGGGCCTCGAGGCCCTCGACGAGGAGACGTGCTACGTGCTGCCGCCCCTCGCCCAGGGCAAGCCGCGCCGCCTCCTCGTGTACCTCCACGGCATCGTCCCGCCCGTTCCGACGAGCCCGCAGAAGGAGAACGTGATGGCGTCGGTGCGAAGCGCATCGACGCGCGCGGGAGCGGCCGCGCTCGTTCCGCGCGGCGTGCGGGGGATCGGCCCCGGCGGCTCGAAGGACTGGTGGGCGTGGCCGACGTCGCCCGGCAAGCACGCCGAGCTCGCGCCGGCGCTCGCTTCGCGGATCGAGGCGGCCAAGAAGAAGCTCGAGCGTCTCGCCGGCGCGCCGTTCGACCGCACGTACCTCGCCGGCTCCTCGAACGGCGCGTACTTCGCGGTGAACCTCGCGTTGCGCGGCGAGATCGAGGTCGACGGCCTCGGCGCGATGTCGGGCGGCGCACCCGCGCCGATCGCGCGGAGGAGGCCGCTCGCGGTGTACATCGGGTTCGGGACCTACGACGAGAGCTCGAGGTCCGGCGCGAAGGCGCTCGCGCGTTCCGTCGAGTCGGCGGGCTTTCGGACGAAGCTCGCCGAGCACCCGTTCGGTCACGGTGCGCGCGAGGTCTACCTCGACGAGGCGTTCGCGTTCTGGGACGCCGTCGCCGTGCCTTGACGGATCGCCTCGCGGCCCGCGATCCTCCCGGCCACGATGATGACCGACATCGCCGACGACGAAGCCCTCGCGTGCCTGAAGATCCTCGTGGCCATCGCGCGCGCGGACGGCACGGTGCACAACGACGAGCGCAAGTCGCTCGCCGCCGCGCTCGAGGGCTTCCAGCTGCCCGCGGGCGTCTCGGTCGATTCGCTCCTCGAGCAGAAGGTCGACGTCGACGCCGAGCTCGGCGCGATCAAGAGCGCGGAGGCGCGCGAGCAGCTCTATCGCAGCGCGTACTTCATGGCGTTCGCCGACGGCACGTGCACGAACGAGGAGCAGGCCATCCTCGACCGCATCGCGGAGGTCTCCGGCGTCACGCCCGAGCAGAGGAGCTCGCTCGACGGCCTCTTCTACGCGACCCGGGAGTCGTCCGCGGGGCTCTTCGTCACCGAGCCCGTCACCGACGTGGAGGAGCGCGCGGCGAAGGTCAAGAGCCACGTCCTCAAGTACGCCGTCCTCACCGCCGTGCTCGGCGCGTTCCCGATCCCCGGCGTCGCCATCGCGACCGATCTGGGCGTCATCGCGCTGCAGCTGAAGATGGTACGCGACATCGGCGGCTTCTGGGGCGAGGCGGTCGACGCGAAGCGGGCGCGCTCGATCCTCTACTCGCTCGGGCTCGGCACGGGCGCGCGCCTCGCCATCGCGAACCTCGCGAAGCTCGTGCCGGGGTGGGGGAGCGCGGTCGGCGCGACGACGTCGTTCGCCTCGACGTACGCGCTCGGCAAGGTCATCGCGAAGTTCTTCGCCTCCGGCGGCAAGGACGTCGCCGAGCTGAAGGGCGACTTCGAGGCGGCCAAGAAGGAAGGCAAGCAGGTCTACGCCGAGCAGCAGGACGCCATCGCCGAGTCGAAGCGCGATGCGTCGCCCGCCCTCGACGCCCTCGCGGCCGATCTCCGCGCCGGCAAGATCACCCAGGCACAGTTCGACGAGCGCGTCGCGCAGCTATGAGCGATCTCGAAGCGAAGCGGCAGCTCGTGGCGGCGCTTCGTGCGGCGCTCGAAGACGAGGTCGCGCGAACGGCGCGCGCGGCGAAGGACGCGGCGGAGGGGGCGACCCACGAGGACAACAAGCCCGAGGGCGACAAGGACATGCGCTCGACCGAGGCCTCGTACATCGCGCGCGGGCAGGCGCAGCGGGTCACCGAGATCGCCGAGGCGCTCGCGCGGCTCGACGGCATGCCGGTGAAGACGTTCGCGCCGGGCGCACGCATCGAGGCCTCGGCGCTCGTCGATCTCGAGCACGAAGGCAAGGAGACGACCTACCTCCTCGTGCCCGTCGCCGGGGGACGGACGGTCGAGGCCGCGGGCATCCGCGCCCAGACGCTCGCCGTCACGAGCCCGCTCGGCCGCGCGCTGCTCGGCCTGTCCGAGGGCGACGAGGCGGAGGTGCAGACGCCGCGCGGCCCGCAAGAGCACTCGGTCGTGCGCGTCCGGTAGCTCGACCATCGGGCGGCTCGACGCAGCAGCAGAGGCAAGCTAAGGCGTGGCGCCGTGCGGAAGCTCGCCCTTGCTCTCGTGACCTGCGCCGGCCTCGCGGCCTGCGCGCGCGCGAAGAACGAGGACGCGGCCAAGCCCGATGCCGCGCCGGCCGACGCCTCGAGCGGGACGACATCGGCCGCCGAGCTCGCCGTCGATGCGAGCGCGAGCGCCGCGCGCGAGCGCGGCGAGCTCGTGAAGATCGCGGCGACGAACCAGGTGTCGGTCTGCGACATCCCCGCGTGGCCGGAGACGGCGAACAGCGGCGCGCGGCGTCTCGGCTACCTCCGCCACGGTGCCGTCGTCGAAGCGTACGAGAGCGCCGTCATCAACGACGAGTGCAAGGAGGGGTGGTTCGAGCTCGCGAACGGCGCGGGCTGGGTGTGCTCGAAGTACGCCACCGTGGATCTCTCGAGCCCGCGCGTCCGCCTCGCGCCGCACCAGCCCGATCGCGACGCGGGCATGCCGTACAAGTACGGCGTCAACGCGAGCGACGGCACGCCGCTCTACCGGCGCGTGCTCAGCGAGAACGACCGCAAGAAGTTCGAGCCGCACCTCGCCAGGCGCGAGGAAGAGGACAAGACCGAGAAGAAGGAGGACGACGCGGTCGCCGCCGTCGCCGCCGTGCCCGAGGAGGAAGGTCAGCCCGCGCCGCCGGTGAAGAAGGCGGCGGAGAAGGAGATCAAGGACGCCGGAGCGGCCGACGCGAGCCGCGAGAAGCCGAAGCTCCGCGAGCTCAAGGGGCGCGGCGTGCTCGTGCGGAAGATGTCGCGCGGCTTCCTCGTCGCGCTCGATCGCGACTTCAAGGCGGCGGGCACGAGGTGGTGGCGCACGTCGTTCGGGTTCGCGGTGCCCTTCGACAAGATCGTCGTCCAGGAGCGCGCGGCCTCGAAGCACGTCGGCAACTGGTTCGACGCGACGCCCTTCGAGGAGGGCGCGAAGGACGCGGGCACGGTCCTCTTCGTCCGTCACAGCTCGTCGGTGAAGTACCTGCTGTCCGAGGACGGGAAGAAGTTCTCGGGGAGCGCGGAGCTTCCGAAGCGCAGCGCCGTGCTGCTCACCGGCAAGACGGTCACGATCGGCGGCGTCACGTACCAGGAGGCCGCCGGCGGCTTCTACGTGCAGCCCGCCGCGCTCGTCGCCGGCAAGCCGCAGCCGCCCGCGGATCTCGCGCCGGACGAGAAGTGGATCGACGTCGACCTCACGCGGCAGGCGCTCATCGCGTTCGAGGGCAAGCGGCCGGTGTTCGCGACGCTGATCTCGTCCGGACGGCGGAACCCGCAGGACAAGGAGCACGACTTCCCGACGCCGACGGGCACGTTCCGCATCGGCGAGAAGCACGTCACGACGACGATGGACGGCGACGTCGCGTCCGACGGTCCGTACTCGATCGAGGACGTGCCGTGGGTGCAGTACTTCCAGGGCAGCTACGCGCTCCACGGCGCGTTCTGGCATGACAACTTCGGCTACGTACGCAGCCACGGCTGCGTGAACCTCGCGCCGGAGGACGCGCGCACGCTCTTCAACTGGACGGAGCCGCGCCTGCCGGACGGATGGCACGGCGTCTTCGCGGAGCCCGAGAAGGGCACGCGCGTCGTCATCCACGAGGACGTGCCGGACAAGAAGAAGAAGAACTAGATCAGAGCAGGCGGATCGACTGACACACCTGCAGCACGGTCGCCTGCGTCGAGAGCGCGCGGCAGTCGACGATCTTCGCATCGCCGCGGAGGATCGTCGTCGAGGCGTTGCGCCCGTCGGCCTCCTTCCAGACGGCCGAGACGCTCGTCGTCGTCGACTTCGACGAGCCGCCGGCCTTCGCGGCTTGCTCGGCGAGTCCGTTCTTCGCCGACGTCCACGCCGCGTCGGATGCCATCGCGCCCGTCTTCACGACGATGACGATGGTGCTCGCTCCGGATCCGTACTCGTAGCGTCGCTCGCCGTCGACGGACGACGCCGCGGGTGCGGGCGCCACATCGGACGGGAGCGCGACGCAGAAGCCGCCCTCGCTGTTCTTCGTCGCGCCCGCGGGACAGCCCGAGGTCTGCGTCGCCTCGCCACCCTGCGCGGTCTGCGAGCCCTGCGAGCCCTGCGAGCCTTGCGTTCCCTGCGTGCTCTCGCCCGGACCCTGCGTGCCCGGTCCAGCGCTCTCCGTGCAGCCGACGACCAACGTGGAGAACGCGAACGCAACCAGAGCGGCTCGAACCATGGGCGAGTGCCTCCTCGTCCCATAGCTAAGCGTGCCGTATCGCTCGTGTCGACCCTACACCTCGGGCCTTGCGCGCCTCGTGTCGGCGGTTCACGCTCACGTCGTGAGAAGTCGCTCCATCGTCGCTGCCCTCGTGGGGATCGCTGCTTGCGGAGGGGCGACGGCGTCGGTGGAGGACGGATCGTCGACCTCCTCGTCGTCCTCTTCTTCGTCCTCGAGCGGAGGCGGGACGTCGAGCGGATCGACGAGCAGCACGAGCAGCAGCGGCGGCGCTGGGGACGCGTCGACGAAGGACGCCGCGCGCGACGCCAACGATCCGGCGTGTCCGGCCACGTTCGTCGCGCCGCCCGGCCACTGCACCGTCGGCCTCTCGTGCTCGTACGACGAAGGGCGTTGCGACTGCCGCGGCTACTGCGGGGGCGCGCCTCCGCCGCCGGGCGAGGACTTCAGCCACTGGGCCTGCACGCCCAAGCGCACCGACGGATGCCCCGACGACAAGCCGGCGGACGGCACCGCGTGCAACGTCCCGGCGAAGGTCTGTGACTACGGCGATTGCTGCATCGAGCAGCTCGTCTGCGGGCAGTCGGGAAAGTGGTCGAGCGGCGGGCTCGTCTGCCCGCCCTGAGGTGCGGTCAAGGGCGCGATATTCTTCATGTAACGCGGCCCGGGGAAGGTTGTCCCGCGGCCTGCGTACATGGACCTGTTCGACCCGAGCTCGCTCCGCTTGCGTGGGGGGATTTCTGGGTCAGACTCCGCCGCGCTCGCCGGCCCCCTCCGGCAGAAAGGCCTGCTTCCACCCGTGCTCGCACGCTCGAACCCGCAGCTTCCTTCCTCGCCCGAGACGGCGACCGACCTCGCGGACCTCGAACGCATCGTGGACGCGAAGAAGCCGCCGAAGGTCGTGGTCGAGGAGCTGTCGTCGGCGCACCTCGAGCTCGAGGACGACGAGGAGCTGGCGCTCGACAACGAGGACATCCTCGAGGCGAGCGATCCCGACACGCGCATGGACGTGGACGCGTACGTCCCGCCGGAGCCCGCGCCGGAGGCGGACGCGGCGCCCGCCGTCGATCTGACCTCGACGGTGCAGAACGTCCCCGTGCCGGTCATCCCCGAGGCGCCGAGGACCTCGCCGGTTCCGCTCGCGCTCGCCGCGACGCAGCCGGCGAAGAAGGACGACGACGCGCACCTCGCCGAAGAGCGCGTGAACTTCACGCAGCCGTTCCGTCGGCCCTCGTCGATCGCGCCCGTGGCCTTCGACGTCCCGGCCGCGCGCCCGTTCCCGGTGCGTCCGGACACGACGCTGCCGATCCCGCGCATGACCGCGCGTCAGGCGGAGACCGTCATCACGCGCGTCCCGCCGCCGAAGACGAACATCGTCCCGTGGGTGATCGCCGCGTCGATCATCGGTCTGTTCCTCGCGGGCGGCGGCGTCGTCGCCGCGGTCGCGACGTCGTCGTCGGACGCCGCACCGCGCGCGGCTGCGGCGGCGGTCGATGCTCCGCAGCCCGCGCCGCACACGGCGGACGTGACCTCCGCGAAGACCGCGGTGACCGACACGGCCGAGTCGGCTCCGTCGATCGGCGCGCACGGCGAGAAGGTCATCGAGCCTGCGCCGGCGTTCTCCTCGAGCGAGCCCGTCTCGGTGAACGCGCTGCCGACGGTCGCCGCGCCGGTCGCCGCTGCTCCTCTCGCTCCGGCCGCGCCCGCCCAAAGGCCCGCGCGCACAGCGAGCGCCCCCACCGCGTCGCCGACGTCGAAGACGATCGTCGCCGCGCCCGCGTCCTCGCCGGTCGCGCCGCCTCCGCCGGCCGCCGCTGCGCCGGCGCCTCCGCCGAAGCCCGCTGCGACCACCGGGGTGGTCCACGTCCCGCCTCCGCTCGTCGTCGTCGTCGTCGACGGCACGCATCGTCGCGTCGTGAATGGCGACGTCACCGTCGCGTGTGGAACGCACAAGATCCGGGCGGGCATGAGCGAGCAGATCGTGAACGTGCCGTGCGGCGGTGCGATTTCGCTCTGATTTCGTCACGACGTCGACCCTTGTGAAGCGCTGAAGACCACGGATACGCTCGTGGTCCGCAAGCGATCGCGCGCGCACAGACAGAGGAGAGAGACACATGGGAAACTGGAACCCCGGACAGCCTCCTGGACCTCCTGGCGGACCGCCTCCCGGCGGCGGATACGGCGGTCCCCCTCCGGGCGGCGGTGGATACGGTGGTCCTCCGCCGGGCGGCGGCGGTCCTCCCCCTGGCGGCTACGGCGCGCCTCCTCCGGGCGGCGGATATCCTGGCGGGCCCGGCGGACCTCCGCCTGGGATGTACTCGCCCCCGCAGTTCGGGATGCAGGGCCCCGGCTACAACATGCCGCCGCCGGTCGAGGGCAGCCTTCCGCTCGGCCTCCTCGCCGGCTTCTTCGGCGGCTGCATCGGCCTGATCCTCGTCATGATCATCGCGAAGGGACCTGCGACGAAGAAGGGCGCGGCCATCGGCTTCGCCGTGCAGATGGTGCTTGGTGTGATCATCCGCGCCGCCGCTCACTGATCGTCTCGAATTCCTCGTCCGTGAACGCGGGCGCGGCCGGGCGGAGCTCGATCGAGCTTCGTCGCCGCGCCCGTCGTCGTTCCATCGTGGCAAGAGGTGCTGCCATGCGGACGCATGCGCTTCCGGTGCAGGCGCGATCCACGTCGCCGCAAGGGTGCGCGAACGCTCGACCTCGCGGCCGACTCCTGGAATTTTCCCCGCGTGCGGACGGCACGTCGCGTGCTCCCGATCCCCGGCGTGAAGACCCGCTGGCCGCTGTTCCTCTGCGCTTTCGTCTCCATCGCCTCCGCAACCGCGGCGTTCCTCGAGAGCCCGCTCGCGAGACATCCCTCCGTCGTGCCCTACACGACCGCGATCGACGGGATCGTGCGCTCGCTCTGACGCGCGTTCACTTCCGCGACGACGGAGGCGGCCGGAGGGACGGCGGCGGGAGCGACGCGCTGATGCGCGGCTTGAGCCATCCGGTCTGGCGCTTGCGCTCGCCGGGGAAGAGCCGATCGAGCGTGGCCGAGAGCACCGCGGGAGGGGCCGTCCCCTGCTCTTGCGACGCGAGGAACGCGTCGACATCGGCGGCGAGCGCCGCGCCCGTCGGATAGCGATGCTCGCGGTTGCGCTCGAGCAGGCGCATGACGATGCGCGCGAGCGGCTCGGGGATCGTCGGCACGAGCGTGCGCGGATCGGGGATCTTGCCGACGTGCACCGCGCGGACCGTCTCGTGATCGGTGTCGCGGCGGAAGAGCCGCTTCCCCGTCAAGAGCTCCCAGAGCGTCGTGCCCAGCGCGAAGAGATCGGCGCGGCGATCGAGCGGCAGCTGCATGATCTGCTCGGGGGAGAGATACGGGAGCGTGCCCGCGACGATGCCCGGTGAGCTCCGCGACGTGCCGGTCTGCGAGCGCGCCATCCCGAAGTCGAACAGCTTCACGTTGCCGTCGAACGTCACGAAGATGTTCTTCGGGTTCACGTCGCGATGGATGATGGCGAGCGGCGTGCCGTCATCGCCTTTCAGCTCGTGCGCGTAGTGGAGCGCATCGGCCACGCGGCCGCCGATCCACGCGACGACCTCGGGAGGGAGCGCCGCGTCGTGCTGCGCCGCCGTGTCGTGCACCGAGGCGAGCGTCGCGCCGAGCATCAGCTCCATCGCGATGTACCGGCAGCCGACCGTCTCGTCCGCGCCCGCCTCGAGCGTGCGGACGACGTTCGGGTGTACGAGCCGCGAGAGGAGCGTCGCCTCGTCGATGAAGAGCCGCGTCACGCGCTCGTCGGTCCGGTGCTCGTTCTTGAGCACCTTGAGCGCCACGACCTCTCCCCCCGCGAGCGGGCTGGGACCGGCGGCGTCGATCGGCCGTCCCAGGTAGATGGTCGCCATCCCGCCGCCGGCGATCTTCGCCACGACCTCCCAGCTCCCGAGCTGTGTAGGACGCGTCGGTCGCGTCGATCGCGGGGGCGCGATGGACGGGCGACCGGGAGGGCTTCGCATGCCCTCAGTATCTCATGCACTTTCGCGCGGCGCGACGCCTCGTGACTCGGGAGCATGCGCGCGTACATCGGAGGCGCCGCGCGCATGTCCCGGACAAAGCGCCCACTGTTTTCCGAGAAAATGCCGCCGCTTCCGGGCGCGCGGCGAGGACGCGTGCGAGACTTGAACGCGCGCGGCGAACTCTCCCGGAGGCCCTCTTCGATGCGGAAGCTTCTCTCCCTCGTGGCTCTGCTCGGCGTGCTGACCATCGCGGACACGGCGTCGGCCCAGGACGAGATCGAGGCAGTGACCCTCGACGATTTCGACGTCGACACGGGCCTCATCATCGGCGACCTCATCAGCTATCCGCCCGGCAACGCGTACGGCTTCTACCAGCACACCGACCGGACCCTGCACCTGCCGTCGAAGGTCGTGCTCCCGCCGAACCCGATCCTCCCGCCGAACCCGATCCGCCCCATGTGTCGGGCCTTCGCCACGGCGTGGACGCGCCTCGCTACGCACGTGCAGGGGAACCCCGCGGCGAACACGCGCGCACGCCTCGTGCTGCTCGCGAGCATGGCGAGGTTCAAGTGCCCGTCGGTCATCGTCGTCGACGACGTCTCGCGCGAGGCGGTCGCGATCCAGCCGATCACCGATCAGTAGCCGGTAGCGCCGAAGCTTTTGTGTACGCTTCGATCGACGTATGAAGATCGAGGACGTTCACGCGATCGCCATGGAGGCGGCCGCTCGCGGCTGGATCAGCCACAACGACGTCTGGGCGGTCGCGCTCCGCTGGGCCCTCCAGGGCAACAAGGTCGACGCCCACGATCTCTTCGCGCGCATCCTCGACACCGAGAAGCTGCACACGCTCTCGACCGAGCGCGGATCGGCCGACACCCTTGCGACGCCGAGCCCGCGCGAGCAGGTCTCGCTGCCGCCTCCGAGCGACAGGGCGGAGGACATGCCGGGGCGCATCGCCGGCCCGCGGTACACGCTCCGCGAGACGCTCGGCTCCGGGGGCGTAGGCGACGTCGTCGCCGCGCTCGATCGCGAGATCCGTCGCGTCGTCGCGCTGAAGACGCTGCAGCCGAGCAAATCGGGCGACTGGGTAGCGGCATCTCGCTTCGTCGAGGAGGCGCGCATCACCGCGCAGCTCGAGCACCCGAACATCGTGCCGGTCTACGACCTCGGCGCGGCGCCGGACGGGCAGCCGTACTACACGATGCGGGTCGTCAAGCGGCGCAGCCTGCGCGACGTCCTCGCGCGGCCCGCGCTGCGCGAGCAGTGGCCGATGGTGCGCCTGCTCAACGTCTTCTTGCAGGTGACGCGCGCGCTTGCGTACGCCCACTCGCGCGGCGTGGTGCATCGCGACATCAAGCCGGAGAACATCCTGCTCGGGGACTTCGGCGAGGTGTACGTCGCGGACTGGGGCATCGCCCTCCTCCTGCAGGGCAAGTCGAACCTGCAGATCCACGGCGACGGCTCGGTGCCGCCGCCGCAGGGATCGGGCGCGACGGGCACGCCGGGGTACATGGCGCCGGAGGTGCTGAAGGGGGACTGGGACTCGGTCGATCACCGCATCGATCTCTTCGCGCTCGGCGTCGTCCTCTACGAGATGCTCACCGGCGCGTCGCCGTTCCCTGGACGCATCACGCCCGAGGTGATCCTCGCCACGTGCACGCGGGATCCCCAGAGGCCGCGTGACATCGTCCCGAGCACGCCGCTGCTCCTCGAGGACCTCTGTCTGCAGCTGCTCGCGAAGACCCCGGCCGACCGGCCGGCGACGTGCGAGGAGGTCATCAAGCAGGTCGAGGACTTCCTCGAGGGCGCGAAGGAGCGCGAGCGCCGCCGCAGCGAGGCCCAGACGCTCTGCCTGCGCGCACGGGAGACGGTCGCGCGGTACGTGCAGCTCGAGGATGATCGGAAGCGCCTCGCCGAGGAGGCCGAGGAGCTCCTCGAGCCGATCAAGGGATGGGAGCCCGTCGACAAGAAGCGCCCCGGCTGGCAGCGCGAGGACCAGGCGGAGCGCGCGGAGAAGGAAGCGGCGCTCGTCCTCGCCGAGGCGATCGAGCTCTACACGAAGGCCCTCGGCTACGACGCCGAGTGCGAGGAGGCCCACCGGGGCCTCGCCGATCTCTACTGGTCGCGCGCCCGCGCCGCGGAGGTCCACCGCGCGGCGGCCGAGCAGGTCTACTACGAGGCGCTCGTGACCGAGCACGATCAGGGGCAGTACACCGCGATCCTGCGCGCCGACGCGGTCCTCTCGCTCCGCACGAACCCGACGGGCGCGCACGTCATCGCGCAGCGGTTCCTCGAGCGCGATCGCGTCCTCGTCGCGGCGGACGAGCGGTACCTCGGGCGCACGCCGATCAACGAGGCGCGCCTCGAGCCGGGCAGCTACCTCCTCACGGTGAAGAGCCCCGGCTTCCGCGACGTGCGCTATCCGGTGCTCCTCCGCCGCGGCTCCCACCACGACGGCGTCGTGCAGCTCTACACCGACGAGGAGATCGGCGAAGGGTTCGTCTACGTCCCCGGTGGCGTGTCGATCTTCGGCGGCGACGAGGAGGCGTACAACGCGCTGCCTCGCCAGGAGATCCACGTCCCGGACTTCGCCATCGCGCGCTTCCCCGTCACGTTCCGCGACTACTGCAGGTTCCTCGACTCGCTGCCCGAGGAGGAAGCGGCGCGCCGGCTGCCGCGTGACACGCAGATGGCGGGCGGCGGCCTCCTCGTCGAGAGGATCGACGGTCGCTGGCAGCCGAACGACGGCCTCATCGAGGGCGAGGCGCGCAAGATGTTCCCGCGCGCGGACGGCCACTTCGGCAGCGTCCCGGTGTGCATGATCGACTGGTTCGACGCACGCGCGTACGCCCGATCGGTCGCCGCGCGGCTGCCGTACGAGCTCGAGTGGGAGAAGGCCGCGCGCGGCGTCGACGGTCGCGCGTATCCCTGGGGCGATCGCTTCGATCCGACGTTCTGCAAGATGCGCGACTCGCGCCCGTTCGCGCAGCAGCCGGAGCCGATCGGCACGTTCCCGACCGACGAGTCCGCCTACGGCGTGCGCGACATGGCCGGCGGCATGCGCGAATGGGTCGGCGACGTCTTCGGCGACAAGACCGGCGCCGAGCTCGACGCGGAGCCCGAGCCCCCGCCGGGCACCGAGCGCGGCGAGTCCACGTGGCGCGAGATCCGTTCGGGCAACTGGAACCAGGATCACAAGTGGGCGCGCGCGGCGTCGCGCGGCGGCGCCTATGCGCTCTCGCGCGGCGGCGGCCTCGGCTTCCGGCTCGCGAAGACGCTCGTCGCCGGCAAGCGCTCGAATCTGCCCGGCGGGATCTGAGGAGCGGGCCGCCACGATCGGCAGAGGTCGAGCGGATGGAACGTTGCGCAGTTCCGATCGGCGCGCTATGAGTACGGCCGCTCACAGACACGGTTGTCCGCAACGATTGCTCTCTCGGTCACGGGATCGCGCTCGCTCTGGTCGATGCGTTACGTGAGGACGCGAAACGATGGTTTCGCGGGCCTCCCTCCGATCCCCGACGGCGCGCTGGGCGGTAGGCTGATTCGCTCTGGCGCTGTCTGATCAACGAGAGACACTCATGGGAAACCGACTCTACGTAGGCAATCTTTCCTTCAACGCGACGACCGACAGCGTCCGCGACTGGTTCGCGAGCTGCGGCTCGGTCACCGACGTCCACGTCGTCATGGATCGTGAGACGGGCCGCTCGCGCGGCTTCGCGTTCGTCACGATGGCGACGGACGCCGAGGCGCAGAAGGCGATCGCCGAGACCAACGGCGCGATGATGGACGGCCGCTCGCTCCGCGTGAACGAGGCCGAGGAGCGCCAGAACCGCGGCGGCGGCGGCGGCGGCGGCGGCGGCGGCGCTCGTCGCGGCGGTCACCGCGGCTGGTGATGTCCAGCGCGTGACGCGGATCGGATCCGCGTGACGCGAACCGGCGCGAGCGCGGAGCGATGGCTTCGCGCTCGTGCCTTTTTTGTGCCCCCCGCACCGGGCAGAGGGGGAGGGCGGGCGGGCTTGGCGCCGCGCGGAGGATCGGGTACGCGGGCTCCGTCGTGCGGAAGTACCCGAAGTTGCTGCTGCTCGTCGCTGCCTTCGCGCTTGCCGCGTGCAAGCGGCACGAGCCCGAGGCGAGCCCCGAGTCGACGACCGAGACCACCGGCGCCGAGGATGCGGGGCCGACCACCCTCGAGGCCGTCGACGCGGGAACGGGCACGCGGCCTCAGGTCTTCGCCCTCGACTTCATCACGCCGGTGTTCAGCGGCATGGAGTGGCCGCCGAAGGATCCGGAGAAGGCCAAGGAGGAGCGTCAGGGCGTGATCCGCCTCGGCTACCTCCGCCGCGGGCAGGCCATCGAGGTCAAGCCGAACGTGGTCAAGAAGGGCAACTGCCCCGAGGGCTGGTACGAGCTCGTGACCGGCGGCTACGTCTGCGGCAAGTACGTGACGACGGACGCGAACAGCAAGGAGCTCGCGACCGCGCCGCACACGCCCTTCGCCGACGGCGGGCTGCCGTACGAGTACGGCCTGAACCTCACCAACGGCACGCCGATGTACCGGCGTCGTCCGCTCAAGAAGGAGCGGAAGGAGCTCGAGAAGGGGCTCGCGGTCGGCAAGACGAAGAAGGACGCGGGGCCCGTCCAGGTGAGCACCGATCCGGACGCGCCCTGGTACATGAAGGACAACAAGGGGCAGCGGCCCCAGGTGAAGATCGACGAGCTCCGCGCCGGCGAGCAGGGCGGCCTCGTCGTCTTCCGCATGGTGCGCGGCTTCTATCTCGGCCTCGACAAGGAGCTGTCGACGCCGTCGGGGAAGTTCTGGCGCACGACGCAGGGATTCCTCGTCCCGTCCGACCACGTGCTCGTGCACAAGGCGACGAACGAGCTCCAGGGCGTCGCCATCGGCGCGCCGGGGGAGAAGAAGCACCTGCCGCTCGGCTGGATCACCAACCCCGAGCAGTGGAAGTACAAGATCGGCGAGGACGGCAAGGTCCATCGCAACGAGCACGTCGATCGGTTCACCGTCGTGCAGCTCACCGGCCAGCGGAAGGTCGTCGAGGACAAGGCCTACCTCGAGACGGACGAGGGCTGGTGGATGCGCGAGATGGACGGCACGACCACGAAGCCGGGCCCCGCGCCGAAGGACCTCGCGCCGGGTGAGAAGTGGGTCGACGTCAACCTCTCGACGCAGACGCTCGTCGCGTTCGAGGGCGACAAGCCCGTCTACGCGACGCTCGTGTCGACGGGACGTCACAACGACGAGGACAAGACGAAGGACCACCGCACGGTCCAGGGGCAGTTCCGCGTCCGCGAGAAGCACGTCGCCGCGACGATGGAGGACGACGGCGCGGCGGACGGCCCGTATTCGATCCAGGACGTGCCCTGGGTCATGTACTTCGAGGGCAGCTACGCGCTCCACGGCGCGTTCTGGCACTCGAAGTTCGGTCACGAGAAGAGCCACGGCTGCGTGAACATGCACCCGGTCGACGCGCGGCACGTCTTCGGCTGGATCGGCCCGACGCTGCCCGCCGGCTGGCACGGCGTGAAGGCGACGAAGGAGAACCCGGGCACGCGGGTCATCGTCCACGAGTGACGAGCGCGAGCGCTCAGAACGAGTAACCGGTCTGCAGCAAGAGGCGCGGCAGCACGTGCGGCATCGCGAACGGGAGCCGCGACGGATCGTTCGGCATGTCGTACGCGAGCAGCGAGACGCCGATGCCGCCGCCGATCGTGAGCCCGAAGGACGTGACCGTCTGCGCGCCGATGTCGACCGCGCCGCCGACGCCGTAGACGCGCTCGAGCTCGACGGCGAGATCGCGCGCGAGGCGAGGGTAGGCGAGGGGCATCGCGAGGACCGACCCGCCGATGAACAGTCCGTCCGCCCCGCGTCCTCCCGAGTACAGGCGATAGCCGAGCTCTCCGCCGAACCCGGGCGAGCTCGCGGCGTCTCGGATCGCGACGTTGCCGGCGAAGGGCCTCACCATCGAGACCGGCAGCGACTGCGCGTAGACGGTCCCGACGATCGCGTGGTGGGGAAGGAACGAGTACTCGACATTTCCGCCATACCGCTGGATGACGAAGGCGAGCGGGTTGACCGTGAGCGCGAGCGGACGTCTCGTGTCTCGTTGCGCCGAGTCGCGCGCGCGCCCGTCGTCGGCCTGCGTCGCCGCGTGCGCGAACGACGAGACGAAGCCGAATGCGAGCGCGCCGAGCGCAGCGACGAGCGTGCGGCCGGCCGACATCGCCCTCCCCCCGGTGCACGGCGTGTGCCTCGATCTGCGATCGAGCGGCACGTCACGCTCGGCTCGGTGCTCTGCTAGAAGCGACGGCGTGAGGACGCTTCGCCGCTCGATCCTGCTCGCGCTCTCCCTCGGGCTCGCCGCATGCGCGGCGACGCCGTCGCGGCCCGCGCCCGTGTCGTCGTCGCCGCCGCTGGCCGCTCCAGCGAAGTGCACGGACGCGCCCGCGCCGAAGGAGCCGACGAAGCGCGAGACGTCGGCGCGCGCGAAGACGCCGGAGGAGGCGATCGCACGGCTGTTCACCACGTCGAAGTCCGACGCGGCGTGGTTCACGGAGACGTTCGTCACGCACGTGTCGACGCAGAAGGTCGACGCGATCGTCGAGGGCTCGAAGCAGCAGCTCGGCGCGTTCTCGAAGGTCGAGGAGCGCGGCGGCGCGCTCTACGCAGTGATGGCCAAGGGACGCATCGCGATCAAGATCGCCCTCGACGCGGAAGGACGCATCGCGAGCCTGTGGTTCTCGCCGCCGGAGCCGACCGAGGCGCCGTCGCACGACGAGATCGCCGCGCGGCTCCGCGCGCTTCCGGGGAAGGTCGCGTTCCTCGTGATCACGGACGGAAAGGACGTCCTCGCGCACGAGGCAGACACGCCGATGGCGGTCGGCTCGGCGTTCAAGCTGGCGATCCTCGACGCGCTGCGCACCAAGATCGACGCGAGGAAGGCGCAGTGGACCGACGTCGTCCGCCTCGAGGCGCGGCACAAGAGCCTTCCGTCGGGCGAGCTCCGTCGCTGGCCGGACCGTTCTCCCCTCACGCTGCACACGGCGGCGGCCCTGATGATCTCGCAGAGCGACAACACGGCGACCGACGTGCTCCTCGACTACGTCGGCCGCGACGCGGTCGAGAAGCTCGCGCCGGGGAACGCCCCGTTCCTCTCGACGCGTGACGCGTTCGTCCTCAAGGCGAGGGCGAACCGCTCGCTGCTCGAGCGGTGGCGTGCGGCCGATGCAGGCGGCCGGCGGGCGATGCTCCCGGAGCTGCAGAAGACCAACCTCGGCGACGGCGACTTCGGCAGCGAGCCGACGATCGACGTCGAGTGGACGTTCAGCGCGCGCCGGCTCTGCGAGCTCATGTCGCGCACGAAGGTCCTCGACGTGACCCGGATCAACCCGGGCCTCGCCTCGAAGAAGGACTGGGACCTCGTGGCGTACAAAGGAGGCTCGGAGCCGGGCGTGCTCGAGTACACGAGCTGGGTCGAGAAGGGCGACGCCAGGCACTGCGTGGTGACGACCTGGAACGATCCGTCGAAGGACGTGGACGAGGGGAAGCTGTCGTCCCTCCACTCCGCGCTGCTGCTCGCGCTGCGGGACGGCCCGCGTCGCTGATCAGGCCACGTGGCGCGTGTCGTTGGCCGGCGTGTGCGCGTGCTCGGCGACGTGCACGAAGCGCTTCTCCCGGTCGGACCAGACTTCCATGTCGGCCGTGCCGATGTCGAAGAACCAGCCGCCGAGCGACAGCTCGCCCGACGCGATCCGCTCGGCGACGAGCGGGTACGACTTCAGGTGATCGAGCTGCGCGAGGACGTTGAGGCGCGCCACCTCGTCCGTCGAGAGCGAGGCAGGAAGACCCTGGATGAAGTCGCGTGCGTCCGTCGCCTCGAGCCACGCCGCGAGGTTCGCGAGCGGCTCCGGCAGGGGGTCCGGCGAGCGGAGCGCCTTCATCGCGCCGCAGCTCGAGTGCCCGCACACGAGGATCTTGCGGACGCCGAGGACGCCGACCGCGTACTCGACGGCGGCAGCGACGCTCGACCCGCGGATCGCCTCGTTCGGGGGGACGATGTTGCCGATGTCGCGCACGATGAACAGCTCTCCCGGCTCCGTCGCCGTGATGATGTTCGGGCTGATGCGGCTGTCCGCGCAGGTGATGAAGAGCGTGTGCGGCTTCTGCCCCTCGGCGAGCTGTTCGAACAGCTGCGAGTACTTCGGCTTGATCGTCGCGCGATAGCGCTGGAGCCCGGTGTGCAAGCGCGCGTCGGTGTCGCCGTCGCCGCCGAGCTTCTCGGAGAGCTCGCGCTCGTTGCTCGCGAGCACCGCCTCGGCGTCCTCGAGGCCGGCCGCCATGAACCGCGGCCGCGCATCCTCCGAGAGGCCGAGGACGACGGGACGGAGCCCGCGTCCGCGCGCATCCTCGACGAGGCTCACGAGCATCTCGGCGCCCGACGCGTCGAGCGTGGTGACCGCCCGCACGTCGAACACCGCAGCCCGCTCGGGTTCGAGGAGGGCGAGCTCGTTCCTCAGGCGCTCGACGTCGAGCGACGAGAGGAAGGTGAGCGGCCCGTCGAGGACGAAGACGTACTGATCTCCCGCGCGCACCGCCCGCACCTCGGTGCGCGAGCGCGCGAGCCGGATCGCCGCGATGGCCAGCGCCGCGCCGACGCCCCACTGCACGCCCTCGAGCAGGTCGACGAAGACGATGACCGCGAAGGTGACGACGTAGACGATGCCGTCGGCGCGCGAGTGACGCCACAGGCGGGTGAGCGACGCCGGCGAGAGCATCCGGAACGCGACGGAGAACAGGACGGCCGCGAGCGCCGCGATCGGGATGCGTTCCATCACCGGCGCGAGGGCGAAGACCGTCGCGAGGAGGACGAGCGCGTGGATGATCGACGAGCGGCGGGTCTTCCCGCCCGCCTGGACGTTCGTGCCCGAGCGCGCGATGACGCCCGTCACCGGGATGCCGCCGAAGAGTGCGGCCGCGATGTTGCCGAAGCCCTGGCCGATGAGCTCCTGGTCCGGATCGCTCCGCGAGCCCTTGGCCATCTTGTCCACCGCGCTCGCCGAGAGGAGCGTCTCGAGCGAGGCCAGCGCGTACACGACGAGCCCCGAGGCGACGATCGGACCGAGCGCCGTGCCGGCGGGGAGCTCGGGCACGCGCGGCGCCGGCAGCGAGCGCGGGATCTGACCGATGGTGGCGACATCGAGCCCGAGCGCAGCGACCAGGACCGTCGCGACGATGACGGCCGCGAGCTGGGCGGGGATGCGCTTCGTGATGCGAGGGAGCCCGTAGATGACGCCGAGCGTGAGCGCGGTCACCACGAGCGCCGGCCACTTCATCTGATGGAGCTCGTCGGCGATGTGCGTGACGACGTCGAGGACGCGCGACTGCGGCGGCGGCGGGAGGCCGAGCGCGCGTGGGAGCTGACCGACGAGGATGATCGCGCCGATGCCGGCGGTGAACCCCTCGACGACCGGCATCGGCACGAGCTTGATGAAGCGGCCGAGGCCGAGGATCCCGGTCGCGAGCTGGAGGACGCCGCACAGCACGCCGACGATCAGCAGGCCGGTGATGCCGTGCATCTGCACGACGGTCGCCACGAGCACGGCCATCGCTGCTGCCGGGCCGCTCACCTGCAGCGGCGTCCCACCGAACACCGCGCACACGATGCCCGCGACGATCGCGGTGACGAGCCCGACCGCGGGCGCGACGCCCGATGCGAGCGCGATCGCCAGCGAGAGCGGAACGGCGATGCACGCGACCGTGAGCCCGGCGACGAGATCGTCCCGCAGGTTCTTGCCGGACAGCATCGCCTTCCACTCGGGAAGGAGTCGGGAAATCCCGACATCAGGACGGAAATCGAGGAGCTTCGCCACGCGGCGCGGAGAGCAAGTTGCAGGCCGCGAACAAAGGTCGAACGCCGGGTCGTCGCAAGTGCCACGGCTGCGTTGCAATGCGCAACGGCTGTCGCACGATGCAGCACGAGCGCCCGAGGAGCGCACGAAATACCTGACGAGCCTGTCGGTCGTCGCCGACGTGAAAACGGAGCCGGAGCGCCCGTCCAGCCCTTAGAAGATGCCGCCGAACGACAGGCCCGCGGCTCGCCCTGTCGTCTTCAGCCCGAAGCTCCAGGATCGTCCCTGACCTCGATCGATGACGACGTCCGCGCGTCCTTGCGTGTGGACGACGGCGGGGCGCTGGCCGTACGGCGGCTGGATGAACGTCCCGATCCCGGCGACGAAGAAGACGCTCGGTCGGAGCGGGACGACATAGAGGAGTCCGCCGCCGGCGCCCGCGTCGACCGGGCAGCCCGCTCGCGACATCCCGAACAGCGTGAGCCGCGGGACGAGCGTCCGCGCCGTCATGGACTGCATCGGCCCGCCGGCGCTCGATGCGGTCGTGTTGCCCGTCGCCTCGACTCGATCGGCGCAGCCCGGCTCCGTCGCCGACATCGGCGCGACCCCGCCGAGGAGCCCGAGCCGCAGCGGCTCGAAGAGGATCGCCTGCGAGGTCGGCGCGATGGATCCTGCCGAGCCGCTCGCGTCGCTCGGTGCGCCGATCCAGCGCACCGGCGGCGGTCCGACGATCGCGCTCTGCGCGCGCGCGTCCGCTGCGACGCAGGTGAGCGCGATCGCGGCGACGATGGCGAGCGAGGCCCTCATCCCCCCGATCGATGCCGCGTCCCGAACCGACGTTCAAGGGGCGACGGTCAACTGCGTCGTTCGAGCGCCTCGAGGATCCGATCGAGCCGCTCCACCACCGCGCGGGTGCTGGCGTCGCCGTCTTCGCGCGCGGGCTCGTCCATCAGCTTCGCCGCCATCGAGGGGCCGACGGTCATCAGCGCGCTGCCGATGGTCTTGCCCGCCGGGGTCACCGCGAAGATGTCGCAATAACCCACCAAAAAATTGG
>WBZO01001021.1_pt1 | contig 48611 bp, 34 predicted proteins | sample 5204261 | NCBI WGS metagenome assembly WBZO01 (sample SAMN12412400, study PRJNA552823) | activated sludge metagenome | isolation source: activated sludge from anammox sidestream of wastewater treatment plant... | place: USA: North Carolina | collected 2017-09
GCGACTGCGCCACGACATGCACTCTGCGCGATGCGATCGCGTCGACAATGGCTGGCGACACGATTGGATTCCAGTCCGATCTCGCCTCGCCAATCACGTTGACTCAGGGCGAATTGCTGATCGGCAAGGCGCTGACCATTGCCGGTCCGGGCGCGCAGAAGCTCACCGTGAGCGCGAACAACACCTCGCGCGTGATCAACATCGCCGCCAATGTCTCGATTTCCGGCTTGACCATCGCAGACGGTGCCGTGACAGGCGCCTCCGGCGCGAATGGCAGTGGCGTTGGCAGTGGTGGCAGCCCGGGCGAGTCAGTGGGCGGCGCTTGCGTATTCATCGCCAGCGGCACCGCCGTGCTCGAACGCGTCGCCATTCGGCATTGCATCGCAACGGCAGGCAATGGCGGCAACGGTGCCGCTGGCTATCCCGGAACGCTCGCTATTTTCGATCCGATTACGGGGATGTACATCCCCGGCACGCCCGGTGGCCCGGGTGGTGGCGGCGGCAATGGAGGAGCAGCAATCGGCGCGACGATCCTCGTCCAAGGCTCGTTGAGTCTGCTCGATTCGAGCGTCGCTGATGGCCACGGCACGGGTGGAACCGGCGGCATGGGCGGTATGGGGGGCGTTGTCGGCATACCACCTGGAATTGGCGGCATGGGCGGTGCCGGTGGAGTCGGCGAAGGCGGCGCGGTCGCGGCGAGCAGTGGCGCCAGCCTGCGTATTTTCAATTCGACGATTGCCGAAAGCGGCAGCACCGGAGGCGCCGGTGGTGCGGGTGCGACAGGGGCGTATCCGGGCTCTGGTGGTAGTGGCGGATATGCAACCGGCGGCTTGCTTTATGTCGATGACAACGTTGCGTTGGCGGATCTGGAATTCTCAACGCTCGTCAACGGCTCGGTAACCGGCGGCGCGGGTACACCCATCGGCATCCCGGTCGCCAACGCCATCAACGCGGCATCGACGCTGAATGTCCTGTCCAGCATCGTCGTCGGCGCGCAGGGCAACACGAATCTTTGCTACGGCTCCGTAAACGCAGCGGCTGGCTCTGCCAATTTGAGCGAGTACACGGACAACGATTCGTCAAATCCCTCCACGTGCAACAATTTCAGCGTGAACGCCACCTTGTCGCAGACCTTGAAACCGCTCGACGCCAGCGCGACGCCCGCTTACATGCCAATCTGGCACAGTCCGGCGATCGATGCCGCAACAAATTGCCAGGACCTCGCGTCACAATCCGTTGCCGCCGATCAGCACGACACGCCGCGTCCGCTAGGTGTGGCGTGCGATCTCGGTGCGATCGAAGCGGATTACATCTTTGTCGATGACTTTGAAAATTGAGTTGGCCTTCCTCCCGTTTTCAGGGCCAGCCCGGCTTCAGTAGAGTCCGCCAACCCAGAGAGGGTGGACATGAAGAAGCGGTTCACCGAAGAGCAGATCATCGGCTTTCTGATGCAGGCTGCGGCCGGGCACCGATCAAGAGGTTGTGCCGCAAGCACGATTTCAGCGATGCCTCGTTCTACCTGTAGCGGCGCAAATCCCTATGCTAGCTGGGCCGCCTGGCCCCTCATCCCCCATCTCGATGAGTTTCGAGTGGGGGTTTTTCATTTGTCGCGGCGATTGTCCTGCCAGGTCGATTCGTGAGGGTTGTCAGGTCAATGGTCGGCGCGTGGGCGCCATTATGGTGCGCGTACCAGGTTTGCGTCGTGGGTGTGGCAGCAGGCGCACGAGACGCTTGCGTTCTTCTCGCCCATCGCGGCCACAATGGAGACAAGCAGCTTTGAGACAGCCATGAGTAACGCAGCGAACATGGAATTCGATTTCATCGTCATCGGTTCGGGGCCTGCAGGTTGTGCCGTGGCCTCACGGCTGTCTGAAGATGCGCAGCATCAGGTGCTTTTGCTCGAAGCCGGGCCGGGCCAGCGAAAGGGCTTGCTGGGCAGCAACGCGGCCTTGGGCTCGTTGGTCTATGGCCTCAAACGCAGCGCCTACAACTGGGGGTTTAACACGCAGCCCGATGCGGGCATCAACGGGCGGCGGGCCTATCACCCGCTGGGGCGTGGGTTGGGCGGTGGCACCTCGCTGAACATGCTGATGTACATGCGTGGCAACCCGCTCGATTACGACGGCTGGGCCCAGGCGGGCAATCCGGGCTGGGGCTGGGACGATGTGCTGCCGTACTTCAAAAAGAGCGAGAACAATCAGACCTTCTCGGCTGACAACGATCCCTACCACGGCAACAAGGGGCCGGTGTGGGTGGAAGAGCTGCGCACCGACAACCCCTATCACGCCACTTTGCGTCAGGCCTGTGAGGAGGCCGGTTGGCCCCACAACCCGGATCTCAACGGCGCCACCCAGGACGGTTTTCGCCCCACGCAGGTGATGATGAAGCGCGGCGAGCGCCACCATGCGGGGCAGGCCTACATCCTGCCGCACCTGGGCAAGCGCAGCAATTTGCACCTGCAGTGCGACAGCACGGTCACGCGCATCTTGTTTGAGGGTCAGCGTGCGGTGGGGGTGGAGTTGGTACACCAGGGGCACCTGCGCCAGATCCGGGCGCGCAAGGAGGTCATCGTTTCGAGCGGTGGTTTGCTGTCGGCCAAGCTCTTGCAGCTTTCGGGGGTGGGTGACGGCGCGGCTTTGCAGCGTCTGGGCATCTCCACCGTGGCGCACCTGCCGGCGGTCGGGCAGCATTTGCAGGATCACCTTGATGTCATCTTGGGTCACCACATCCCTGGCGACCCGAACCTGTTTGGCATCTCCCCGACCGGGGCGCGCAGCTTCTGGCAGGCCATGCGGCGCTGGCGCCAGGAGCGCCGGGGCATGTGCACCACCAACTTCGCCGAGGTCACGGGGTTCATGCGGTTGAGCCCGGACTCGCCCATGCCCGAGATTCAGTATGAGTTCGTCGTCGTGCTGGCCATGGAGCACGGTCGCAAGGTGTACGCCAAGCATGGCATGTCCACCCATGTGCTGCTGCTGCATCCCAAGAGCCGCGGCAGTGTGCAGTTGGCCAGCCCGCGCTGGCAGGACGATCCCTCGATCGATTTCCGCTACTTCTCACACCCCGATGACCTCGCGGCCATGGTCAAGGGCGTGCGGCAGGTGCTCAAGGTGTACGACACCCCCACGTTGAGCAGTCGGGTCAAGGCTGATTTGCGCACCGCTCACTGCCGCACCGATGAGGACTACGCCCAGTTCTGCCGCAGCGTGGCGGGCACCAATTACCACCCCACCAGCAGCTGCCGCATGGGGCCCCGCGCATCGGACAGCGTGGTCGATGCGCGACTGCGGGTGCATGGCGTGCAGGGCTTGCGCGTGATCGACAGCTCGATTTTCCCGACCATCCCTGGTGGCAACACCACGGCGCCCAGCTACATGGTGGGCGAAAAGGGCGCGGCCATGCTGCGTGAGGATTGGCGCTGATGTCGGCCTCAACCTATCGCTGGAAGCGGGGCGCGCCGCGCGTTGTGTTCATCACGGGCAGCGGCAGCGGCATCGGGCGCGACATGGCCCGACGCCTGGCTGCAGAGGGCGCAGACATCGCCCTGTTCAATCGCTCGGATGCGCAAGAGGTGGCGCAGGAGCTGCGTGCGGCCGCAAGGCATGCGCAGCAGCGTTTCCAGGCCTATCGCGCCGATGTCTCGCAAGCGGCGCTCATCGAGGCGGCGGTGCGTCAGGCGGTGCACGATCTGGGCGCGCCAGATTTGGCGATCAACAGCGCCGGCGTGCTCAATTCCCTGCCGTTTGATGAGGCCTCGGCGCAAGATTTCGAGCGCGTGATCGACGTCAACCTCAAAGGCTCGCGTCACTTTGCTGCGGCGGTTTTGCCGCACATGAGCGCGGGCAGCCACTTGGTGTTCATCGCCTCGCTGGCTGCGGTGACGGGCAATTTTGGCTACACGGCGTATTGCGCTTCCAAGTACGGGGTGCGTGGCCTGGCCGAAGCGTTGCGTTTTGAGCTCAAGCTCAAGGGCATCGATGTGAGCCTGTGCTGCCCCGGCGAGATCATGACGCCCATGGTGGAAGAAGAAAAACGCCACATGCATCCGGTGTCGGCGGCCATGAAGGCCTTTGCCGGCAGTGCCCAGCTCGAGGACTCGGTGCCCGCCCTGTTGCGCGGCGTGGCCCGGCGACAGTTCGACATCGTCGATGGCCCGCGTCCAGCCCTGACGGCATTCCTGGCGCGCCACACGCCCCGCCTGGCGCGCTGGATGGGCGATCTGATCGCGGCCAGGGCGGCCAAGGCTGCATCCGGGCGTCCCCCAAAATCCACCTGATAGATTTTTCTCGCCAAGGTCTGCCGGCCCGCATGGCTTTCGCTTCTTCCATTGAAAGCGTTGTGCCCATGAGCCATCCGTCACGCTGCCTGCGTCCACCGCGAACGGCCTGATGCCACACATCCCCGATCACATCCCGGCGGACTTGCGTGATTGTTTTGTGGCGCAACGCGCTGCGTTCGCGCAGCGCCGCAACCCCGGCTTGCAAGAGCGCCGCGCAGCCCCGAGGGGAAGCGCCGCACGATGACCTGGGCACAACGCCTCAAACGGGCCTTTTCCATCGCTGCCTCCCTTTGCATCCACTGCGGTGGCGCCGTGCGGATCATCGCCAGCATCGAGGAACCCGCAGCCATCAGCGCCATCTTGGCGCACTTCGAGGCGCATGGTGTGCGGTAAGAAGCGCACTACAGGCCTGCAGTGCGCGTACCGCCGGCGGAAGCTGCGTGACGATCTGCCGGCGACGCAGACGAACGATGGCGAATCCGGGATCCGGTTCGATGCAAACCCGACCGCGCAGGGCTGCGCTCGGCCCAGCGTTGAGACTCAGTCAGAGCCGCCTACGGATGGCGCCGATGCGCGGCCCCGAGCTGCCGGAATCCAACGCGTGGGCGCGCGATTCGGCGTCAGAACCGCCGCTTGCACGCCAGGCTGCCCGAAAAGGCCGTTTGAAATTCTTAATGCGGAAAATATGCTAGCGTATCGATTGAAACAGGTAGTCGAAGGTTCACGTTTGCCAAGCATCTTTCTTTCACGACAAGGACGAAAGAAGCCATGCCAATCACTGCCGCACCTGCACATCGACGCCATTCACGCAAACCCATTGCGGCGTGCATTGCCGCCGTGTTCTCGCTCACCTCGTCTGCAGCCATGTGTGCGGGCACGACATGGACGGTCAATTCCTGCGCCGAAGGCGTGAGCGGCTCCGGTCACGCCGGAACGTTGCGCTACGTCGTTGCCAATGCGTCCACTTCGGCGAACAGCATCAGCTCAGCCGACATCATCGACCTGAGCACCCTACCTGCCGCCTGCAACAGCACGATCACACTGACCGCCGGCGCCGTGCAGGTCGCGCAGAACTTCCTGAACTTCAAGGGGCGTCTGACGGCACGACCATCACGGCATTGAGCAGCCCGGTACAGGATCGTGTCTTCAATCACACCGGTGCCGGCACCTTGTACCTGACTGACATCGACGTTGCTTATGGAAATCTTGTCACTTCAGGCACCACCGTGGCCTCGGGTGGCTGCATCCGCTCCAGCGGTTCGGTTACCTTGCGACGATCAACGGTGAGCCATTGCCTGGCGAGAACCACCAACATCGCCTCGGGATTTGCCTACGGTGGGGGAATCGAAACCTCCGGAAGACTCGCACTCAAATACAGCACGATCACCGACAACGCCACCTATTCGGCTTCCGGTACGAGCTTGGGTGGGGGCGTGTTCGTCAACGGTGGTCTGACGTCCATCTACAGCACGATCAGCGGCAATGTGGCCAGAGGGATTTACGGACGAGCGGGCGGCGTTTTCGTGCGTGGATCGGCATCTTCCTCGATCAGCAATTCGACGATTTCAGGCAACTCGGCCAATCGCGATTATGGCGGCCTGGTATTTCGTGGCAGCGGCAACGTCACATTGAACAACAGCACCATCAGTGGGAATCATGCTACCAATGGTTTGGTCGGAGGAATCTATTCTTCGGCGCCCCTGACGATTCGCAACAGCACCATCGCTTTCAACTCTGCAGAAAAGGGTCGACGCGGCACAGCGTTTCCCTACAGCTACTACGCGCCCGGTCTGAGCCTGAACGCACCATCCGGCCCCGTCACGACGACACTGCAAAGCACCCTGATCAGCAACAATACATATGGAGTCAACAACAGCGTAACGGAAAATGACGTGAGTGCTGGTGGCCATGCGCATATAGGCAACGTCACCATCAGTGGCGATCACAACTTCGTGCGGGCGAACTTCCCCGACGTTTCCTTGCCTTCCGGTACACTCCGAATTTCGTGTCCGCGGCTAGGCCCGCTGCGCGACAATGGCGGTGTAACGTGGACACACCAGCTGCTCAGCGGCAGTCCGGCTATCGACGCCGGCGCCAACCCTAGTTCAATCGATTACGACCAGCGCGGCGACAGTCCTGCTCCGGGTTTCGCGCGCGAATCGCCAACGGGCAGTCCAGACATTGGCGCCTACGAGGTGCAGCAGGACGACATTGTCTTCAGCGCGGGATTCGACGGCTGCCCGATTCTGCTCTAGCGGGGCTTCCACGCGCGGCGGTATTTGGCAACAACGCCGCCGATGAATGAAACCGAACACGCGTAGCACTGGAAGATTTGCCGGGCACGGGCTACACGCCCTGGCCCAACCCCAAGGCGGAAAGAAAGACTGTCGAGGAAGGGCGGCCGTGCTGTAGGCAGCCGGTTACGCGACTGCGCGGCTCTGCCAGTCGGTGTGATCATTCGGAAGCGAGCGCTGGCGCAAGAGGAGCACGCAGACTGCTCCAAGCCGGGACGATGGCACTGAAGAAGCCCAGAAGCATGGCGTAGGCCAGTGTCGATAGCACGACCTCTGGCGTCATCGCAGCGGTGAAATGTATGGATGAGTCGAGCGTGCTTGAGTCGATGCCCCTGCCATTGAGCAGCAAAAAGCCAATCGCAATGGCAGTTGCAGCGCAAAGTACGGAAAGCAGCAAGGTTTCGACGAGCAGGGCAGTGAGGAGCGTGCTGTTCCGGAAGCCGACAGATCGAAGGATCGCCAAGTCGCGCTGCCTGGCACGCAACGAAAGGCCGATGGCGTTGTGGCTCACCAGCAATGCTTGCAATCCGAGCAATACAGCGATTGTCCAGGCGGCGACGCGCGCGAACAGGACGACGAAGCCTACGCGGCTGGCATAAAATCCGCGTTGCTTCATGAAGGAAAGGCCTCGCAGCTGCGGATCAGCCCGCATCGCCTCGCCAAAACGCGAATAGCCATCGGCGCCTGCCAATCGGACCCAGATGGTCGTGACTTGGCCTTGGGCGTTGAAGACCGCCTGCAAGGCATCCCTGTCGCCCCACAGCTCCGACTCCCAAAGATTCCCATTGGCACCGAATTCGCCGCTCACGTGCCAAATCGAACGTGGCAAGGTGATGTCGGAGTCGGCGCCAGCATAGAGATATCTTCGTGCAGCCGAAACGCCCGAGACCAGTTCGTTCACGCCTGACTCGAAGCGTTGTCCGCGCAAGATGCGCACGTCGTCGCCGATGACTTGCCAGACGGCGGACGTCGCACCGCGCACGACCGCGGTGACCGGCATGCCGTCGTGCCGTCGAAATTTCGAGTGCACGACGAACTGCGGCGCCATTAGCGGCGCCCCGTTGGCATCGCGCGCGACGCCAGGGAGGGCGCCTATGCGTTCGACTCGCTCAGGCGTGATGTTGCCATCGGTCTCGTCACCGCGGGGACTGGCCAGAACAACCACGACGTCGTCGCGACCGGTGATCGCCGCGATGCGGGACAGGCCTGCCGGAATGGTCAGAACAATCATCAGGGTCAGGCTGGCGATGAACAATCCAGCCATCGTCAGGAGTTGATGGCGAGGGCGAGAGAGCCCTAGTTTCAGGCTCAGCAGGGCTGCTCGGAAGGACTCACGGAACCAGTTCATTCAGTGCTTACCGATTGGCGTCGGTGGGGCGCACGCGCATCGAGACTACAAACGGCGCCACCAAGGCGATGACGAACAGTGCGCCGAGCCCGAGGGGCATCAGTCGCCAGGCCCAAGGTGCGAAATGCAGCATGCCGAACAAATCTCGCAACGCGGCCGGCATGTAGCTCAATGCAATCCAGCCAATGAGCGTACCGAACAACACGCCAACCGTGATGACGGTAGCCAATTCCAGCGCAAAGCCCAAAAGCAGCGTTCGTCTGGGAAATCCCAGTACGCGCAGCACTGCCAATTGCGGGCGTCGCTCCGCTGCGGCGTGCGCCATCACGCTGGCTACGGCCAATGTGCAACACAGGAATAAGGCTCCCATCACCAAAGCCAGAAGACATTGAACCCTGCCGAAGCGCGCCCGCGCGTTTTCAGACACGGTGTCTGGATAGGCGGTCACTGGTGGATCGTCATGCGCAAATTCGGCCTCGATGCGTGCGGCAAGGGCCTCTTGGGCTTTGGCGTCGTGCGCGGTGACGGTGAAGCGAATCACCTGATCCCTGCCCGCGAAGTGGGAGCTGCGGTTGATGTATTCGAAGTGAGCGATAGCGCTCGTGTCGTCATCGTTCGAGTTTCCGGTTGCGATACCGGCAACGTGCATGGGAACCTGTCGTTGGTTGAATGCGTCGGGTGGGCTGACGCCCATGCCTGTCTTCCATCCGCAGTGACGGGCTGTGCCTGCGCCAATCAGTACGCCGAGAGGGTCCGATTTCCAGCGTGCAATGTCCGAATCGGAATAACCGTCCTCGTGAGCACTTCGCTCGCTCCCGTTTCCGCCCAAGGCATTGATGGTCACCGTAGTGCCGTCGGGGCATTCGATCATGGATAGATCCAGATAGGTGATATCGCGAACCCCTGGAATCGCGCTGAGCCGGTCGGCGTAGCGCAGCGGCAGCATTTTCTGTGCAGATCGTGCGTTAGCTACCCTCACGCCGGAATCAGTGGACTGGGCGCCATCCGGTGTCAGAAACGCGGATGCCATCGCCGCAAGAAACAACCAAGCGGCGATCGTGACCGAGAGCATGAGGCCGAGATATGCACTGCGGTGGAGATGGGCAACCATCTCTGCGCGGGCCAGTTGCAGCGCAACAATCGTGCCATGCTTGGCGCGCCGTCCTTGTTCCATTGACGGCTGCTATTGCACTGTCGGAAAGCGCAGCATGCTTTCGGGCGTAGTCAGGCCCGCGCGCCTTTCCACGAGTCGAAGATCCTTGTCGAGGAAGAACACGCTCGGCGTGATCTCTCCTGCCAAGAAGCTGCCTTCGAGCTTGCTTGTCGTCGAATACACGTCAAGTCTTCCACCAGTGGTGACGTACGGTCCGGCATCTTTGCTATCGACGACGAGGATGGCAATAGAGGCGCCTTGTGCCTCGACATACTGTTTTGCGTGGGCCTGCGCATACTTGAAGACTTCTACGCACGGTGGACAGCCGGGGTTGAACTTCAAAAGCGCGACCGGGCCATGCATGACGGATCGCAAATCAACTTGCTTGCCGTCACGATCGGCCACAAGGATACCGAGCGGCAAGATCTTTCCGATGTTGAGCATCCTTTCTGCATTCATCAATTTGAGGAAATTCTGAGCCTTGGCTGAATCCGCTCCGTCGTCAATACGCTCCGTAGAGCCGACGCTTGTGCTCGCTAAAGATAGTATCAACAGTGCAAGAATGGATATTTTCATCATCGAATGTCCATGAGCTCGTTATAGGCAGCGAGCAACCATGCCGGTTGCTCGCTGCTTATTATGCGGTTCCCTTATTCCACAGGAATGTAAATGTGGCCGTCGCTGCAAATAAGATAAGTCGTGCATGATCCGCCAGCGCATGCCGTTACCTTGTCGCAACGGAGTGGCGCAGCAGGTGATGCGGGGCTGTAGCTCATGCCAATGGCGAACGTTCCGAACAGCAGGGCCATGAGAGAAGGCTTCATGATATTCACGGCAAAAAACTCCTCATGAGTTTACAGGCACGGTTGCCTGCGGTGTGGACACCGCACCAATCAAAGGGGGCAGCAACAGGCTAGGCTTCAATCATCTGCCAGTTCACGTGACGCTTGTCACGTTCTAGGGGGGCATCCATCGCCCGTGCACTGTCGGCAATCGTACTATGACAGCTTGCGGCTCCCCATTGGCGTGCGTGCAACACCACGGATCAATTGAAATTGCTCAAGGAGTTGTGCATCGATCGCAGCGAACCCGAGACTGCATCGCGCCTGCCGATCTGGATCGTCGCCGCCTTGCTGGTACTGACCGCGTCGGTGTGGGCACGTGGGTGACGTTGCGCGGGACGAGGGCGTTCGAGGTCGAGGCAGGAGCCGCATCCGCGCCGAGTGCGAGCGGCAGTTCGTCGGCCGTACAGACGGAACTGAGCCGGCAGCGGCGAGAATCCCACAGACGTCGATGTCGTAAACGTCGCATCGGGGTCACCCGTCGGAACCAACACGGCGACATTGACCGATGCGATCAAGCCGTCCATCGTCGTCGCCGTCACCACTAGGTTGGTCGGCGAGATCGGCGACTTCCATGCCGGCGAAGAAGCGCAGCTCGACGACCTTGGCCAGGCGTGGGTCGAGAGCGTCCAGGCGGGTCAATGCGGCATCGATCGCCAGCAGGCGCTCGGCCTGCGCATCGATTGGCAGTGCTCCGCCGGAAAGTTCGTCCAAGGGTACGTGCTCGGCGCCGGCGCCACGCCGATCGGCCAGACGAGGCACTGCGCGAGCTCGAAGCCGTGCGACCTGTCCTGGAGGCGCATGCCGACATCGGGGCGCCGCTTGCCGAGCGCTTCGACACCATCATGGCGATCGTGCTGCAGCGACTGGATCGCCCCGCCGAGGCCTTGGTGTTCCAGGAGCGTATTTACCGGGCATTGCTGGCCAGGCATGGGCCGGGGTCGGCCGAAGTGGGACGCAAGCTGGAGGTCTACTCGGTGCTGCTGGTCGACCTGCAGCGGGCCGATGAGGCGGTTGCCCAGACACGCCTCAATTACGAGGCCTCCCGACACAACGCAAAACTGTCCCTGGCCTGGCAGGCCAGTTTCGCATCGGCGCATGCCTACGCCTTGCTGGGAGCCCATCGCCCGGCGCAGGCCGAGGAGTTCTACCGCGAGGCCATGCGGATCAAGGAGCGGATTTTCGGTGTGGATCAGCCGGGAACGACAATCAGCATCAACAACGTGGCCACGGCATTGTGTGATCAGGGTCGCTATGCCGAAGCGACACAGCTGTACGGGCGGGTTCTGGCGATCCGCCGCGCCCATGAAGCGCCAGACAGCCTGGGCATCGCCACGGTGTTGGCTTCGCTGGGCGAGACCCAGCGTCGCGCCGGCGATTTCGTGCCGACCATCGCCGCCATGCGCGAGAGCCTGGCACTGTACGAGAAACGCGCGACACGCGATGCGGCGAGCGCAACCGAACTGCAGCTGCGCGAAAACCTGGCCCGTGTGCTGGAGTCGCAACGGGAGTTTACGCAGGCGCTGAACGTGCTGGTGCCGGTCGTCGAACATGTGCGACGCAAGGGGAGTGCTTATGCCGGAACGACCGGCCTCGATGCGCGATTGCTGCAGATCCGCCTGATGACGCAGGCCGGATCGCCCGGTGCGGACTGCGCAGCGGCCGACGAGGCCCTGCGGCTTGCAATGGCCAGAGCCGTGCAGATCGGCGAGGCGAGGATTTTGGCAGCCGATTGCGAGTATCGGCGGGGGCGTGTGGACATCGCTACAAAGCATCTCGCCGACTTCAATGCATCCGCAGCCGAGCTTGCCCAGCTCAGCGCCTACGCACGCGAGCGGTTGGCTGAGTTGCGGCGCAGGTTGTCCTGAACGCTGCGCTGGTCATCGTCGACGAGTGGGATGCGCTCGGCAGGGTTTGGCAAGGCGGCGGCGCGGATTCATGCAGCCGCAGGAAATTCCGCAATGTCGCGGAATTTCCTGTGGACGACTCGTGCGTACCGAGCGCGATCAGAAGCAGCCGGTGCCGGCCTGGTCGAAGGCGTCGACGAAGATGCGGTCGGCGGTGCGCCGCAGCGGGTGGGGATAGGTGAAGGGTTGGTAGCTGTATCCCAGTTCGGCGACGGTGGGCGCGTGCAGGTGATAGTCGCGTTCTTCCTGGAAGTAGTAGCCGCAGTCCCACGCATCCTCGACGCCGGTCTGGACGACCTGCGGCCGCGCGGGATCGCCGATGAACTGGTTGTTCCAGATCCATGCCCGCTGGGTCTGCTCGTCCTGTGGATACACGGCGTTCGGGTTGACCGGAGCCGAGCCGTCCGCGGGGCAGTATTCCCCGTAGCTCTCGATGACGAAGCGCACCGTGTAGCGGATCGGGCTGCCGGCGAGACGATAGCCAATGCGGTTGTTGAAGATGACGCCGTCACCGCCGCGCATGACGATGCCCTCGGCCTCCCAGTCGGCGCCGTCGTACCAGACCGTGTTGTCATAGATCTCCCAGCCGAGCGAGCCGTTGGGTACGCCGCTGGTTGCGCCATGGGCGTCGATCATGCCGGTGTTGCGGGTAACCGTATCGCCGCGGAAATCGTTGTGGCGCAGCACGTAGAACGAATTCCGGCCCGATGCGATGCCGTGGCGATTGGTGTCGAAGCAGTTGTCCTCCACATGCACCGCGTTGCCCGAGCCGAGCGTCGGCAGTGGCGGGCGCGTCGAGGATTCGTCGCCGTGCACCGTGACGCCGTAGCCTTCGCCGTTGGCTGGATCGTCGGGGTTGTAGTTGTCGCGGAAGATGTTGTTGTAGATGACGCCCTTGGCGTTTTCGCCCTCGATTTCGATGCCGGCACCCAGATAGTGTGTGAAGCGCATGTCGTGAAACAGGAAATCGCGGCAGCTGTGGGTGAGGCTGATGCCATGCGTGCGCGAGTCTTCGGTTTCGTCCGGCGCGTTGCCGACGAAGCTCATGTCCGAGAAATGCAGTGGCCCACTGTTGGCGTTGCACAGAAAGATCAATGCATAGGACTGCGCGTCGCCGCCGGTGCGGCGAATGATGGTTCGATCGCGGCCGGCACCGCGCATTTCGACCTTGTGGGGGCCTACCGGCAGCGTGAGCGTGCCCGGGCCCCAGTCGCAGTCGCCGGCGGGAATCTGCACCAGGCCGCCGTCCTCGGTCGCGGCTTCCAATGCAGGCTTGACGTCGCTGAAGTTGCAGCTGGCGACCGTGATCACACGCGGACTGGCGGCAGTGCCGGCCTGCACTGCGGGTGATGCGCCCGCGGAAAAGGCCAGCAGCAGGCCGGCTGCGATGGTGGCGCGAATCAGGCGGGTGAGGGTGTCGGGTGAACCTGGGGTGCGGCACGTATCCATGTTGCTTCGTCCTTTCCATTGGGTGAGTCGCACGCGCCGCGAAGAAATCCGTGCGCGCGGATGCCCACTATGCCCTATGGTCACGGCGGTGGCATGCCGTATGAACAAAGGTCATATGCGGCGGTTGCGTAGACGGTGCCGGGCCAGGTTCTGCGGCAATCACGGCCTGCCACAGCGGCCTGCGTTGGGATTTTTGCCTTCGGATTGCGTTTGTTGTGCCACGACCAACAGGATGGGAGTGGGCGATGTCGCATTCGTGCAGGAATCCCGCGCTGGCACTGATTGCCGCCTGCGGTATGTGCATGGCGGTGCCGGTGGTGGCGCAGCCCGTGCTTGGACGCATCATGGGCGAGGGCGGAGTGCAGGCCAACGACGCGATGCGCAGCAGCTACCTCGCCAGCAACGGCAGCGCGGCGATTTTCCTGTCCAAGGCGGGCAATCTGCTGCCGGGCGGCAACGGCATCACCAACATCTACCGCCCAGCGGCAGCGTGGTGTTCCGCGTGATCGATCCACTCGGCATCGGCGCGAACTAGGTCGCGCCACCGCCGCCAACGACCAGATGCGCTTCAGCAAGGGCGGTGAGTGCTTCCTGGTCGATGGACAGGGGCATGCGCAGCGGCGCACGTCCGGCGTGCTCGGCAGCCGCGAGATTCTGGACCTGATCCAGATCGATGACGAGGTCCAGGCCGATGCGCTGGTGCGCGACCCCACCAGTGGCGACATCGATGGCGACGGCCACACCGAGCTTGTGTTCCAGGTGCACGTACTTGCCGTTCTTTGATCATGTGACCTATGGACTCGGGTGCATCGGCTTGATGGCGCTGCGCTCAGGGTGTCGTCGATTCGAGCAGGGCGCGGTCGTCCGGTGCGAGCAAGGCGAGGGATACTTTGAGTGCGCGGGCCTGGGCAACCGAGGCGGCTGCGGCAGCGGGACGCCCTGCGGCATGTTCGCAGCGCGCGTGCAGGACGAGCAGGCTGGTCAGGCGCAGCTGTGACTTTGGGGTCGCCGTGCGCAGCTGTTCGATGGCGTGCGCGGCTTCAGCGGCGGCTTCGTTGTTCCGGTTCAATGCAAGCAGGGCACGGGCTCGTGCAGCGCGCAACCGCGCGGAGGTGGATGCCAGGGGTGGGGCGGTCGCATTCAGCAGTGCGAGCGCGTGATCGGCGTCGTCCAGTGCTTGCTGTGGCTGTGCGCGGGCAAGGGCGATGCGACTGCCGATACGCAGCGATTCGATCGTCAGAGTCTGGCGCGGATGCGCGGGCAACGCGTCGAATTTTTCGGCTTGCAGGGCGGCTGCTTCATCGAGATGCCCCAGGTCGAGCAGGGCTTCGGCCAGATGCAGACGGGTCGAAGCCAATTCTGGTTCGTAGCCCGCGGTTTGTGCATGCGCTTGCAGCGTGGCATGCGCGGCGCGCAGCAGCGGCTCGGCGGTGCCCGGTGCGTTGCGCGCACGCGCCAGCTCGCCTGCGGCATCGAGCGCGGTGGCGGTTTTGACATCGTGTTCACCGAGCAGGCTGCGGAATGTCGTGAGTGCTTCGTCGATCGCCGCCTGGGCGGCATCGAAACGCTCGACGTCCGTGAGGAATTCGCCGTAGCGCAACAATCCTGAGGCCAGACGGTCGTGCGGGCCGTCGTAGATACGCCGCATCAGCGCAATGCCTTCGCGGAACAGCGCGTCGACCTGGTCGCGCTTGCCAAGCCGCTGCTTGGCGGTGGCAAGGTGAAACAGCGAGCGCGCGTAATGTTGATCCTGCGGATGGTTCAGGCGGCGCCAGCGTGCCAGCGCATCGTCGAGAATCGTCTCGGCTTCACGATAGCGACCGAGGGTGGAGCAGAGTTGGCCCAGATGGGTTGCGGTCGAAATGCCATTGATCGAGTCGGCGCCGAACACGCGTTGCGCCTTGCTCAGAGCCTGCTGTGCGATGGTCGCGGCGCGCTCGGCATCGCCCGCGTAGGCGCGCGTGGCGGCATGCAGCATCAGGCCCGACAGGGCGATTTCGCTGTCGGACTTCTGCAGCACCGGGGCCAGCACGGCCATCATCCGATCCGCTTCATCGGAATGTCCGGTGGTGTGCAGCAGGTTGCCCTTCTCGACATTGGCGGTGATCCAGTCGTCGGAATCGGGTTCGATACCGAGCTGTCGGTGGATCTGCAGGGTTTCATCGAACAGCTGGGTGGCACGGGCGTAATCGCCGTTGCTGCGCGCTATCGAGCCAAGGGTGAGCAGAATCTGTGCGCGCACCCGCGGAGGCATGTCGGGATCTTCGTGCACGTCGCGTGCGGCCTGATCGACCAATTGCTGCGGCGATGGGCGTTCGCCCTTGGGCAGATCGGCACTGGCGGTCTTGAGCAGGTCAACGATGAAAGCCCGGGTTGCGTTGGCACGCACGGATGCATCGTGCGCAAGCAGCGCCTGCGCGCGTGCAATCTGCGCTTGCCACAGCGCGATGCCGAGCGACATCAGCACGGCAATGCCGACCACGAGCGACATGGCGACACCGCCGCGGTGGCGTTGCACGAATTTGCGTGCACGATAGGCGCGCGAAGGCGGATGGGCGGAGACGGGCTGGCCACAGAGGTGGCGTTCGATATCCTCAGCCAGCGCGCCAGCCGAGGCATAACGCCGTTCCGGCTCGCTGGCCGTGGCTTTCATGACGATGTTGTCGAGATCGCCGCGCAGTTGGCGCCGGATCACCTTGGGGGCTGCCGGCAGCACGCCAGGAGCACTGTTGGCGTCGATGCGCGAGGAAGGCGTGTGTACGTCACCGGGCGCGCGGCGAGCGCCGGTGGCGAGCTCGCCGAGCAGCACGCCGAGCGCATACACGTCGGTGGCCGTGGTGGTCGAGCCTCCAGCGAATTGCTCTGGCGCAGCGTAGGCGGGCGTCATGGCGCGATGCTGCGTCTGCGTGCCCTCGCCATCGATTTCATCATCGAGTAGTTTGGCAATGCCGAAGTCGAGTAGCTTGACGTGTCCGTCGTTGTCGACGAGTACGTTCGACGGTTTTAGGTCGCGATGCACGATCAAGGCGCGATGGGCCGCTTCCACCGCGCGACAGGCAGCCATGAACAGATGCAGGCGGGCCCGCAGATCCAGATGCAGCATCCGCACGTAGTCGGTAATGCTAGGGCCATCGACCAACTCCAGCGCGATGTATGGCACGCCGGCATGCGTGATGCCGCCTTCGATCAGGCGTGCGATGCCGGCATGGCGCAACTGCGCCAGTGCATGACGTTCGCGGCGAAAACGTGCACGTTCTTCCTCCGAATAGATGCCACGGCGCAGTAGTTTGAGGGCGACGATCTGGGTGACGCCGTCCTGCACGCGTTCGGCGCGGAACACGATCGAGGAGCCGCCTTGGCCCAGCAGGTCGCGCAGCACGAACGGGCCGATGTGGGTGCCCGGACTGGGGAGTGCGATTTCTGCGCTGGCATCGCCGAGTCGATCGAACAGGGCATCGACGGAATGGTCGAGCAGGCGCGTGTCGTGGTCGGCATCGGCAGCCAGCATGCCTTCGATCCGTGCACGCTGCGCGGCATCGTGACAATGCATATCCAGATACGCAGCGCGTGCGTCGGCGGGCAGCGCGATGGCGGTTTCGAACAGTTCACGCACATTCACGCATGGATTCCTCGAAGGCAGGGGCGGCTTGCGCTCGGGTGGAACGCCATCCGGCGCCGGTTTGCGACATCACGCCAGCGCGGACAGCAGGAACGCGCGCGCGTAGCGCCAATCACGATCCACGGTACGTCGTGTCAATCCGAGCAGGTTGGCGACATCTTCACCGCCGAGGCCAGCGAACCAGCGCAGTTCGACGATGCGCGCGGCGCGCGGGTCCTCCCGCTCCAGGCGCTGCAGGGCCTCTTCGAGCGCCAGTGCCTGTTCGGCGCTTTCGATGGCGGCAAGCTGACCGCCGTCGGCGGTTAGGGTGATCCTGATCCACGCGCCACCGGCCTTCAGGCGCAGTCGATCGCGTGCGCGGTCGGCGAGCAGGTGGCGCATCGCGCTGGACGCATAGGCAAAGAATTGCGCCTGATGTTCGAAGGTCAGTTCGTGCCGTGAGCCCATGCGCAGATACAGCTCGTGGACGAGTGCGGTCGTATCGAGTGTATTGCGTGCATCGCGCGCAAGCTGGTTGCTCGCCAGCCCCTTGAGGCGGTCATACAGTTGTTCGAACAGCGCAGTCTGGCTGATTGGAGCGATTGGAGTTGGAGCGTCGGATGGCTCGGACACGGCAACCTCGCAGGTGGAAGCCGCAGTCTAGCGCGTGACTGAGAGATCGGTGGGCGGGGTGTTGGCGGAGCTTGGAGCGGTGGTGGCTGGGGCCAGCGCCAGCGTCAGCGCGAGCCAGGGGGGGGGGCGGGATGGCTGCGCAAAAAAAAGCGAGGCGCAATTCGGGCGCGCCTCGCCATAAATCCATGCGTTCGCGCCGCAGGGCGCAAACGCATGGAGCCGTTCTCAATCGGATTCCGGGTGATTTTGGGTAACGATCGTGGCCGCTTCTTCCTGCAGTGTGCAGGCCGCCTGCGTGACGGGGATGGACAGGTTCCACTGCGGGTGGCCATCGACGCCATCAATCAGCAGCCACGTGGCAGGCGGCGTCGATTCGCTCGCCTTGACGGTGGACAACAGCAGTTCGCGTGCGGAATCGGCGCGCTGCCAGGGAGTTGGCATGGTGCTGGTCTGCGGGGCGTACTGAATCACCCGCAGCCATTGTGCTGATCGATGTGTGAGGCGCTCGATGCGAAACTGCGCAGCGGCCCCCTTCGTTCCGGCCCAGATTCCGGAGGCCAGGCCTTGCACGCCGTCAGTGGCGGCGGTGCCCCATTGCACACGGGCCGTCGAGCTTGCGTCGAAGGCGGCACTGGGTGCATCGCCCACGGCTGCGCCGGTGGCGTAGGCTTCGAAACCGTCACGGAACAGAACGATCTGCGTGAGTGCGCTGGCCGAATTGTTGGCCGGCATCGAATCGGCGGAAAACTGGGCCTGGACCGATGTGGTGATGTCGTCTTCGGTCGCATTCATCGCAACGGGGGCGCTGACGAGCCAGCTGATGCTTTGTCCCGAGGCCAGCGCGACCACATCGGTCAGGGCACCGGTGCCGGAAGCCGTGCAACCGGCGGTGGAATCAAGGCAGATCCAGTGGGTGGCCGAGGCATCCAATGCGGCTGCCAGCGTCATGGACAGCTGCACGCTCTGCGCGTGATCAGGGCCGGCATTGCGCGCGGTGATCCAGTAGTCGACCAGGCCTCCGCGGCGGACATGCTCGTGTGTGGCATGGATCGAAACCAGGACATCGGCGCTCGTCGGTCGATTGACGAGATTGAAAGTGGCGACCAGCCCGCCACTGGTGCCGGCGGTTACGCCATAGGAGCCGGTGGTAGCGTTGGCGATGGCGCTGACGGCGACGCTGCCGTTGCCATCGGTCAATGCCACAGGTGCCGACAGATTGGCGCTGGCCCCGCTGCCCGGTGCAGCGTAAGCCACTGCAACCCCCGCCATCGGATGGCCGAGCGCATCACGCACCTGAACCCTCAGCGGTTGCGCGAAGGGAGTACCCACGGCGGTTTCCTGTGCATTGCCGCCAAGCACGGCGATACTGCGCGGGATCTGCTCGCCAAGTCCGGATAGGGTGATCTCGTGCGTGCCTTCGGAATCGGTTATGGACAGGATTTGCGTGGCACTTCCGGCGGTGCGCGGGGAATGGATGTAGGCAAGGTCACACGATGCGCCCGTGGGCAGCGAGAACGGCACGGCAGGACAGCTGCCTCCCACGCGGAGGAACGGGCTGGTGGGTGTGGACAGTGCGGTGACCGTGACCGGCAGCGCACCCACGCTGTTGAGGGTGAGCGTGGCCGGTGCGCTGTCGAGTCCGACCTCAAGATTGCCGAAATTCACCTGCGCCGGGGTTACGGAGAGCACGGGTGCATTGGCAAGCACGGTTGCGCTCAGCGGGATGTTCACAATCGGCTTGTTGACGGCGTTGGTGGAGAGACAGATCCGTGAAGTGTGATTGCCCACGGAAAGTGAGCTGCCATCTATCGCGGCGGAGAGGGGGGAGGAACCACCCTGCGGAACCGTGCCGTTGTTGGGCGTGAAATTGAACCAGGTGGGCGTTGGGCAATCTAGGCCGTGCCCGCTGGCGGACAGAATCAGATGCACGACCGGTGCGGGCAGGCCGGGCATCGAGGAGAACTTGACCGGTTCTGGATAGTTGCAGGCCGGCGCCGAGAACCAGGATGGCGAGGACTCACCGCCCTTGTTCGAGCCCGGGAAGAATTTGCCGTTGACGGTGCTCAGGTCGGGAGCGACCAGCTCAACCACCAAGGTGGCGCTCGCCGGGAAGTCGGCATCGACTGGCACGTTGATCATGCCCGGCTGCGAGGGATCGACATGCACGACCGTCTCGCCGATGAGATGCATGTTGGAATACTTCATCACGCCGTTGAGGAGGTGCAGGCGGACTTGGAGGTCGAACGGCACGGTGGCCGTCTCCAGCGCAAACTGCACCTGATTGACATGGAAGGCGCCGCTTGCGCCGAAATCTGCTGCGGTGAACGTGCGCAGGTAACGGTTCTCTTTGGTGCTCGTGGTGCTGCTGCAGGCGATGGTGTTGTTGGGCAACGGTACGCTGCTGGTGGAGTGATTCATGTGCACGGTCAGGGATTCGTCCGCCGGTGAGTCGAACACGCTCCAGATGAGGGGGGCTGTGCCACTGTTGTGCATCGTCATGGAAGCGGATGTGCTTTGGCCCTCAACGAGGGTTGCCGCAACGGCAGACGGATCGAGGCCTCCCAGCACGGCGGTTGGCGCAATGCCTTCGGCATTGAGGGTGAGCGTGAGAGGACTGTTCAGCGCATCACTGTGCAAGGCAATGGTGGTGGTATAGGGCTGTATCGCAGCCGGTGCGAAACGGAAGCGGATCTCGCAGCTGCTGTCCGCCGGAAGCGTGAAGGGCAGCGGCCCGCAAGTGGCGGTATCCAGGATGAATTCCGCGAGAGGAACGTCGATGGACGAAACCGTGGCGGCACTCAGTCCCGAGTTCACCAGCGTGGCTGCAACCGGATCGCTGAGGTAGCCAACTGGTGCCGCGCCAATGGACAAGGGAGAGGGCGTGAAGCTGAGCGCGGCCTGCTGCGTGTTGCGATAGACATGGATCGCGGCTGCCTTGGAGGAACCCGTGCCGTAGGGGCCGCCGACCATGGCGTAGTCGTCGGACAGGGCCAGCCCCATGCCGAAGGTTTCCTTGCTCTTGGGAACGCTGCTGACCAGGCGATTGGTTTCCGACCATTCGCCGCTCTCCCGCTTGAATAGATAGGCCAGTCCCTGATTGTTGAGTGAGCGTGATGCCATGGGCGCGCTGATGAGCGCGTAATCTCCGTGCAGATCGACGAACAGGCCGAATTCGTCGCTGGCGACGCCATCCGAGCTCAGCAAGGTCTGCATTTGATTCCAGCCGCCCGGAGTGCGCTGCAGTGCGATCGCCGCACCGCGCACGAAGGCTCCGCCGGGGGCAATGCCGCTGGCGCCGACGATGGCGGTATCGCCTTCCAGGTCGACGCTGACGCCGAAGAAGTCGGAAGCGAGTGCGCTGTTTTCGTGGATGGCGCGGGTTTCACTCCACGTGCTGCCGCTGCGCGTGAACTCATACACTGTGCCGGGCTTGGGGTCTTCGCTACTGCCAGGGGCGCCGATCAGCACCGTGTCGCCATCAAGGGCGACGGATCTGCCGAAGTGCTGATGAGGCGCCGTGTCGGCGGGAGCCAGGCGGGCCTGCTGGCTCCAGCTGCCGCCACTGCGGGTGAAGACGTAAGCGGCGCCGGCGAAATAGGTGGGACGAGGCGGAGGTCCGTCTTCGGGGGCGCCAACGACCAGGGTGTCGCCTTGCAGGGCCAGGGATTGACCGAAGCTGTCGTACTCCCCCGTGCCGCCGCTGGGAGTCAGGATCGCGGTTTCGATCCAGGTTTCGTTGATCCGCTCGTAGATGTAGACGCGACCCGCCGTGTAGGCCCCGACGTTGAGGGTGGCGGCGGCGATGGCGGCGGTATTTCCATCCAGGGCAACGGTGTAGCCGAAGTTGTCCACGGAGCTGCCCGTGGTTTGCTGGGAGCCGCTCAGGAACTGGGCTTCTTCCCAGGTCGAGCCATTGAGATTGAGCACATATACGCCGCCCTTGCGGTAGACGCCGCTGGTCGGTGTTTTGCTGGTAGGCGCTCCGACCAGGGCGGTGTTGCCGTCGATGGCGATGCTGCGACCCAGCCAGTCGAAGGTGTTGCCATTGTGCGAGCCCAACATGCGCTGGGTCTGGAACCAGCGGCCGTTGGCCAGGGGGGCCGGCGCCGAAGCGGGCGTGATCGCCTGGGAAGTGCTGGTGCGCAAGGTCGGCGAGTCGATCGCGGCCCGGCTGTCGGAAGCGGGGGCCAGCAAGACGCAGGCAGCGGCCAAGGCGGTGCCGAGGATGCGTCCGCAGACATGGGTTCGATGCCGCAAGGCCGCGGGGGGATGAGCCGCCCGTTCGCGGGGCGGTGTGTTCGGGAAGCGCATGGAAAACCTCCGGAGTGGGCAGCGGATGGAAGCGGAGCCTCGAAGCTCAGCGGCCGGTATAGCGATCCATGCCCAAACAGGCATTCGCAATGTCTGTCAAATCCATGACGACGGTGTGACGGGAAAAAATCCCATGAAAAACCTGTGGTTGCATTAGCCCGCCGGACTGCGCCCAGCGGCGTTTCCCCCAGCGGCGTGGGCTCAGGGTGCCGAGCGCGGGGTGAGTTCGGCGGGTATGGGGCGCTCGCCAGCCAGCGCCGATGCCCGATCGTAGGCGGCCTGCCACGCCTGTTGCGGCCCTGTGGCGCGGAACAGCTGCAGCTCCAGCAGCGCGGCCTCGTAACTTTGATGAGGCATGTTCCCCAGGCGCCCCACGACTGCGGCAGCTTCACTGGCCTGGCTGCGTTGCAGCAGCCACGGTACATAACCTTGTGCAACCGCAAGCAGGTCGGCAGGCGCGGCATTGGCTTCGGCCAGGGCCAGTGCGCTGGTGTAGTGGCGGCTGGCCGTGACGTCGTCCGCGGCCAGTTCCGCCTCGATCAAATGGCTGAAGATGGTGGTTTGCGCATAGCGGGTTCTGCCCAGGGTTTTGAGCAGATCGTCGCGCAAGGCATTGGCTGCGCCGGGATCGTGGCGAGCGCGCAGGCGGGCCAGGGCAAGAAACTGGTTGGCAATGCCGCGTGGGTTGCACTGGTTGGCTACGGCGAGATTGAGGGCCTGGCCGAGCCGGCTTTCAGCAGCGTCGAAGTTGCCGCTGGCCAATGCGTGGGTGGCGGCGGCGATGTGCAGATCCTCCGACGCACGCTCTGGCGAGGTCGAGAAGGTGGCGAGAATGGCGGCGGATTCGTTCAGAACACCGGCGCGTGCGAAGAGCTGCGCACGGAACAGGTTGAATTCATCACGCAGCGAAGCCGACAGGTTGAGCTCGGCGAGGGCGCGCAGGCGCGGCTCTTGCTGCAGGGCGTCGAGCGGTTGGCCGGCGTCGAGCAGGGCGAGCGCCAGGTTCTTGCGGGAGTAGGCTTCATCACTGTCGCTGTGGAATGCCTGCAATTGCTGCGCGGCGGCGGTGAGAACGGCTATGGCCTCGTGGGTTCGTCCCAGCTGGCGGTAGATGATGCCGGTGTTGCTGTCGACCCGTGCGATGCCCAGACGCTCGCCGGTGACGATCCACAGGGTGCGTGCGCGGGCAAGGTCGGCCAATGCCGCCTCCCAGCGGGCTTCGGCGAAGCTGGCCATGGAGCGCACGAAATAGGAGCGCCCCAGTTCGGAACTGGCATCGGGAACAGACTGCAGAAGATCGATCGCGGTTTGCGCGCGCGACTGCACGCAGGCGGCGTCATCCTGCCAATAGCAGACGATGGCACGCAGGTTGCTAAGGCGGGCGTGGACTTTCGGGTTGTCATCGGCCGAGGTTCGCGCAAGCAGCTGGTCGAGGCGCTGGGCGGCGGGTTCGAGCTTGCGTTCGAGCACGTCGATGCGGGCAAGCAGGTAGCCGGGTTCCGCGGATTCGGGGAAATGCTTTTCCGCCTCCTCGATGTGTCGGCGTGCGGTCGATGGGTCGCCGGCCAGAAGAAGGCCTTCGGCTTGCTTGAGTGCGATGTCGAGTTGATGGTCCGCATCCGATCTTGCCGGGTGTGCCGTGTTTCCCTGCAGGGCGAGCAGGCGCTCGGTGGCGAGGCGGGCGGCCTCCATGAGATCGCTGGCTTCGGCGGAAGCGCGTGGCGGAGAGACGGCTGGCCCGAAAAGGGAGGCGATCTCCACGCGCCAGCCGGTGGGGATCTTGCGGGCACTGGGGAGGACGATCGATGCCGCGGCGGCGCTATCGGCCAGCTGCGCCAACGCAGCCGTATCGAGTGCGGTTGGGTCGATGCCGGCAGTCAGTGCGATGGCGCTGCCCGGTTCGATGACAACGCGCCCTGCCTGATGCAGCCCATCGCCGACCATGGCCATGATGCCGAATTGCTGCCACGACTCGCGGGTGGCGGAATCGATGTGGGCAGGCAGCACCAGCACGGTGTTGTCGGCGGTTTCCGCGACGCTGGAGGGCGCCGCCGGTGTGGCGCGCAGGGGCGTGGATGGAGCGTCGTTCCCGGGGCGCAGCACGACGCCAGCCAGAACTGCCGCCAGTGCTGCCGGGATGAGCCATGAGCGGTACCTGGATCTGCGCACAGTCGTGGCCACTGTCGCTGCCGCAGGGGCGGCGACGGATTCGTCGTCATCGACGCTTCGGGTCGGTGGCGGAGGGTCGTGGATCGCTTCGGTGTCCGCGATCCAGCGATAACCGAAGCCGGCGATGGTGCGGATGGCTCGCTGCTCGCCGCCGGTGTCGCCGAGCAGGCGCCGGGTGCGCGTCAACAACTGCGCCAGCATGTTGTCGCTGACGTCGGCGCGGTTCCAGATGACGGCCGCCAGCTCGTCACGCCCCACCGCGCGATCGCGGTTGCGGATGAGATGTTCCAGGCATTCGAACACGCGAGCGGCCAGTACGGTGACCTGCCCATCACCGTCGCGCAGCTCCCGTGATGCGACGTTCAATTCGAAGTCGAGGAAGCGATAGCGACATGGCGAGGCACTGCCGCTGGAAGATTGCGTTGCAGAGGCGTCAGGTAGCGAGGAAGGAGAGAGTACGGAAATCCGCATGTCTTGCCCGCACTTGCGGAACCGGTGTTGCGCTTTTGAGACAGAACTGCCCGAGTATATCGGGGGCGTGCCCTGAATTCCTGTGCATGAAGTCAGTGCCACCGCATTGTGGGCGATGTGCTTTCCGAACCCGTTGCGGGATGGGTCAAAACACCGTCGAATCCAGCGCGGATGGCGCCAGGATGGACTCGACCAGGGGCGTCAGTTCGCCGCGCAGATGTAATTGGGCCAGGGCATCGATGCCGGCGCGCGTGCGGGCATCGGCGGGGTCGAAGTCGGGCGAGCGGGCGAGGCTTGCGACCAGGTTGAAGTAGGCGTCGTCGTGGATGCCGGCGATGTCGAGCAGGCGTGCTGGCAGCATCCAGGCCTGGGTGTCGGTGCGACGCTGCTGCCGGTTGCGATTGTCGAGCAGCAGCCATGGCACCGGCTGCGTCTTCGCCGCGCGACCATCATCGAAGCCCAGTTGCTCATACACCGGTGCCAGGTCGGGCAGGTGATCACCGTAGAACAGCAGCAGGGTGCGCCGCTTGCGCCGGGCAAGTGCATCGGCAAGGCGGCCCAGTTCCTGATCGGCATCGTCGAGCAGGTACAGATAGTTGCCAAACCACAGGCGCGCGCCGGCATCCAGCGTCTCGGGCATCGGCAACGCGGCCAGGCGCTGCGGATCGAGATTGGGCCGCCAGTCGAACGGGCCGTGATTCTCCATGCTCACGGCAAACAGGAATTGCGGCGGACCATCATCGGCCAGCTCGTCGAGGATGCGGTCGGTGAGCGCGGCATCGGCAGTGAACAGACCGACGATCCGATCTTGCGGGAACGAGGCGCCGTCGATGAAGCGGTCGAAGCCGAGAGCCGGATAGCTGCGTGCGCGATTCCAGAAGGCAGCCGCGTTCGGATGCAGGGCCGTGGTGGCGTAACCGTGGGCGTTGAGCACGCGGGTGAGGCCGGCGTAGTGGCTTTCGTCCAGCTCCAGCCAGGGATACTGGATGCCGCCCAGACTGCTCAGTGGCGCGCCGGTGAGCACCTCGAACTCGGTGCGGATGGTGCCACCGGCAAAAGTCGGCACAACGAGATTGCCGCCCTGCGCCCGGCGTGCCAGGGCGTGATAGTGGCTCAGCCAGCGATCGCTGAGCACGCCGCGCAGACGCGCCGGATCGAACAGCGATTCGCTCTGCACGACCACGATGTCGGGCAGGGGTTCGTGCGTGGTCGACAGCGCCATGCCGGCGCGCAGCTCGGGCGCATGCGCCTGCAGCAGGGCGATGGCGGCTTCGCGGTCGGGCGACGGCACGCCATGGCCCCCGATTTCCCAGTGATACAGCAGCAGGCTGCCGATCAGGCCGGTGCGCGTGGCGCTGACATCCAGCGCCCACGGTTGAAAGCCGAGTGCGGTGCTGTGGTAGATCTGCCGCCACGGCCCGCTGCCGGCCAGCAGGCTGCCGCCGGACAGCAACGCCAGCAGTCCCAGCGCGGCACCGCGCCAGCCGTGCAGCGAAGGATGCGGTTGCTCGCGCAGCAGCAGCAAGGTGATCGCGGCCGCTGCGAGTGCCAGCAGAAAATGCGCGGCGTCGATGCGCAGATATTCGGAAAACAGCCGCAGCGCAGGGCCGGGTTCGGCGAAGAACAGCAGGTCGGCAGGCAGCAGCGGCATTTGCAGCGCGCCGAGTTTGCTGGCGTTGGCCGCATACAGGCCGCCCAGCAGCAGCAACAGAAGCCAGGTCGACAGCAGCACGCGGCGGGTGGCGGCGAGCAGCAGCGCAAACGCAGCCAGTACCGGCAGCAGGTTCAGGATCAGGCGTTGCAGGATCGTGGCGAATGCTTCGCCGCGCGAAAAATCGATGCCCGGATCCAGGCCCGCGACGCACAGCAGCAACAGCAGCGCGCATCCGGCAATGGCCCGATCGGCACGGGTCACGGAAGGGCGCCAGAGATTGCGCAGCGAATGGATGGGCAGCGGGGGCATGACGGGGCGCGACATTGCCATGGCGCGGGCAACCCAAGGTAAATGCCGTTTGGTGATCGGGTGATCTGCCGGCAGGGTGGTCGTTCGGGCGCAGCGCCTGCCACAATCGCTGCATGACCGATCTTGCCCGCTGGCCGCGGCCATTTGCCGCCTTCGTCGCCGAACGATTCTCCCAGCTGGAGGCGGCCTGCCGCGCGGCCCAGGTGCCGTTCCACGACGATGCCGGCGTTGATGACCGCCTGCAGCGCGTGCTGCTGGCCAGCGATTTCGCCTGGCGGCATTTTCTGCGTGACCCGCTGCTGCTCGGGCCCGATGCGCTGCAGCTGATGAGCGATCCACGGCATGCCGACGCCCGCGCCGGGGTGTTCGAGGAGGCGCGTGACGCCGCCACCCTGCGCAAGCTGCTGCGCGCCTTCCGCCTGCGCGAGGCGTTGCGGCTGATCTGGCGCGACGTCAATGGCGACGATGGCGTGGCGACCACGCTGGCGGGCGCCTCGGTGCTGGCCGAAACCTGCATCGAGCAGGCGCTGCGCGGCGCCGAGCGCCAGGTGGCCGAGCGTCATGGCGTGGTGCGCGATCGGCAGGGACGTGCGCAGCGGCTGGTGGTGCTGGGGCTGGGCAAACTGGGAGGCGGCGAGCTCAATTTCTCCTCCGACATCGATCTCATCCTTGCCTTCGACGAGGAGGGCAGCAGCGATGGGCCGCGATCGCTCGATGCGAGCGCGTATTTCACGCGCGTCGGCCAGGCGCTGGTATCGCTGCTGGCCGATCACGATGTCGATGGCTACGTGTATCGCGTCGACCTGCGCCTGCGGCCCTTCGGCAGCGCCGGTCGACTGGCGCTGTCGTTTGCGGCGATGGAGCAGTACTACCAGCGCGAGGGCCGCGACTGGGAGCGCTATGCGTGGATCAAGGCGCGTGTCGTCGCCGGTGACCGCATCGCCGGCGCGCGCCTGCTCGACACGCTGCGTCCATTCGTCTACCGGCGCTATCTCGACTACGGCGCATTCGCCGGCCTGCGCGAAATGAAGGGGCTGATCGATGCCGAGGTCGCGCGCAAGGATCTGGCCGGCAATCTCAAGCTCGGCCCCGGCGGCATCCGTGAAATTGAATTCATCGTGCAACTCGCGCAGCTCATTCGCGGCGGACGCGAGCCGAGCTTGCGCGCGCGCGGCCTGCTCGAAGCGTTGGCGGCGTGCGAGCAGCGCGGATTCATTCCGCTCGATCGCGCCCGTGCACTGCGCGAGGCCTATCTGTTCCTGCGACGGGTGGAAAACCGCGCACAGATGTTCGCCGACGAGCAGACCCACGCGCTGCCCGACGATGCCTGGGCGCGCGCGCGCATTGCCCTCGCCCTGGGCTTTGCCGACGCCGATGCGCTGGAGGCCGCGATGGCGCGTCAGCGCGGTGCCGTCGCCGAGGAGTTCGCGGCCCTGATGGCGGTGGAGGCGCGCGGCGATGCGCAGCGCACGCAGGCGCAATGGGACGACTGGTGGCGGACGCTGGCCAATGGCGGTCAGGCCGATGCAGCCGCGCTCGCCGCCGCCGGCTTTGATCCGCCGCAAGCGGTGATCGCAGAACTGGAATCCCTGCTCGGCAGCGTCGCCTACCGCAACATGTCCAACCGCTCGCGCGAGCGCCTCGATCGCGTCATGCCGGCCGTGCTGGCCACGGCCGCGGCGCAGGCCGATGCGCTGGCGTGCCTGACGCGGCTGCTGCGCCTGGTGCAGGCGGTGGTGCGGCGGTCGGTGTACCTGGCCCTGCTCGACGAGCAACCCGCCGCGCTGCGGCGGCTGAGTGGCGTGTTCGCCGCCAGCGCGTTTCTTGCCGAGCGCGTGATTGCACATCCGCTGCTGCTCGATGAATTGTTCGACGATCGCGTGGACGTGGCTGCCTGGTCACGCGAGGAGATCGAAAGCGACCTGTCGCGGCGCCTGCAGGCGCTGGGCGAAATCGATGCGGAGGCCGAAATCGAGCAGATACAGGAAGTCCGCCAGGCCGCGGCATTTCGCGTCGGGCTGGCCTTCCTTGCCGGGCGATTGGATGCGGTGGCCAGTGCGCGCGCGTTGTCGGAACTGGCCGAGATCGTGCTCGCTGCGGTGCTGCGCATGGCCGAGCGCGACCTGGTCGCTGCGCATGGCCGCTTCCGCGAGCGTGCCGGCGAGGGGACGGGATTGGCGATCGTCGCCTACGGCAGTTTTGGCGGGGCTGAGCTGGGGTTTGGCTCCGATCTGGATCTGGTGTTCGTGCACGATGGCGAAGCCGCGCAGGGCGAGTCCGATGGCGCACGGCCGCTCGATGCGCAACGCTACTACGCGCGGCTGGCGCAGCGCATCGTGCATCTGCTGGGTGTGCTCACGCGTGCGGGGCGGCTCTACGAAGTCGATGTGCGCCTGCGGCCCGATGGCAGCAAGGGCATGCTCGTGCTCGGCATTGCTGCCTACGAAGCCTATCAGCGCGAGCGCGCCTGGACGTGGGAATTGCAGGCCCTGGTGCGCGCGCGCGCGCTGGCCGGCGACGTCGGCCTGATGCGGCGCTTTGCGCAACTGCGCGACGAGTTGCTGGTGTTGCCGCGCGATGCGGCAGTCACGGCGGCCGAGGTCATCGACATGCGCGCGCGCTGGCGCAGCGAGCGCGATCGTTCCGATGCGCGGCATTTCGACCTCAAGCAGGGCGCAGGGGGCTTGGTGGACATCGAATTCCTGCTGCAGGCGCTGGTGCTGACCCACGCCGCGCAGCACGCGAGTCTGCGCGGCAGCGGCAATTCCGCGACCTTGATCGCGCGCCTGGCGGCGTGTGGCGTGCTCGATGCCGATGCCGCCGGGCGGCTTGCGCGCGCACATGCCGTGCTGCTCGATCGCGCGATCCGCTGCACGCTCGATGGCCGCCCGCGCATCGTCGTGCGCGATGCGCAGGTCGATGTGGCCAGTGTGGATGTGCGTGCCGTGATGGCACGCATCGGTTGGGCGATGACGTGACGCCGGCGGGTCGCGGCCGGTCGGGATGGGGCGAAAAAAAACGGGGCCGCGATGCGGCCCCGGAAAGACATGCGGCGGCTGCGGATTACGGCGTTGCGCCGTCGAAGCCGTCCTTGAAGATCACGTCGCTGGGAGCGAGCTCCGGAATCAGGCACCACTCGGTGAACGTGCCGGTATCGCCGCCGGCATTGTCCGAGACGTTCATCGTCCAGGTTCCGGCCAGTGACTGGCCAACGAATGGCGCAAGGCCTGGCGCGTTGGGGGCCAGGGTGCCGCTCAGCGCGGGTGGAGTGAAGCTGCAGGTGGATTCCGCCGGACTGGCGGCCGCATCGTCCAGGGTCACGTCGATGTCGTTGCCGGAGCAGCCGAAGGTCGAAGCCGGCTGGCCCGGGCGGTCGATCAGCGCCGAGGTGGTCGTGTCCTTGTGCAGAGTGAACTTGAGATCGCCGACGTAGCTGTGGGTGGCCTTGATCGATACGCGCAGGCCCGACAGCACCGATGCATCGCTGAGGGTGATGGTGTCGTTGATGCCGGCGGGCGTGCTGTCCGGAATGGCCTGGTTGACGGTGTGGCAGATGATGTTGGCGGTGGTGAAGCTGGCGGCTGCCGACGCCGTGCCGTCGCCGCAGGCATTGGTCGGGCTGACGCGCCAGTGGTAGGTCGTGCTCGGAGACAGGCCGCTGGCCGCGTAGCTCGTTGCCGTGATGCCGGCCTGGCTGGCGATGATGTTGGTGAAGGTAGCATCGGTGGCAATTTCGACCGTGTAGCTGGCCGTGCCGGCGAGAGCGTTCCATGTCAGCACGGGATTGGTGCTGACGTCGGTCGCGCCATCGGCGGGAGTCGCCAGGGTCGGATTGCCCGACAGGGGCGCGGCCACGCTCAGCGTCAACGGCTGGTTGACGGTGTCGACGCCGTCAGTGCCGGTGATGGTGAGGTTGTAGCTGCCCGGCGTGACGCTCGACAGACCACTGAGGGTGAGGGTCGAGGCCTGCGTTGGCGGAGTCAGTGTGGCCGGGGAAAAGCTGGTCGCGCTGGCCGGCGGAGCGCCGCTGGCCGACAGCGAGACGGTGCCGCCATAGCCGGGATCGTAGCTTGCGTTCAAGGCCACGCTGGTGCTGTTGCTGGTGTTGCAGACGGCGGGCATCGCCGGATTCAGGGTGAAGTTGAACGCCGACTGGCCGATGCCGTCGATCGCCGTGGCGCCCGAATTGCCCGGATCGAGCCAGTCCTTCATGCGCGTGCTGGAGCTGCCTTCTCCTTCCCAGGCCAGGGCCAGCTGGCCGTAGAAGTCGGACAGCTGCTCGCCGGTTGCGCCGCAGGCCGAATCTCCGCCGCTGAGCACGCCGACCAGGCGCTGGCTGGCGTTGTACAGCGGCGAACCTGACGAGCCAGGTTCGGTCACGCCCGGCGGCAGTGATGCGGGTTGCGGCGCGGGAATGTTGGGCAGGATCGGCGGAGTCGGATCCCAGTAGGCATGCCAGTGGGTATTGGTGCCGCCGGAAATGCCGCCGAGCACGAAGTTCTGCTCGACGAAGGTGATGCGCTTTTCCTCGACGCCGGGATGATGGATCGAAGCGCATTCGCCCGCATCGGAGTTGGCCGGGCCGGGCACGCAGGTGGCGGCGGTGGTGCTGCGATCCCAGCCGGCCCAGTACAGATTCCATGTCGGATCGGCCGTGCCGTTGAGGCGGATCAGCGTGGTGTCCGAACACTGGCTGCCATTGACGCAATCGGTGTCGTCGAACGGATTGCGGGTGCGCGCAAGGAAGGTCGAGCCGCTGCTCGTCATGTTTGGCTTGGGCAGGGCGCTGCCACTGGCGGCGCTGCCGGGCGTGCGGCAGGTCGGCGACTCGTAATTCCAGTACACGACGATGCCGGCGGGATTGTTCACCACTTCGCAGTGGCTGGCGGTGATGAACAGCAGGCTGCGGTCGTTGGCCGTGTTGTTGACCAGCGAGCCGGTGCAGGTGTCGGTGCCGTCGATCGTGTAGGCGCCCACCGCGCGGCGCGGCTTGTTCCAGGGATCGGATGCATCCATGCAGGCCACGTCCATGTTGCAAGATCCGGACTTGATGCCGTCGGGCGAGCAGGCCGACTTGCCTTCGCCGGTGACCTGCAGCGCGGGTTGCGCGTAGCCCTTGGCATGCAGGCCGAAGCCCCGATAGCCTTGGTTGACCTTGCCGAGGACGAGTTCGACCTGATCGCGCTCCTTGCTGGCGACATCGAGTTCGATCGTCACGTCGGCGGCGGCGATGATCGGAGTCCAGAGCTGCCCCAGCGCATTGTGCGAAGCGGCGTCGTAAGGCCCGGCCAGATCGGCGTGGCGATCGCTGGCATAGACGAACAGGCGGGCACTTGGCGGAAGGTGGAAGCGGGTGAAGCCGAAGTTGAGCGAGACCGCGTCCTTGGCCTGGATGCGATAGCGCCAGAGGCTATGGTCGCCACGCTGTTCCCAGGTGCCACCGCTGTGCACGTCGATGCCGCCACTGCGCGCGACGGCGAAGCGCATCGGTGCGCCGCGTGCTTCGCGCAGGGCATCCTCCTCGGCCAGCGTGGTCAGGTCGAGTGCGTCAAAGTGCGCGGTGGCGACATGATCGATGGACTTGAAGCCGGCGCCGAAGCTGATCGGTGTGGTGGCATTGCCGGCTGCCACGGCGATGCCGGATGCGGCCGCCAGGGCGACCGCAAGCGCTTTGTGTTGAATCATCCCATTTCCCCAGAAGTTGAAGAGGATGTCGTGCGTGCCTGGATTCGATGCCTCCCGCATCGCGCCGGGCCGATGCACGAGCCCATGTCGTGATCGGTCAGGCAGGCAACACGCAATCCCCATTGCGCGGGCGCGCTTCCCTAGGCGCGCCGATGATCTCCGTCTCTCCACGGAGGCGCCGGATTCGATGACACTCCGTCGGGCAGGCGTTGCGTGAACGACCTGCCGACGCGCACGAAGTGGCTCGATCGGCTGTCGACGATCTTCCGCCGATGGAAGGGGCTCGGCAAGATGCTCCGGACACCGCCAGCCGCACGGCCGGTTCGGGCGAGGGATGTGCCTGGCCAGTGGCGTGCGGAGGATGCGGGGGCAAGCCGGTCAGACTAGGCGGTGTCCGCAGCCTGCGCTCGATGCTGCAGCCAACGTTCGCGGACGAGCGCGGAGATTTCGCGGGTTTCCAGCAGGGGTGGCACCGAGACGGCGGGGGCGACCTCGCCCAGATGACGCAAATGGCCGCTGGCCGCCAGCTCGGCGTGGAAGGCGGCGAGCTTGCCGCGAATGGGGCGGTGCACGAAGGTGTAGACGGGCCTGCCGGTGGCGCAGGCCTCCGACAGCATGTTCACCGAATCGGGGGTGACGAGAATGCGCTCGGCCCAGCCGAGCAACCCGGCGTAGGGATTGTCGCCATCGGCGGGGCCGCTCCAGAACACACCGGGCATGGCCGCAAAGCGGGCACGCAGGTGGGTGCTGATGGCCGGTGGCGTGCGCCGCGACACGCTGACCAAAAAGCTGCCACCTTCGTGGGCCTGCAGGGCGCCGAGTCGTTCGAGCAGGGCATTGAAATACGCAAGATCCAAAGGCTGCGCGCGGGTGCTGCCACCGACCAGGACTGCCATGCGGGGCGAAGGCAGCGAAGCGTAGATCGGGAATCGCGCCCGGCCCTGGGCCAGCCAGAGCGCGTCGATGCCATGAAGCGCGCCGATGCTGGCGATGACGTTGGCACCGCTCAGGCCGTCGTGCGCCGGCGCGATGACCAGATCGAACTGCGCGCAGTCGATGCGTGGATCGAGGATCTGCACGCAAAAGCAGCGGCCCGCGCTCCAGTGGCGCAGCGCGCGAGTGGCCAGTGCGGCGCGGCGTCCGCAGCCGATCGCCAGGTCGGGCCAGGGCGGCTGCAGGGGGCGGCCCTGATCGTCACGCACGGCGAACCGCGCGCCGGGCAGCAGGCGCGGTGCGAGGGCGTTCCAGGGTTCGCGGATGTGCAGGCGGATCACGCGTGGCGTCAAAGACATGGCCTGCGCGAGCGCGAGCGCCTGCCGCTCGTTGCCGGCGGCGCCATCGCTGAGTACCCAGCAGCGCGGAGGGGCGTCATGGTTCATCGGCGCAGCGTAATGCAGGGCGGGAGATTTGCGGGCGTTCACGGACGGGAAACGCAGCATTCCACAGCGGTCACTTGAGCTTGGGCTAGGGCTGTCGCATTGTGGAAGGCTCTTTCCTCCCCTGTTCCGCAAGGAGATGTCCGATGATCCGCCGCCTCGTTCTTGCCAGCGCCCTGGCCGTCGCCGCCGCACCCGCATGGGCTGCCACCTACACGCTCGACCCTTCGCACACCCAGGTCGTGTTCAGCTGGAGCCACTTTGGCTATTCGCACCCGACCGCCCAGTTCGGCAAGATCGAGGGTACGCTCGATTTCGATGCCGCAGCGCCGACCAAGAGCAAGGTCGAAGTCAGCATCGACATCAATAGCCTCAACACCAATGTGCCCGATCTCGATGCGCACCTGAAGAAAGCCGATTTCTTCGATGCGGCGAAATTCCCGCAGGCGACGTTCAGGAGCACCAAGGTCGAGGCGGGCAAGGACGCCAAGCATCTCAAGGTGACCGGAGACCTGACCCTGCACGGCGTGACCAAGCCGGTGGTGCTGGAGGTGACGGTCAACAAGGTGGGGCCGCATCCGATGAGCAAGAAGCCGTCGGTCGGTTTCGATGCCAGCGGCATGCTCAAGCGTTCGGATTTCGGCATGGGCGCCTATGTGCCCAATGTCGGTGATGACATCACGCTGCGCATCACCACCGAAGCCAGCGCGGCTGGCCAGTAAGGCCGGCGGAGTGCATGGGCGGCGCCGTAGCGGGCGGCGCTGCCCGGGCGGGGTCGGCCTCAGCCCTTGCCGACGCCGTGGTTCTTCAGTGCTTCCAGTCCCGCCAGATTGAGGCTGGCCACGGCGGCCTTGAGCTGGTCGATGCTGTCGGCGTTGCCCGACACCTGCACCGTGAAGCGATCGCCGAGCACGATGGTGAATTCACCATGCTTGTCGGCGCTGTTCCATTCCTCGTGCACGAGGCGACCATCCTGCTTGTAGGTTTTCTCGTAGCCGTGATCGGTCTCGCTTTCGTTCTGCAGGGCGGCCCAGCCGGCAAATCCCATGAGTCCCTTGGCCGAGCCGGTATCGGTCACTTCCAGATTCAGGTGGTGGCCTGAATCGTCGGAATATTCCGCGTGGGCGGTGGAAACCTGCAGCCCCATCGCGCCGCTGCGTTCGACCGAGAGATGGCTGCGCTTGAGGCCGGCCAGCGTTTCGGGGATGAATGGCTTGAGCTGGTCGGGAGGCAGGGATTCGACCTTGTCACCACCGCCGAGCGCGGCGCCCATCACCGCCCCCATCGCCTTGCTGGCGGCATCGGCATCGCCGGACTTCTGCGCGGCTTCCAGCTGCTTGCCGGCGGCGTCGACCTTCTTGCTCCAGGCATCGAGCTGGCCGAGCGCGCTGTCCTTGTCGACGCTCACCTCGCTGAGATTGTGCCCCAGGCTCGCCCCGCCCATCAGTGCGCCGGTGCCGACGATGCCGGCGACGACCAGGCCGATGATCCAGCTCAGCACGATGCCGATGATGATGCTCACGGCGGTATAGCCGCCGGCCTTCTCCTGTGGACACTTCATCGTCGACTGCAGGCCCAGGTACAGCAGGTAGATCGCGTAGGCGAAGCCGGCCAGTGCCGCCAGCCAGCCGATGAAGGGCAGCAGCACGCCGACGCCGAGCACCCAGTTGGCCGTCCAGGAGTAGGCCGCGGCCTTGAGTGCCTGCACCGGGTTCTTCTGCGCGCCGAAGGACGGGGCCAGGGCGTCGATGATCAGCGCCATCACGTACACGAGTGCAAGGCCGAGGGCGTAGGCGACGATCGCACTGGCAATGCCTAGGCCGATCGGCGTGCGCACGGTGATGCCGAATGCGCCGTAGCCGATCAGGCTGCCCTTGATGAAGCCGGCAATGACCGGAAGGGCGGCGACGAGCACGATGTAGTTCTTGTACAAATCGGCCACGCTTGTCGTTTCGTTGGCAATGACGGGCCATTCGGTCTTGGGTGACAGCAAGATCGCCTTGACGCGATCGATGAGCTTGTTGAAGTCCACGCGGATCCTCCCGAGGTCGTGCACTGGATGATGTTGTGCAGGATTCTAGCCGCAGCCCGCGGCGGCGGCGCCCGTGGCGCATCACGGGCCGGCTGCGTGCCAGTTCACGTTTCCGCCGGGGCGGATTTGGCACGCATCCTGCTTTCCGATTGTCCGGAAGGGCAGGGATCAGACGACGTTGCCGGGCGCGCGCGGGGCGCATCCGGAAACGGACGCCGGCGCCTGCCTGCTAGACTCAGCGGTTTCAATGGAGTTCGCCATGTCGCGCCCCAATCCCGCAATGGAAAAAGTCATTCCGGCCAATGCCGAGCACCGCTACCGGGTCAGCCGCGCCGACCTGCCGCTGAGCTGCCCGATGCCCGGCATGTCGCTGTGGAATTCGCACCCCAAGGTGTATCTGCCGATCGTCGACGAGGGAGGGCATTCGACCTGCCCGTACTGCAGTGCCGAGTACGACCTCGTCGATTGATCGTGCATGAGTGAGCGCCGTCTGACCGTCGTCCAGCTGATTCCTGCGCTCGAAGCCGGCGGCGCGGAGCGCTCGACGCTGGAAATCGCCAAGGCGCTGGTTGCGGCTGGACATCGCTCGGTGGTGGTCTCGACCGGCGGTCGCATGGTCGCGCAGCTCGTGCGCGAGGGTAGCGAGCACGTGGTGCTGCCGATCGCGCGCAAATCGCCGCGAACCTTTGCGCAACTGCCCAGGCTGCGCCGATTGCTGCGTTCGCTGCAGCCCGACATCGTGCATGCGCGCTCGCGCATGCCGGCCTGGCTGGCGCGCTTAGCGCTGCGCGGCTTGCGTGGCGCGCATTTCGTGACCACGGCGCACGGGCTCAACTCGATCGGCTTCTACAGCTCGATCATGGCGCGCGGCGAGCGCGTCATCTGCGTGTCCAACACGGTGCGCGATCATCTGTTGCGGCACTACCGGATTGCCGATCCACAGCGGCTGGTGGTGATTGCGCGCGGCGTGAATCCCGACGACTACCCTTACGGCTGGCAGCCCGATGACTACTGGCGCGAATGGTTTTTCGCCGAGTTTCCGCAGCTGGCGGGCGCGCCCCTGCTCACTTTGCCCGGCCGTGGCACGCGGCTGAAGGGCCACGCCGATGCCATCCGCCTGATCGCCGATCTCAAGGCCCGGGCGATTCCGGCCCGCCTGTTGTTGCTCGGTGTGCGGCAGGCCGGGCGCGAGGCCTACGTGGCCGAGCTTGAACGGCTGGCGGCCGAGCTGGGCGTTGCCGACTGGGTGGCGATGAGCGCGCAGCGGGACGACACCCGCGACGTCTACGCCGCATCGAACCTGATCCTGCAGCTGTCGACCCAGCCCGAGTCGTTCGGTCGCACCGTGATCGAAGCCATTGCGCTGTGCCGCCCGGTGCTGGGCTACGACCATGGCGGCGTGGGCGAGTTGCTCACCGACTTGTATCCGGCCGGGCGCACGCCACTGGGCGATCGTGAGCGCCTGATCGAGCGTGCCGCGGAATTGCTGCGCGCGGCCCCACCGATCGCACCACTCAAGCATTACCGGCTGGCCGACATGCAGGCGGCGACGCTGGCGCTGTACGAGACGCTCGCTGCATCCTGAGGCATCCTCGGTTCCGCGCGCGGCGTCCGATTAGAATGCGCGCTGATCGTCGCCGAGAGAATGCCTTGCCCTCGTTGCCTGCCGCCGCGTTGCGCCACTGGCCCCTGCTGCTCGTGCTGACGCCGATCCTGCTGCTGCCGGTGGGGCGCGCCGCCGAAGCCCCGGTGGTGATCATGGCCGTGGCGGGTCTGCTGCTGGCTGCGCGCGGACGCATCGACTGGCGTGATCCCGGAGTGCGCCTGGCCCTGATCCTGTGGGCCTGCTACTGGCTGCCGACGGCATTGTCGGCGCCGGGCGCGGTCGAGCCCGGCAAGTCGTGGACAACGGTGGCGACCACGCTGCGTTTTGCGCCCATGGCCCTGTTCGTGGGCTGGGCGCTGCGCGATGTGACGCAGTGGCCGGCCTTGCGCGCGGCTGTCGCGGGCCTGGTCATCGTGTGGGCGCTCGATGCCTGGGTGCAGGCCTTCAGCGGCTTCAGCCTTGGCGGGGCGGCCGAGAAGGAGCGCATTTCCGGAGTGTTCGGCGCCGGCAACCTCAAGCTCGGGCAAAGTCTGGCGACGCTGGCGCCGTTCGTGCTGCTGGCCGCCCGCGAACGGCTGGGCGGGCGCGGGTTCGTCTCTGCGCTGGCCCTGCTCGCCCTGCCGATCCTGCTCGCCGGCTCGCGTGCGGCGTGGCTGTCCTATGCCCTGGTGGTCGTCATCACCGTCTGGCGGCAGGCGGCCGGATTGCGCCGGTTTCTGCTGGCGATCGCGGCGCTCGCATTGGCCGCCGCCGCCTTGTTTGCCGCGGCGTGGCATGGGTCACTGCGGCTGGATGCGCGCATCGAACGCAGCCTGCTGGTGCTGCACGGAACCGAGCATGCAGTCGACGAGGCCAGCGCGGGGCGTCTGCGGATCTGGCGCACCGCAGGCGTGATGATCCAGGCGCATCCATTCACCGGCGTCGGTGTGCGCGGTTTCCGCTACGCCTATCCGCGCTACGCGGCTCCCGACGATGCCTTCGTCGATCCGACCAGCGGTACCGGTGCCGCGCATGCGCACCAGATCGTGCTCGAAGTGCTCAGCGAAACCGGGGGCATCGGGCTGCTGTTCTGGCTGTACGGGGCATGGGCGGCGCTGCAGGCCTGGCGTCGCGCCGATGCGGCCACGCGTGCGCGCGCCGCGGCGCCGGGCTTGGCGCTGCTGGCCATGTGTTTCCCGCTCAACACGCATCTGGCGTTCTACTCGGCGTGGTGGGGCCTGCTGTTCTGGTGGCTGCTGGCGTTGTACTGCGCGGCTTTCACGCAGCGCGGGCGCTGACGGGCGGAATGCCGCCGCGCCCGTCAGCGACGTGACGTGCGCAGCAGGCTGAGAGCGAGTCCGCCCACCAGCATCGCGGCTGCGATCAGCGTTACCCACAGCACGCCGCGCTGCCAGGCCATCGCTGCCGGCGCGGTCTGCAGGACGGCTTCGCCGCCGCTGACCTGTCCGTCGCCGATCCGCGCCAGCGGCGGCTGCCATTGCGCGCCCAGGCGTGCGCGCAGGCCGGCCAGCGCGGCCTCGATCGGGTATTGGGCGCGCTGCACGCGCGCGCTGCCGACGGCCAGGGTGTACGGCGCCCTGCCTTCGGCGAGAAACACCAGGCGCTCGGGGCGGAACGCAATCTCCACGCGCGGCGCGGCGGTCAACGGCGTGTGCGATTGCAGACGCAATCGCTGCAGCGGCGTGCGGCTGGCGAGTGCGATAGCGTCGTTGCGCAGCTGCTCCTCACCGCTGCGCAGGCGAAATGCCGTGAATTGCGCCAGCGGCACGCCCGGCGTGCGGTCGGCGTCGAGAAGAGTCAGGTCGGCGACGGCATTGTCGGTGGCCAGTTCGACGCGCACGCGCTCGATCGGCAGGCGGGCCGGCAGGAGATAGTCGAAATCCAGGCCGGCCGCTGTCGTTGCGCTGGCCGGCTGCGGCGTGGCCGTCAGCCATTGCGGCGCCGGCACTGCGGTCGTGGTGTATTGCACGTGGCGCAAACGTGCCCGCAGACCTTGCAGCGCCGTGCCCGAGTCGGTGCGATGCAGGCGCAGGTAGCGGGCCCGCGGGCTGTCGAGGGCGATCTCGCGGCGATCCAGGCGGGCACTGTCCTGGCGCAGGGCGAATACGCTGGCGCTGCCGAGCGGGTGCCAGTGCTGCAGGTCGTCGCTGGCGGCAAGATCGAAGTGCGCGACAACCCCTTCGTCCGGCGCGTCCCAGTCGAGCACGAGGCGCTCGATGCTGCCGTCGAGCGCGCTGGCGTCGAGCAGATAGTCGCCCGAAGCGGCCTGCGGCGTGGCGACAGCGGATTGGCTGGCATCGAGTCGACGCAGGCGTCCATCTGCATCGCGTTCGACGATCAGGCGCAGGTCGCCGTCGAGCGCCGGCGATGCGGCCGGCAGGGGCAGCACGGGAACGGCATCGAGACGTTCGCTGCGCGAATGGTCGGGGGCATCGTCTTCGCGCGCGACGGGAACCGCGTGGCCATCGGCGTTGAACACGGCAAGATCCCGCAGTGCCGGGTCATGCACGTGGGCGTACACCGCAGGGGTCAGCTCGATGCGCCAGGCGTTGCCGCTATCGGCGGTCGGCAGCTGCAACGGAAACGTCCAGGCGTAGTCGCGCGGAGTCTGCGACTGCGGCAGCGGCGCCGCTGCCAGCGCAGTGGCGAGGATCGGAGCGATCCATCCGTTCATGGCGCGTCCTCGCGCGGTGCGTTGCGCGGGGGAGCCGGCGCGAAGTAGCCGATGGCGGTGCACAGCAGGCCGTAGGCGATGAACGAGGCAATGCCGAACAGATTGCCCAGGCGATCCCGATCGATCAGCAACAGCTTGGCGAGGACGATGCCCATCAACACCGCGCCAGCCAGCCACAGCAGGCGATGGCCGCGCCGCGAGCCGCCGATCCAGCCGATCACGCCGAGTGCGCTCCACACCAGGGTCAGTGCCATCTGAGCCAGGTTGGACGACCACAGGTGATCGTCCCATGGCACGCCTCCCAGCTGATGAACCGCGCGCAAGGTTGCGGCCGTCACGAAGGCGAAACCGGCGCCAGCCAGCAGCGGCACGCGCAGCGGGCGGATGCCGGGGTCTTCGGCCAGCCAGCGGGCACCCAGCGCGAGCATGCCCAGCTGCAGCAGTTCGAGCGGATTGAGCAGCGGCAGCCACGGCAACGGCGCGCTGCTGCCGGCCTGCCACAGCAGCAGGCAGAACAGCCATGTCGCGGCGAGTCCCAGCAGCAATAGCAGGGGGCGACGCCATCCGAGCGGCTTGCGCAGCGGCACTGCGATCCAGTGCGGGCGCAGCAGGGTCAGCGCCCATGCCAACAGCAGCGGCGCGGTCGTCAGTGCCATGCGCCAGCCGCTGCCCAGGTCGAGCCTTGCGGTTGCATGCTGGAGCGCGACTGCCAGCAGGCAGATCCAGCCCCACACCCAAGCCGAGTGGGCGACGGCCACGCTGCGGCCGCCACGCTGTCCCAGCACATGCAGGCCGTACAAGCCCGCCGCCGCATGGGCGATGACCGCGCCGAGCGACCAGCCGGCCAGCGGCTGCATGTCCTCGAACGCCATCCAGAGCGCGACTCCGATGGTCAACAGGTAGAGGGCGGCGGCGCTGATCGCGGTGGCGCGCGCACGGGTGGCACGCGTGGCGAGCGCCAGCAGCGCAAGACTCAGCGCCAGCCAGGCCAGCATCGCGGCAGGGCAGTCTCGGTAGGGCACGAAACGCTCGATTTCGTGCAGCGCGGTCGCGCACCACCACAGCAGGCCCCACAGATAGAGCAGCAGCGCGGGCGCGCTGCGCTGGTTGCGGTGATACAGCCACGCGCTCGCCAGCGCCGCGAGCGTGATCAGCAGGGCGCTGATGCAGGTTGGATTGGCGATCGGCACGCCGCCCGTCTCAAAGAAGTCGAAGCTGCCCAGGACAAAGGCCGCTGCCGCCAGCCCCTGCAGGACGAGACCGACCACCTGCGGCAGCCAGCGCTGCTGGCGCAGACCCAGCCAGATCAGTGCTGCCCCTTCGAGCGCAAAAAGGCTGCCCGTGGCGCGGGCGCTGAGCGCCAGCGGAATGGCCAGGGTGGCAAAGCCGATGGCGAGAACCGCAAACGCATCACCCAGCAGGCGCCGACGCGCACGTTGCCATCCGGCCAGCAGCAGATACAGCGCGGCCAGGCCCAGCGCCGTCCAGGCCAGCGGCATGCGCTCGCCTTGCAGCAGCGCAGCCTGCAAGGCAAAGGCAAACAGTGGATTGCCGAACACCAGCGTGCCATCGACCGGATGACGCTGTGGCTCGGAGCTGCGCATGGCGTACAGGATCGGCACGGCCAGATAGATGGCGAAGAACGCGAGCAGGAACGGTTCGGTGCTGGCCAGCAATGCAGGCTGATAGCGCAGCACCCCCCAGCCGGTGCCGATGGCGAAGGTGAAGAAGAAGCCGAGCAAGTTGAGCACGCGCCAGGATTTGCGCCAGGCAATGGCCAGGATCGCCAGATTCAGCACCAGGTAGTAACTGAACAGCGCGACGTGATCGCCGCTGCCGGTGGCGATGAGGATCGGCGCGGCAAAGCCGGCCAGCAGGCCGAGCACGGCCAGGGCGATGGCATCCTGCAGCACGGCCAGCAGGCCGGCGCCGGCAACCAGCAGGATCAGCAGCAGGAATGCGGCACTGGACGGCAGCAGGTGGTACAGCCGCAAGGCGGCGAACACGGTGAGTATCAGGATGCCGATCGCACCACCCTGCAGCGACAGCGCGAATGCGCGCCGGCGCAGGCGCTCGCGCCAGCCGAAGGCGAGCGCCGCCATCGCGGCGGCGGCGATGCCAGCCAGGCGCAGCTCGACCGGCACGCTGAGCCAGCCCTGGTCGGCGGCGTATTTGAGCAGTGCGGCCACCCCGGCAAACAGCACCAGCATGCCGATCTTGACCGGCACATTGCCTTCGGTGAACCAGCGGCGGATGGCTGCGCCGACGCGATTGAACGCGTCGGGCCGGGTGGGCGGTGCGCTGGGCATGGGAGTCGCTGCCGCAGGTGGCGCGCGCTCGGCCTCGATGGGCGGCGGTGATGCGGGCGGCGTGCGCTCGACCTTGATGGGCGGTGCAGGTGGTGGCGCGAGGATGATCGGCTCGGCGTGGCTCGCACGAATCGCTTCGGAGGGAGCTGGCGGCGGGGCGGCCGGAGACGCTGCGGCAGGCGGTGGTGGAGTTTCCGCCACGGTGACGAGCTGTGCGGTGTCGACACGGGAGGACGCTGCGAGGGATGCCGTGCCGCGCGCCGCGTGCAGCTCACGCTGCAAGGCGGCCACGCGCTGGTTGAGCGCGCCGATGCGGGCGTAGGCGATGCCGATGGCCAGGCCGCCGAAAAACCCCATGGCGATGTCGCCGTCGTCGCCGCTGACGGCGCCGAGGAACAGGCCGGCGATGCACGCGGCTGCAACGATCAGAAATCCCATGCGTCTCTCCCCAGAGGCAGTTGTGGCGTCCGGCCCTGCGCGTCAATCGTAGCGTGGTGGCGTGCCGGCAGGTTGGGTCTTGAAGCGCTTGTGCAGCCACAGGTATTGCGCCGGTGCGGCGCGCACCATGCGCTCGATGTCGGCATTGATGCGCGTGGTGTCGGCGACGACGTCCGGGCTGGGGAAGTTGTCCAGTGGCGCTTCGAGGCGGATCGCATAGCCGTCGGCCGTGCGCTGGTGAAAGAATGCGATCACGCGCGCGCCGGACAGGCGGGCCAGGTGGTGGGTGGCGGTGATGGTCGAGGCCGGAATGCCGAAGAAGGGTGCGAACACCGCGTCCTTGCCGCGCATGTCCTGGTCGGGCGCATACCACAGCGTGCCGCCGTTCTTGAGGTGGCGGATCGTCGCGCGCAGCTCGTCCTTGCTGAACATGGCTTCGGCATAGCGCAGGCGGGCGCGCTTGATCGCCCATTCGAAGGCGGCGTCGGCGTGTTCGCGGTACATGCCGGCGATGGCGATGCGCCGCGAAACCAGCCGGGCGCACAATTCCAGATGTGAGAAGTGCGCGCCCACCAGCAGCACGCCGTGGCCGGCGGCGCGGGCGGCGTGCAGATGCTCCAGTCCTTCCAAGGTCACCGGGATGCGGGCAATGGCCGCATCGCTGCCCATCCAGGCCAGTGCGAATTCGACCAGCATGCTGCCGGCGTCGCGCAGATTGTCTTCGAGCAGGGCCTGCTGCTCGGTCGCGCTCAGTTGCGGAAAGCACAGCGCCAGATTGGCCGCCGCCACCCGCCGCCGCTCGCCCGGCAGTCGGGCGATGAGCCAGCCGAGTGCCCGTCCGCCGCGCATCAGCGCCCGCCGCGGCACGCGGGCCAGCAGCCAGATCAGGCCCAGGCCGAGCCAGGCTGGCCAGTGCAGCGGCGAAAGCAGGGCGAGGCGGAATGGCGGCGGGGATTGCGACATCGGCGGATTATGCGCGAGCGATGCGCGGCACCAAAGCTATACTGCCGCACCTTTGGCTGCCCGACACGCCGTGTTCCAGCGTTTCATCTATGCCCTGGCCTTGTATTTGCTGACGCCGTTCGTGCTGTATCGACTGACGGCGCGCGGCATCAAATATCACGGCTATTTCGCGCGCTGGCGCGAACGTTTCGGATTCTTTGCCAATCCGCATCTGCAGGACAGCATCTGGGTGCACGCCGTGTCGCTGGGCGAGGTGAACGCCGCCGCGCCGCTGATCGAAGCCCTGATGCAGCGCTACGCCGGCTCGCCGTTCGTCATCACCACGGTGACGCCAACCGGATCGGAGCGCGTGCAGCACCTGTTTGGCGACCGGGTGTTTCATGTGTACCTGCCCTATGACCTGACCAGCGCGGTCAAGCGGTTTCTCGATCGCGTGCGGCCGCGGCTGGCGGTGATCATGGAAACCGAAATCTGGCCGAATCTGTTCATGACCTGCGACGAGCGGCGCATTCCGATCCTGATCGCCAATGCACGCCTGTCGGAGCGATCGCTGCGCGGCTACTGGCCGATCCAGCCGCTGGTGCGGCGCGCGATCCGCTGCGCGACGGTGGTCGCGGCGCAGTCGACCTCGGACTACGAGCGCCTGCTGGCGCTGGGCGCCACGCCGGCACGCGTGGTCACGGTCGGCAATCTCAAGTTCGACATGGCCATCCCGCAGGATGTCGAGATGCGCGGGGCGGCGTTTCGCGCGGCCGCGGGAGCGGCACGGCCGGTGTGGATTGCGGCCAGCACGCACGAAGGCGAGGAAATGGCCGTGTTCAAGGCCCACGCCGAGGTGCTGCGGCGCTTTCCCGATGCCCTGCTGCTGATTGCGCCACGCCATCCCGAGCGCTTTCGGCCGGTGGCCTCGGCGGCGCGTGGCTATGGCTTCAACGTGCGCACCCGCAGCGAGGAGGTTGGTGCCGACCCGGGATGCCAGTGCTTCGTCGTCGACACGATGGGCGAGCTGCTCGATTTTTATGCAGCTGCCGATGTTGCCTTCGTGGGTGGCAGCCTGGTGTCGGTGGGCGGACACAACCTGCTCGAACCGGCGGCCCTGTCCAAGCCGGTCATCGTCGGGCCGCAGACCTTCAACTTTGCCGAAGTCACCGAAAACCTGGTGAATGCCGGCGCGGTGCTGCGCATCGACGACGAGGCGGGATTGGGCGCCGCCGTGCTGCGCCTGCTCGTCGGCGATGCGGAGCGGCAGCGCATGGGAGAGGCGGCGTATGCGGTGACGGCGCGCGAACGCGGGGCGGTCGCGCGCACGATGGCGCTGGTGGAGCGCGTGCTGGGGCGGTGAGCGGCGCGATGCGCCACTCGCGTCCGGTCAATCCAGCAGGGCGTTGATGGCTTCCAGATCCTTGACTTCGACCACGCCGGCAGCCTGCTTGAGCAGCAGGCCGTTCATCACGAAGGCATGCCGGGCCGCCGAGTAGCGGCTCTGTGCCTGCAGCAGGGTCTGCTGGCTGATCAGCACGTCGACGATCGTGCGCGTGCCGACTTCGTAGCCGGCCTGCGTGGCTTCGACCGAGCTTTGCGCGGAAACCACGGCGGCCTTGGTGGCTTCCACTTCGCTGGCGCCGGCGATCACCGAGCGATAGGCATTGCGCGTGGAGGCTTCGACCTGCCGGGTGTTGAATTCGAGCTGATCCTGGGCGAAGTCGCGCTGGTGGATCGACTGGCGCACACGGGACTGGGTGTAGCCGCCGCTGAACAGCGGCACCTGCAGGCTGAGCATGACCGTGCTGCCCCACTTGGGATCGCCCGCCAATGAGTGCTTGTCGGGGAAGCCGCCGCCGTAGCGCGTATCGCCCCAGTTCATCGCGCGGCCATAACTGACCGAGCCGGTGAGGGTCGGCAGGTGCCCGGCGCGAGCCGAGTTGATGTTGGCGTTGGCGGCATCCACCTGCAGCGAGGCGGCGTGCAGCGACGGATTGGTCTTGAGCGCCACCTGCACCCAGGCTTCGGGATCCTCCGGGGTGGGGTGCGTGAGCGGCATGTCCTCGCGCAGGCGCTTGAATTCGCCAGGCTCCTTGTCGGTGAGCTGGCGCACGGCTTCGCGTGCGGTGTCGACCGCATTTTTGTTGCTGATGACGGTGGCGACGGCCTGGTCGTGCTGCGCCTTGGCGTCGTTGACGTCGGTGATTGCCGCCAAGCCGACATCGAAACGCTGACGTGCCTGTTCGAGCTGGCGCGCCAGGGCCTTTTCGTTGGCGTCGGCGAACTTGAGCGCATCCAGTGCGGTGAGCACGTTGAAGTAGGCCTGCGCCGTGTTGACGATGAGCTGCTGCTGCGCGGCGTCGTAAGTGGCGGCGCCGGCCTGCGCGTTGTAGCGGCTGGCCTTGAGGGCCGTCCACTTGCTGATGTCGAGGATGCTCTGATTCAGCGAGGCGCTCATGTTGCGCGAATAGCTGGTCTTGGTGATGCCGTCGACCATGACCACGCTGCCGGGATCGGCAGGATCGAGCTGCACCTGGGAGTGGCCGTTCTCGCCGCCGCGCGTGCGCGAGAAATCCAGGCTGATGCCGATCTGCGGCAACAATGCCGCGCGGGCCTGATCGACATTTTCGTCAGTAGCCAGCTTGGTCGCTTGCGCGCCGGCGATCGTCGGGTCGGAGCTGCGGGCTTCCTGGTAGATCTGCATCAGATCTTCGGCATGCGCCGCGCCGGCGCAGGCCAGCGCCACGGCAAACGACAGGGTGCGAAAGCGGATCATCGAATCGTCCTCGAAATCGAAAGGGAATGGGGTGTTTACAACGTGAAGTGTCTGGGCGGCTGTGCGTTGTGCAGATAGGGCACATCGGTTTCGAACAGGCTTTGCTCGCTCCAGCCGCTGGCGTTGCGCGAAAGGAGCATGGCCTGCATGGCCGGCGAGCTGCCGACGAAGGCAAACAGGCGGCCACCGGGGCGCACGCTGGCGCGCATGCGCTCGGGCAGGCTGTAGACGCCGCCGCCGAGCACGACCACGTCGAAGGCTTCGCTGGTCTGCGCATCGCCCAGGGCGTCGCCGATTTCGATGCGCACGTTGCCGAAGCGCTGCGCCGCAAGTCGTGCGCGCGCTGCCTCGGCAAGATCGGCGTGGCGCTCGACACTGGTCACCGAGGCGGCCAGGCGTGCCATGCAGGCAGTCAGGAAGCCGCTGCCGGTGCCCACTTCGAGCACGCGCTCGTCGCCGCGCAGCGCCAAGGCCTGCAGGATGCGGCCTTCGATGACCGGCTTGAACATGACCTCGCCATGCCCGATGGGCAGCGCCATGTCGGCAAACGCGAGCGCGCGATGCGATTCGGGCACGAACGCCTCGCGGCGCACGTCGCGCAGGGTGTCGAGCACGCGCGGGTCGAGCACTTCCCACGGCCGGATCTGATTCTCGACCATGTTCTGTCGGGCCAATTCGGTATCAATCGACATGTTCTGGATTCCCGTCTGCGCTGCAAAAAGAACTGGAAAGGATAGGGGGCCACCGCAGACTCGGCAAACCTATCGTTGGGGAGGGGCGCCACGCCCCCGAAGTGCCGGAAGTCACCACGCCGGCACCGTTCAGGCCGCCACGCGCGGGCGCGTGCCGGGGCGGCGCGCTTGCGATGCGCTTGCGTGGCCGCTTGGCGCCTGGCGCAGTGCGAGGATGGCGGACGCCGCGCCCTGGCGCGAGCCGCCCAAGCGGTGCAGCCAGCGTGCGAAGCGTTCGCGGTCGTCCGCGGACAGCGCGGACACGGCAGCCAGCAGGGTGCTGCAGGGCGCCATGGCGGGCACGCGGGATGCGTGCTTCGCGGGGGCGTCGAGCAGGGCCGCGGCGGCGCGCTGCGCCTTGCGCAGCGGCAGGCTCGCCGCGTTCACGGTGAGACGCGCATCCAGCGGGATCGTCGGGATCGGAGCATTCATGCTTCACCATCGAGCAAAAGGCATGCCACACGGCAACGGCGAGGAAGATCGCCAGCGCTGGGCGATGCTCCCGACCGCACCGGCCCGGTCGCGGGGAGGGGAGAGAGTCCGGGACGGTGCGGCGAGAGGCTTGAAAACGCGGCGTGATCGTGTGCGCAGGGCGGCCCGATTGGGCAAAAAGCCGGGAAAGCACCATAATCAGGCCGGAACACCCACAAATCAGCCGGTTGGCTGTGTCGTGGCCATTCACAAACTGATCGGTATAGTAACGAAAGTGTACTTGCCAGTCCAGTGACGAACGTCATCCATGAAGCCAGCCAGCGCCAGCTCGATTCCTCCCAAACACTGTGGCCCCGGTCGACCCAAGGATCTGGAAAAGCGTGCCGCCGTCCTTTGTGCAGCCAAGAAGCTGTTCCTCGCCAACGGCTACGAGGGCACCAGCATGGATGCCATTGCTGCTTCGGCCAGTGTTTCCAAGCTCACCGTGTACAGCCACTTCCGCGACAAGGAAACGCTGTTCGTTGCCGCGGTCAGTGCGCGCTGCGAGGAGCAGATGCCCGGGACGCTGTTCGATGTCGATCTGCAGGGGCCGGTGCGGCGCCAGCTGCAGATGATTGCGCGGGCCTTCTTCGACATGGTCATTGCCCCCGAGTCGATCGCCCTGCACCGCCTGCTGTCGTCGGGAACCGCGACGTCGTTCAAGCTGGCGCAGTTGTTCTGGGAAGCCGGCCCGCAGCGCGTGAAGAACGGCTTCCAGGCTTTTCTGCACAAGGAAGTCGCGGCCGGTCAGCTGGTCATCGACGATGTGCCGCGGGCGGCCGCGCAGTTCTTTGCCCTGCTCAAGGGCGAGGCGCATGCACGCATGCTGTGCGGCTGCACGGTTCCATTCACCGAGGAAGAGGTGGAAAGCCACCTGCAGGCCACGGTGGAGATGTTCCTGCGCGCCTACGCGCCGCGGTGACGCCGAATCAAGTTCCGCCCGGATTTTCGATCAGCCATTGATCGAGCACGACTTCGTCATCCTCGGAGATGTCGATGAAGTGGAATCCGACCCACTGCTGGCCCTGCACGGTGCCGGGTGCCGACCACTGCTCATGCACGCCGACCTCGATCGCCCGCGAGGATGACGCGCCCGGCAGGGTGAAGGACAGCTGGTAGAGCGCATCGTCCTGCACCGGGGTTTCGGCGAT
>WBZO01001022.1_pt1 | contig 48608 bp, 38 predicted proteins | sample 5204261 | NCBI WGS metagenome assembly WBZO01 (sample SAMN12412400, study PRJNA552823) | activated sludge metagenome | isolation source: activated sludge from anammox sidestream of wastewater treatment plant... | place: USA: North Carolina | collected 2017-09
TCGGTGAAGACCGACGCCAACGCCGCATGTTTGGCGCGGAGCGTGGCCAACCGCACGCGTCACGGTACCATGCACCGCACGGCCCGTACAAGTGTTATTAATCAGTTATTTCCTGACAGCTCCTAAGAGGCGGACCCGAATCGGAGTCGGATCCCGTGCGTTGATGAACGGGGTCTGGGTGAGAACGACTTCCCAGCCTCGGTCTACTTCAGCCCGAGCTTCTTGCCAGCCGAGAGCAGTTCAATCGACTCGCGAATGCGCCTTTCCCGAGTCTCTGGTCGCTTGGCGATGTGAATCCAGACGACGAAATTCCGACGATACGTCGGGGCAAGAGCCTGAAAGTGTTGCCAAGCTTTGACGTTGGTCTTGAATGCCTTGGCAATGTAGGCGGGCAACTCGGGGATCGCCGGTCTTGGAGCATAGCTGTTTCGCGTGGGAGCCGCAGCGAGGCCAGGCGCGGCAAGTAGGCCATCCACCTTGAGTTGATTCCAGCGGCGCCGGTTGATCTCCGACCACTTGCTCACTGGCTTGCGCGGCGTGACTTTGATCGCGAAAGTGTCGTCGTCCAGCCGCTTGATCAGGCTGTCGACCCACCCGAAGCAGAGCGCCTCGCGCACGAGGTCCTCATAGCCCATCGACTTGACTCCGGTGTGCTGCTTATGCCGGACGAGCCAGATGCCCGGACTTGAGGCGTGATTTTTCGCCAACCAGGCGCGCCATCGCTGCCGCGTTCGAATATCAACGGTGATGAGCGTTGCCGTCATGCGACCCGCATCCGATCTCGGCGGGACTTTGTCTACAGAATTGGTGGTTTCGGTTGCACCTGCGCGTGAGATGACTTGCGAATGGTCTCATCCGACTGAGACCTGGTAGTCATAAAGCATCGGCGGCTCTTTGCCGAGCAATCGCAAATACGTATACAGCTGCCCGCGATGATGCCAGTGCTCGTCGTACGCGAATACCAGATATTGCCAGGCCGGATAGGTTCCGAATGGCGAGTTCACGGGGCGCACTACATCGTCCTCTGACATGGCTCTGAAGATACGTTCGGCCACGTCGTGACATGCGCGAGCGTATCCCGCTGCGTCAGTCACCGTCGCGAGTGCGCCAACAGCCGCTATTCTGGATGGGTCCTCTGGATTCGATCGGTTGGCAAGCTCCATGGTGAACGAACCGTCTCGAGCACCCTCTGCCAGCGCTTGCTCCTGTCCGTAGATGTGAAAAACAAGTTCCCGTGGCGTTCGCATCCCTGGCTTGGGACGAAAGTCGAGCTCGTTGTCGGCGAATGTCTGGATGGCTCGAAGCGTGATTCCGTGCACCAGGTTGAAGAAGTCCCGTTTGTCCAGCAATTGCTGTCTGGTCATGCGATTCTCGACTCTTTGGTCAGGCCACAGCGTCGCCCATTGCTGACGCTAACAAGTACCTTTGAGGCAGTTCTCCAAACCGACGCGAGATTTGTTGCCACGTTCGAACATCCAGCGCGGAGAGGCCGTCATGTGACTGGCCTCGGATCTTCGTTGGGATTGGCCTACGCACCTGGTGGCTTCGGCTGCGACTGCACGTACGACCAATGACTGTGGATAATCTTCCATTTCCCGTCAATTCGACCGTAGACTTCTGTCGAATTCCATCGAGCCAGCACGCTTTCCGGTTGATCCGGCAGTTTTCCATAGTTGACAAGGTTGAACGTCAAGAGCGCGACATCGCCTTGGCGCTGTACTTTCGGCTCAATCATTTCGTAGCGTGGGTCAGTGAATGGGAGTTTGAGACTCTTCATCGGCGCCAACCGCATCTGCAATGCTTCCCGGCCATTGATGCGTCTTTCCGTAAACGGATCGAAATACGTGACCTCTGCGGCTTGGATGTCGAAGTAGCCCTGAGGGTCCAACTGAATCCACCGGTCAAGCGCAGAACGCTCCAGGGCGACGAGCTCTTCTAGCAATCGATCCACGGAATCTCCGCTGTCTTGTGCGGGCATCGCGCAGGATGCGATGAGCCCACACCACAGAACAAAGACCGCCAGACGGATCGCCTCTCTCATCGTTCCCTTCGTACTACACAGCGCCATCGGTGGCGCCCGTACGCTTGCCACGGCAGAGAGTTCCACCGGCCAATGTCGCGAGCGGGCCGAGGATCAGGAAGGCGAGCCCGTACCAAAACGATGCGTTGCCGCTCGTCGTCATCATCAGGACAGCAACGACGGTCATGACAATCGCAGCCATCACAGCTGCAGCTCCGGGGCGAATCCATGTGGCGAGATATCCGCCGATCACCATTGTTGCAAGACCAACCACCAGGCTGATGGCCGTGAAGACGGGTGCGTCCGGTGTAAACAGTCTTGAGAGGGCCACGGTTCCGGCGAACTCGAGCGCTCCAGCGGCGATGTAAGCACCCACAGCAACACCCAACGTTGGTAGCCAGCGTCCGCGATTCACTGAGCCCCAGGTCATTCGCGGAATGGATCGACAGACTTGACCCCAGTACCAACGGGAAACCATCCAAGGCGTGGTCGATTGCGCACGTAGTTCGTACTCTTCGATCAGGTCGCCCAATACCGCTTCCCGGTCTCTCTCAGGCAGCACACGCTCGAGGAGCCAGGTGGCCGCAGGTGAAGGGGAGTGCTGGCTCACGTCGTTCTCCAACGCCCCGCTAACCCAAGCGTCATCTTGCGAATGGCTTCCTGAGATGCGCGCAACGCTCGCTCACCGTCAGCTTCAATTCGAAAGAGACGTTTCGCTCGGCCACCGCGCTCCGCAGTGGGCTCGCCCACGAGCGAGCTGACGTAGCCTTTTGCCTGGAGCCGCTCCAAGGTCGTGTAGACAGCGCCGATGGAAATGTTGCGGCCGGTGCGCTCCTCGATCTCCCGACGCACTGTCATTCCATACGCATTCGACTGCAGCTGGATCAATGCGAGCAGGACGATGTGCTCCAGCGAACCCAGAAGGTCTCCGCGCGGCATTTGTTTGACACAGTAGAACAAAGCATGTGGGCCGTCAAATAGAAAATGATGAGCGAGGAATCAACGCCGCCAGCGACAAAGCGCTTGTCTGGCGCGCCGGCAGGGACGGTTCAGGCCCTGAGGGCGCGAACGGCGGGACGATCGGCTGGTGTGGGCAGGCGAAGGGCGCTCTCCGGCAGCGTGACCACGGCAACCGTATTACCGGTCATGTCGAAAAACTCGACCCAGTACCCTTCCTCGGAGACACCAAGCACGGCGTGGCACTCAACGACTGTTCCAACATCGCCAGCACGGAGTCCGTGCTCAGTGACGTCGCGGGTCAGGATCACGTCGCCGTACATCACCAAGGGCATGTCCTATCTTGGATACATCGTAATGATCGCCGCCCCTCGCAACTCCGTCCAGATGTCACCTCTGCCGCGGTGGCCATTGCTGCGCGCCATGCAGGATGCGAAGTACTCGCACCTCATCTTGAGGTTCAAGGATTTCGTAGACAGCGACGTATGGGAGCGGCGGAAAAAGCTATCTCGCGTGTGCCATCGATGCGCCCAGGGCGTCCGATACGCGGAAAGGAACGCAGCTCGCTGATGCGCTCGACCACTGACTGGGCTACTCGTCGCGCGGAGTCAGGACGCCTTTCTGCAATGTAGTCGCAGATCCGTTCCAGATCGTCCGCGGCGTCCGTGGTCCAGCGGACACGCATCAGCCGCGATATCGTCGATCCATGCGAGCAGCAACGTCATCATGCTCGATTAGCCTGCCTTCGCGAGCGGAGGCGCGACCCTGTTCGACTTCCGCGCGAAACCACTCATCGTGATCTATCGAGCTGGCCAACAGGTCGAGCGCAACTTGGTCGACTGAGCGTCCTGTCTCCGTAGCCAATCGGGTCAACTTCGCTTCGAGTTCGGGCGGAACCTGGAGGTTCATGAAACCAGCGTAGGGTGCATCGACAACGCTGTCAACCGACGACTGACGCCTCGTGGCATGGGCTTGCTCCATGGCGGCGAAGGTGTGTAAAGTTCCCAAGCAGTCTTCTGGTCGGCTGCAACCCCGTCGCTTCGTCTTAACACGCGGGCTGAACCCTTCGCTCGGTCGTCCAAACCGCCAGAGCCCGGGTTCCTCACAGACCACGCCCTGAACGTCGCGCGGCGCAACGCCCCGAACGCTCAGCGCCTTCCTGAAATCGCCCAGCGCGGCAAACCGCCTGGGCGCCTTCACGAACAACCCAATCACAACGCAGTGTCGGGAGGACGGCCATGTTCGATCCGCGAGATGACGCGCGCGACCGTGATGGGCGGGAGGGTGGCCGCGCGCGCGTATACGACGAACGGGACCGCGACGAGGACCCTCGCGAGGGCCTAATGCGCGACCTCGACCTGCCGCGCGGCGTGGAGCGCGAGCTGGTCGCGGTCCGTGACCGCGTCTACGAGCTGGACGGCGAGGACAGCCGTACGCTGGCTGCCGTCGGCGCCTTTCGCGTCGTGCCCGAGCACGACCTCGACATCGACCACGAGACGCTCGAACACCTGCACGACGAGGGGCTCGTCGAGACAGTCGATCTCGGCAACGACGAACGCGGCCTGACGCTCACGCGCGAGGGCCGCGAACTCCTCGATGCGCATTCACTGGATCGCGGAGACGAGCCGATGCAGGACTTCTACGCGGGTGTCAGCCGTAAGCGCGAACTCGGCCACGACTCGAACCTCTACGCCATCTACCGCCAGGAGGAAGCCAGGCTCCGCGACGAGTACGGCGGGTCCGCGATCCGCCGCGTCGTCCTCGACCACGACCTGAAGCGCGAATACCAGGAGTTCCTGCAGGAACACAACCGCGGCCGGTCCGACAGCGACGGCCGTCCGGACCGCGACGAGCACGAGATTCGGGACTGGGCGCGCGAACACGACCTGCCGTACTTCGACGGTCAGGTCCACTTCCCGGACTACCGCATCGAGTACGAGGTGGACGGGCGCGAACACCACCAGGATGTCGAGCTCTTCACGGAACACTACCGCGGCGCTCACGCCGCCAGCCACTCGCAGACGGGCTTCCGCATCTACGTGGTCGGGTCTCGGGGCGGTCGCGGGCGATCAGGGCCGCATCCGCGCGGGATGGAGGAATTCCTTTGACGCACGAATACCCGCGTCACGATAGCGACGACAGCGTCACCAAAAGCCGCGTGGACGCCTTGGCCGATTTCGGATTCACGCTGCGCCAGCGTGAGTTCCTCGTGACAGCGATGGTTCATTCGGGCTGCTTCCTTGAGCGGCAGTACTGCGCCTTCACCGGGACGGCGCGCGGCCAGAACAGCCGCGAGTTCATGGCGCGTCTCGCGGTCCGCGGATTCGTGCGTGTCATCGAGCCGGGGCCCGTGCGGCAAGGGCGCCTCTACCACATTCACCACAAGCCGCTGTACGAAGCGATCGGCCAAGCCGACAACCGAAATCGGCGGCTGCGCATCGTTGGCCGGATGGTCGAGCGCGTGATGATTCTCGACGCCATCCTGGGCGACCGGCGCTGCTGGTGGTTGAGTCCTGCCGATGACAAATGGAAGTTCTCTTGTCTGATGCGCGACAACTACCTGCGGCCCGAGGACTATCCACACATCGCCTTTGGGTCGGGCCGGCAGCAAACGATTCGGTGCTTCCCAGACAAGCTGCCAATCGGCGTCGAGAAGGACAACACGAGCCATCTGGTGTTCGTCTACCTGGTAAACCGGCGCCTCCCGGTGGACTTCCGCCAGTTCTTGATTCGACATGTCTCCCTGTTGCGGTTCGTTCGTACGTGGACCCTGCGCCTGCTGGTCCCACGCCGCTTCAGCAAGGCCGTCGCCCTCTACAAGGCTGCCATCCGCGAGGAGCTCTGGACGCCGATGAATCCGAGCGTCTCCAAGATGCTGGAAACCTACTTTCCCGAGCGTCAGGCACGCGGCGAACACCTTGGCGATCCTGACGAGCGCTACATCCGGGAGGAGTTCCGGAAGCAGGGGATGTTGAAGATCCAGGCGCTCTATCGAGCGTGGCGGCGACAGGGCGATGGCGTGCTCTGGCAGGCCCACTCGACCACCCTGCGCGACGATCATTTGCACGGCTGTTCGGCGATCGAAGTCGAGCCGTTGAACCGCCAGTACCTCCAGCTCACCGGCGCGATGGACCGTGACATCTGGACCAAACGGGGGGCCAAGCGAAAATCGCGTCAGGTTGGCCCCCCAGTTTCGACGACGTCTCCGGATGCTCTCTCTCCTCTGGTTGGCCATGAGCACGAAGCGCAGGCAAACGCTTGAAGCGACGTACGTTGCGGTGACCACGACCACGAGGCGGCGCTCTGTGCCGACTCGTCCGAGCACGCCGATGCCGAGGTCACTGCAGGAACGATGGCGTGAACGACCCCGCTGCCGTGCCCGGCACCTGACCCCGCGGTCCTCTGACGGGGTCGTTCACGCCATCGCTAGCCGTCGCCCGTGTCCGAGTCTGCGTGCCCGTTCTATGCAGGAGAATCGCGCCGCCTGTTTGTCCATCTGCGTGGCCAGAAGTGGGCCGAAGCATTCCGCGGGAATTGTCTCGCGCACGTGCCAAGTTCTCCCGCAGAACATGAGGACGATCAGCGCACGAATCGAACCGCACCACCATCGTGCCGATGATGCTGATGCCGTGCTCGACGTCGTCAATGCTCTCCGCTTCGCTCCGACCCGGCCTGTGGCCGGGCCTTCGGGCATTGACGACGCCTCCGCGCGGCACCGATGGGCAATGACGCGTTGGTGGATCGATCTGATGAGGCGCACAACGCGGTTGACGACGACTTCGCGCGGGCGTATCTTGACCTCATTCCGTCAGTGCCGCACGGCACTCCTCCGGTCCGCCACGATGGCCTCCGGAGCGCGCATTCCGCCGATGGCCACAAGGGCACGGTTTGGAGCGCATCCCTCACAACATCGCAGCCTGTTGCAGGATTACCGACCAGCGGTTGATCTGCACACCGTTGGCTGCGAGCTTCATGGCTTCTCGCGGCGTCGCGTCCTCAGGACCACGCGCCGCAACGAGGCAGCGTTCACCAGGGCGTGATCGCGCCCTGGTTCATCTGAACGCTCGACAGACGGCCACGTCATCGACGTGACCATCACCGCCCGGAGCACAGCTTCCGCGGACGATGCCGGCGCAACGCCGCATCCGCGCTCCTGACAACGGCGCGTCGATCGCCACATCGACGCGCCTGAGCGCGCCCACCACATCCACACGACTCGCGTGAAATGGGGGACCGCCATGGACGTGCCCGAACGTGCGGAAGTCATTCCGGAACCGATCTCGATCGCGCGTTGCCGCGAACTGCTCGGCGACGAAGCTGACGTGCTGAACGACGACGACGTGCGCGATGTCGCGAGCCATGCGGAAGCGATGGCTCGTGTACTGAGTGCCCTGGCGCTGCAGGACGGTCGCATCCACTGATCGCCATGCCGCGCAGACGTACCTTGCCGCCAGCCGGAGACAGGTCTAAGCTGCCAGAGATGGTCGGCGCGGTGATCTACGTTCGCGTGAGCACGAAGGAGCAGACCGAGAACCTCAGTCTGCCGACGCAGCTGCGTGCGTGTGAGGAGTACTGCCGGCGGAACGGCTACGAGATCCGCGAGCGCTTCCACGAAGAAGGTGAGAGCGCTAAGACAACGGACCGCAGCCAGCTCCAGGCGCTGCTGAAGTACTGCCGGACGCACAAGGGCCAAGTCCACTTCGTGATCGTGTACAACCTCACGCGGTTCGCGCGGGAGAAGTACGACCACTTCGCGCTCCGCTCGCACCTGCAGTCGCTGGGCATCTCGCTGCGTTCGGCGACCGAGCCGATCGACGACACATCCACCGGCAAGTTGATGGAGGGCGTGCTGGCCGCCTTCGCGCAGTTCGACAACGACGTGCGCTCGGATCGGACGCGTGCTGGCATGAAGGCAGCGCTGGAACTCCGACGCTGGACGTTCCCGGCGCCGCTCGGCTACCTGAACGCGCCGAAGTGGTCGAATGCGAGCCTCGTGCACGACCCGGAGCGCGGCGCGCTCGTGCGGCAGGCCTTCGAGGATCTCGCGACGGGCCAGTACACCAAGCAGGAAGTGATCGCCCGAGCGACCGAGGCCGGTCTGCGCAGTCGCAAAGGGCTGAAGCTGTCGCCACAGAGCTTCGGCCAGATGATGCGGAACCCGATCTACATCGGTAAGGTCGAGAGCCCGGACTACGGCGTGTCCACGCGGGGCAACTTCGAGCCGCTCGTGGACGAGGCCACGTTCTATCGCGCCCAAGCCGTACTCGACGGCCGCGTAGTGGTCGCCGGTCCGCGCCTACGGAACCACCCAGACTTCCCGCTGCGCGGCTTCGTGCGGTGCGAGACGTGCGGCCGGCCGCTCACCGGCAGCTGGTCGAAAGGTCGGAACGGGCACTACGCGTACTACCACTGCCAAACGAAGTGCCGCGCCGTGAACGTGAGCAAGGCCGTGCTCGAAGGCGCGTTCGCCGACGAACTCGCGCTCCTGCAGCCGACACCCGGCTACATGCGCCTGGTCAAGGACCGGATTCTCTACGTGTGGGAACAGCGGCGGTCTGAGGCGAAGGATCGGACGGTCGAGCAGGAGAAGCGCGTCAAGCTCATTCACCAGAAGCTGGACCGCCTCGATGATGCGTTCCTCTTCCAGCAGTCGATCGACGCCAAAACCTACGAGCGGCAACGCGACAGGCTGCGCGAGGAACTCACGTTCGCCCAGATCGACCATTACGCCGAGGCGACCGACGAACTCGACGTTCAGGGCATCCTGGCGTTCGCAGAACGCATCCTGCCACGTGCATCAGACCTGTGGGTGCAGGCGCCGCTCGACTACAAGCAGCGGCTTCAGCAGCTGTTCTTCCCGGAAGGAATTGCGTACGACGGAAATCGATTCAATCGAACCGCCGCAACGGCACCACTTTTCAACTACTTGGCGCCGTCCGAGAGTGCTGATGAAAGAGTGGTGAGCCAGGAAGGAATCGAACCTTCAACCCGCAGATTAAGAGTCTGCTGCTCTGCCAATTGAGCTACTGGCCCACTCGGGAGTGGCGCGTCGGCCGGCGATTTCGGCGCCGACGCAAACACAGATTCTACCACGACCGCCTGGTCCAGCAAACGCCGGCATCGACGCTCCACTGCAAACCGAGCGTCGACGCTCGCGGCCGCGCGGCCGCTCACCGCAGCGCCGCCGCCTTGGTCTTCATCAGCTCCGCGAGCGCACGGATGCGCCCCCGATCAGACGCAGCCCGCACAGACGGCTCCGACGCCTCGAGCTGAGACGCCAGCGTCTCGAGCTGCTGCGCGATCTCACGCGCGCTGGAGGCGCGCGGCGTGCCGCGCTCGGCGCGATCGAGCGCGCCGCGGATCGCCCTGGCGCGTTCGGCTGACATCGCGCGCGAGCGTCCGAGCTGGTCGAGATACGCGCGTCCCACCACCGCGGTCGCCGGCCAGGTGACGCGCGCCTGCTGCTGCGGGTTGAACGTGTCGACATGCGCCAGCGTCGCCGCCGCGATCTCGTTCTGCGACAGGAACTCGCTCGGCTTCAGCCTGAAGATGTCGAGCCCGCGCGCGATCTCGCTCCCGTAGATCTGCCCGTTGAACCAGTACGCCGACCAGTAGCCGCCGAGAAACAGCTGTCGGGCGTCGAGCGGCCCGCGATCGAAGAACGCCATCTCGAAGGGATGCGCCGCGTCGGTGAAGTCGAACACCGAGATGCCGCCCTGATACCACGCCTGCACCATGATGTCGCGGCCCGGCACCGGGACGAGCGAGCCGTTGTGCGCAACGCAATTCTCCACGTCGGACTGCGGCACCGGCAGCTTGTAATACCCCGCGAACTTCAGCTTCCGGTCGACGATCTCGAAGATCGCGTCGGCGCCCCAGGTGGGCGGGTCGGTCGCACGGCACCGCGGACGCGAACCGCCGCCCCACTCGTCGGTGAAGACGACCTTCGTCCCGTCGTTGTTGAACGTCGCCGAATGCCAGTACGCGAAGTTCGGATCGACGACCTGATCGACGCGCGAGGGATGCTCCGGATCCGACACGTCGAGCAGGATGCCGTTGCCCGAGCAGGCTCCCGCGGCGAGCCCGAGCTCCGGGTACACGGTGATGTCGTGGCACTGGTTGGTGACGCTCGTGCGCTGCGTCCCCTCGCCGTGCGTGCCGCCCATCCAGAGGCCGGCGATGTTCCCGGTCGACGGATCGGCGAAGATCCGCGGACGGTTGACGATCGCCGCCTCCTCCGGGCGCGCGAGCGGCACCTTGATCACGTCGATGCTGAAGAGCGCGGTGTTCGAATCGTCGTTGGGCTCCGCGTTCGAACAGCCCTCGAGCTCCTCGCCTGCCCGCACCGGTGCGGTTCCGGATCCGTACACGTAGACGCTGTCGGGGTCGCGCGGGTCAGGCACGAGCGTGTGCGTGTGCGAGCCGCGGCAGGTCTGCACCGCGGCCACCTGGCGCGGCTTCGATAGATCCGCGATGTCGAAGATCCGCACGCCGCGGAAGCGCTCCTTCGACACCGCCGTCTGATGCCCCTCGGTCCCGCAATCGAGCCGTCCGCGCCCCTGCTCCACCGACATGAACAGCAGGTTCCTGTAGACCGATACGTCCCCCTGTCCGCCTGGACAGACAACCGACGCGATCAGCTTCGGATCGCGGGACTGCTCGATGTCGTAGACGTTGAAGCCGTGATAGCTCCCGAGGAACAGGCGCTGGCGATCGAACGCGATGTCGGTGTTGCTGAAGTTCAGCGCGTTGGCGGTCTTCGGATCGAAGGCAGGCGGAGCAGCCGGAGCCGCGGCCGCGCCCGAGCCGGCGGCACCGCTGCCGCCCGCGCTCGATGTGCTGCCCGTATTCTCGGCGCTCTCCGGACGCTCGGGAGGAATCGCGCTGCCGAGCGGCGACGCCGGATCGAAGAACCCGGCCGGCTTCGACAGCGACGCGACGAGCTCCAGGTTACGGATCGCCTGCCCGGCGTCGCGAATGCCCGCCTGGAGCCCGACACGCGGATCGCGTGCCGCTGCCGGCTTCCTCTCCTGCGCCGCCACGAACACGATGCCGCACGACATCACGAGCGCCGCCCAGAACCCGTATCGCACTCCTCGCATCATCACTTCGTGAGCTCCTGCAGCATCGCGCGCATCCGTTCGATCTCGGCGCGCTGATCGGCCTCGACGTCGGAGACGAACCCGAAGATCTCCGATTCCTGCGCGGCGCGCGGCTGCTTCATCAGCTCCTCGACCATGTGCAGCGCCCCCTCGTGGTGCGCGATCATGCCCGAGAGGAACAGCCGATCGAACTCGCGTCCCCGTGCGGCCGCGAGCTGCGCCATCTGGCCGGCAGTCAGCATCCCGGGCATCATCATCGTCTCGTGGTGGTGCGCGTACTGCTCGGGCGCGTACTGACCGCGAGACACGAGCCAGCGCTGCATCATCGTGATCTCGTCCGCCTGCGAGATGTCGATCCGCTCGGCGAGCTTGCGCATCGCGTCGCTCTCGGTGCGCGTCTTCAACAGCTCGGTCATCTCGATCGCCTGCGCATGATGCCCGATCATCCCCTGCATGAACTCGACGTCGGCCGACGTGAAGCGCACCTTCGACAGGTCGACCGCGCGTGCGGCGTCAATCGTCGCGCTCGGCTGCCCCGGCGCACCAGGCTGGACGATCGGAACGGAACGGGCAGGAGGCGGAGCCGTGGTCTGGCACGCGGCGCAGAGCATGCCGGAGGCGACCGCAATGGCCGGCAAGGCGCGCACCCGGATGGCCAGCATGCATTCAGCTTACGCCGGAACCAGCGCCTTTTGACGACGCCGTTCGGCTGAGGCCAGAACTGGACCTCACCCTTCGTGGCCTTCGTTCGTGATGAACAGCGTTTTCGATTCGGCGTAGTGCCCGCCTTCAGGCGGGTCGTGGCAAAGTCCGGCTGAAGCCGGACACTACGAACGGGCCACAAAGTTGAGGGTCGGACGACACACGCCGGGAGCCGGACGCGACGGACGCGGGCGGGCTCAGAGTCGGCTGATGCCCTTGCCTTCGACGATCGCGTACGCCTTGCCGGTCGCCACGTTGCGGAAGTCCTCGACGCGGCCATTCGGCCAGGTGACGACAACGCGCTCGACGACGTCGCGGGGGCCGACGCCGAAGGTCGCCGGCAGCTCCGACTGCGACAGGTAGCTCGACCCGCTCCGCACCATGCGCGTCTGCGTGACGCCGCCGGCCGTGACCCGGATCGTCGCGCCGATCGCGTCGCGATTCGACTGCGTGCCCGTCAGCGTCAGGCGCAGGCTGCGGTTGGACGAAGCCCGATCGTTGCGGAAGAGGACGGCCGGACCGTTGTTGGTCGTCATCAGCAGGTCGACGTCCCCGTCGCCGTCGAAGTCGCCGAACGCCAGGCCGCGTCCGACGCGCGGCTGCTCGAAGCCGCCTCCGGCCTGCGCCGCGACATCACGGAACGAGCCGCGATCGTTCAGGAACAGGTGCGGCGGCTGCGCGTAGCCGACGTTGCCGGGGATGTTCCGCACGGTGTCGTCGATGTGCCCGTTGACGACGACCAGATCGAGATCGCCGTCGAGATCGAGGTCGGCGAACACGCAGCCGAATCCGAGACGGTTCCTCGACGGTCCGCCGACGCCGGCGCGCGTCGCGACGTCGCGATAGCGGCCCGGCTGCTCGGCGCGATACAGCCCGACCATCTCCCCTTCGAAGTTCGTGATCGCCAGCGTCGTGCGGCCGCTGTTGTCGATGTCCCCGGCGTCGACGCCCATCCCCGCGCGCGCCTTCCCGTCGTCGTTCAGCGCGACGCCGGCCGCCAGGCCGACGTCGCGAAACCTGCCGTTGCGCTGATTGCGATACAGCTTGTTCGGCTCGGTGTCGTTGGCCACGAAGATATCGGGCCACCCGTCCCCGTCATCGTCGAGCAGCGCGACGCCGAGGGCCTTCGAGCTCGAATCGAAGATCCCGCACGTCGCGGTGATGTCCTCGAACGTGCCGTTGCCGCGGTTGCGGAACAGCCAGCAGGTCTCGCCGCGATACGCTTCCGGCGTGCAGTAGGACTTCTGGCGCCCGTCGAGGCTGCAGAACACGTCGCTCTCCATCGACCAGCGGACGTAGTTGCAGACGAAGAGATCGAGATGCCCGTCGCGATCGATGTCGACCCACATCGCCGACGTGCTGAACGCGTCGCGTCCGCCGAGGCCGCTCGCCCGCGTCACGTCGACGAACGCGCCGCGGCCCGTGTTGCGGAACAGCCGGCTCTGGCCGACGCACGTGATGAACAGGTCGGGGAAGCCGTCGTTGTCGAAGTCGCCGACGGCGACGCCCATCCCGTACATCTCGACGTCGAGGCCGGCCGCCTTCGTCACGTCGGTGAACGTGCCGTTCCGGTTGTTGCGATAGAGCGCCGGCGTCGACCGTTGACGCTGGCGTCCGGGCCAGTCCTTCCCGTTGATCAGGAGGATGTCCTGCCAGCCGTCGCCGTCGTAGTCGAGAAAGGCGCACCCGGATCCGAGCGTCTCGGGCAGCAGCTTGCCGCCGTACGCCCCGTTGTTGTGGTGAAAGGCCAGCCCCGCCTGCTTCGTGACGTCGACGAGACGGAAGCCGGGCGTGCCTTGAGCGAACGTCCTGCCAGCCCCCGTGAGGGCGGCGCCCGCCAGCCCGATCCCGGTGCGTGAGAGGAATTCGCGCCGGTTCACAGCGGGTTGATCAGCCCGTGCTGCAGCGCGTACATGACCAGTTCGGCGGTCTTGTGCACGCCGAGCGTGTTCATGATGCGCGCGCGGTGCACGGCGACGGTGTTGGCGCTCAAGCCGAGCCTCGACGCGATCTCCTTGTTCGACAGGCCGTCGCAGATCAACTGCAGGACCTGGAGCTCGCGCGGCGTCAGCGTGTTCCGCTCGTCGCCGGTCTTCGGCTTGCGCGCCACCGCGGGCTCGACGACCTGGTGGCCGGCGTGCACCTGACGGATGGCCGCGGCCAAATCCAGGTCGAGCGCGCTCTTGAGGACGTATCCGCGCGCGCCGGCCGACAGCGCCTGCCGGACCAGCGTCTCCTCCGAGTGCATGCTGAGCATCAGAATCCGCGCGTCCGGCCACTTCGCCAGGATCGCACGGGTCGCCCCGATGCCGCTCATTCCCGGCATCGCCGAATCCATGACGACCACGTCGGGGTGCAGGTCCTCGAAGCGGGCGATGGCGTCCTCGCCGCTGTTCGCTTCACCGAGCACACGGATCGACGGATCGTCCTCGAGCAGACGCCGGAATCCGCGTCTCACCAGCGCATGATCGTCGACGAGCAGTACGGTAATCGGTTCGTTCATAGGGTGCGGGCTCATATGAGTGCAGAGGTCTGAGTGGCCGGGACGGTCATGCGAACGAGTGTACCGCCCCCGGGGCGTGCGACGACCTCGAGGGTGCCGCCGAGCAGCGCCGCGCGTTCGCGCATCGTGACGAGCCCGAGCCCGGGGCGGTCCTTGCGGGCGTCGATCCCCTTCCCATGGTCCTCGACCTCCAGCGTCAACGTCTCCCGGTCCCCCTGCAGGCGCACCGTCGCCTCGCTCACGCCGGCGTGCTTGGAGATGTTCGTGAGCGCTTCCTGCAGGACGCGGTAGACGTGAATCCCGATCGTATCGCTCACCGGGGGCAGTTCGCCGGCGTGCTCGTACTGCACGGTGAGCCCGAGCTGCTTCCGGACGGTCGTGAGGTACCACTCCACCGTGGCCTCCAGCCCCAGCTCCTCGAGAATCGACGGGTGCAGCGTCTGGGACAGGCCGCGGACGTTGTCGAGCGCCTCCTGCGCCACCTGGGCGATCTCGCGCATCTCCTCCCGCGCCGCCGATCCTTCCGGCGCATGCCGCCCCGCGCGGCCGAGCATCGAGCCGATGGCCGTGAGAATCTGGCCGAACTCGTCGTGAAGCTCGCGCGAGATCTCGCGCAGCGTCGACTCGCGCGTCTCGATCAGGGTCCGGGTCAGGTCGCGCCGCTCGTCGGAGAGCGTCGCGAGCTCACGGAACAGCCGCTGGTTCGAGCGGATGAGGAACACGCTGGTGGCGGCAATCGCGGCAAGGGTCGCCACGAGGAACCAGCGCACCTGCCGCTGGACGGTCGCGTAGATCTCCTGCACCTGCCGCGCGGTTTCCGCCTCGCTCTCGTTGTTCAGCACGAGGAACCGGGCGACCGTCGTGCTGAGCGCCGCCTGACGCGGCTGGAGCGACAGCCGGATCTGCGCACGCGCCTCCGCTTCGTGGCCGCTGTCCGCGAGCTGGAAGATTCGGCCGGCGGCATCCCAGAACTGCGTGACCGAGCTGGCGAGATATCGCGACTGCTCGGGCGTGCGTCTCGCAACGGCCACGCTCTCCTGCTGCTGCAGCGCGGCGTCGAGATCGGCGCGGATGCGCTCGAACTGCGACGACCAGGCGATGATCGGGTAGGTCTCGTCCGGGTCGAGCATGTCGCGCATGGCGAGCGCGAGCTGGTTCAGATCGCCCTGGATCCGCAGCAGCTGCAGCGAATCGCGGCGATTGCGGTCGGTCAGGTCGGTCTGCAGCTGACGGAGGCTCGCGATCTGGCGCGAGATGTACCACGAGTACGCCAGCACGGTGGCCAGCGTGATCACCAGGCCAAGCAGCAGCGTCGCCGTTGGAGTCCGACCGCTCCTTCGCCTCTCAGGCAACGATGTGATTGTAGCTGCGACGCTCCGCTTTCGTCCGGCTGAAGCCGGACGCCACGCGCGTCAAATCTATAATGGTGTGTTCCCACTATGGCGCCCGGTCCCCCTTTGCGCGTCGCCTTTCTCGGATGCGGCTTCATCACGCGCGTCCACAGCCGGCACCTTGCCGCGCTGAACGGGTCGATCGTGCCGAGCTATGCGAGCCGGGATCGCGGCAAGGCCGACGAGTACCGCCGCCAGTTCAAGGGCGCGGCCTGCTACGGCGACTACCGCGCCGCCATCGAGGATCCGGCAGTCGACGCCGTCGTCGTGGCGGTGCCGCCGCACCTGCACGTCGATCTGACCATCCAGGCGCTGCGCGCCGGGAAGCACGTCCTCGTGGAGAAGCCGGCGTTCCCGACGGCCGACGACTACGTGCGGGTGCTCGAGGAGCGGAACCGGGCCGGCCGCATCGTCCTGGTCGGCGAGAACGATCATTACAAGCCGCTTGCCGTCACGCTCCGCCGCCTGCTCGCCGACGATGCCATCGGCGAGATGGTGTTCCTGCAGCTGACCACGGTGGCGCATCGGCTGAAGAGCGCCGACGACTGGCGCAACGACGAGGCGATCGCCGGAGGAGACGCGTTCTTCGAAGAGGGGATCCACTGGCTGCACATCGCCGGCAGCCTCGGCCCGAGGGTGGTCGACGCGTACGGCTTCCGCCCCTCGGTGGCGCGCGAGGGGCCGGACCGGCGGGGGAAGAGCATGATGGTCGCGCTGCGGTACGACAACGACGCCGTCGGCGCGCTGTTCTACTCGCGCGAAGTGCCGTCGCTGTTCCGCGGGCTCCGCATGTCGAAGATCATGGGGCGCAAGGGGTCGATCGCGTTCGAGTCGAACGGCCTCTTCGTGTTCGTGCACGGCGCGCGCGCCCGCTTCTCGGTGCCAGGCCTGCTGCGCGACATCCGCGGATACCGGGCGATGTACGTCGACTTCGCGCGGTCGATCGCGGAAGGTCGGCAGCCCGAGATGAGCCTCGAACGCGCGCTGGACGATCAGCGGCTGATGGATCGGATCTATGCGACCGCCGGATAACCTTCGCACGCCGTCCTCGACCGCCTACGACGTCATCGTCATCGGCAGCGGGGCGGGCGGCGGGACGCTCGCGCGCGCGCTCGCCGATACGCCGGCGCGCATCCTGATCCTCGAGCGCGGCGACTTCGTGCCCGAGGAGCCGGAGAACTGGGATCCCTCCGCCGTGTGGCGGGCGCTGCGCTATCGCTCGACCGAGCAGTGGCTCGACGGCGCGGGCACGCCGTTTCAGCCCTACACGCACTACAACGTCGGAGGGAACACGAAGTTCTGGGGCAGCGTGCTGTACCGGCTGCGGCGCGAGGACTTCGGCGAGCTCCGCCACGCGGACGGCGTATCGCCGGCGTGGCCGATCGACTACGACACGCTCGAGCCCTACTACGAGCGCGCGGAGCGGATGTATCAGGTTCACGGCGAAGCCGGCCATGACCCGACCGAACCGGCGCGCGCCCCGTATCCTCATGCGCCGATCCCACATGCGGCCGGGATGACCGCCATCGTCGACCAGCTGAAGGCGCTCGGCCTGCATCCGTCGCCGCTGCCGCTCGGGCTGATCGACCCCGGGGCGCCGGGGGGCTGCGTGCTCTGCAACACCTGCAACTCGTTCCCGTGCAGGCTGCGGCGGAAGAGCGACGCCGACGTATGCGCCGTCGCCCCTGCCGTCGCACGCGACAACGTCGACCTCCTCACCGGCGCGCTCGCTCGACGCCTGCTCACCGATCCATCGGGGCGGCGCGTCGAAGCGGTCGAAGTGGAACACCGCGGCGAGACGAAGATGTTCCGCGCGCCGCTCGTCGTCGTCTCCTGCGGCGCGGTGAACTCCGCGGCGCTGCTGCTTCGGTCGGCGAACGACAGGCACCCGGACGGCCTCGCGAACTCGTCCGGGCTCGTCGGCCGCCGCTACATGGCGCACCTCGCGACGATGATGCAGGGGTTCCATCCGGGCCGGGTGAACCGGGACGTGTTCCAGAAGACGGTCGCGATCAACGATTTCTACCTCCACGGTCCCGACACCGACTACCCGCTCGGCCAGATCCAGTCGCAGGGGCGCACGCACGGCGTCATGGCGCAGGCGGTCGTGCCCTGGATCCCGCTCTGGGCCTACGACGCCTGGGTGGCGCGCGGCGTCGACTGGCTCGCGATGTCTGAGGATCTCCCGGATCCCGAGAACCGCGTGATCGTCGACCGCGACGGACGGATCAGGCTCCTGTACCGTCCGAACAACGAGCGGGCGCACGAACGGCTGGTGCGCGAGTTCACGCGGGTCCTCAGGAGGCTCGGATTCTGGAAGGTGATGACCTACTCGCACCGGACGCGCAACACCACGCACCAGTGCGGGACGCTCGTCTTCGGCCGCGATCCGAAGACGTCGGTGCTAGACACCTTCTGCCGCACACACGACGTCGAGAACCTGTTCGTCGTCGACGCGTCGTTCTTCCCGTCTTCCGCGGCGGTGAACCCGGGGCTGACGATCGTGGCGCAGGCACTTCGGGTCGCCGATCACATCCGCGACGCCGAGCTCGGACAGTCGAGCAATCGCATCATCGAACAACCGGCAACCTGGTAGTCCGCAGACGAGGACTTCGTGAGAGCACGTTCGTTCAGCCACATCGGCATCACCGTGTCGGACTTCAACAAGGCGGTGACGTTCTACTCGGACGTGTTCGGATGCCCGCTCGTCGGCGTCGCCGATACGCCGCCCGATCGCGTGCGGACCTTCTTCGGCGTCGACGGACCGGCGCCGCGCTGCAAGATCGGCTGGGTACGCGTGCCGGGCGGAGCCGTACTGGAGATCTTCGCCTTCGACCCGCAGCTGCCGCCCGAAACGGCCATTCCGTGGAACCGCGTCGGCCTGACGCACTTCTCGTTCAACGTGCGCGACACGCAGAAGTGGTACGACTACCTGGTGAGCAAAGGCGTGGAGTGCCTCTCGAAGCCGGAGCGATCGCCGCGCGGCCACACCTTCTTTTTCGCGAAGGACATGGACGGGAACCTGATCGAGATGATCGACCTCGGCTTCATGCACTACGTGCTGCAGCTCCTCGGGCCGCTCGGCGGGTTCCTGTTCCGGCGAGGCCGCTACCGGCAGTACTACACGTAAGCGGCTTCAGGGTTTTTCAGCGACGCGCGAAGGACTTGCCCGGCCCGGCCATCCTACCGTGGAGGCAGGAGGTCCTCATGAAACGCCTGCTGTTCACGCTCGCGTCGTTCGCCATCGTCACCCCCCTCGCTGCGCAGCCCGTCTCGCCCGCTCACGCGCCGCAGATCCCGCCGCTCGCGAAGAGCGTCAGCCTCGCCGGACCGCGATTCGGCGTCACGGTCCTGAGCGACGGCATCGTCGACAAGCTCGCCGCCGACAACATCGTCGTCAAGAACAGCATCTCGCAGTTCGGCTGGCAATTCGAACGTCAGTTCTACAGCAAGCAAGGGGGGCCGACCGTGCTGAACGAATGGGTCGTCCTGGCCGGAGGACTCGATCAGGGGGTCGTGCTCCCGAGCCTGAACTGGCTGGTCGGCGTGCGCACACCCGAAGGCGCGGAGTTCGGCATCGGGCCGAACATCACTCCCGCCGGCGTCGCGCTGGCGGTCGCGGCCGGCGTCACGTTCCGCACCGGCGTGCTGAACGTCCCGATGAACTTCGCGATCGTCCCGTCGAAAGAGGGGACACGCGTCAGCATACTGACCGGTTTCACGCTGCGCCGATGATCGGGCTGTCGCCCCGACATCCGGTGCGCGTCATGCTGCCCTGTTGCGCAGCCGGGCGAGCACCGGCGCCCAGCGCCGATCGTCGTACGCGCGCAGCAGCGGCTCGACCGGCAGCGTCCAGAAGGCGCTGCCGGCAGGCGCCGACGCGAGCGCGTCGTCCATCAGCGCAACCGCCGCGTCGACGTGGCCGCGACGCACGCGTTCGACGGCCAGCGCGATCGTGTGTTCCGTGGAGGAGCGGCTCTGGTCCGCTTCGGCGATCGAAGCGTCGGTGGCCGGACCGGCGGCAACCGCGGCGGCTCCCGACACAGCCTGACCGGCGGGCGATACCGTCGCGAGAACGACGTGTGCGAGCGGGTGCATCGGCACGCGCGCGAGCGCCTCGCGAAACGCGTCGACGGCGGCGGCGACGTCGCCCTGCCGCAGCCGCACCGCGCCGATGGCATACCAGGCGTTCGCGCAGCACTCGCGTGCGTAGAGGTGACCGCTGCCTTCGCCCGCCAGCTCCTGCTGGAACGATCGAAGCGCGCCTGTCTCGTCGCCCGCCACAAGGCGCACGAGACCATGCAGCCAGTGCAGCGCCACGCCACTGAACCGCTGATGTCCGTCGTCGAGCGCCTCGATGCCGGCGCGCAGCTCGCGGTCGGCGTCGTCGAGCGCCTGGCGTGCGACGTGAACGGTGGCCGCCAGCCAGTGCGCCAGCGGGAAGCCTGGCAGCAGCGCCAGCGTACGCCTCGCCTCGCGCAGCCGCTCTTCGCCCCACCCGACGTAGGCGAGCCGCAGGTGATGTCTCCAGTTGTCCGGCTCGAGCGACACCGCCATGCGCGACGCCGCGAGCGCATCCGCGCGGTGGCCGGTGCGGTCGAGGACGAACCCGAGCGTCGCCCACGCTTCGCCGTAGCGTGCGTCGAGACGGCAGGCTTCGCGGGCGTGCCCGGCTGCCGCGGCCAGTGAAGCCGCGTCGGGCCTCGCGTCGGCCCGCGTCATTTCGAACTGCAGGACGCAGGCGTTCGCGAGACCGACGTGCGCCGACGCCTGATCGGGCACCTGCGACAGGACGCGCTCGAACACTTCGCGCGCGTGCAGGATCCGGCTGCGCTCCAGCGTCTCGAGCGCCGCTCTCCCTTCAATCCACGCCTTGTGAGGCGCAAGCAATGCCTCGAGTGCTTCGAGGCTCTCGCGCCGCTCCACGCGCGTCACATCCGCCACGAAACGATAGCCGCGCCGCGCCTGCGTCTCGATGTACGCTGGACCGTGGCTGCCACCGAGCAGACGCCGGAGACCCGATATCGCCTGCTCGACGCTGTTGTCGGTGACCGCGATGCCAGCCCAGGCCGCTTCGATCAGCTGGTCCTTCGAGAGGAGCTGACCGGCGCGGTTGACGAGCAGCAGCAGGATGTCGAACTGGCGGGACGACAACGTCAGCGGCTCGCCATCTCTCGCCAGACGACGAGCGGCGGGATCGAGCTCGAATGGGCCAAACACGTACAGCGCGCCAGACACGACCCGCATCATAAACAATGACGGACGACAAACCGCTGGCCGGAGATGAGGGAACCACCATGCCCGATGATCGGGTCGCCGCCGAACCGTGCACCGCGCTCGGCGGCTTGAATCAGGATATCGAAGCCTACCCCGGACGCGAGGTCAAGCTGGGCGAACTGTCGGTCGCCCGGGTGCTTCCGGTCCGCGATCGCCGGCTGGTGGGCCCCTGGTGCTTTCTGGATCGGTTCGGGCCGCACGCCTTCGGCGGCGGCAAGCCGATGGACGTCGCGCCACACCCGCACATCGGGCTGCAGACGGTCACCTGGCTCCTCGAAGGCGAGGTCGTGCACGACGACAGCCTCGGCTTCGAAGCGATCGGCCGGCCCGGTACGGTCAACGTCATGACCGCTGGAACGGGCATCGCGCACGCCGAGCAGACGCCGCGGCTCAACTCGGGGCGCCTGAGCGGGGCGCAGCTGTGGGTCGCGCTGCCCGACGGAGAACGGCACGCGGCGCCGCGGTTCGACCACGTCGCCGACGTGCCAACGATCGAGCTCCGCGGCGGCCTCGCACAGGTCTTCTCGGGAACGCTCGCCGATGCCACCTCTCCGGCGCACCATTACTCGCCGCTCGTCGGCGCGGAACTGCGTGTCCATGCGTCGGAGCGATTGACGCTCGGCGTGGATCGCACCTTCGAGCACGCAGCGCTGCTCCTCGACGGCGACATCGCCGCCGAAGGAACGGTGTTCGCGCCGCACGTGCTCTACTACTTCGGCACCGGCCGCTCCGAGGTGACGTTCGAGAGCCGTCACGGCGCACGCCTCCTGTGGATTGGCGGCCCACCCTTCGGCGAGACAATCCTCATGTGGTGGAACTTCGTGGCGCGCACGCCGGACGAAATCGCGCGCGCGCGTGCCGACTGGGAAGCGGGTCTCCGATTCGGCACGGTGAAGGGCTACGACGGTCCTCCGCTCGCCGCCCCGCCGCTCGCACGGTTCGCGCGGCCCAATCCGGTCAGCTGAACCGCCAGGCGATGATTCCGCTGTTCTCTCGTTCGGCTGTCCGCTCACGATCCGGCCCGATCGCCGTCATCGCACTCGTCGCGTGCGTCTCGGGCGCGCTCGATCCGCTTGGCGCGGCCGAACCTTTCCATTTCACCGACGTCACCGCGCAGGCCGGCATCTCGTTCGTGCACGAGAACGGCGCGGCCGGCGACTTCTGGTATCCGGAACTGTTCGGCGGCGGCGTCGCGGTCCTCGACGTCGACGGCGACCGCTGGCCCGATCTCCTCTTCGTCAACGGCCGCCACTGGAAGCCGGGATCACCTCGAACGTCACACGCGCTCTATCGCAACAATCGCGACGGCACCTTCGCCGACATCACCGCCGGCAGCGGCTTCGACACCCTGAACGTCTACGGGCTCGGCGCGTCGGTCGCCGACTTCGACAACGATGGCCAGGACGATGTGTTCGTGACGACGACGGAGGGGGGACGGCTGCTGCGCAACGCGGGGCGCAACCGGTTCGTGGACGTCACGACCGGCGCCGGCATCCGCGCGACGACGTTCGCGGTCAGCGCCGCGTGGCTCGACTACGACAAGGACGGCCTCGTCGATCTCTTCGTCGGCAACTACGTGCGGTGGTCGCCCGAGATCGAGACGCAGGTACGCTGCACGCAGGACGGCGTGCGCGGCTACTGCGGGCCCGACGCGTACAAGGCGGTGGCGCCGACGCTCTACCGCAATCTCGGCGGCGGGCGGTTCGAGGACGTCAGCGTTCGCGCGGGCGTCGGCGATCCGAGCGACAAGGCCATGGGCGTCGCGGTCCTCGACTACAACGGCGACGGGTGGCCCGATCTGTTCGTCGGCAGCGACCGCGTCCCGGCGAAGCTCTATCGCAACGACGGCGCCGGGCGCTTCGTCGACGAAGGGGTTCGCGCAGGAGTCGCGCTCAGCGAGAACGGCGTCGCGCGCGCCAACATGGGGGTCGACGCGGCCGACTACGACCGCTCCGGCCGCCCCCACATCGTCGTCGGCAACTTCCTGAACGAGATGCTCGGACTGTACCACAACGAGAACGGCCGCCTGTTCCGTGACGTGGCGCCGCGGTCCGAGGTCGGCCGGGCGAGCCTGCTGAGCGTGACATGGGCGACGTTCTTCTTCGACGCCGATCTCGACGGTTTTCTCGACATCTTCGCCGCCAACGGCGGCACCGACGAGTCGCAGGAGCGCGATGCGCGCGCGCATCTGAGCCAGACGCCGCTGCTGCTGCGCAATCGCGGCAACGGGACGTTCGAGAACATCTCGTCGCGGCTCGGTGCCGCCTTCGCGAAGCCGGTGATGGGACGCGGCGCGGCGTACGTGGATGTCGACGGCGACGGCGATCTCGACCTGGTGATGACCACGCTCGACGGGCCGGCGATGCTGTTCCGAAACGACGGGCCGAGCGAGCAGCGATGGCTGCGAGTGGAGTTGACGGGACGGACGTCGAACAGGCGCGGCATCGGCGCGACGGTCGCCGTCACGAGCGCCTCCGGCACGCAGACGCAGGTCGTGCGCAGCGGATCGAGCTACGCGTCGCAGAGCGAGCTGACGTTGACGTTCGGCCTCGGCGCCGACGCGCGCGTGTCGCGCGTCGAGGTCAGGTGGCCATCCGGAAAGACGCAAACGGTCGGCGACGCTGCCGTCAACCAGGTGATGCAGTTAATCGAGCCGTGACGCCGACGTCCGGCTGAAGCCGGACACTACGCGTGACGTCCGGCTAAAGCCGGACACTACACATGGCGGGACGTCCCTGCGTCCGGCTGAAGCCGGACGCCACAGGCGAGGTGTAGCCGCGGACCTTCAGGTCCGCCCTCGGCGGTTCACCTCCGCCCCCGGCGGGCGGTTCACCGTGCGTTGCGCGACTGCTGCTGCAGCTCCTCCTCGACGACGCGCTTCAGGTACTCGAACGGCGGGAGGAAGGCCGGGGGCTCGGGGGCGAGCTGGCCGTTGACGAGGAGGCTCGGCGCGCCGGCAAGATCGTATCGACCGGTCTCTTCGAGCGCGGCGCCGATGCGATCGCGCATCTCGTGATTCTCCATGCACCTGTCGAAGCGCGCGCGATCGAGGCCGATTTCCGCCGCCACGCTCCTGAATCGCCCGGCATCGAGCGCGCCGGCGCGGCCGAGCAGCGTGTCGTGAAACAGCCAGAACCGGCCCTGTGCGTTGGCGCAGGCGGCGGCTTCCGCCGCGGCAACCGACGTTGGATCGTTGGCGGGAAAGTGCTTGAACACGATCCGCACGCGCGCGCCGAACATGTCCCTGATGCGAGGGAGCGTGAGCGCGAGCCGCGAATACGCGCCGCTCTGGAAATCGCCGAAGAAGACCAGTTCCACCGGCGCCTCCGCCGGCCCGATCGACGGATCGTCCGCGTGGCGTTCGACCTGCACGCGCGGCGCCCGAAGCGTGATCTCGGCGCGCGTCGAGACCTTCGTCAGCTCCTCGATGTAGGTCATCTTCGCGAGCTCGGGCTCCACCTTCCGCTTCAACCACTCGCGCAGGGCGGGACGCAACTGGTCGAGGCTCGCGCCGCGCGCGCGGCTGCCGAGGTTCTGATAGAGCGCCGCGACGGCCGTGTCCGGCAGCGGGATCGTGCGCGTCGGCAACTCCTCTTTCAGGAGCGCCTCGACGGTGACGCCGCGCGACGCCGCCTCGCGGGCGAGCAGCTCGCCGTTCACCATGTCGGTGACCACCCGCCGCCTCGCATCGTACAGCTGACGGCTGGCGGCGAGGTAGCCGACGGGATCGAGACGCCGCCATTCGCGATCGACGTCGCCCATCGTCATGGCGCGATCGCCGACACGGGCGGCCACCTCACTGCCGGCGGGCAACGCGTCGCCTGAAGCTGCGGCCCCAGGCGACGTCGAAGACACGCCGCCGCCCGACGCGCCGGACGAACCAGAAACAGCCGGCCCGGACGCGGACGCAGCGGCCTGGCCGATCCGGAGATCGAACGACGCGGTGTCGCCAGACTGCGCCCCGCGCGTCACGGTCAGCAGATACGTGCCCGGCGGGATCATCTCCACCGGAACGATGGCGATGATGCGCTGGTCGAGCGTCAGCTGCAGGTTCAACGGCACGAGGTCGAGGGTGACGAACGGCCGCGGTCCGAATCCGGCGCCGGCAATCGTCAGCGTGCCGCTGCCGGCATCGGCGGTCGCCGACTCGACGACCAGCGGTGCCGCCGGCGTCTGTGCCGCCGCGCTCACGGCAGCGCACGCGATCAGCAGCGCCGCCCGCACGACCGCCAGGACTGCTGCCGCTCTCATGGCATTTCCCCGTCGGTCCAGGGCGTCCGGCAGGGATCGGCGCGGTCGTACAGCGCCTGCCGAGCAGCCAGACGCTCGAGCGCGGACGCCGGCATGCCGGCGCGCGTCGCGGCGGCGGCGAGATCGCGCTGCAGCGACTGCGCCTCGCGGAACATCCCGAGCTCCGCCATCGCCATCGCGTAGGTTTCTCCGAGCTCGATCGTCCGCCCGCGCTGCAGCATCCGCTGCACCAGCTCCATCGCCTTCGTGCCGTCGCGCACCTGGCTGTCGGGCGAGGCGGCAAGCAGCCTGGCGTACGCGTGCGTGATCGCCGGATCGGCGCCGGCCTCGGTGGCGGCCTCGCGCAGCAGATCGCGCGCTTCTCGATCGTGACGCAGCCTCGACAGCGCCATCGCGTAGCCGATGCGCGCTTCGACGTTCTGCGGCGCTCCGGAGAGCGCCTGCTCGTAAGCGTCGACCGCCTCCTTCATGCGTCCCAGACGGCGGAGGCTCGACGCCAGACGAAGCTGCGCCTCGGTGTAAGTCGGCCGTGCCCTGATCGCCGCCTCGAAGTGCTCGATCGCCTGCGCCTGTCGCCCCTCGGCCTGCAGCATCACCCCGAGACTGTAGTGCGCGGGGAAATACTCCGGTGATTTCTGAATCGCCGTTTCGAACTCGGCCCGCGCGCCGTCGCGATCATCCATCAGGCTCAACGCCGTCGCAAGACGATGGTGCAGCGAGGCGCTGTCGGGTGCCAGCTCCAGCCCTTTGCGGAACTGGTCTGCCGCTCCCTGCCAGTCGCCGTCGTCGAGCTTGCGGATGCCGAGGCTCTCGAAGGTCTGCGGGCTCTGGAGGAGCGAATCGAGCTCCACCATCAGCGTGTCGCGGGGCGAGATCTTGCCGTCACGCCGCAGGCGCAGATGCTCCGCCGATTTGGCGGTGTCGCCGAGCGCGCCGTACGCCAGCGACAGCGGATAGTGCGCCGCCGTCGCCTTCGGATTGAGCGTCAGCACCTCCTCGAGATACTGGACCGCCTTCTGATGTTCACCTTTTGCCAGCGCGGTTCGCCCGGCTCCGAAACGGGCCGACACCGAGTTGGGATCGATCTGAAGAGCGCGCTGGAATGCCGGCTCCGCGATCTCCGGCTTTCCCGCCGCAAGGCTCACGTCGCCGAGCCAGACGAGCGCGTCCATGTCGTCCGGCTCCAGCTGCAGCACGCGTTCGAACAGACCGGCGGCCTTGGCGAGATCCCCCTGCGACCGCGCGAGGTGCGCGAGGTAGTACGGCCATCGGTAGTCCGACGGATTCAGCGACTGGGCATGCGTGAAGGTCGATTCCGCCGCGTCCGGCAGCTGTGCGGCCATGTAGAGTTTCGCCAGCTCGCCGTACGCGTTCGCGCGTTCGATGAGCGTCGTCGACGGATTGGCGAGCGTCCGGAGCAGCGCGTCGTGCTGTCCCCGAATCTGATCCTGGACGCTTGGCACCAGCTTCGACAGGTCGGCCAGCGCCGGCGCAGCGGAGCTCTCCGTCGCTCCTGTCGTCCCGGCTCCACGCCGCGAGCACGCGCCTGACGCAAGCGTCAGCGACAGCACGCACGAGACGCACGAGAGCCATGCCGCGGTGTGCGCCGTCATGTCCCGCTTCCCTGCGCGATCGTATGCCAGCGACCGACCGCAACCCCGGAGAACTGCTCCGTGCGCCCATCAGGCCATTGCACGCGCAGCGACACCGGCCCCGACGCGCTGCCCAACCCGACGAGCACGCGCGGATCGTTGGCCGAGGCGTAGCTGCCGTCGGCGCGGGCGCGGCGCCACAACGTGCGTCCGTCGGATGTGATCACGCCGACGCGGGCGCCGAGCATGTCGCGCGCGGGCGATCCGCCGGTCAGCCGCAACCCGATCCAGTGCTGCCGATTGCCGATGTCGTTGAGCAGCAGCCGCGTCCGGCCGGCATCGTTGCCGACGAGGATGTCGATGTCTCCGTCGTTGTCGACGTCGCCAAAGGCTGCGCCGCGGCCCGACTCCGACATCGCGAACGATGCCCCCGCCTTCGCCGTCACGTCCTCGAGCCTCCCGTTTCCGAGGTTGCGAAACAGCAGACGATGCTGATCGTAGGGAAACGGCACGTGGCCGTGCCCTTCGAGCTCGATGATCGTTCCGTTCGCGCTGAAGCTGTCGAGCCACCCGTCGTTGTCGTAGTCGAACCAGGTCGTTCCCCAGCCCGTATAGGACGTGCTCGCCGGTCCGAGCCCGGAGAGAGCGCCCTGATCGCGAAAGCGGGCCGTCCCGTCGTTCACGTACAGGTTGAAGCCCTGGCTCGTGAGCTCGGTCATGATCAGGTCTTCGTCGCCGTCGTTGTCGTAATCGCCGGCGTCGACGCCCATGCTCGCTTCGGCCTTCCCCTCGGCCGTGACGGCGGCGCCGCCGGCCAGCGCCACTTCGCGGAAGGTGCCATCCTTCTGGTTCACCCAGAGGAAGTTCTCCTCGCCGTCGTTGGCGACGTAGATGTCGATCCAGCCGTCGCCGTTGAAGTCGGCGGTCGAGATGCCGAGCGCGGGCGACGGCTCGAGTCCGACGAGCGCCTTCGCCGTCACGTCGCGAAAGCGGCCGCCGCCTTCGTTGTGATACAGCCGGTCGCGGAAGCCGCCGTAGATCTGCGGCGGACAATAGTCGCGCGCGCCCGCCGGATTCGGGCAGACCGTCTCGCGATCGAGCCCGCGGTAGCTCACGTTGTTGCCGACATACAGATCGAGCCAGCCGTCGCGGTCGTAGTCGAGGAACGCCGCCGACACGCCGAATCCAGGCTGGTTCGCGGTGCCGCTCTGCGCGGTGACGTCGGTGAAGGTGCCGTCGCCGTTGTTGCGATACAGCCGGCAGCCGCCGAGGCTGGTCAGGTACAGGTCGACATCGCCGTCGTTGTCGACGTCGCCCGTCGCGACGCCGAACCCGAACGCCGTCGCATCGATGCCGCTCTGTTCCGTGACGTCGGCGAAGCGCAGCGTGCGCGATCCGTCCGGCCGCACGTCGAGATCGTTGCGATACAACCGGCCGCGCCACGACGGATCCGGCGACTGCGCGTCGAGCGGATGCCCCTGCACCAGGTACACGTCGAGGTCGCCGTCGTTGTCGTAGTCGAACAGCGCGACACCCGGCGGCAGGATCTCCGGGTAGTAGAACTTGCCGCTCGCGCCGTTCACGTGCGTGAAATCGATCCCGACGGCCTGCGCGCTCTCCGTGAACCAGTCGACGGAAGCCGGCGGCAAGGCAGACGTTCCGTCAACCTGCCGCGATGCCGGCGACATGTCGCTGCCGGCGCCGCCGCACGCCGCGGCAACGATCGACAGGAGGCAGAGCAGCCACGCCAACGAGGCCGGCCAGCCGTCGACAGCATTCCTGCGGCGCGCCGCCACAGCGCGCGTGACGCGGGATCGCTCGCCGTTACACCGGCTCATTCGGAACCCTGTCGTCGAACGTCCGCTTCGCCCGCGCAATCCGCTCGCTGTTCTCCTCGTACGACAGCGGCACGGCGGGATTCGATCGCGGACCGTAGCCTTCACCGCGATAGACCGGATAGGCTTCGGTCCGCAGGTGCGACAGCATGTGATGTCCGATTCGCGACGCCCGCTCGTGACGCAGCGACGAGATGTCGATCGGCGCGACGACGATCCGCTCCCCCGGCCCCGGCGACGCCTCGGCGAGCATCCGCCCGTCGTAGTCGACCACCTGCGATCCTCCTGGCCATGAATACGGCGGGTAGTGCTTCAGGCTGGCGCCCTGGTTGGCCGCGACGACGTAGGCCATGTTCTCGAGAGCCCGCGTGCGGTTGACGAGCGTCCACCAGTTCATCGGCTCGGTCGCGCCCCAGGGATCCATGTACGCCGACACGCGCACGAGGATCTCCGCGCCGTTCGCCGCAAGCTGGCGGATCGCTTCGGGAAACAGCCAGTCGTAACAGATCGCGCATCCGATCCGGCCGATCGGCGTGTCGGCCACCGGAAACAGCGGCTCGCGATATCCCGGAATGTCGTGCGGGCTGCTGTGGACCTCATACGGAATCCACGGGTTCACCTTGCGGTACTTGTAGAGGATCCCTTCGGGGCCGATGAGACATGTCGTGTTGAACACCACGCCGGGATACGCCGCGTCCTCTTCGAGCATCGATCCGCTCTGGATGTACACGCCATGCTCGCGCGCCTTCGCCGCGATCGCGTCGGTGTGCTCGTTCGGGATCGGAACCGTCAGGTGCTTCAGCAGATCGGCGACCGTCGCGTATATCGGGGCCGCGTGCGCGAACTCCGGAAACACGATCAGCTGAACCGGCAGAAACGGCAGGCTTCCCGCCACGGCGGCATCGATCATGTCGACGATGCGCGAGGTGTTGGCGCGCATGGCGGCGCGATCGGCCGGGTTCGACAGATCGGTCTGGCACGCGGCGGCGGCAAAGCGGATGTGCGATGTCGACATCAGTGATCGGTGGCGGTGATCGGAGCCTGCAGCGTCGGCACCGGCTTCGTCACGCGCCTGGTGTTGAACCGCTCGCGATACTCGCGATGGGCAGGTGTGTCGGGATACTGCTCGTCGTCTGCGTACGGATAGCGCGACATGCCGTGGAACGGGAGCGGCTCGACCGTGTCTGGACTCGCGGAGTTCACGTCCATCTCCTTGCTGAACCCGTCGCCGAACAGCAGATAGGTGCGGACCGTGCCGGCAGGCACCGGGTCCGGCGGCGCCGGGAACTCGAGCGCGATCTCGTCGCCGGTCTTCGCGATCACGAAGCGATCGTCGGTGCGGGTGAGCAGCGGCAGGACGTCACCCGTGCGCGTGAACGCGCCCGCGAAGAGCTTCCACGGCGAATCGGTCGAGACCCGTGCGTAATCGTACAGGAGCGGCTCCGCGCCGCCGGGACGCACCTCGCGCGAGAAGCCGCGCTCCCGGAGGATGCCGGATCCCGGTTCGATGGCGGCGACCTGCACCTGGGAAGCGGACATCGTGTCGCCGACGCGAATCTGATCCCAGTAGATCCGCATGTTCGTCGTCAGCCGCAGTTCGTGCTCGCCCGGCCGCAGGAGCCCGGTCAGGTCGACCGGAATCGTCTGCGGGCGGCCCACGGGAATGCCGATCGCCACGGCGAGCCTTCGCCATCGGCCGCCGGCCTCGTGCACCTCGAGCACCGGTTCCGCCGCCATCATGCCCGCCTGGTGCGCGGCAACGTTGTCGCTGGAAAACGCGTAGTCGGTCCAGCCGGTGAGGAGCAGCGTTTGCGGCGCGCGCGGGTTGCCGATGTCGATCGTCAGCGAATGCGGCTCCGCGTAGCCGCGGATGCGGGCGAGCCCGAAGTCGTCCGCGTATCGACGATCGAGGCTCGCGACCTGTTCGAGGAGGTCATGCCCGTGTTCGTCGGTAACGCGCGCCGGCGCGTGCGGACGATTGACGACATGGAGCCTGAACGGCTTGGCGACAGCGGGCATCCCTTCGTTCGGGTACACCTCGACGTCGGCTGGATGCGTGAGCGCCAGCAGCTGCACGCGATCGAGGTACAGCACCTCCTCGAGCTCGTTCGTCACCCGCAGATCGAGGACACCGTCGCGCGGCTTCAGCCGATCGCCGGGGATACGCACGTACTCGACAGGATCGGGATGGTTGTAGGCGCCAGGGCCTTCCCAGTAGCCCATCTCTCCGCCGCCAAGGAAATCGGTGATGAACTCGAAGCGTTCGCCGTTCCAGGTGAAGAGGAACGGACAGGACGAAGGCTTGCGATCGAGCTCTTCGACGACGAAGGGGGACGGCAGCGTGCCCGTCGATCCGCCATCGACCGTCGCGGTCTCTGCCTGAAGGATCCCGGACGGCCAGAGGACGCGCGTCGCCTCCGCGCCCTGGCGCGGACCGAGTCCGAACAGCACGTCCAACGGTGCGGCCGGCGGCGTGGCCGCCGACGTCTCGAAGCGCGCGCTCAGGCTGCCGGCGCGCACCTGCACCTTCGCGCCGACGCCGCTCCTGTTCGTGACACGGCCCCGCAACTGCACCTGCAGCGAGCGATTGCGCGGGTCGCCGCCGTTGGACCACACCCAGCCCTGGCCGGCACCGGCCGCGAGCAGATCGACGTCGCCATCGCGATCGAGATCGGCGGCAAGCAGTGACCGCGGTCCGATGCGCGGCGCGGCATCGCCCGCGCCGACGGCATTCGTCGTCACGTCGACCCAGCTCGGCCCGACGTTGCGCGCGACCACGAGACCGCGCGGCGTGACGGCGGCGACGTCGAGCAGACCGTCGTTATCGTAGTCGACGAACTGCGCGCTCGTCGCGCCGGCAAGGCGATCCGGCGCGCTCGACACGGAGAACCGTCCCCGTCCGTCGCTCATCGCGAGGACCGCGCTTCCCCTGCGCACGAACAGGAAGTCGGGCCAGTCGTCCTTGTTCACGTCCGCCACCGCCGCCGCGGCAATCGCATCGTCCGGTTTCGACACGGCGGTGAGCCCGACGGCAGCCGCGACGTCTCGGAAGGCGCCGTCGCGCTGGTTGGCGTAGAGCCGCGGCGCGGCGTCCTCGTCGACGATGAGCAGGTCGACGTCGCGATGGTTGTCGAAGTCGGTGGGGACGATGGCGACCGCGTGGCCGCGGCCCTCGAGACGTGCGCTCCGCGTGATGTCGCTGAAGGTCCCGTTGCCGTTGTTGCGCAGCAGCTGCAGCGGGGCGGGGGCGAACTCCGCGGGAAAGGTCCACGGTCCCGGCCCCTGCCTGCGCGTCGCCGCGACGTCCGCGAGCCCCGCGATGAGCAGGTCGACGTCGCCGTCGTGATCGACGTCGACGAACGCCGCGGCGCCTGGCACCGCCGGATACGCCGGCAGGCGCGCCGAACGGGTGACGTCGGCGAAGCGCCCCTTCCCGTCGTTCCGGTAGAGGCTGCTCGTCCCCTGGCGCAGCACGAAGAGATCGACGAACGTGTCGTTGTCGAAATCGGCGGCGACCACGCCGATCGCCGGAGCCGCGGCCCGCGTCTCGAAGCCGGAGCCGGACGTGATGTCGGTCAGCACGCCATCGGCTCCCGCGCGATAGATCCGCTGTCCAGCCGCCGAGACGACGATCAGCTCGAACGAGCCGTCGGCGTCGACATCCGCGAGCGTCGAGCCGCCGCCGAGCGCGGCGGCGACCGTGCGGCCATTGTCGGCAAGCTCGGACGCGGTGAACCGGCGGCCGAACGCGATGGCGAGGCCTGCGGCACCATGGCCGGCCGACAGCGTCGAGGAGATGTCGCGGACGGAGAATCGTGCCGGCGGCGGCGCGGGGTCGACGAGCTCGGGCTCGGCCCCCGTCGATGCGATCGCCTCGGCGTACCGCCCCTGTTCGAGATACCCGGTGCCGAAGGTGATCGCGTAGCTTGCCCGGCGCAGCTCCTGCGCGCGCTCGAGCAGCCGTTGTCCTTCATCGGTCCGCCCGGCGCGTGTCAACGCAAGGCCGAGGACGTACGCGGCGGTGACGTGGTACGGCTCCGCGTCGACGACCGGCTGCAGTGCGGCAATCGCCGCGTCGTAGCGACGGTCTTCGAGCTCGATTTGCGCGAGGTTGACGTTTGCGCCGACGTCGGTCCGGTCGATCTGGAGGACCTGCTGGAAGTCCTTCCGTGCATCGTCGTTGCGGTTCTGGGCGCGCGCCGCGAGACCGAGGACGTAGGACGGCTGCGGCGCCGACGGCATGAGGCGCGCGGCCTCGGTCGCCTCACGTACGGCGCCGTCGAGGTCCTGTTCGTACAGCAGCGAGAGCGCCAGGTTCAGCCGCGCGATGCCGAGCGTCGAGTCGATCTGCAGCGCGCCCCTGAACGCCTCGGCCGCCTCGGGGTACTTCAGCTGCTCGAGAAGGGCGACGCCGACGTTGTTCGCGCGATACGCACGCTCGCGGGTCTCGCGCGATGGTCCTTCCTGCGGCTCCGCCTCGCGTCGACACGCCACGCCGACGCACGCCGCAAAAAGGAGAAGGCACGCACACGCACGAGCACCAGGAAGGAGACCTCTGAACACCGAGCAGTCAGCTTAAGACAAAAACGCCCGCCGGGTGTAAGCCACCGGGCGGGGCGGACTCGGCGGAGCCGGACACCACATCAGCAGGTTACGTCCGGCTAAAGCCGGACACTACACTCCAAATCGTCAAATCGCTAATTCGTCAAATCGTCAAATCGTCAAATTCCCGCGTCAGTCCTGCCGCGTGCCGAGGCTCGACGGCGTGATGTCGAGCACGTGATGATCGATCGCCCAGACGCTGGCGACGAACCCCACCGCGAGACCGGCATAGATCATCATCTTCGTGCTCTTCTTCATCCCGCTTCGCGAGATGTTGCCGCCCTCCTGCTGGAACGATGGCGTCACCTTCTTTCCGACGGCGACGACCGCTCGTCCGGCCGGCAGGGCGGCAGGCTGACTGGCCGGGGCCGCCGTCATCGTCGATTCGGCCGCGGCAAGCTGCTGGACGTGACGTGTGCCCGACGTCAGGATCGACTCGCCGGCGAACGCCGCCGGCACGCTGCCAATCGAGGCGACGAGGGTGAACACGAGCAACCGGTGCATGTGATTTCTCCTCAAATGAGCGCCAGCTCGCCACCGCGGAGATCGTGCGCTCCGTGGTGGCGAGCGTCATCGGTCAGAACTGGATGGCGGCGGTCACACGCGCCAGACGCGGATCCAGGAACGTCGTCGGGCGCAGCCAGCGGACGCCATAGGCCGACGTGGAGTTCTGGATCGAGTTCGAGTTCAACGCGTTGTAGAGATCGAACGCGAGCCGCAGGCGGCCCCAGCCGATGTCGAGGCTCTTGCTGACCGCCAGATCGAGCTGGTTGAACCGGTTGCCGAACTTCGAGCTCGGGGTGATCAGGTTCACCGTCTGCGCGGTCGTCAGCGTGTTCGACGCGCGGCCGTTCTTGAACGTGACGTTCGCCGCCGTTGCCGTGACCGTGGCGTTCTGGGTGTCGCCAACCGTGTTGCGGTAGATGAAGCTCCCCATGAAGCCGCCCTTGAACGGGATGCTCCCGTTCATCCGGAAGTCCAGGTTGTTGGCCCACGACGTCACGACGCGGCAGGCACCCTCACCGGTGGAGTTGAAGCTGTTCCAGGTGAGACTGCCGCTCGAGCCGGTGATGTCACGCGGCTGGTTCGGCACGTCGACCGTGAAGCAGTGATCGTCGACGTTCCGCCCGAGGTCGATACCGCCGCCGAGACGGATGCCGTACGGCAGCCGTCCCTGCGCGCCGACAGTGAAGCCGTCCCAGTAGCGCTGCGGAAGCCCGGTGTTGCCGTTCGCGTTCTCGAGCTCCTTCGCGTTGGTCACGCGCAGCGTGCCCTGGCCGAAATACTGCGGCTTGATGTCGTAGAAGCCGCACCGCTGCTGGCCGGCGTTCGGCAGCCGCGGATCGTTCGGCACCGTGATGCAGAACTCGTCGAACGCATCCGGCCCCAGCGCCTGTCCGTCGACGATGCGCTGCGTGATGGTGAAGCTGCCGTCCCAGTTGTGGTTGTAGCCGAAATTCAGCGCGAGCCCGTGAATCAGCTCGTGCTGCACGTCGACGTTGACGTCCCACAGGTAATCGCGGTTGTCGTAGAGCACCGAGTCGTCGAACACCGTCGACGATGGGATGAACTTGCCGAAGTTCTCGTCGTTGACTTTTCCGCACTCGCCGTTCGCGGCGAAGTTCTGAACGTCGCAGTCGGGGATGTAGTCGCCGTCCGCGTCGTTCCAATTGCGGAACGTCGAGAAGATCGACGAGCTGAAGGGGTGGAAGCGCCGCGTGAGATCGCTTCGACTGAGCTGGTTGTACCGCCCGAACGATGCCTTCACGGCGGTGCGGCCGTTTCCGAAGACATCGACCGCAACGCCGAGACGCGGATTGATGTCGTTCCAGATCGGGACGCCCTTCAACTCGGTCACTTCGCGTTCCGGGACGAACAGGCCGGCAGGGAGCTTTGCAGCCGGATAGCCCATGCTGATGCGGTCGTACCGGATGCCGAGGTTCAGCGTCATCCGCCCCATCTTCCAGGCATCCTGGGCGAAGATGCCGAGCTCCATGTTCTGCCGCTCCTGCTGGAGGAAGGGCTGCGCGTAGTACTGAAGTCGAATCGGTTTGCCGTTCAGGAAGTCGTAGTTCAGCCCGTCGACGACGTTGTTGCGGCTGCGCGATTCGTCGTTGAACGCCTGCTCGTCGGTGACGCCCACCTTCACGTTGTGGGTGCCGGTGACATACGACAGCGTGAACCGTTCGGCACTGCGGCCGGTGCGAGCCTTGGGTGCCGTGAGCACCGTCGTCGCACCGTACCGATAGTTGGTGGCCGTTTCGAGGATCGATCGGTCGTACTGGCTGACGCCGTCTTCAGCGAAGTTGACCCAGTTCGCGGTCTGCCATGAGATGCCCGCTTCGAGCAGCAGGCGGCTCGTGAGCGGCGCGGTCCAGGTCCCCTGCACGACACCCGATGGGAACCAGTCCCAGCCGCGTTCGGATTCAATCGCGTTGGAGCCGGTGAACGGGCCGGTGGTGCAGCGGCATGACTTCTGGAGGTCGGCGTAGACGTTGAACCGGTGCTTCGTGCCGACCTGCGTCGTGATACGCCCCGCATGGTTGCGGTACCAATCGAAGCTGAAGGCCTTGCGCGGCTCGGCGCCGTTTGGATAGAGCGAGGAATCGGTGTAGCTCACGTTGGCGTACGGCGTTCCCGGCTGCCCCGGGTAGAACAGTGTCGGCGTCGGCCCGACCACGCCCTGTCCCGGGATGTTCGCCCGCCCCTGCAGCGGGTTGTAGTACGCGCTCGGCTGGTTGACGGTCGATCCCCACCGCGCGATCGCCGCGAAGAACCAGATGCGATCCCGCTTGATCGGTCCGCCGAACTGCGCGCCGAGCCGGTAGATCCGGTCCACTTCCGCGGCCGACGTGATCTTCTGCGATTCGAGCGCCGGGTTGCCCTGCGTCCACTCGTTGAGGTTGTCGCGGACGTTCGCCGACTGCATCGCGCCGTTCGAGAAGTAGCCGTCGAGGCCGCCGGCGAACGTGTTGCTGCCGCTCTTGGGAATCGCGTTCAGCGACGTGCTGCCGGAGCCCGATTCGGCGCCCATGCCGCTCGTCTCTAGCTGCAGCTCCTGGATGTTTCCCTGGTCGGTGATGTAGCCGACGCCGGATGCGGCGCCGATGAAGTACTGGTTGCGAAAGCCGTCGAACGAGGCGCGCGTGCCGGTCTTGCCGTGATAGAAGGTGTAGTTCCCCTGCGCCGACCAGGTGTCGCGCGTGCCGCCGACGTCGGCCTGCGTCGCCGCGAAGCCGGGCGTCACGTAGGCCAGCGTCTGCAGCCCGATGTTGCCGCTCGGCAGCGCCTCGAGCTCGTTCGTGTTCAGCGTCTCCTGCTTGCGCATGCTCGTCGTGTCGACGACCGGCGCCGCGCCGGAGACGGTAATCGTTTCCTCGAGCGACCCGACCTGCATCGAGACGTTCACCGTGGCGGTGAAGCCGGAGGTCAGGGTGATCCCTTCGCGCTTGACGGTGGAGAAGCCGGTCAGCGTGAACGTGACCGTATAGGTGCCCGGCCGCAGGTCGACGATGCTGTAGCGGCCCTCACCATCGGTCGTGACCGTTCGCACCTTCTCGATCAGCGCGGGGCTGGCGGCCTCGACCGTGACACCTGGCATCGCCAGGCCCGACGTGTCCCTGACGACGCCGGAAATGCCGCTTGCCTGCTGTGCACGAGCTGGCGTCGCCCACAGGCCGCCCAGAACCGCGATGGTGAAAGCCACGGCTTTCAACCAGCGTTCTTTCCGATGTCTCACTGCACCCTCCGAACCGTTCGGTCCACTACATGTGAAGAACGACTGTCGACGTTCGGGACACACATCACCCGAGGTTCTTTCAAATGCGGAGGTTTTGTAACACGTTTGTGTTATCGACTTCTGTCGCAAGTTGTCTCAGCGAGGAACTTTTCAGAGACAAGATCCGTCAGCGCGGAGGCGCCGGGCGGGTGGGGCAAGTAAGGCAGGTGGGGCAGGTAAGGCAGGTAGGGCGGGTAGGGCAGGTGGGACGGAGCGTGAGACTGCATCGATCGATACAGCCTCACATCTCCACTCCAACCTCGACCTATTTCGTGACCGTGACCGTCACCTCGTCGTAACCGGTCAGCGCACCATCGTCGGCAAGACCGCGCAGCACGTAAGTGCCCGGCTTCACGAACGTGGCACGCACGCTGATCTTGCCGTCGGCCGGCATCTCGGGAGGCGCCCAGATGGGTGCCCACGGCGAGTTGGCGCCGGCGCGCGTGTCCTCCCACGGCTTGATCTGGATCGGATCGTAGGCGACCGGCGCGCTCTCGGGCGCACGGTACGTGAGCCACGACAGGTGCAGCCCGACGTTCTTGCCGACGGTGACGCGCGTCGGCGGCAGCGTCGCGAGGTTGCGGCGCGCCTGCGCTTCCGGCGGAGGCGGTGTCGTCGGCGCCGCTTCGTTGGCGCCACGCGCGGCGGCGCGGGAGACCGCGGCGCCCGACAGCCCGACGCCGCGACGCTTCGGAATCCCGTCGTCGGTGACCGTCGTCACGATCGTGATCGGCTCGCCGACCTTCGCGGTCAGCGTCTTCGGCCCGTCCACCTTCACGACCGGCGGCTTGTTGGAGCGGATCTCCGGGCTGCTCGAGCCGGCGCCGAGCGCGCCGGTCTCCGACGCCTTCACCACGTCGTCGACCTTGTAGTCTTCGCGCAGCGATGCGTACGCCTTCTCGGTCACGCCGTTGGTCGTCAGCGTCCAGACGAGCTCGTCTTTCGACGAGAAGGTCGACGGCACCTTCACGCGGAAGACGAAGCGGTTGCGGCGCGGCAGGAAGTGCGTCGGCTGCCCCTGGTCGACTGCTCCGGGCGAGAAGCCGTTGTTCGGGCCGACCGGGACGTCGAGCTCCTCTTCCCAGTTGCGGTTCATGTAGCCGAAGAGGAAGTACTTGGTCCCGTCGGCGTCCACTTCCCAGCCTTCGTACCCGGGGGCGACGTTCTGCCCGCTGTTGTAGCTGAGCGACTGCGCGCTGCCGACCGCCGGGCAGACCAGTAGCGCAGCCGCGGCGATTGCGGCGTGAAACTGTCTCTTCATGATGTTTGGAAACGCGCCGCCACGGAGAACGTGGAGGACCGGAGCTCGAACGGTTCCGTGTCCTCTGTGTCCTCCGCGGTGGCGCCTTGACTGGTGTTCCGCGGTTACTGTTGCTGCTGGTTCTGCGTCGGACGCGCGCTCTGCTGCCTGGCGACGACGCCGCACAGCGGGCAGCCGAGGATGATGTCCTTGCCCGGGTTCTGGGCGACGCGCTGGCGCATCTCCGCCTGGAACTGCTCCTCGGTCAGCGTGACGCGGTTCCCGAGATCGATGAACATGTTCGCGATCGAGCGGTTCCCCGAGCCCTGCCAGTTGCGCGGATCGGGCACGTTCTTGTTCGACGGCGAGTTGTTCATGTAGCCGGTGATGTGGAGAATCGTCCCCTTCGGCAGCAGCGGCGCGGAGTCCTCGGCGTACGTGTACCCGCGGACCCAGTTGTGGTCGTAGCCGACGCACGACAGCGTCTGGATGTTGTAGCCCCAGATCGCCTCGAGGCACATGCGCGTGCCCGGCGCGTGCAGGTGCGGCTCGAACGAGGTGATCTTCGTCGGCTCCTGCAGCACGGTGTAGGCGTGCAGCTGCTGGTTGTCCGACATCGCCTTGATGTCGATGTCGACGCCGTTGCCGAGGCCGATGAAGGCGCGCTTGTATTCCGGCTTGTAGCCCTTCGGCGCGAACTTGTAGCCGAACTCGAGGTGCGACGTCGTGTCGTGCCCGTTCGAGTGGATGTGCGCCGAGTCGGACACGATGTACGAGCCCTTCTTCAGGAGCACGGCGGCCTTGGGATCGAAGTAATCGGGGTTGCGTCCGACCTCGTGCACCGGCCAGCTGACGACGTTGTCGCTGCCGGCGATCAGCTCCTGATCGGACGGCGCGTCGAGACCGACCTGGGTGCGGTAGATCAGGTGGTGCCACACGAAGCGGCCGCCGACCGTCTGCCGATCCTTGTTGTGCGTGTCGACGTCGTTGACTTCCTTGATCTCGACCGCCAGCACGTAGCGATCCTCGTCGAGCGGAATCGGCACCGCCTCGATCTCGCCCCACCAGTCGGGCGCGTCGCCCTTGACGACGATGTCCTTGGTCTTGACGATCAGGTCGGGCGTCCCGATGCGCCACACGGAGTTGTCGGCGTACTCCCTGGCCGGCGGCATGTCGGCCGGGTTGCCGCGCGGCGCGCCGCTGTCGGCCCACTTCGCGACCTTCGCGATCTCCTCGGCGCTCAGGGACGGATCGTCCTTGTACTTCTGGATGCCGATGTTCTTCTCCATGTACCACGGCGGCATCACGCCCGCATGCGGCCCGATCCCGGTGCGCTGCTTGATTGCGCGCGCCCACGGCCGGACTTCTTCATACGTCGTCAGCGCCATCGGACCCGCACCGTTCGGACGATGACAGTTCTCGCAGCTGCGCTGCAGAATCGGGGCGATGTCCTTCGTGTAGGTGACCTCGGTGCCTGCCTGCGCCTGCGCGCGCACCGCCGATGTCGCGAAGCCGCCAGCGACGACCGCTCCCACGACCGCGCTTCCGAGTGTGATGTGCCACCCGAGCTTCCGTCTCATGAGTGTGTGCTCCTTGCTGTTGTCAACCGCCCCACGCCCAGGCTTCGGGGTGGTCGGCCCGGCCAGATGCCCCGAGTCACCGGCATCCCTGGATCCAATGCCAGTTAGCAGTTGTAACACTGTTCAGGGCCGCCCGGTGTCGCAACTTGTCGCAAATCCGGCAGATAACGGGAAGGCGACGGCTGGAAAGGTAAAAAGGTGAACGGTGTAAAGGTGAAAAGGGGGCCTTTCCACCTTGCACCTTATTTAACCGCGATCGTCACCTCGTCGTAACCCGTCAGCGCCCCGTCGTCGGCCAGGCCGCGGAGGACGTAAGTGCCGGGCTGAGAGAAGGTTACCGTCGTGGCAAGACGGCCGTCAGGCGGCATCGGCGGAGCCACCCAGATGGGCGCCCATGGTGAGTTCGCGCCGGCGCGCGTGTCTTCCCACGGCTTGATCTGCAGCGGCTCGAACGCCACCGGCCCCGATCCGCGGTACACGAACCATGACAGGTGCAATCCGACGTTCTTGCCGACGGTCGATCGGGCCGGCGGCAGCATGGCGCGGTTCACGCGCGGGGCGGCATCGGAAGCGGCGGCGATCTGGTCCTGGCTCCGCGTTCCTCGGTTGCTCACCGCGGCGCCCGCACGCCCTTCGCCCCGCGTCTTCGGTATCCCGTCGTCGGCGACGACGGCCGCCAGCGTGAGCGGCTGCCCCACCTTCGCCGCGATCGTCTTCTGCCCTTCCACCTTGACCGTCGGAGGCCTGTTCGCCCGGATCTCGGGGCTGCTCGATCCGGCGCCGAGCGCGCCGGTCTCCGACGCCTTCACGACGTCGTCCACCTTGTAATCGGTGCGCACCGACGCGAACGCCTTTTCCGACCTGCCGTCCGGCGACGTGAGGCTCCAGACGAGTTCCTCCTTCTCCGTCCACCCGTCGGGCACCTTGACGCGGAAGACGAAGCGGTTGCGGCGAGGCAGGAAGTGCGTCGGCTGTCCGACGTCCGGATTGCCCGGAGAGAAGCTGTTGTTCGGACCGACCGGGATGTCGAGCTCCTCTTCCCAGTTGCGGTTCATGTAGCCGAAGAGGAAGTAGCGCGTCCCGTCAGCCTCTTCCTCCCAGCCTTCGTAGGCCGGGGCGACGTTCTGTCCGCTGTTGTAGCTGAGCGACTGCGCGCTGCCGGCTGCGGGACAGACGAACAGCGCAGCCGCGGCAATCACCGCGTGAAGCTGTCTCTTCATGATTGGTGGACACGCGCCACCACGGAGAACACAGAAGGCCCGGACGAGGCAAAGGATGAGAGGCGTGCCGGCTCCGTACCCTCTGTGTTCTCCGTGATGGCGCGTTGGACTCTGGCGTTCCGTGGTTACTGTTGCTGCTGGTTCTGGGTCGGACGCGCGCTCTGCTGCCTGGCGACGACGCCGCACAGCGGGCAGCCGAGGATGACGTCCTTGCCCGGGTTGGCCGCGATGCGCTGGCGCATCTCCGCCTGGAACTGCTCCTCGGTCAGGTACACGCGATTCCCCAGGTCGATGAACATGTTCGCGATCGAGCGGTTCCCCGAGCCCTGCCAGTTGCGCGGATCGGGCACGTTCTTGTTCGACGGCGAGTTGTTCATGTAGCCGGTGATGTGGAGAATCGTCCCCTTCGGCAGCAGCGGCGCGGAGTCCTCGGCGTACGTGTACCCGCGGACCCAGTTGTGGTCGTAGCCGACGCACGACAGCGTCTGGATGTTGTAGCCCCAGATCGCCTCGAGGCACATGCGCGTGCCCGGCGCGTGCAGGTGCGGCTCGAACGAGATGATCTTGGTCGGCTCCTGCAGGACCGCGTACGCGTGCAGCTGCTGGCTGTCGTCCATCGCGGCGATGTCGATGTCGACGCCGTTGCCGAGCGAGTAGGTCGCCCGCTTGTATTCCGGCTTGTAGCCCTTCGGCATGAACTTGTAGCCGAACTCGAGGTGCGACGTCGTGTCGCGCCCGTTCGAGTGGATGTGCGCCGAGTCGGACACGATGTACGACCCCTTCTTCAGCAGCCGCGCCGCCTTCGGATCGAAGTAGTCGGGATTGCGACCCACTTCGTGCACCGGCCAGCTGATCACGTCGTCGCTGCTGTTGAGGGCGTTCTCGTCGGTCGGGTTGATCGCGCGATCGGCGAGACCCACCTGCGTGCGGTAAATCAGGTGGTGCCACACGAAGCGGCCGCCGACGGTGTGGCGGCCGTTGCTCGCGAGATCGACGTCGTTCACCTCGCGGATTTCGACCGCCGCGACGTAGCGATCCTCGTCGAGCGGAATCGGCACCGCCTCGATCTCGCCCCACCAGTCGGGCGAATTCGCTTTCACGACGATGTCCTTCGTCCGGACGACGAGATCGGGAGTGCCGATACGCCAGGCGTTGTCGTCGGACCACTGGCGCGCGGGCGGCATATCGGCCGGGTTGCCGCGCGGCGCGCCGCTGTCGGCCCACTTCGCGACCTTCGCGATCTCCTCGGCGCTCAGGGACGGATCGTCCTTGTACTTCTGGATGCCGATGTTCTTCTCCATGTACCACGGCGGCATCACGCCCGCATGCGGCCCGATCCCGGTGCGCTGCTTGATTGCGCGCGCCCACGGCCGGACTTCTTCATACGTCGTCAGCGCCATCGGACCCGCACCGTTCGGACGATGACAGTTCTCGCAGCTGCGCTGCAGAATCGGGGCGATGTCCTTCGTGTAGGTGACCTCGGTGCCTGCCTGCGCCTGCGCGCGCACCGCCGATGTCGCGAAGCCGCCAGCGACGACCGCGCCGACCGCAAGCGCGCCGAGCACGATGGACCAGCCGGTGTTGTGCCGTTCAACCGTCATGTGGATCTCTCCGTCAGCCAATGCGGAAGGATCCTGCGGATTTCCGGCAATGTTTGCCACACAAAAGTTGTCGCAAGTTGTCTCGCACGGCCGCCTGTCTGCCCTTGTCCGCCCGATTGCCTTACACTGCCCGGCACATGATGTCAGCTGCCCCGGCCATGTGCCTCCGCTCGGGCTTCGGCCGCTACTCGGGCACGATGCTTCTCGTCGTGCTCACGGTCGTGCTGTCCGGCTGTCGGGCTCGGCCGGCGTCCCCTCCATCAACCCGATTGGTGCTCAGGGTGGCGACCGCATTTGCGCCATTCACCAACCGGCTGATCGCCGAATATCGCCGAACGCTGCCCGACGTCGACATTCAGGAGCGGAACGCGCTGTCGTCGGGCGAGGTGCTGCAGCAGATCCAGGACGACACGATCGACTTCGGCGTCGCCCTCGCCGACGACGCGTACGGCGCGTACTTCGGCGAGGACGGCCGGCCCGACGTCGACTCGCAGGTCCGCGGAATCTCGCTCCTGCAGCCGCTGCCGATGTACCTGCTCGTGCGTCCCGGCTCCGGCATCCACACCGTCGCGGATCTCTCCGGGCGGGTCATCGCCGTCGGTCCGAAGAACACGTCGAGCTGGAACCTGGCGACGCTCGTCGTGAAGGCGTTCGCCATCGAGCCGATCACCATCAAACCTGTCAGCACGCGGGAGGCGGCGGCGGCCGGTCTCAAGGACGGGTCGATCGACGCGATCGTCCTGCCCGGCTTCGTCACCCCGGACGAGGGCACGCGGTCGGTCATCCGCGACGGCGCATACCTGATCCCGATCGACGGGCCGCCCGTCGACGAGCTCCGCCGCCAGTCGCCGTTCGTCCGCGTCGTCATGATCCCGCGCGACATCTATCCCGGGCAGGACCGGATCATTCCGACCGTCGGCATCAACATGCTGATCGTCTGCCGCCGCGATCTCGACGAGCAGCTCGCCTACCGGCTCACCGAGCAGCTGTTCAACGTCTTTCCGCGCCTGGCGCGCGTCGAGGCGACGCTGCGTTTCCTGAACCTGGACGAAGCGCCGGCGACGCCGATTCCGCTGCATCCCGGAGCCGAGCGCTACTTCCGCGAGCGGGAGCTGTCGCGGTGACCAGGGCACGCATCTCCCCGGCACGCCTGCGCATCGTCGTCTCGATCGCCATCGGGCTCTCGGCGTTCGCGCTGCTGTGGATCGGATACCGCGCCGTCACCGAGTGGCGGCATGCCGCCGGGCTCGTCGCGTCGCGGCGTGCCGAGGCCGCCGCGGACCTGCTCGTCTCCGCCCTGGCGCACGACATGCGCGGCGCGCAGACGTCGATCCTGCTCAGCGCGGATCGCGATCGGCTGGCCGAAGGGCCGACGGCCAATCTCCTCCATCCGATTGCCGGCGCGTTCGCGCGCTTTCCGTACGCCGAAGCCTTCTTCTCCTGGCACGACGGATCGCCCGACGGCGTCGTCTTCTACAGCCGCACCGAGCGGCGCCCGGCGTGGCTGCGCACGGCGAGTCACGCCGCGCTCTACCCGGTCGCGACCTCCAACGATCGCCGCCGGGGACGGCTCCTCCTCGATCGCCTGCAGCTCGACATGCAGCAGGGGCGGCGGTTCAGCGTGTTTTCGATTCCGATCGAAGGCGTCGACTACCAGATCGCGGCCAACATCAGCTACACGAGTCCGACGCGCGAGCGGGCCGTGTCGCTGATCGGCTACATGGTGAACATGCCGTGGGCGCGGGCGTACTACTTTGCCGACCTGGCGGCACAGGCGACGGCCATCGAGAGCGCGGATCGCAGCATCCGCTTCGCGATCGTCGACGACAGCGGCCAGCCGGTCGTCGGAACGGCACCCGAGACAGGCGACGACGCCCCGGTCGCGAAGCGGCTCTTCCCCGTGACCTTTTTCGATCCGGCGGCCGTGGCGGTCGATCCGCCGGGCGACCTGGAGGTGCCATGGTGGACCGCCTTCGCGACCGCGCGCGAGGATCAGACGCTCGCCGCGGCGGAGCGTGGCGCGCGGCGGACGCTGCTCGTCGCGACGGCAACGGCGCTGACCCTTGCCGTCGGCCTGATCGTCAGCCTGCGCGCCGCGCGGGCGGGCGCGGATCTGGCGGTCATGCGCGCCGACTTCGTGTCGGCGGTCACCCACGAGCTGAAGACGCCGCTGGCCAACCTGCGCGCGCTCAACGAGACGCTGGCGTCGGGGCGCGTGACCCCGGAGATGATTCAGGAGTACGCGCAGATGGGGATCGGCGAGGCGACGCGGCTCACGCGGCTCGTCGACAACCTCCTCGCCTACTCGCGCGTGACCGACGTGGCGGACGTCTACTCGTTCGAGCTGGTGACCCTCGCGCCGATCGTGCAGGGCAGCCTGCAGGAGTTCGCCTCCAACCTGGAGCGCGATCGCTTCGCCCTCACGGTCGACGTGCCGGAGGATCTGCCGCCCGTGCGCGCCGATCCGAACGCCCTCGGCCTGCTGCTGAACAACCTGATCGACAACGCGATCCGCTACTCGCGCGATACGCGCGCGCTCACGATCGTCGCGCGCGCGGCCGACGGCTTCGTGACGCTCGAGGTCGGCGACCGCGGCGTCGGCATCCCGCCGGATGAGCTGTCGCGCGTGACGCGCAAGTTCTTCCGCGGGCGCGGCGCGGTGGCGGGCGGCAGCGGCCTCGGCCTCGCCATCGTCGATCGCATCGTCGCCGACCATGGCGGCACGCTCGCGATCCGCAGCCGCGAGGGGCACGGCACCACGGTATCGGTTACGATTCCCGCGGGTCGGCCATGAAGAAACGGGTGCTGGTGGTCGAAGACGATCCGGTGCTGACGCGCGTGCTGCGCGACAACCTGATGTTCGAAGGCTTCGACGTGCGCTCGGTCAGCGACGGCATCCAGGCGCAGGTGGAGGCGCGCGAGTTCGCGCCGGACCTCGTGCTGCTCGACGTCAACCTGCCCGGCCGGTCCGGGTTCGATCTGTGCGAGACCTGGCGCCAGCGCTCGCAGGTGCCGATCATCCTGCTGACGGCGATGGGCCAGAAGGGGGACAAGATCCGCGGCCTGCAGCTCGGAGCCGACGACTACGTCACCAAGCCGTTCGATCTCGAGGAGCTGCTCGCGCGGGTCCACGCCGTGCTGCGGCGGACGCGATCGTTCGGCAGCCGCCTCGCGCTCGGCGACGTCGTGGTCGACTTCGCGGCGCGGAAGGCGACGCGCGGCGCCGCGGAACTCGACCTCACGCACCGCGACTTCGAGATCCTCCAGTACCTGGCGAACCGTCCGCACCGCATCGTCTCGCGGGACGAGCTGCTGAGGGGCGTGTGGGGATACCCGGACACGGCAACCACGCGCGCGGTCGATCACGCCATCGCCCGACTGCGCAAGAAGATCGAGGAGAAGCCGCACAGGCCGCGCTACATCCACACCGTGCACGGCGACGGCTACTACTTCGCGCCCGACGGCGAAATGCGGTAGCTACCTGCCCTCTCCCCTGAATTCCCGCGCCATCGCGTCGCGGTCGAGCGCGGCGCCGCGCAGATACACCTTCTCGATCCGGCGCATGTTCAGGATGTCGTCGAGCGGGTTGGCGGACAGCACGAGGAAGTCGGCGCTCTTGCCGGGCGACAGCGTGCCGAGATCGTCGGCGCCGAGAAGCGCGGCGGGACGCGACGTCGCCGCGACGATCGCGTCCATCGGACGGACGCCAAGCTGGACCCACCTGGCAATCTCGTGGTGATCGGCCCACCCGAAGGCGTGCCGCGCGTCGATGCCGGCGTCGGTGCCGAGGACGAGGCGTGCGCCGTTGGCGATCATCTTCGGCACGTTGTTCAACAGAATGCGCTCGCGGTTGGCGGCATTCGGCGATCGGGGCCCGCAGCTCTCGCGGCGGATATCCTCGAGGGCCGCGGCCGGATAGGTCGCGTCGACGAACGGATCGTGGTTGCACGCTTCGCTGCGATCCCCCAGGCCGATGACCGTCGTCCAGTACGGTCGCTTCTCGCGCAGGAGCGCCATCAGCTCCTCGTCGATCGGCTCGGCCTGCACCGTGTGCACGAGCACATCGACTCCGGCGCGGACCACCGCTTTCTGATCGGCCATCGCGATCGCGTGCGCGTGGACGAGCATGCCGTGCCGGTGCGCTTCGTCGATCACGGCGTTGTACACCTCCGGCGTCATCTTCGGGTAGGTGCCGCGCCGGTCGTCCACCCAGATCTTCACCTGGCGCAGACCCTTCGCGGCCATCCCCTGCACGGCGGCGCGGGCGTCGGCTCCGGTCGTCACGTCATAGACGGCGTTCAGCTCCTTCGTTCCCTTGATCAGGATCGCGTCGGGTCCGCCGTCGGGAGGCGCCATGCCGGGAACGAAGAAGAAACGCGAAGCCGGCGGAAAGCGGCCGGCCTGCTGATCGCGCACGAACGCCATCGACGGTTCGGTGGGGCTGCTGCCGACCGACTGGGTCGCCGCGATGCCGTAATACGCCTCGCGCCGCAGGTGATCGAGCACGTTGGCCGCCGTGTAGTTCTTCGCGCCCCAGCTCGTATAGCCTTCGTACCCGATGTGCACGTGGACGTTGACGAGCGCCGGCATGAGCGTCCGGCCCGCGAGGCCCACCCGCCGCGCGCCGCGCGGAACGGCCGCCGTCTCGGACGGGCCGACCGCGGCGATCCGTCCGCCGGCGACGACGAGCGTGCCGCGCTCGATCGCGGGCGACCCGTCGCCGACGATGATGCGGGCGTCCGCATAGGCGACGACGTCACCCGGCGGCGCTTGCGGCTGGGTGGACGGCCGAACGGAGACGAGCGGCAGCAGCACGAGCGCCAGGACGATGCGGCGCAGCAGCATGGGACCTCCCGGTACGGCGCGTACTTTACCGCGGGCGCCGCAGCCTGCGAGCCGGCTTCCTGACGTATAATCGGCCGCCCGTTCCCGAAAGTTGTGGAGTCAGCGAGGAGTTGAATGATGAAGCGCACCGCGGTACGCGTTGTGCCGGCAATTGCCCTGCTGGCGCTGGGCGTGGCGACCTTTGTGCCACGTATCCAGGGTCAGAATGCAGGACAGCCGAGCACGAAGAACGGCGAGTGGCCGATGTACACCGCCGACCTGAGCGGCAGCAAGTACTCGCCGCTCGATCAGATTGGCGCCAGCAACTTCAGCAAGCTCGAAGTCGCCTGGCGCTTCAAGACCGACAACCTGGGTCCGCGCCCCGAGAACAAGCTCGAAGGCACGCCGATCATGGTCAAGGGGACGGTCTACGCGACAGCCGGTACCCGCCGCGCCGTGGTCGCCCTCAACGCCCGCACCGGCGAGATGAAGTGGATGTACTCGCAGGATGAAGGCGAGCGCGCCACCCGCTGGGCGCCGCGCCAGCTCTCGGGCCGTGGGCTTTCCTACTGGACCGACGGCCGCGGCGACGAGCGGATCTTCTACGTCACCACCGGTTATCGCCTGGTCTCGCTCAATGCCAAGACCGGCCAGCCGATCCCGACCTTCGGGACCGGCGGCGTCCTCGACCTGAAGGTCGGCGTCATCATCGGCAAGGACAAGCAGCTGGATCTCGAGAAGGGGGAGATCGGCCTCCACTCGACGCCCACCGTGGTCAACGACACGATCATCGTCGGCTCGTCGATGTTCGAGGGGCTCGGCTACCGCTACGCGACCAACGCCAAGGGATTGGTCCGGGCGTTCGACGTGAAGACCGGCAAGCAGATCTGGCGCTTCAACACGATCCCCGGTCCCGGCGAGTTCGGCAACGACACCTGGGAAAACGGCTCGTGGGAGTGGACCGGCAACGTCGGCGTCTGGACGCAGATCTCGGTCGACCCGACCGCCGGCGGCAACGGCATGGCGTACCTCCCGGTCGAGACGCCGACCATCGACGAGTACGGCGGCAACCGCCCGGGCAACAACCTGTTCGCCGAATCGATCGTCGCGGTCGATCTGAAGACCGGCCAGCG
>WBZO01001023.1_pt1 | contig 48568 bp, 41 predicted proteins | sample 5204261 | NCBI WGS metagenome assembly WBZO01 (sample SAMN12412400, study PRJNA552823) | activated sludge metagenome | isolation source: activated sludge from anammox sidestream of wastewater treatment plant... | place: USA: North Carolina | collected 2017-09
CGCGGCAAGCCTGCAGGCGTGTACTTCGGACCGGCGGCGATCGTCAACGCCCACCGGTTCATCTTCGACAGTCGAGACGAAGGCGCCGCCGAACGACTGGAGATCCTCAACGAGGTCGACGGCGTGTGGCGCTGCCGCACCACCTTCAACTGCACCGACGCCTGCCCACGCGGCATTGAGGTAACGAAGGCGATTCAAGAGGTCAAACGAGCGCTGCTGTTCGCCAACTGAGCGCGTACGCTCATACCACTTTCGGCCAAACGGCCGGAAAGGGTCTCTTCGGCCGGCAGGCCGGACAGCTGGTCAAGGAGCGGCCATGAGCAAGGGCGAACTCACCGTCGAACCACCAGTCTCAGGGGTGGACAGCAAGGGCCTCAAAGGCGGGGCGCTGGGCCTGCTGTCCAGTGTCGTGGTCGGGATGGCCTCCACGGCCCCGGCCTACTCGCTGGCGGCCAGCCTCGGTCTGATCATCGCCAGCGGCGGCGCGCTGCTGGCCGGCGTCAAGGCGCCGGCGATCATCCTGCTCGCGTTCATCCCGATGTGGATGATCGCGGTCGCCTACCAGGAACTGAACAAGGCCGAACCGGACTGCGGCACCACGTTCACCTGGGCGTCACGGGCTTTCGGGCCGATCGTGGGCTGGATGGGCGGCTGGGGCATCATCGCCGCCGACGTCATCGTCATGGCCAACCTGGCCCAGATCGCCGGCTCCTATTCGTTCACCCTCGTCGGCGCCTCCGAACTGGCCGGGAGCACGTTCTGGTCGACGGTGGCCGGCATCATCTGGATCATCCTGATGACCTACATCTGTTATCGGGGTATCGAGGTCTCGGCGCGCATCCAGTACGCACTGCTCGGCATCGAGCTGACGGTCCTGATCGCCTTCGCCGTCGTGGCGCTGTTCAAGGTCTACACCGGCCAGGCGGAGAGCTACTCGATCAAGCCGACCCTCGACTGGTTCTGGCCGGCCGGACTGGACTTCTCCACCGTGATCGCTCCGGCACTGCTGACGGCTCTGTTCATCTACTGGGGCTGGGACACCGCGGTCGCCTGCAACGAGGAGTCCGACGACCCGGGCACCACGCCGGGCCGCGCGGCGGTCATCTCGACCTTCCTGCTGCTGGCCACGTATGCGACGGTCTCGGTCGCGACCATCGCCTTCGCCGGGGTCGGTACTGAGGGCGTGGGCCTGGGCAACCCGGACAACGCGGACGACGTGTTCGCCGCCGTGGGCCACGACCTGTTCGGTGACAGCTTCCTCGGCAAGATCGGGCTGATGCTGCTCGCGGCGTCGATCCTGACCTCGGCCTCGGCCTCCACCCAGACGACGATCCTGCCGACCGCGCGTACCACGCTGTCGATGGGGGTCTACAAGGCACTCCCATCCTCGTTCGCGAAGATCCACCGGAGGTACCTGACGCCCACCACCTCCACCATCGCGATGGGTGCGGTGTCGATCCTGTTCTACCTGCTGTTCACCCTGGTCAGCCCGAACCTGCTGACCGCGCTGATCGGCTCGGTCGGCCTGATGATCGCCTTCTACTACGGCCTCACCGGGTTCGCCTGCGTGTGGTTCTACCGCAAGGACCTGACGAAGTCCGGCCGCGATCTGTTGATGCGGGGCGTGGTTCCCCTCCTCGGCGCGCTCATCCTCACGTGGATATTCATCTACGGACTGGCGCAATACGCCAAGCCGGACTGGCTCACCGACGACGACGGCAACAACGTGACGATCTTCGGATACGGCGCGGTTGCCGTGGTCGGGATCGGCGCCCTGGCACTGGGCCTTGTCGCGATGGCGGTGTGGTGGATCGCCTCACCGGACTATTTCCACGGCCTGACCCTGCCGCGGCGGTCGAGCGTGGACCTGGTGCTGGCGCCGCCGGTGAACGTCGAGCCCAGCTTCGGCCTGCCCGACTCCGGCGACATGCCGACGGTGATCGCACCCGACCTGTCGAACCTGCCTCCCGGTGAGACCGCCGTCAACCCGGAGACCGGCGAGGAGTTCACCAAACTCAACTAGCCGCGCCGAGCGTCGCGCTGGAGCGACATTCCACGAGGGGCGTCGCTCCAGCGCGGCGTTCGGCGGTCAGCGCAGCGTGAAAATGGTTCGGTGCCAGCCCTTCTCGACGGCTCCGGTGATGTCGCTCATCACATGCTTGATGGTGAGGTACTCCTCGAAGGAGTAGTCCGACATGTCCTTGCCGAAGCCCGACGCACCGACCCCGCCGTGCGGCATCTCGCTGATGATCGGGATGTGGTCGTTGATCCACACGCACCCGGCCTTGATCTCCCGCGACGCCCGCTGAGCGCGGTACACGTCGCGGGTCCAGGCTGAAGCGGCCAGCCCGTAGTCGGTGTCGTTGGCCTGGCGCAGGGCGTCATCGTCGCCGTCGTGGCGGCGCACCGTCAGCACCGGGCCGAAGATCTCGTCGCGGTAGACCTCGGAATCCTCGGCGACGTCGGCCAGCAGCGTTGGCAGGTAGAAGGAGCCGGGCAGATCCGGCGCCTTGCCGCCGGTGACCACCCGCGCGCCCTGCGCCGGGGCGCGATCGACCATCCCCGCGACCTTGTTGCGGTGCGCCATCGTGATCAGCGGCCCGAGGTCGGTGTCGGGGTCCTGCGGATCGCCCACGACCAGCTTGCCCATCAGTTCGGCCACGCCGGAGACGAAATCGTCGTAGAGATCGGCGGCCACGATCGCGCGGGTGGCGGCGGTGCAGTCCTGACCGGTGTTGATCAAGGCGCCGGCGACCGCACCGTGAATCGCGGCATCGAGGTCGGCATCGTCGAACACCACGAAGGGGGCCTTGCCGCCGAGTTCGAGCTGGGTGCGGTGGCCGTGAATCGCCGCCGCGGCCATGACCTTTCGGCCCACCGCCGTCGACCCGGTGAACGTGACCACGTCGACGTCACGGTGTCCGGCCAGCGCGGTTCCGACGTCGGCCCCGGCACCGGTCACGACGTTGAGCACCCCGGCCGGCAGGCCCGCCTCACCGGCCAGCCGGGCCAGGGTCAGCGTCGTGAGCGGGGTGATCTCGGCCGGCTTGATCACCACCGCGCATCCCGCCGCGAGGGCGGGGATAACTTTCCACACCGCCATCTGCAGAGGGTAGTTCCACGGGGTGATGGTGGCGACGACGCCGACGGCCTCCCGCCTGATCGAGGAGGTGTGGTCGGCGGAGTACTCCGCGGTGGCCTTGCCCTCGAGGTGGCGGGCCGCACCGGCGAAGAAGGCGATGTTGTCGATGCTGCCGGGGACGTCGAATTCGGTGGCCAGCCGGACCGGCTTGCCGGTCTGGCTCACCTCCTCGGCGATGACCTGCTCGGCGTGTGTCTCGAGGAGTTCGGCGAGCTTGAACAGGACGGCGGACCGCTCGGCCGGGGTGGCCGTCGACCAGCCCGGCAGCGCGGCCCGGGCCGACGCCACCGCGGCGTCGACGTCGGCGGGGGTGGCGAGTGCCATCTCTGCGACCTGGTCGCCGGTGGCCGGATTGATCACACTGTGACGGCCGCCCGAGGTGGTTACCGGGGCGCCGTCGATCCAACTACTGGGAATCACGAGTGAATGCTACGCATTTCGTCGCGAGGATTGCTCAAAACAACGGATTCCGTGCACAATCATGGCATGCGCGACTCGGGAGTGCCCATCGGCCGGATTCCGGTGCGTGTCGTCCCGGGCCCGGTGGGCAGTTCACATCTCGACGAGATGTCCAAGGCCATCATCGAAAAGCTGCAGCACGACGGCCGGCAGTCCTATGCCGGGATCGGCAAGGCGGTCGGCCTGTCCGAAGCCGCGGTCCGCCAGCGGGTGCAGCGCCTGATCGACGCCGGGGTGATGCAGATCGTCGCGGTCACCGACCCGATGCAACTCGGCTTCTCGCGGCAGGCCATGATCGGCATCCGCTGCCAGGGTGACGCCACGAAGGTGGCCGAACGGCTCGCGCAACTTGATTCGGTGGACTACGTGGTGCTCACCGCCGGCACCTACGACGCCATCGTCGAGGTGGTGTGCGCCGACGATTCGGAGTTGCTGGATCTGCTCAACACCGAGATCCGGGCGATTCCCGGTGTGACGTCGACCGAGACGCTCGTTTATTTGAAACTTGTTAAACAACAATACAATTGGGGTACCCGATGACAACGCATCTGTCCGCCGATCTCTCCGCCAAGGCCGACCGGCACCTGTGGGGCCACTTCGCCCGGCACGGTGAGGGGATCACCCCGCCGATCATCACGCGGGGCGAGGGCGTCTACATCTGGGACAGCACCGGCAAGCGCTACATCGACGGCCTGTCCGGGCTGTTCACCTGCCAGGTCGGGCACGGCCGCAAGGAGCTCGCCGAGGCCGCCGCCAAGCAGGCCGAGACCCTGGAGTTCTTCCCGCTGTGGTCCTACGCCACCGAGCCGGCGATCGAGCTGGCCGAGAAGCTGGCCGGCTACGCCCCCGGCGACTTGAACCGCATCTTCTTCACCACCGGTGGTGGCGAGGCCGTCGAGAGCGCCTGGAAGCTGGCCAAGCAGTACTTCAAGCTGAAGGGCAAGCCGGGCAAGTTCAAGGTGATCTCCCGTGCCATCGCCTATCACGGCACCCCGCAGGGCGCGCTGGCCATCACCGGCCTGCCGACGTTCAAGATCCCGTTCGAGCCCATCACCCCCGGCGGCTTCCGCGTGCCGAACACCAACTGGTATCGCGCCCCGGAGGGCCACAACACCGACATCAAGGAATTCGGGCAGTGGGCCGCCAACCGCATCGCCGAGGCCATCGAATTCGAGGGCCCCGACTCGGTGGCCGCGGTGTTCCTCGAACCGGTGCAGAACGCCGGCGGCTGCTTCCCGCCGCCGCCCGGGTACTTCGAGCGGGTCCGCGAGATCTGCGACGAGTACGACGTGCTGCTGGTCTCGGACGAGACCATCTGCGCCTTCGGCCGGATCGGTTCGATGTTCGCCTGCAAAGACTTCAACTACGTGCCGGACATCATCACCACCGCCAAGGGCATGAGCTCTGGCTACTCCCCGATCGGCGCGATGATCGCCTCCGACCGGCTCTTCGAGCCGTTCAACGACGGCATGACCGCCTTCGCGCACGGCTACACGTTCGGCGGTCACCCGGTGTCGGCCGCGGTCGCGCTGGCCAACTTGAACATCTTCGAGCGCGAGGGCATCAACGACCATGTGAAGACCACCGCGCCGGCGTTCCGGGCCACCCTCGAGCGCCTGCTGGACCTGCCGATCGTCGGCGACGTCCGCGGCGAGGGCTTCTTCTACGGCATCGAACTGGTCAAGGACAAAGCGACCAAGGAGATCCTCGACGACGAGCTCTCCGAGTGGCTGCTGCGCAGCTTCCTGTCCGTCGAGCTGTTCGAGGCCGGGCTGTACTGCCGCGCCGACGACCGCGGCGACTCGGTCATCCAGCTCGCGCCGCCGCTGGTCAGCGACCAGGCCGTGTTCGACGAGATCGAGGGAATTCTGCGCGGGGTGCTCACCCGGGCCTGGGATCAGCTGCAGACCCGCGGCGACGCCTGGGCCGACGTCCGGTAGTCACAATAACCACACCAGCCACAGCGCGGCTCCCGGGAATCGGAGCTCTGATCCCCTAACCTGCGATGAATGCGCAGATCACAACTGGCGACGCGGGCGGCAGCAATGGCCGCAACGCTGTGTCTCGTGGGGGCACCGGCGGTCGCCTGGGGCGACCCCGCGGCCCCACCGGATCCCAACAGCTGCCCCTACAAGGTGTCCACACCGCCGGCGGTGGACTCCTCGGAGGTGCCGACGGCCGGTGACCCGCCGCAACCGCTCGCGGTGCCGGCCACCCCGGTCGGCGGTGACGCCCTGGGCAGTTGCGGCGTGATCGTCGCCGCGGGCACTCCCCCGCTGCCCAATGACGTCTCCGCCGAGGCGTGGCTGGTCGCCGACATCGACAGCGGTGACGTGATCGCCGCCCGCGACCCGCACGGCCGGCACCGCCCGGCCAGCATCGTCAAGGTGCTGCTGGCCATGGCCGCCATCAACGAACTGCCGCTGGACCGGGTCATCATCGGCACGCAGGAGGACGCCAACGCCGAGGGCACCAAGGTGGGGGTGGACCTCGGCGGGCGCTACACCGTCAACGACCTGCTGCACGGGCTGCTCATGCACTCCGGCAACGACGCGGCCCACGCGCTGGCCATGGCGCTGGGGGGCTCCGGAGGGCAGGACCCGGGAATCGCCATGGACGTCGCGATGCAGAAGATCAACACGCTGGCGACGAAAATGGGTGCTCGCGACACCCGGGTGGTTACCCCGTCGGGCCTGGACGGTCCGGGCATGAGCACCTCGGCCTACGACATGGGGCTGTTCTACCGCTACGCCTACAACAACCCGACGTTCGCCAACATCGTCGCCACCCGCACCTACGACTTCCCCGGGCATCCGGCCAAACCGGGCGAGACCTCCGACCACCCGGGCTATCAGCTCGAGAACGACAACAAGCTGCTGCTGAACTACCCGGGCGCCATGGGCGGCAAGACCGGCTTCACCGATGACGCGCGGCAGACATTCGTCGGCGCCGCCAATCACGACGGCCGCCGGCTGATGGCGATCCTGCTGCGCGGCACACGTGACCCGATCGCCCCGTGGGAGCAGGCCGCTCATCTGCTCGACTACGGGTTCGCCACCAAGGCCGACACCAGAATCGGCAACCTGATCGAACCGGACCCGTCGCTCATCCCGCCGAAACCCGAAGCCCCGCAGAACAATACGCCGATCTTGGCCGGCGATACGCTGCCGGTGCGGATCGGGGTTGCGGTGGTGGGCACTTTGATCGTGTTCAGTCTGATGCTGGCGGCGCGATCGCTGAATCAACGGGTTCAGGCGCGCTGACCGGCCCGTCGCCCTCGGTAGCCGCCCACGCCGTCGCGAACAGGATCAGCCGCGCGGTGACGTAGGCGAACACCAGCAGGCCCAGCACCGGGCCGAAGGTGGTGCCGGCGGGCCCGTGCATCACCGCCCGCAAATAGATCGACGCGACCTGTTTGAAGATCTCGAAGCCCATCGCGGCGATCAATCCCGCTCTGGCGCAACGCTTCAGCGGCAGCGGATCGTGCGGCAACCGGGCGATGATCCAGGTGAACAGGCCCCACGCGACCAGGACCGAACCCAGCAGTGAGAGCACCCGCAGGGCCCCGGCCAGTTCGGTGGCAGAGCCGGCCAGTCCGCTCAGCCCGACAGTCGCCACGCTGGCGACGAACGCGGAGGCAAGCGCCCGCACATCGGAGAATTTGGTGTTCAGAAAGCCCGGCGAGGGAAAGTCCTGTCCCCACATCTGGCTCACCGCCACCCGGAGTCGCTGCATCCACAACAGGCCGACGTAGAGCGCGGTCCCCAGACCGATCACACCGACCGAGGTCCGCGAGTCGATGGCGGAGTCCATCAGGGCGATGATCTGCTGCGCGAAGTCCCCGGAGACCGCCGACTTCACCCGGTTGTCGATTTCGGCCAGCAGTTGCGGCCGGCCGACAAGTACGAAGCCGGCCACTGCGAATCCCATCATCAACAGCGGGAACATCGCGAAGATGGTGAAGTAGCTGATTCCGGCGGCGTAGATGTCACCCTGGGCGGCCTCATAGTGCCGCTGGGCACGCATGACGCGGGCCCACAGTGCTCTCAGGGCGCGCATGACGCCGGCCCACACGGCTTTCAATCGGGCACGGTTCAGCAGGGCAGGAAACCCAACCGGTCATAGACCCGGCCCAGGGTCTTCCCGGCCACCTCCCGTGCCCGGTCGGCGCCCTTGGCCAGGATGGCGTGCAGTTCGGCCGGGTCGGCGAGCAGTTCGTCGACGCGCTGTTGAATCGGGGTGACGTAGGCGATGACAGCTTCGGCGGTCTCGGCTTTGAGGTCGCCGTAGCCGCGCCCGTGGTAGCCCTCGACGAGTTCGCCCAAAGGCGTTCCGGTGACGGCGGACTGGATGGAGAGCAGGTTGGAGACGCCCGGCTTGGCCTCCTGGTCGAACCGGATCTCCCGCTCGCTGTCGGTCACCGCGGAGCGAATCTTCTTGGCCGACACCTTCGGATCGTCGAGCAGGTTGATCAGGCCGGCATCGGTGGCCGCGGACTTGCTCATCTTGGCCGTCGGCTCCGCGAGGTCGTAGATCTTGGCGGTCTCCTTGGCGATCATCACCTCCGGCACCACGAAGGTGTCCGGGAAACGGGCGTTGACGCGCTGCGCGACATCGCGGGCCAACTCCAGGTGCTGGCGCTGGTCCTCACCCACCGGAACCAGGTTGGTGTCATAGAGCAACACGTCGGCGGCCTGCAGCACCGGGTAGGTGAACAACCCCACCGTCGTCGAGTCAGCACCCTGCTTGAGGGATTTATCCTTGAACTGCGTCATCCGCGAAGCCTGCCCGAAACCGGTGAAACAGCCGAGTACCCAAGCCAATTCGGTATGAGCGGGCACGTGGCTCTGCACGAAGATCGTCGAACGGGCGGGATCGATGCCGAGCGCAAGGTACTGCGCGGCGGTGACCAGGGTGCGCCGGCGCAGCACCGCGGGATCCTGCGGGACGGTGATGGCGTGCAGGTCGACGACGCAGAAATAGGTCTCGTAGTCGTCCTGCAATCCGACCCACTGCCGGACCGCGCCCAGGGCGTTGCCCAGATGCAGGGAGTCGGACGTGGGCTGCACACCGGAGAAAACGACACGGGATTGCTGGCTCATGATGGGACAATCCTGTCATGCGAAAGATCCTGGCGGCGATGGTCGCCGCCCTGACGACGGCGTCGGTCCTCGGCGGTTGCTCGGGCGGTCCCGGATCCGGCGAGAAGCGACCGGCCGGCGCGGCGGTGGTCGTGGTCTCCGGCGGCGACGCGGTCAGTCCGTTCACCACACCCGACCAGGCGTGCGCCACCGGGTTGGCGGCGGGCAACTCCGACACGGCGATCCGCGAGTACCTGCTCGGCAAGGGCTACACCGTCTACACCTCGCCGGCGATGAACGGCCGCGGACAGGTCGTCGACCAGCAGGGCTTCGGAGCCTTCGGCGTGTGCCCGGTGACGCTGCCGGAGAACATGACGGTCAACTCGACCGGCAGCATCGACACCGCCGGGGAGCACCTGGCCCGCTTCGTGAACTGGCTGCACGACGAGAAGGGCGTCACCGATGTCGACTTCGTCGGCCACTCGATGGGCGGCTTGTACTCCCGGGCGGCCATCCGGGTGCTGGCCACCACCGACAGCAAGGTGAAGATCCGTTCGCTGACGACGATCGGGACACCGTGGCAGGGCTCCTATCTCTCCGACTACGCCAACGACCTGATGGCGCTGTCCGAGTGCCAGGGCGACAAGTTCTGCGAGACGGCCGTCAAACAGTTCAAAGACCGGGTGCTGGAACTGATGGCGGGCTCGGGCCGCGAGGTCAACAAGAAGTTCCTGATGGGCAAGGACGGGTGGAACGCATTCCAGGCCGGGGTGCTCGACAAGATCCCGGTGGCACTGATCGCCGGCGGGAAGTTCACCGTGCCAGGGGCGGCGAACCCGGCGGTGTGGCCCAACGACGGCATCGTGGCCGAGGAGAGCGCACTGGCCAAGGGCATCGGCGACCCCGTCCTGCCGCACCGTCGCTGCTATGTCTTCGACGACACCCACAGCATCTTCGTGTCGAATGCGGCGGGACTGGAGTGGAAGACGGCACTCACCTGGGACCCAAGGGTTTTCGAGGTCTTGCACCGGGCTCTGCAGGACGCCCCCAAGGCGCTCGACGCGCCCAGCCGGGAAGGCTGCCCGGCGCCTTAACGGGGTGCGGGGACCGAGGGCATCAGCAACTCGACCGCCGCCTGCACGACGGCCTCGAGGTCGTCGCCGAGTGTGCCCAGCAGCCACTCCTGAGCCAGTTCCGCCATGGCGCCGGCGTACATCGCCGCGGAGACGAGGTCGGCGACGCGATCTGTCGGTGAGCTGACGGGCGTGTCGTGGAGCACTGACTTACGGAGCTGATCCTGAGTCACGGCGCGGCGCGCCGCCAGCACCGGGTTGGTTCTGGACTCGGTGAACAGAATCCTGCCGCGGCGCGGATCACCCGAGCTGAAGTGCAGCACGGTGGTGATGCCGGCCCGTAGTCGGGCACGGTCGTCCGGTTGGCCCGCCATGGCCCGGATCAAAGCGGCGATCAGGTCCGCGACCACGAAATCGTAAGTGGCGCCGAGAAGTTCATCGGTGTCGGCGAAGTTCTCGTAGAAGTAACGGTTGTTCAACTCGGCCTGGCGGCAGACGGAGCGGACGGTGACCGCGGACTCGCCGTTCTCGCCGAAGAGTTCGAAGGCCGCCTGGATGAGCAGCTGGCGTCGTCCGGCCTGCCGGTCGACACGGGACAGCCCCGCCCATCTGGATGCCTTCCCCACCCCTTGAGGGTATCGGCCCGCCGTGTTAATTTTTTTGACAACGGGCGTTACCAAAAATTGACCCGCGCGTCGGAATGGAGGAACGGTCATGGACACGGTTCGGGGTGCAAAGCGCAGTGCTGCGGCGTTGGCGCTGGGATTGGGTCTGACCATCGCGGCGAGCCCCGCGGTGGCCACTGCCGACGACACGGACGCGCCTTCGACGGATGCCCGCTCACCGCAGTCGACCGCAGGGCGTGGCGCGGCCGCTGAGGCCCAGGGGACGCCGGCGCCCGCCACCGGCCAAACCCGCGCCCCGCGGCGGCAATCCGCCACCTCCCGGACAGCCCCCGCTCCGGCCGCCGCCGAGGGCACGCGACGACGACCCGACAGCACCCCCAACACACCCGTTCTGCCCGCAGCCGCGACGCCCGCCGCCCCGGTCGCTTCCGCCGAGATGCCCACCGTCCCCACCAACCCCGGCCTTGAGTCGCCCCTGGTGCGGGCGGTCACGGCCCCCGTCGCCCTGCAGGCGATCCGTGCCGCGGTATCGGCGATCCGCGCGGTCACTCCCGCCGCCGCGGCACTTCCGGTCGGCGCCCAGCCCGCCCCGGCCGCGACGGTGCCGTCGGCCGTCATGACCGCAACACCGCTGAACTCCTCGGGTCAGACGCCGTCGGGCGCGGCTGCCGGCGCACGGCTCAATCCCCTCGACGTGCTCACCGCAGCCCTGGCCTTGGTCAGCCGGGAGGTCGACAGACTGCTCAACCGCCGGTCGACGGCCGGCGCGGTCGCCACCGCGTTGAGCACCGCGGCCATCAAACCGGCTGCGGCCGCGGGCAATACGGTTGTCTACAGCGTCGTCAACGACTGGGGAACGGGTCACACCGCGAACATGGCGGTGACTGCGGGCTCGTCGAACCTGACCGGCTGGACCGTGGAGTTCGACACCCCGGCGACGATCACCAATATCTGGAACGGCCAGATCACCAGCCACACCGGAACGCACTACGTGATCAGCAACATGGCCTACAACGGCGCGGTCGCCGCCGGCAAGACCACCAGCTTCGGCTATCAGGCGACGCCGGGCGCGGCCGGATCGGCACCGACGAATCTCAAGGTCAACGGGGTCGCCGTCGGCACATCGACCCCACCGCCCGCGCCGCCCACCCTCTCCGTCGCCGATGTCGCGATCACCGAAGGCAACAGCGCCACCACCAGTGCGAATTTCGCCGTCAGCCTGTCCAAGGCCGCCACCACCCCCGTCACCGTCGGCTACACCACCGCCAACGGCACGGCCACCGCGGGCACGGATTACACCGCCGCCAGTGGGACCCTCACCTTCGCCCCCGGTGTCACCACCCAGACCATCGTCGTGAAGGTCACCGGCGACACCGCCGTCGAGCCCGACGAGACCTTCACCGTCAGCCTGGCCAACCCCACCGGGGCCACCCTCGCCCGCACCACCGCGACCGCCACCATCACCAACGACGACGTCGCCCCGCCCTCGCAGGCGGGAAACTCGGTGACCTACGCCGTGGTTAACGACTGGGGAACCGGCCACACCGCGAACATGACGCTGACCGCGGGCCCGTCGAAACTCAGCAATTGGACGGTGGAATTCGACACCCCGGCAACGATCACCAGCATCTGGAACGGCCAGATCACCAGCCACACCGGCACCCACTACGTCGTCAGCAACGTGGCCTACAACGGCGCCGTCGCGGCCGGGCAGAGCACCAGCTTCGGCTATCAGGCCACCCCCGGCGCCGTCGGGTCGGCGCCGACCAACATCAAGGTCAACGGCGTCGCCGTCGGCGCCGCCACCCCACCGACCCCGCCGTCGCTCTCGATCGCGGACCTGTCGGTGACCGAGGGCAACGGCGAGCACTCCCACTTCATCTTCACGGTGTCAATGGACAAGGCGTCGACAACACCGGTGACCGTGGGCTACGCGACCTCCGACGGAACCGCCACCGCCGGAACCGATTACGTCGCCGGATCGGGGACGCTGACCTTCGGCGCCGGTGTCACCTCGCAGACGGTGCACGTCGACATCATCGGCGACACAACCGTCGAACCGAATGAGACGTTCAAGGTCACGCTGTCCAACCCCGCAGGGGCCACCATCGCGCGCGCCCTTGCCACCGGAACCATCGTCAACGACGACGGCGTGACGCCGCCGGCGACGCCCGGCCTCAGCATCTCCGACGCATCGGCCACCGAACCCGGGTCGGGTGGCATCGCACCGGGATATCTGCACACCTCAGGCAATCAGATCGTCGACTCCCAAGGGAAACCGGTCCAGCTCTCCAGCGTCAACTGGTTCGGCGCGGAGAGCACAAACTTTGTGCCGCATGGGCTTTGGAGCCGCAGCTACAAGTCCATGATCGATCAGATGGCCGATCTGGGCTTCAACACCATCCGCTTGCCGTACTCCAGCGAGATGCTGCACACCACCGCGAAGCCCAACGGTATCGACTTCTCCCAGAACGCCGATCTGCAAAACCTCTCGGCGCTGCAGGTGATGGACAAGATCATCGCCTACGCCGGCGAGAAGGGCATGCGTGTCGTCCTCGACCACCACCGCAGCACCGCCGGAGCCGGTACCAGCGAGAACGGCCTCTGGTACAACAGCCAGTACACCGAGGACCAGTGGGTGTCCGACTGGCAGATGCTGGCGACCCGCTACAAGGACAACCCGACAGTCGTCGGCTTCGATCTGCACAACGAGCCCTACAACGGAACGTGGGGCGGCGGCGGCGCCACCGACTGGGCCCGCGCGGCCGAACGGGCCGGCAACGCCGCCCTGGCGGTGAATCCGAACCTGCTGATCATGGTCGAGGGCGTCGGCACCTACAAGGGCCAGAGCTATTGGTGGGGCGGCAATCTGATGGGCGTCAAGGACCGTCCCATCACGCTCAACGTGGCCAATCGGGTGGTCTACTCGCCGCACGACTACCCGAACTCGGTGTGGGCTCAGCCGTGGTTCCAGACCGCCAACTTCGGCGCCAACCTGCCCAACGTCTTCCGGAACGCCTGGGGCTACATCTATGAGCAGAACATCGCCCCGATCTGGGTGGGCGAGTTCGGCACCAAGTTGCAGGATCCAAAGGACGTCGTGTGGTTCAAGGCGATCACGTCCTATCTGTCGGGCGACTTCGACAACAACGGCACGATCGACATTCCGGCCGGCACGCAGGACATGAGTTGGGCGTACTGGGCGTGGAATCCGAACTCCGGCGATACCGGCGGCATCCTGGCCGATGACTGGCGGACGGTGAACACGAACAAGATGGCCTACCTGACCCCTATCGAGTACACCGGCGGAAGCGGTACCTCGCTGGCCACCTTCACCGTCACCCTCGGAGCGCCGTCTACCCAGGCGGTCACGGTGCAGTACGCCACCTCGAACGGCACCGCGACGGCCGGCGCCGACTACACCGCCGCATCCGGGACGCTGACCTTCGCACCCGGTGAGACCGCCAAGACGATCTCGGTTGTCGTGAAGAGCGACACCATCACCGAGGGCACCGAGGACTTCCACGTCATGCTGACCAACCCGACGGGTGCCACCCTCACCGATTCGATGGGTATGGGCACCATCGTCGATCGACCCACCGGGACAACGACTTCCGGCGGAGCGACCGGCGGCACACCTTCGGGCGGCACCGGAGCCACCGGCAGCACCGGAGCCACCGGCAGCACGGGTGGCACCGGCAGCACGGGTGGCACCGGCAGCACGGGCGGCACCGGCACCACCCCGATGCCGACCGACAGCGGTCAGTACGTCGACATCATGACCTACGGCATGTTCCACGGCAGCAGCCACACGGGGATGGACGCTCTGGCCGGCGGCCGCACCGCCATCACGACCGAGGCTCTGGTCGCCTACAACAACCTCCGGACGTTCTCCGGGCTGGCGCCGACGACCATCGACGAGGTGGGCAGGTGGGCCTTCGCCAACAGCCTGACCAACAACGCCCAGGCATGGGGCGACGACGTGAAAGGTGTTGGCCTGTACTACGCGATGCAGGGCGCGAAGGTCGGCTGGATCGCCGACGACAAGTACAACCCGCAGATCGTCGCCGACATCGAACGCACCGCCCGGCTGGGATCGACCGCCGCCGTCATGGCGATGGTGGCCAAGTACGGCCACCCCGGTTTCGCCCAGTACCTGACCGACAACGGCTACGTCACCGCCTTCGTCGACACCCTGAAGATGGAACCGCACTACGGCGGCTGGATGCACGACCGCGCCAACGGCCGGCTGGTGATCGAAGCGGGCGCCACCGCTCACGACGTGAACCACCTGACGGTGCTCAGCCATGACCAGATGCAGCCGTTCATGAACGACACCTGGGACTGGCCGCAGTGGCCCGCGCTCAATGTGTCGAACACCCGGGTGATCGAGTACTTCCAGAGCATGGTGGCACTCGGTGACCCGAAGGGCAGCAACCTGACCGCGCTGGACCGTCCGAAGAGCGCGGCGGTGACGGTCTGAAACCGGGCCAGGACGTCAGCCGAACCTGCTGACGGCCTCCGTCGTCCGACGCAGGTCACGGCGGCGACGCTCGAACGTCGCACCGATCCACATCAGCAGTCCACCGACGACGCCCAGGGTGATCCAGCGCGGCATCCGAACGATCTCGTCGCCCCACTGGTCGAGCGCCAGCGACAGCAGCGCGACCGCACCCAGACACAGCGGTGCCTGTAGTCGTAGCACCGCGCCCACGACCACCGCGACCAACGCCAGCAAGGCCGCAACGACCAACCGGACGGCGTCGTCGTCGGCCATCCCCAGAACGAGCGTCGGGCCGATCGCCAGCAGCAGTGCCGGCCCGAGGGTGATCCATGATCGGCCGGGGCCGCTGCGCCACTGGAGGATTCCGGCGGCCAGCGCCGCCGCAGCCGCCGGTGCGGTGTAAGCCTCGACGACATCCACTCCGGCAGCGGCCAGCCACGCCCAGACCGCACCGAGCGCCAGAGCACCGGCGGCACACCCGTAGAGCACCCGGCGGTCGGTGCGCAGCGCGCCCAGCGTCGCGAGCGGCACCAGGGCCGTGAGCGCGCCGGCCAGCCAGCTTCGGTCGCCGGCCGCAACCACAACCCCGGCCAATGCGGCTGCGGCGCCCACACATTCCAGTGCGGCACCCGTTGACTGGTCGGTGTGCATCACATACACGCCGAACAGCACCACGGCGCCGGCCGCGACGGCGGCTGCGAAGCCGGCGGCGGGCAATCCGGCCCCGACGGTTCTGATCAGCACGCCGACGAACGCCACCAGCAGCGCTGCGCCGAGCCCGGCGTACAGCGACCGGGCGGCGACGGTGCGGGCGATGACAGCGGCCGCGCCGGCAGCCAATGTCGTCACACCCAACGTCATCACCGACGCAGCCGAAGACACCGCCGCCCAGCCGACGGTCGGCACGGCGACGACGGCCGCACCGGCCAGCAGCGCCCACCCGTGTTCGGGTTGTGTCCGGTCGAGCCACGCGGCCACCAGCACGGTCAGCACCACGGCGGCGGTGGTGACAGCGAGCGTCACGATCACCGTCGAACCGCCGATGACCGGAGCCACCGCGACGGCGAACCCGATTGCCGCACTGCCGATTCCGAGTAGCAACGGGCGACGAAATCCCAGACCGACGCCGACGGCGGCGATGACGCCGAACGCGACCACCACCGCCCACGAGCCGTTCAACGCCGGCCCGCCGTAAGGGCCCCGGTAGACCTCACGGGCAATCGAGTGCACCGTCCCGCCCCACGGCTCGGCCAGCCACTCCAGCGGACCCGCCACGGCCGGGACACCGACCGAGAGGGCCCGCAGCGTCCCGGGCAACGCGAACAGCGCACCCGCGATGACGCCGCCCACCCGATACCCGGCGCCGCCGAGGACGGCACCGGCGACGACCGTGACGCCACCGGCCGCGACGGCCAGGGTGCGCAGGCCGTCGGCTCCCACGACAGGCGACAGCAGGGTCAGCACCACACCGGCGGGCACTCCGAGGGTCAGGGCCGCCGCCCCGGCCCGCAGGGCGGGGTTCCTCAGGCGTCGTCGCGCGAGTTCGGGCGCTGCGGCCAGCGAAGCGACCGCGAGAGCCGGTGGCGCCGCCGTGACGGCGGTCTCCGCCTGCCACGCGCCGACCCCGGCCAGCACCGCCGCGGCCACCCACGACCCGACGGCATGCAGTCCCAGAACCACTCTGCCTTCCGGGTAGAGGTGGCGCGCCCACCGAACTGTGAGGTAGCCGATCGCAGCCGCCAGGCCGGCGAGGATCAGCGCGGCTGCCCACGCTGTCTCCCCGACCTGTTCGGCCACCAGTTCCGGCGCGATCGGCAGCAGGGCCGCGACGGCGAACCGGGTGGTGCGCCGGCCGGTTACGCGCCCCAGTGCAGCGGCGAACCCGGCCGTCAGGACAACCCCGACCGTCCACCACATCTGCCACGACATCCCGGATGCGAGGCCGGCGCGGCGCACGGCGTAGAGATCGACGAGGGCCAGCACGATCGCCAGGCCCGCGAACGCCTCAGCGGTCATGGGAAGGCGACGCCGAAGCACCAGGGCGATCCCGGTGATCACGGCGGTGGCCAGCAGCAGCAGCACCGCCCGCCCGCCGTCACCCAGACGCGACCAGGCCACCGCGGTGAAGGTGAGTGCCGAGATCGCCAGCAGCGTCGCACCCAGGCCGAGCGTCAGGGCGCGCACCCGCGCGCCCGACCACTCCCCGCGCGCCGGTGGAGACGGCCGCACCGGCGCCACCCCGAAGGGTGTGTCTGCGACGACGCCCGGGCGCGCTCGCCTCACGATCGCGAGCCGATGGCGCTCGTACTGTTCGACCAGCGATTGCCGTTGCGCCAACAGCGCCGAGACCTGGGCGTCTACTCCGACGATCCGTTCCCGCAGAACATTGAGGGCGTCCCAGTCGGGGTCCATGCCCGCGATGATTCCACGGTCAGTCGCTGAACTCGACGGTCACCGGCGCGTGGTCGGACCAGCGCAGCGCATAAGCCTCGGGCTTCTCCACCCGCGCCGAGCGGGCGCGGGTGGCCAGGGATTCGGTGGCGAGGTGATAGTCGATCCGCCAGCCGGCGTCGTTGTCGAAGGCCTTGCCCCGCCACGACCACCAGCTGTAGGGCCCGGGACGGTCGGGGTGCAGGCGCCGGACGACGTCCACCCAGCCGGATTCCATCAGCTCAGTCAGCCACTGCCGCTCACTGGGCAGGAATCCCGACTTCTTGACGTTGGCCTTCCAGGCCTTGATGTCGTGCTCGGTGTGTGCGACGTTCCAGTCCCCGCACAGCACCGCATGCCGGCCGTCGGCGGACAGCTCAGCCATCCGCTTGGCCAGCTCCGCCATGAATCGCTCCTTTTCGAGCTGCCGGGCGGTGCCCGCCTCCCCGGTGTGGATGTAGAGGCTGGCGACGGTCGCTCCGCCTGGCAGGTCGACCTCCAGATACCGGCCGTGGGTCTCGAATTCCGTTGCGGGAAGGCCGATCCGGATGTCGGAGAACGGGGCGCGGCTGAGGATGGCCACCCCGCTGCGCCCGCGCATATGCGGTTCCGCCGAGGCGAGGTGCCAGCCGTCTGCCAGCGCCGGGGCCAGGGCCACGGCGAGTTGCGCGTCGTCGGCGCGGGTCTCCTGCAGGCAGACGACATCGGCGGCGCTCGCCGCCAGCCAGGCCAGCAACCCGCGGTTCTCCGCTGAACGCTCCCGCACGGCGGCACGCACCCCGTTGACGTTGACGGTGGTCACGATCACGGGCTGGAACCTACCCGGCACTCGGGCGCGGCGATCCTTGCGATACCGCCGGTATCGGCTTAGCGTCGGGATCATGAGCGACCGAGCGGACATTCACCTCGGTTCGGGGGAGCCCATCCTGCTGCTGCACCCGTTCATGATGTCGTCCTACGTCTGGCACGACGTCGCCCCGGCGTTGGCCAGGACCGGGCGGTTCGAGGTCTTCGCACCCACGATGGCCGGGCACAACGGCGGCCCGCACACCCGGTCGTGGTTCCTGGACACCAGGACGCTGGCCGACCACCTGGAAGCCCAGCTGGACGACTTGGGTTGGGACACAGCACATATCGTCGGCAACTCACTCGGCGGCTGGGTGGCCTTCGAGCTGGAGCGGCGCGGCCGCGCCCGCACCCTGACCGGGATCGCGCCGGCCGGGGGCTGGCACCGCTGGTCGCCGGTGAAGTACGAGATCGTCGCCAAGTTCGTCGCCGGCCTTCCGGTGTGGCTGACGGCCCTGGTGCTGCGGCAGCGCGCGGCCCGACTGCCGGGCGCCAAGGCCGCGGCCAGCGTGCCGTGCAGCGCCACACCGGCCGGCCTGTCGGATGCCGACCTGATGGAGATCATCGACGACGTCACCCACTGCCGCGCGTACTACCAACTGCTGGTCAAGGCGCTGCTGCTGCCGGGGCTGATGGAACTGGCCGCCATCCACACCCCCACAAACCTGGTGATCTGCGAAAAGGATCGGGTGCTGCCGCACCCCCGCTACACCAAACACTTCCTGAAGCACATCCCGGACATCGACAAGGTGACGATCCTGGACAACGTCGGGCACATCCCGATGTTCGAGGCGCCGCAGCTGATCGCCGATCTGATCATCGCGTGGGTCGACGAACACGAACCCCGGCTACGCGAGGTACCGCCCGCCGGCTAGGCGCAGGAATGCGACCACCGGGCTGCTGATCAGTGCGACTCGGCCAGATGAATCTTGAGGTTGTCGGCCAGGGTCGCCAGGAACTGCTCGCTGGTCTGCCAGGGCTGTTCGGGGCTGATCAGCAGCGCCAGGTCCTTGGTCATCTGGCCGCCCTCGACGGTGTGGATCACGACCTCTTCCAGGGCCTCGGCGAAACCGATGACCTCGGGGGTGTTGTCCAGCTTGCCGCGGTGCTGCAGACCGCGGGTCCAGGCGAAGATCGACGCGATCGGATTGGTGGAGGTGGGCTTGCCCTGCTGGTGCTGGCGATAGTGCCGGGTGACGGTGCCGTGGGCGGCCTCGGCCTCGACCGTCTTGCCGTCCGGGGTCATCAGCACCGAGGTCATCAGGCCCAGCGAGCCGTAGCCCTGGGCGACGATGTCGGATTCGACGTCGCCGTCGTAGTTCTTGCAGGCCCAGACGTAGCCGCCCTCCCACTTGAGGCAGGAGGCCACCATGTCGTCGATCAGGCGGTGCTCGTAGGTCAGGCCGCGCTTGTCGAACTCCTCTTTGTAGTCCTCGTCGAAGATCCGCTGGAACTCGTCCTTGAACATGCCGTCATAGGCCTTGAGGATGGTGTTCTTGGTCGACAGGTACACCGGGTAGTTCTGTTGCAGCGCGTAGGAGAACGAGGACCGGGCGAAGTCCTGGATGGACTTCTTGAAGTTGTACATACCCATGACGACGCCGCCGTCCTCGGGGATGCGGACCACCTCGTGGACCATCGGCTCGCTGCCGTCCTCGGGGGTGAAGGTCAGAGTCACCGTGCCGGGCCGGTCCACCTTGAAGTTGGTGGCGCGGTACTGGTCGCCGAATGCGTGGCGGCCGATGATGATCGGCTTGGTCCAGCCGGGCACCAGACGCGGGATGTTGGAGATGACGATCGGGGCGCGGAAGATGGTGCCGCCGAGGATGTTCCGGATGGTGCCGTTGGGCGACAGCCACATCTTCTTGAGGTTGAACTCCTTGACGCGGGCTTCGTCGGGAGTGATGGTGGCGCACTTGACGCCGACGTGGTGCTTGAGGATGGCGTTGGCGGAGTCGATGGTGACCTGGTCGTCGGTGGCGTCGCGGTGCTCGATGCCGAGGTCGTAGTACTCCAGGTTCACGTCGAGGTAGGGCAGGATCAGGGTGTCTTTGATCAGCTTCCAGATGATCCGAGTCATCTCGTCGCCGTCGAGCTCGACGACAGTGCCTTTGACCTTGATCTTGGGTCGACTGGACATGTGAGTCCGCATCCTCCTACGCCTAGCAATCGCCTCGTGGGCAGCCGAGTGGAGCTATCGAGATCTCCTCGGTGATCACACTACAAGGCACGTGGTAGGGAAAAGGGTCAGCTGGGCCACGCACCGGCAGTGCTTCGTTTCAGGCTCCGGCGGCCGCCGCCAGCGCGGCGTTGAACGTCTTGCTGGGCCGCATCACCGCCGTGATCTTCTCCCGGTCCGGGTAGTAATAACCGCCGATGTCCGCCGGATTGCCCTGTGCCTCGTTGAGTTCGGCCAGGATGACGTCCTCGGCCGAAGCCAATGCCGTCGCAAGTGCGCCGAAGCGCTCCGCCAGTTCCCTGTCCTCGTCCTGCGCGGCGAGTTCTTGCGCCCAGTAGAGCGCAAGGTAGAACTGGCTGCCACGGTTGTCGAGTTCACCGGTCTTGCGCGACGGGTTCTTGCTGTTGTCCAGCAGCTTGCCGGTGGCGGTATCGAGCGTTTTCGCCAGGATCGTGGCCCGCCGGTTGCCGGTCTTGGTGCCGAGATCTTCCAGACTGACTGCGAGCGCGAGGAACTCACCCAGCGAATCCCACCGCAGGTGGTTCTCTTCGAGAAGCTGCTTGACGTGCTTGGGCGCCGAACCGCCCGCGCCGGTTTCGTACATCCCGCCGCCGGCCATCAACGGCACGATGGACAGCATCTTTGCGCTGGTGCCGAGTTCCAGGATCGGGAACAGATCAGTGAGGTAGTCGCGCAGGATGTTGCCGGTCGCAGCGATGGTGTCGAGGCCACGGACGAGGCGCTCCAAGGTATAGCGCATCGAGCGGACCTGGGACATGATCTGGATATCGAGCCCGCTGGTGTCGTGATCCTGCAGATACCGCTCGACCTTCTTGATGAGCTCGTTTTCGTGCGGACGGTACGGATCGAGCCAGAACAACACCGGCATACCGGAGTTGCGGGCACGGTTGACCGCCAGCTTCACCCAGTCCCGGATCGGCGCGTCCTTGACGATGCACATACGCCAGATATCACCGGTTTCCACGTTCTGAGTCAGCAGCACCTCGCCGGTGGCGAGGTCCACGATGTTGGCGACCCCGTCCTCGGGAATCTCGAATGTCTTGTCGTGAGAGCCGTACTCCTCGGCCTTCTGCGCCATCAGGCCGACGTTGGGGACGGTGCCCATGGTCGTCGGATCGAACTGGCCGTTGGTCTTACAGAAGTTGATCATCTCCTGGTAGATCCGGGAGAAGGTGGACTCCGGGTTCACCGCCTTGGTGTCCTTGAGTTTCCCGTCGGCACCGTACATCTTTCCGCCCGCCCGGATCATCGCCGGCATCGACGCATCCACGATGACGTCGCTGGGCGAGTGGAAGTTGGAGATGCCCCGGGCCGAATCCACCATGGCCAACTCAGGACGGTGTTCATGGCATCGGTGCAGGTCCTCGATGATCTCGTCACGTTGCGATGCCGGCAGTGACTCGATCTTGGTGTAGAGATCGGACAGCCCGTTGTTGACGTTGACCCCCAGTTCGTCGAAGAGCTCCTGGTGCTTGGCAAAGGCGTCCTTGTAGAAGACCTTGACCGCATGCCCGAAGACGATGGGGTGGCTTACCTTCATCATCGTGGCCTTGACGTGCAGCGAGAACATGACCCCGGTCTGGTAGGCGTCCTGCATCTGCTCCTCGTAGAAGTCGCACAGGGCCTTCTTGCTCATGAACATGCTGTCGATGACGTCGCCGGCGTCCAGCTTCACCTCGGGTTTGAGCACGAGCGTCTCACCGCGCGCGGTCACCAGTTCCATCTTCACGTCGCAAGCGCGGTCCAGAGTCATCGACTTCTCGCCGTGGTAGAAGTCGCCGTGCCGCATGTGCGCCACGTGGGTGCGCGACGCCATCGACCACTCGCCCATGCTGTGCGGGTGCTTACGCGCGAACTCCTTGACCGCCTTGGGCGCGCGACGGTCCGAGTTGCCCTCGCGCAGAACCGGGTTCACGGCGCTGCCCAGGCACTTGCCGTAGCGTGCCCGGACCTCCTTCTCCTGATCGGTCTTCGGGTCCCCGGGGAATTCCGGAAGCGCGTAGCCCTTTTCTTGGAGCTCCTTGATCGCGGCCAGCAGCTGAGGTACTGAGGCACTGATATTCGGCAGCTTGATGATGTTGGTCTCCGGCAATTGGGTCAGCCTGCCCAGCGCGGCCAGGTTGTCCGGCACCCTTTGGTCCTCGGTCAGGTAGTCGGAGAACTCGGCCAGGATGCGTGCCGCCACCGAGATGTCACTGGTCTCGATGTTGATGCCCGCCGGCTCGGCGAACGTCCTGACGATCGGCAGAAACGAATACGTCGCCAGCAACGGCGCCTCGTCGGTCAGCGTGTAGATGATGGTGGGCTGCTCGGCACTCATGTGCGGTGTTCTCCCGGCGTCGGTTTCGGTCAGGCTCGAAGGTTTGGGTCATGCTCGTAGGAGTAATTGGGTTGTCACGGCGGTTACCAGTATCGACTCACATACTGCGCTGCGCCGCAGCCAAACGAACGTGGGACCGCTGGCCACCCGCCGGGAATGTGCGATAGGCTTGCAACCGGTTCTGAGTGCCAGCGCTTAAGCCCCGGCTTGCTGGCCGGCAACCCTCCAACCGCGGTGGGGTGCCCCGGGTGACGACCAGGTTGAGCAGTCCTCGTGACTGCACGGCAAGCGCGGGTCCGCCATGACGGGCCCCCCGAGTAGACAGGGAAACCTGATGCGGAGCCCTCATATGTGTCGCTGTCGGTGATCAGCATCCGGCGCCGCCCCGTCGTCCCCGACGCCGCCGCGCCGCTCCCCCGCTAGTGACCATCCAAGGAGTAATACCCCTATGAGCAGCGACAACTGGTCGTTCGAGACCAAGCAGATCCACGCCGGCCAGACCCCCGACCGTGACACCCACGCCCGGGCCCTGCCGATCTACCAGACCACCTCCTACACCTTCGACAGCACCGACCACGCCGCGGCGCTGTTCGGCCTGGCCGAGCCGGGCAACATCTACACCCGGCTGATGAACCCGACCACGGATGTCGTCGAGCAGCGCATCGCCGCTCTCGAGGGCGGCGTGGCCGCGCTGCTGCTGGCTTCGGGCCAGGCCGCCGAGACCTTCGCGATCCTCAACCTGGCCGGTGCGGGCGACCACATCGTGTCCAGCCCGCGGCTGTACGGCGGCACCTACAACCTGTTCCACCACACGCTGCCGAAGTTGGGGATCGAGACGACGTTCGTCGAGGACCCCGACGACCTGGACTCCTGGCAGGCGGCGGTGCGGCCGAACACCAAGGCGTTCTTCGCCGAGACGATCTCCAACCCGAAGATCGACATTCTCGACATCCCGGGGGTGGCCGACGTCGCCCACAAGAACGGGGTGCCGCTGATCGTCGACAACACCATCGCCACTCCGTACCTGATCCAGCCGATCGCGCACGGCGCCGACATCGTCGTGCACTCGGCCACCAAGTACCTGGGCGGGCACGGGACGGCCATCGCGGGCGTGATCGTCGACGGCGGCACCTTCGACTGGACGGGCGGAGCCGCTGGGCCGGCGACATCGGGCCGAGCCGGCAAGTTCCCCGGGTTCACCAACCCCGACCCGAGCTACCACGGCGTGGTCTTCGCCGACCTGGGGGCGCCCGCATTCGCGCTGAAGGCCCGCGTCCAGTTGCTGCGCGATCTGGGCAGCGCCGTCGCACCGTTCAACGCCTTCCTCATCGCCCAGGGCCTGGAGACGCTCAGCCTGCGCATCGAGCGGCACGTCGCCAACGCCCAGCGCGTCGCCGAATACCTCGCCTCCCACGACCAGGTGGTGAGCGTCAATTACGCCGGGCTTCCGGACTCCCCGTGGCACGAGCGCGGGAAACGGCTGGCACCCAAGGGAACCGGCGCGGTGCTGTCCTTCGAACTCGCCGGCGGGATCGAGGCCGGCAAGGCGTTCGTCAACGCGCTCACCCTGCACAGCCACGTCGCCAACATCGGCGACGTGCGGTCCCTGGTGATCCACCCCGCCTCCACCACCCACCAGCAGCTCTCGGCCGAGGAGCAACTCAGTACCGGCGTCACCCCCGGATTGGTGCGGCTGGCCGTCGGACTGGAGGGCATCGACGACATCCTGGCCGACCTGGAACGCGGCTTCGCCGCTTCGGCATCGCTGGCCGGCGCCAGCCAAGACGGACCAGCGTCGGACCCCCGCTCCGTGGCGGCCATTTGAGGGAGCCGGACATGACCCTCTCCAACGAACTGGACACCGCGGCCTTCCCGGCCGAAGGTGAGATCGGTGTCGTCGACATCGGTCCGCTCACCTGTGAGAACGGCGCCGTCATCGACGACGTGTCGATCGCCGTGCAGCGCTGGGGTGCGCTCTCCCCCAACCGCGACAACGTCGTGGTGGTGCTGCACGCGCTCACCGGCGACTCGAGGGTGCCCGGTTGGTGGGAGGGGGTCATCGGCCCGGGAGCGCCGATCGACACCGACCGCTGGTGTGCGCTGGCCACCAACGTGCTGGGCGGCTGTCGGGGGTCCACCGGCCCGAGTTCCCTTGCGCGGGACGGCAAGCCGTGGGGCTCCCGCTTCCCGCTGATCACGGTGCGCGACCAGGTGAACGCCGACGTGGCAGCGCTGGCAGCGCTGGGCGTCACCGAGGTGGCCGCGGTCATCGGCGGGTCGATGGGCGGGGCGCGGGCACTGGAGTGGATGGTCGGCTACCCCGAGCGGGTGCGGGCCGCGCTGGTGCTGGCCGTCGGCGCGCGAGCCACCGCCGACCAGATCGGGACTCAGAGCACCCAGATCGCGGCGATCACCTCCGATCCGAACTGGCTCGGCGGGGACTACCACGGCACCGGCCGCTCCCCTGACGTCGGCCTGCAGCTGGCGCGCCGGTTCGCCCATCTGACCTACCGCGGTGAGGCCGAGCTGGACACCCGCTTCGGCAACTCGGGCCAAGGTGATGAGGACCCCCTGTCCGGCGGGCGCTACGCCGTCCAGAGCTACCTGGAACACCAGGGCTCCAAGCTGGTCAAGCGCTTCGACGCCGGCAGCTACGTGACGCTGACCGAGACGCTGTCCAACCACGATGTGGGCCGCGGACGCGGCGGGGTCGCCGCGGCGCTGCGGTCCTGCCCGGTGCCGACCGTGGTGGGCGGGATCACCTCTGACCGGCTCTACCCGCTGCGTCTTCAACAGGAGCTGGCCGAGCTGCTCCCGGGCTGTCGCGGCCTGGAGGTCGTGGAGTCGATCTACGGCCACGACGGCTTCCTGATCGAGACCGAGGCGGTCGGACAACTGATCCGCGAGACGCTGGCCCTGGCCGACGGCGAACACCGGCAATGACGGCCGCGGACAGAGGCAAGAAGGAACGGTCGCTGTCGTTCGGCTCGCAGGCCGCCGCCTACGAGCGCGGCCGGCCGTCCTACCCACCGGAGGCGGTCGACTGGATCCTGGCGTCGTCCCCGGATTCCCCGGTCCGCGACGTCCTCGACCTCGGGGCGGGCACCGGCAAGCTCACCAGCCGGCTGGTCGAGCGCGGCCTGCACGTGGTGGCCGTCGACCCGATCGCCGAGTTGCTCGACGTGCTGCGCACCACGTTGCCGGACACCCCCGCGCTGCTCGGGACCGCCGAGCAGATTCCGTTGCCCGACAACAGCATTGACGCGGTTCTGGTGGCTCAGGCCTGGCACTGGTTCGACCCCGAGCGGGCGGCCGCCGAGGTGGCGCGGGTGCTGCGGCCGGGTGGCCGGCTCGGCCTGTTATGGAATGTCCGCGACGAACGGCTGGGGTGGGTCAGGGATTTCGGCCGCATCGTCGGCCTCGAGCACGACTGGCGGAATGCGACCGTCCTGCTGCCCGAACCGTTCACCGATGTGCAGACCCACCAGGTCGAGTGGACCAACTACATCACGCCACAGGCGCTGATCGACTACGTCGCCTCCCGCAGTTATTGCATCACCTCACCTGCCGAGGTTCGCAAGCGCACTCTGGAACAGGTCCGCGAGCTGCTGGCCACACACCCGGCGCTGGTCAACGCGGGAGGCCTCGCGCTGCCCTACGTCACGGTGTGCATCAGGGCTACCGTGGGCCGATTCGGACCGATAGCCTGAGAGACCGACGGGCCGGATCGTCGTGGTCGGTGCCAGGAGGGGCCCAGATGGATACCAAGTCCACCACAGTCGGCGGTACCGACACCGACACCGACACCCAGGATCTGGGCGACGCCCACTCCGATTACGTGCGGGGCATGGAGCGCCTGTTACGCGCCATGCAGGATTTGTCGCTGGCCCGCAGCCTGCCCGACATCCAGCGCATCGTCCGCACCGCCGCGCGTGAACTCACCGGGTGCGACGGCGCCACGTTCGTCCTGAGCGACAACGGCCAGTGTTTCTACGCCGACGAGGATGCCATCGCCCCGCTGTGGAAAGGCAGCCGCTTCCCCATGAAAGCCTGCGTCAGCGGTTGGGCGATGCTGCACCGCGACGCCGCGGTCATCCCGGACATCTACCGGGATCCCAGAGTCCCCGACGAGATGTATCGGCCCACGTTCGTCAAGAGCCTGGTCATGGTCCCGATCCGCAAGCTCGACCCGATCGGGGCCATCGGCAACTACTGGGCTGATCAACACCAGCCCTCCGAACAGGATGTTTCTCTGCTCCAGGCACTTGCCGACTCGACCTCGGTCGCGATGGAGAACGTCGCGGCGCACTCCGAACTCGAAGAGCGGGTGCGGGATCGAACCTCGGCGCTGGAACAGGCGAACGAAGAGATCCGACAGCTGTCCATCACCGACGAGTTGACCGGCCTGCTCAACCGTCGCGGCTTCCACCTGGTGGCCGAGCCGGCCCTGACGTTGGCCCGCCGTCACAACCGCAGATGCCTGCTGGCCTTTTTGGACGTCGACGGCCTCAAGAAGGTGAACGACGAACTCGGCCACGACGTTGGCGACGACCTGATCCGCGACATCGCGACCGTGCTCCGTGACACTCTGCGCAAATCCGACATCATCGCCCGAATGGGCGGCGACGAGTTCTGCGTGCTCGTGACCGAACCCGGGGAGGACCCGGCGATCCTTCGACAACGGGTGCAAGACGGCGTGCAGCGCCTGAACGAGACCGCAGACCGCCCCTACCGGCTCTCTGCCAGCATCGGGCTGGCCTACGCGGGAACAGCAGACACCGACACTCTGGAATCCCTGATAGCCGCAGCCGACATGCTCATGTACGAGGACAAACGGGCCAAGCGCGGTTCGCGACCCACCTGATTCACCTCTGGGTCTTCAGTCCCTACACCCCGGCCGGAACTTGACATATAGTTCGGAATCTCCCGAGGCAGGGTTTTCGGGAGGCCAGCCGAAGCTGGGAGGTACAAGTGGAACCCAGTCCGGCGTCCGCCCCGGACACCGCGGATCGAACCGAGGAGTTCACCGCTGCCGACTACACGCGCGGCATGGAGTGCCTCATGCGCGCCGTTCAGGAATTGTCGCTGGCGCGAAGTCTGCCCGATGTCCAGCGGATCGTCAGAACCTCCGCTCGCGAGCTCACGGGCTGCGACGGCGCCACCTTCGTGCTCCGCGACAACGATAAATGCTTCTACGCCGACGAGGACGCCATCGCCCCGCTGTGGAAGGGCAGCCGCTTTCCCATGGAGATCTGCATCAGCGGCTGGGCGATGCTCAACCGCGATGCAGCGGTGATCCCCGACATCTACCAGGATTCGCGTGTCCCCCATGAGGCCTACCGCCCCACGTTCGTGAAAAGCCTCGTGATGGTTCCGATCCGCAAGCTCGACCCGATCGGCGCCATCGGCAACTACTGGGCGCACGAGCGACAGCCCTCCGAGCAGGAAGTATCGCTGCTTCAGGCACTCGCCGACTCGACCTCGGTCGCCATGGAGAACGTGGCGGTGTATTCCGAGCTGGAACAGCGCGTCCAGGATCGTACCGCTGCTCTGGCGAAGGCGAACGAGGAAATCCAGCAGCTCTCCGTCACCGACGAACTCACCGGTCTTCTCAACCGGCGCGGCTTCTATCTGTTGGCCGAACCGGCGCTGGAGTCGGCCCGCCGCCACGTCCGCAGCTGTCTACTGGCGTTCCTCGATATCGACGGTCTGAAACGTGTCAACGACGAGAACGGCCACGATGTCGGTGATGGCTTGATCATGGACATTGCCACGGTCCTGCGTGAGACACTTCGAAAGTCCGACATCATCGCCCGAATGGGAGGCGATGAATTCTGCGTTCTGGTGACTGAGCCTCAGGGCGATCCGGCAATGCTGCGGACGCGGGTCCACCAAGCCTTCGACAGCTTCAATGAAACCGGGGACCGTCCCTACCGGTTGTCGGCCAGCATCGGGCTCGTACAGGCATGGCCAGGGGACAAGTGCACGTTGGACACCCTGCTCGCCCAGGCCGACGCCATGATGTACCGGGACAAGCGGGGCAAGGTCCGGCACACCGACGCGGCCCGGCAGGCGTAGCGATTCGGCTCCCCTGTCGTGAGGCTGGGCTGACTGAGCCCAAGGGCTAACTCGTCCCCAATGGGTCGATGGTGTACGCGACGTAGACCATCACCAGGCTGATGGTCATCATCGTCGCGAAGTCCAAAGACTTGGTCCGCACCACCAGCAGACCTGCGCGCTCGGCGGGAAGCACCAGGCGCAGCATCCCTGCCACCCCGACCCCGACACCGATCAGGAACGCTCCGCGGCGCCAGAAGCCGGCGGCGACGAGGATGAGCGCGACGACGAAGACGCCGGCGACCGTCAGGATCGGCCACTGCGCCTGCGCCACCGCCCGGGCGCGTCCGCGTAGGTTCACAGCCCGGCTTCTGCCCGCTCCACGACGTTGGTCAGCAGGAAGGCTCGGGTCAGCGGGCCGACGCCACCCGGGTTGGGCGACACCTTCCCTGCCACCTCCCACACCTCGGGCGCGACGTCGCCGGTGAGCTTCCCGTCGACCCGGCTGACGCCGACGTCGACCACGGCCGCCCCGGGACGCACCATGTCGGCGGTCACCATGTGCGGGACACCGACCGCCGCGACGATGATGTCGGCCTGCCGGGTGAGCGACGGCAGGTCGCGAGTCCCGGTGTGGCACAACGTGACCGTGGCGTTCTCGGTGCGCCGGGTGAGCAGCAGACCCAGCGGGCGCCCGACGGTGACACCGCGACCGATGACCACCACGTGCGCGCCGTCGAGCACGACCTCGTAGCGGCGCAGGAGCGCCACGATGCCCCGCGGTGTGCACGGCAGCGGCGCCGGCTCGTTGAGCACCAGCCGGCCGAGGTTGGTGGGGTGCAGGCCGTCGGCGTCCTTGCCCGGGTCGATGCGTTCCAGCGCGGCGTTCTCGTCGAGGTGGCGCGGCAGCGGCAACTGGACGATGTAGCCGGTGCAGCCCGGGTTGGCGTTGAGTTCGTCGATGGTGTCGTTGAGCTGCGCGGCGCTGGCGTCGGCGGGCAGGTCACGGCGCAGGGAGGTGATGCCGACCTTGGCGCAGTCGGAGTGCTTGCCGCGGACGTAGGCATGCGAGCCCGGATCGTCTCCGACCAGGACGGTGCCCAAGCCCGGGGTGTGGCCCGCGGCGGTCAGGGCGGCGACACGTCGCGTCAGGTCGACGAAGATCTCGTCGCGGGTGAGCTTGCCGTCCAGGTTTTCCGCTCGCACGGCTACATTCTGCATATGAGCGCTGCTCCGGATGTCTTCAGCCCGGCCAAGCTCGGTCCGGTCACGCTGCGCAACCGGGTCATCAAGGCGGCCACCTTCGAAGCGCGAACGCCGCAGGGACTGGTGAGCGACGACCTGATCGCCTTCCACCGCGCGATCGCCGCCGGCGGGGTCGGCATGACGACGGTGGCCTACTGCGCGGTCAGCCCGGGCGGGCGTACCGACGGCAGCGCGCTGTGGATGCGCCCCGAGGCGGTGGCCGGTCTGCGTCGGCTGACCGACGCCGTGCACGCCGAGGGGGCGGCGATCAGCGCGCAGGTGGGGCACGCCGGGCCGGTGGCCAACGCCCGGTCGAACAAGGCCACCGCGCTGGCGCCGGTGCGGTTCTTCAACCCGCTGTCGATGCGGTTCGCCAAGCACGCCACCAAGTCCGACATCGACGAGGTGATCGCCGCGCACGCCACGGCGGTGCGCTGTGCTATCGACGCCGGATTCGACGCCGTCGAAATCCACCTGGGCCACAACTATCTGGCCAGCTCCTTCCTGAGCCCGCTGATCAACCGGCGCAGCGACGAGTTCGGCGGCTCGCTGGAGAACCGGGCCAAGGTGGCCCGCGGCATCATGCGGGCGGTGCGGCGCGAGGTCGACCGGGACGGCTCGCCCGCCATCGCGGTGACGGCCAAACTGAACATGGCCGACGGGGTCCGCGGCGGCATCGGCATCGAGGAGTCGCTGCAGACCGCCCGGTGGCTGCAGGACGACGGCGTCCTGGACGCGCTGGAACTGACCGCAGGCAGCTCGCTGGTCAACCCGATGTACCTCTTCCGCGGCGACTCGCCGATCAAGGAGTTCTCGGCCGCGTTCAAGCCCCCGCTGCGCTGGGGCATGCGGATGACCGGCACCAAATTCCTGCGTGAATACCCATACCGCGACGCCTTCCTGATGCCCGACGCCGAGCAGTTCCGCCGCGAGTTGACGATGCCGCTGATCCTGCTGGGCGGGATCACCAACCGGGAGACCATGGACCGGGCGATGGAGGCGGGGTTCGACTTCGTCGCGATGGGGCGGGCGCTGCTGGCCGAACCGGACCTGATCAACCGCATCCGGGCCGACGGTGCCGTCCAGTCGGTGTGCGACCACTGCAACAAGTGCATGCCGACCATCTACTCGCGGACGCACTGCGTGGTCACCGGCGGTCCTGCCTGACACGCGCCACCGGCCGCGAGACGACGCGGCGCAGCACAGCGAGCCGCTGAGGAACCGGCCCATCGGGCTAGAGTGGCGGCGATGAGCCGCCCCTCAGCACCCGCTCTGACCGTCCGTTACAACGGTCCACCCCGCACCTTCGCCGCGGGCCATGACGTCGTCGTCGGCCGCGACCTGCGCGCCGACATCCGCATCGCCCATCCCCTGGTGTCCCGGGCGCACCTGGTGCTGCGGTTCGACCCCTCAAAATCAGGGGGAAGCCGCTGGGTCGCGGTGGACAACGGCTCGCTCAACGGGATGTACGTGAACGGCCGCCGGGTGCAGGAGGTCGACGTCACCGACGGCATGACGGTCAATGTGGGCAATCCCGACGGTCCGCCGCTGACCCTGGCCCTGGGCAGGCATGACGGCACGGCCGGCCGGCCGCCGCAGACCTCAACCGTGATGATCGACCAGCCGACGCAGCGCCACGCGGGCTGGGGTCCCCCGCCCTCGCAGTCCCAGCCGATGTACCCCGGCTCACGGCCGCAGCCGGCCTACCCGCCACCGACCCAACCTCCCTCACGGCCGTCGATCCAACTCCCGAGCCGGCCGCTGCCGCCGCCTCCACCGACCGCACCGGACGCCGCGCCCACCCAGATGGGCCCGAACCCGGCCGCGGCCGGCGGCACGTCCAACCTCGCGACGTCGATGATGAAAATCCTGCGGCCCGGGTCGTCGGCTCCCCCACCACCGGGCTCGCTGAAAATCGGCCGCGCGACCGACAACGACATCGTCATCCCCGACGTGCTCGCCTCCCGACACCACGCCACCCTGATCCCGACGCCGGGCGGGACGGAGATCTCCGACAACCGTTCCATCAACGGCACATTCGTCAACGGCAGCCGGGTCACCACGGCCCTGCTGAACGAGGGCGACGTGGTGACCATCGGCAACGTCGACCTGGTCTTCACCGGCGGGTCCCTGGTCCGGCGCACCGAGACCGCGGCGGCCACCGGCACCGGCGGTCTGGACGTGCGCGCCGTGACGTGGACGATCGAGAACAACAAGACCCTGCTGGACAACATCTCGTTGACCGCCCGTCCCGGCACGCTGACGGCGGTGATCGGACCCTCCGGTGCGGGCAAGTCGACGCTGGCCCGGCTGATCGCCGGCTACACCCACCCGACGAGCGGCACGGTCAGCTTCGAGGGCCACAACATCCACGCCGACTACGCCTCGCTGCGGTCCCGGATCGGCATGGTGCCCCAGGACGACGTGGTGCACGGCCAACTTACGGTCAACCAGGCGCTGATGTACGCCGCCGAACTGCGCCTGCCGCCCGACACGACCAAGGAGGACCGCCAGGAGGTGGTCGCCGAGGTGCTCTCGGAACTGGAGATGACCCAGCACGCCGAGACCCGGGTGGACAAACTCTCCGGCGGCCAGCGCAAGCGCGCCTCGGTGGCGCTGGAGTTGCTGACCGGTCCGTCGCTGCTGATTCTCGACGAGCCCACCTCGGGTCTGGACCCGGCGCTGGACCGGCAGGTGATGACCATGCTGCGTCAACTGGCCGACGCCGGGCGCGTCGTGCTGGTGGTCACCCACTCGCTGACCTACCTCGACGTCTGCGATCAGGTGCTGCTGCTGGCGCCGGGCGGGAAGACGGCGTTCTGCGGGCCGCCCGCCCAGATCGGCCCGGCGATGGGCACCACCAACTGGGCCGACATCTTCTCCACCGTGGCCGGCGACCCGCAGGGTGCCAACGACCGCTATCTGGCGCTGAGCGGCCCGCAGCCGGCGCCGCCGCCCGCCGATGAGCCCTCCGACCTGGGCGAGCCGGTGCACACCAGCCTGCGACGGCAGTTCTCGACGATCGTGCGACGCCAGGCGCGCCTCATCGTGTCCGACCGCGCCTACTTCATCTTCCTGGCGTTGTTGCCGTTCATCATGGGTGTGCTGTCGCTGGCGGTGCCCGGGACCGTCGGCTTCGGCGTGCCCGACCCGATGGGCGGCTCTCCCAACGAACCGGGCCAGATTCTGGTCTTCCTCAACGTCGGCGCGGTGTTCATGGGAACCGCGCTGACGATCCGCGACCTCATCGGCGAACGTCCGATCTTCCGCCGTGAGCAGGCCGTGGGATTGTCGACGACGGCCTACCTGCTGGCGAAGGTGTGCGTCTACACGCTGTTCGCCGTGCTGCAGTCGGCGATCATGGTCTCGATCGTGGTGTGGGGCAAAGGCGGACCCACCAAGGGCGCCGTCGCACTGGGCAATCCCTCGGTGGAGTTGTTCGTCACGATCGCCGCCACCTGCGTCGCCTCTGCCAACCTGGGTCTGCTGCTGTCCGCGCTGGCGAAGTCCAACGAGCAGATCATGCCGCTGCTCGTCGTCGCGATCATGAGCCAGCTGGTCTTCTCCGGCGGGATGGTGCCGGTGACGAATCGTCTTGTGCTCGACCAGCTTTCGTGGGTGACGCCGGCCCGGTGGGGCTTCGCGGCATCGGCGTCGACGGTGGACCTGGTCAACCTGGTGCCGGGCCCGCTGACGCCAAAGGACCGGTGGTGGAAGCACACCGCCTCGAGTTGGTGGTTCGACATGGCCATGCTGGCGGGTCTCAGCGTCCTCTATCTGGTGCTGGTGCGTTGGAAGATACGACTGAAATCCGCATAGGCTCTGGGGCCATGCAGTCGAGGTTCCACCGGTGGTGGCTGGGGGCGTGCGTCGCCGCATTGCTCCTGGCGTCGTGGGCCGGGGGCTTCAGCGTGGCCGTCACCGCCGTCTTCGTGGTCATCTACCTGACCGGGGCGACCCTGGTCGGACCGGATGACGAGGCCGACATCGGGTTGGCCGCCCACGAGCCGGAACGCGAGCCGCACCCAGCGGCGGTCGGACCGGCACCGGCGCCCCTCGTCGCTGTGGCGACGGCGGACGACGATGTGGTCCCCTACCCCGACGACGACGAACCCCCGCCGGCGGCCGGGATCACAGCCGTGGTCGACAAGGACGTCGAGGCCGAGGATGGCGACACAACGGCCGTCGTGGTGGAATCCGCGGATCCAGTGGACACCGCCGTGGTCGTGGAAGCCTCCGACGAGGCCGACACCACGGCTGTCATCGACATCGTCGAGTCCGACGACGCCGAGCAGACCGAGGCGCTGATCATCGAGCAGGACGCCGACGAACCGGAGCCCTCACCGGCCCAGGGCGGTGCACCATGACCGCCACCTCCAGGTCGGCGCAGAAGACGAACCAATCCCCCCTGCTGGTTCTGCGGCCGATCCGTTCAGGTGACCGGACGCAGTTCAGGCGGGAGTTCGGACGGATTTCGGAAGGCCAGTCGCCCAGTCCGCTTGTGGACAAGGCGGGCGGGCTCGTCGTTCAGCGGGGTGTCGTCGCCGTAGTCGAAAGGGACGACGTACACGTCGTCGTTCTCCCAGCCGCAGCGCGCAACCGGGTACGGCCTGCCCTCGCCGTCGACGGGCCGGTGCTTGTCGTCGGCCTGCACCACCCGGCGAGCCTCGTCGAAAGTCAGCACCGGTCAATGATCGCGCGACCGCTGCGGGTCAGCAGCGGATCGTCGAACTCGTCGAGTCGCTGATCGGCCAGCAGAAACACCAGGTGCGAACCAGCCCTCCGACCAACGCCGATTCGCTGTCGCGCGTACCTGGCCAGGTGTTCGGTTAGGGTACGCGGATGACCGATTGGCTCACGCCGGTCACTCTCGTCGGTGAATGTGTGCGGCTTGAACCGCTGTCGACCGACCACCACGACGCGCTCTGCGACTCGGTCCGTGACGGGGAGCTCTGGCGACTCTGGTACACCGCGATCCCGGAACCGGCCGGGATGCGCGAGGAAATCCAGCGACGCCTCGGCGAACAGGAACGAGGCACGATGTGCCCGTTCGCCGTGATCGACCCGGCCACCGATCTCGCGGTCGGAATGACCACCTACATGAACATTGACGCACCGAGCCGCCGCGTGGAAATAGGATCCACCTGGTATCGGCGGAGCGTCCAGCGGACCGCACTCAACACCGAAGCGAAGCGCCTGATGCTCGGTCACGCGTTCGACGAATTGGATTGCATCGCAGTGGAGTTCCGCACGCACGTCTTCAACCACGCCAGCCGGCGTGCCATCGAACGGCTGGGGGCCAAACTCGACGGCGTACTGCGCAGTCATCAGATCAATCGGCACCCGCAAGCCAACGGTTCACTGAGAGACACCTGCGTTTACAGCATCATCGCCGCCGAATGGCCAACGGTGAAGGCACATCTCGACCACCAGCTCGCCACCACAGGGCCGGCCTGATTCCCCCGTGTTCCGAATACTCTTCCTCTCGCCGAACATCACCATCCGCACAACTGATCGGGTTATCCCCGGCTAACCGGGTTGGGAGCGACCGCCACGGCTGCCCCAGCGGTAATCTTTTCGCCGTGGGTCAGGACGAACTCAGCGACATGCGCCGGCGGCTCCGTGCGGTCGAGCAGGACGCCGCAGCCGCACGGGTTCTCGCCGGTGCCGCCGACCGCGATGTCTCAGAGATCCGAGCTGAGATCCGCGACTTCCGAAACGCCACGACGGCCAGTTTCAATGCTCTCCGGCAGGACTTCGTCGATCTGCGTAGTCACGTCGATCGACGGTTCGAGCAGGTTGATCGGGGTTTCGCCGAAATGCGCGGCAGGCTCGACGCCAACGCTGCGGGCCAGCAGCGGATCGTCGAACTCATCGAGTCGTTGATCGACCAGCAGGACCGCTAGCGGAATTCCGTGTTCCGGATCCTGTTCTATTCGCCGCGAATTGCGCCGAACACCGGCAACGCGATCCGCATGGTGGCCGCGACCGGATGCGAACTCCATCTGGTCGAGCCGCTGGGGTTCGACCTGTCCGAACCGAAGCTGCGGCGGGCTGGGCTCGACTACCACGACCTGGCGTCAGTCACCGTGCACGAAAGCCTGCACGAGGCGTGGGCGGCGATGCCGCAAGCACGGGTGTTCGCCTTCACCGCACACGCAGAGCGGTCCTTTGCCGACATCCGTTACGCGCCGGGCGATGTGCTCCTGTTCGGCCCCGAGCCCACCGGCCTGGACGCGGCCACCCTGGCCGACCCGCACATCACCGCCGAGGTCCGCATCCCGATGCTGGCGGGCCGGCGATCGCTGAACCTGTCCAACGCCGCAGCCGTCGCCGCCTACGAAGCCTGGCGCCAGCACGGGTTCACCGGCGCGGTGTGAAGCGAGTTACCAAGTGTCCCAATGGGTCAGCTGCTCGGCAGGCAGCCGCTTGGCAAGCTTGAAATCGGTGCCCTTGGTATAGGCGATCGGGAAGAGCCCCGCCTGGGTGTAGTCCTCGAACGGGATACCGAGGAGCTCCGCGGCCTGCTTCTCACCGTCGCCCATCAGGTGCAGCGTCGTCCAGGCCGTGCCCAGGCCGCGCTCCCGTAACGCCAGCATGAAACTCCACACCGCCGGCAGGATCGAACCCCAGTAGGAGGCCTGCATGACGATCGGCGCATTGTCCGGCCTCCCCTCCAGGAGCGGGATCAACATGACCGGCGCCTTCTCCATGTTCTCGTTGAGGTATTTCGCGGAGTTCATCACCGCGTCCATCTGCTGGTCCCGGATGTCGCCGCGCTCCGGCTTGGGCAGGTCGAGGTAGGGGGTGGCGGCAGTGCGGTAGATCTCGGCGAGGGCGTGCTTCTTGGCGGGGTCCTCGACGAACATCCACTGCCACCCCTGGGCGTTGGAACCGGTCGGGGCCTGCAGTGCGATCTCGAGACACTCCATCAGCACGTCACGGGGTACCGGCTTGTCGAAGTCGAGTCGCTTGCGCACCGAACGGGTGGTGGTGAGGACTTCGTCGGCCGTGAGGTTCAGTGTCATGGCAGGAGACTACGGCGGGCGTCCCGCCCGCGGCCAGAGTGGCCTAACCGGTGGCGCGCCACTCCATCGGCGGGGGCGGTGCCAGCAACCTGGCCCGGCGTTCGACCTCGGTGCCGATCACCCCGGCGAGGTCGTCTGCGATACCGATGTATCCGCGGCTGCGCAGAATCCCCTCCGCGTAGCTGACCATCTGAATTTCGTTTTCGGTCATCATGGCCAAGCCCCCTGGTCGTTGCTGTGTTCATGCTTCAGCAAGGTGGGGTTAATGTAGGCCGATTCCCGGTACCGGCGGTAGCTAATAGCGCCGTCTGTCCACGTCAAAGATTTAAAAGCGCAGGTGCTCAAAAATACCCACGGGATGCCGTCAGGGTTTTCTAAGTTAATTCCTACCTTTCGTCCAATCGTTTGCCGTCGGAGGTTCTAACGGAAGTCGCGGGACCGTGAACCCGCCATCATCACCAGCCTCTCCAGCCTCTCCGCCACCACGGTCACGGCCCCGGTGGCGTTCTGCACCTGTCCCCGGATCAGCAACGCGGACGCGGTCTGCGCCAGCCGCCGATGCCGGGCCCAGACTCCGGGCGTGCACAGCACGTTGACCATCCCGGTCTCGTCCTCGATGTTCATGAACGTCACGCCGCGTGCGGTCGCCGGGCGCTGCCGATGGGTGACCGCACCGGCGATCAGCACCCGGGTGCCGTCGGGAACCTCCAGCAGCTTTTCAGCCGGAAGGACGCCGAGGTCATCGAGACGGGTGCGCAGGAACTGCGTCGGATAGCTGTCCGGCGAGACGCCGGTGGCCCAGACATCGGCCGCCGCCAGTTCCGCCTCACTCATCCCGGGCAGCGTCGGGACGGTCGACGACGAGCCGACTCCCGGCAGCCGGTCCGGGCGTTCGAGGGCGGCGGCCCCGGCCGCCCACAGTCCCTCGCGCCGGGTGATGCCGAAGCAGCCCAGGGCGCCGGCGGTGGCAAGCGATTCGGCCTGGGGAACCGACAGCTGGATCCGGCCGGTGAGGTCCAGCAGTGAGCGGTAGGGGCCGGCCGACTGCCGTTCGTCGACGATCCGCTGCGCCAGATCGGTGCCGATGTGACGCACCGCGCCGAGGCCCAGCCGGACATCCAGGCCGTGGTTCTCGCACGTGGCATGGGCCAGGCTGGCGTTCACGTCCGGACCGTGCACGATCACGCCGTGCCGGCGGGCGTCGGCCACCAGCGACTGCGGCGAATAGAAACCCATCGGCTGGGCGCGCAGCAGGGCCGCGCAGAACACCGCCGGGTGGTGCAGCTTGAACCACGACGAGTAGAACACCAGCGAGGCGAAGGACAGCGAATGACTCTCGGGGAAGCCGAAATTGGCGAAGGCCTCCAACTTCTCGTAGATCCGGTCGGCGACCTCCCCGGTGATGCCGTGCAGCTGCGCCATTCCCGAGTAGAAGCGGTCCCGCAGCCGGCGCATCTTCTCCGTCGAGCGTTTGGACCCCATGGCCCGGCGCAACTGATCGGCCTCGGCCGGTGAGAACCCGGCGCAATCCACCGCTAGCTGCATCAGCTGTTCCTGGAACAGCGGTACTCCCAACGTCTTTCGCAACGCCGGCTCCATCGCGGGATGGTCGTAGGTGACCGGCTCCAGGCCGTTTCGCCGTTTGATGTAGGGGTGCACAGAGCCGCCCTGGATGGGGCCGGGGCGGATCAGCGCCACCTCCACCACCAGGTCGTAGAACGTCCGCGGTTTCAGCCGCGGCAACGTGGCCATCTGCGCGCGGGACTCCACCTGGAACACCCCGACGGAGTCGGCGCGCTGCAGCATCTCGTACACCGCGGGCTCGGACAGGTCCAGTCTGGCCAGATCCACCTCGATGCCCTTGTGCTCGGCCACCAGGTCGATGGCGTAGTGCAGCGCCGACAGCATGCCCAGGCCGAGCAGGTCGAATTTCACCAAACCGATTGCGGCGCAATCATCTTTGTCCCACTGCAGCACGCTGCGGCCCGGCATCCGGGCCCATTCCACCGGGCACACGTCGGCGATCGGGCGGTCGCAGATCACCATGCCGCCGGAGTGGATGCCCATGTGCCGCGGCAGGTCCTTGATCTGCACCGCCAGGTCCACCACCTGCTCGGGGATGCCGTCGAGGTCCGGGGAATCCGCCACCGGGGTCCAGCGGTTGACCTGCTTGCTCCAGGCGTCCTGCTGACCCTGGGAGAACCCCAGGGCCCTGGCCATGTCGCGGACCGCGCTGCGGCCGCGGTAGGTGATCACGTTGGCCACCTGGGCGGCGTAGTCGCGCCCGTAGCGTTCGTAGACGTACTGGATGACCTGCTCGCGAAGGTCGGACTCGATGTCGATGTCGATGTCGGGCGGCCCGTCGCGGGCCGGGGACAGAAACCGTTCGAAGAGCAACTCATTGGCCACCGGGTCGACGGCCGTCACCCCCAGGGCGTAGCAGACCGCGGAGTTGGCGGCCGAGCCGCGACCCTGACACAGGATGTTGTTGCGCCGGCAGAACTGGGTGATGTCATGCACCACAAGGAAATAGCCGGGGAAATTCAGCTGGGCGATGATGGCGAGCTCGTGTTCGATCTGGGCGTAGGCCCGTGCCGCGCCGGCGCGCGGACCGTAGCGCTGCGCCGCCCCGGTCATCACCAGCTCGCGTAGCCAGCTGTCCTCGGTATGGCCGCCGGGAACGTCGAACGGCGGCAGCCGCGGTGCGATCAGCGCCAGTTCGAATGCGCACTGCTCGCCCAGTTCGGCCGCCGCGGTGACGGCGTCCGGGTGCTGGGCGAACAGCCGGGCCATCTCCTCCCCCGACCGCAGATGCGCACCGCCCAGCGGCGCCAGCCAGCCCGCCGCCGACTCCAGGGAGTTGCGCCCCCGGATCGCCGCCATCGCCGACGCCAGCCGGGCCCGGCCCGGCTCGGCGACATGGGCGGCGGTGGTGGCCACCACACCCACCCCGAACCGCGGCGCCAGCGCGGCGAGTGTGGCGTTGCGCTCGTCGTCGAGGGGTTGGCCGTGGTGGGTCAGTTCGATACTGACCCGAGTCCGCCCGAAACGGTCCACCAGGTCGGCCAACGCCGCGGCCGCCGCCTCCGGTCCTCCGGCCGAGAGCCCCTGGCGCACATGGCCTTTACGACAGCCGGTCAGGATGTGCCAGTGGCCTCCGGCGGCGTCGGTGAGGGCGTCGTAGTCGTAGCGCGGCTTGCCCTTCTCACCGCCGACGAGGTGGGCGGCGGCCAACTGGCGGGACAGCCGCCGGTAGCCCTCCGGCCCGCGGGCCAGTACCAGCAGGTGCGGACCGGGCGGATCGGGCGCATCGGTGCGGGCGGTGTCGGACAGCGAGAGCTCGGCGCCGAACACCGTCGCCATGCCGAGTTCCCGGGCGGCCTCGGCGAAGCGCACCACGCCGTAGAGCCCGTCGTGGTCGGTGAGCGCGATGGCCCGCAGACCCAGCCGGGCGGCCTCCTCGACAAGCTCCTCGGGGGTGCTGGCGCCGTCGAGGAAACTGAACGCCGAATGAGCGTGCAGTTCGGCGTAGGGCACCGAACCCCGGGGTGGCCGTGAGCCTTCGGGCGGTGAGTACCCGGCGCGCTTACGTGACCAGGCGGGGCTGTCGCTGCCGTCGGCCGGCGGCTCGGCCAGCGGGGAGGGCGGCCGGCTGTTGAGCACCCGCTCCATCTCCGCCCAGGTCGGCGGCCCGTCACTCCAGCCCACCCGCACCAGTCTATCGAACATGTGTTCTAACGACTAGGGCGTTGCGATGGGAAAAGATGGTGAGATGTCCGCCAAGCCCCCGATCGTCGACCAGAAGACCTGGCGCGCCGCCCTCGACGAACTGCGCATCCGGGAGAAAGCCGCAACCCGGGAACTCGACGCGATCGCGGCCCAGCGCCGCCGGCTGCCCATGGTCGAAATGGGTGACTACACCCTGATCGGAGCCGACGGACCCGTCCGGCTGGTCGAGCTGTTCGACGGCCATTCGCAGCTGATCGTCTACCACCACATGTGGAACGACGGGGCGCAGTGGCAGTGCCCCGGATGCACCGGCTACACCTCGCAGTTCACCCGCCTGGAGTTCCTGGACAACTACGACGCCCGCTTCGTCATCGTCACCAACGGCCCGATCGAGGAGGCGCTGGCCTACAAGGCCCGCGTCGGCAACAAGATGGACTGGTATTCGTCATCGCAGAGCCCGTTCGGGGCCGACGTCGACGCTCCCCCGGGAAACGGCTTCGCCATCAACGTGTTTCTCCGCGACGGGGACACCGTGTACCGCACCTGGCACACCACCGGCCGAGGTGTGGAGCAACTCGGCCACGTCTTCGGATTTCTCGACGTCCTGCCGTGGGGACGCCAGGAACAGTGGCAGGACTCCCCCGAGGGCTGGCCACAGCGGCCGACGTATGCCGGATGGGCCGGCGCGGAGGAGATCGCCCGCCACTACGGCGAAGGCCCTAGGCTCGTCACGTGACCTCAGAAGCCCATCCTGCCGAACCGCACGTCGGTGCCATCAACTCCAAGCTGAACTGGCTGCGCGCCGGTGTCCTCGGCGCCAACGACGGCATCGTCTCCACCGCCGGCATCGTGGTTGGCGTGGCCGCCGCCACGGCGGCTCGCGGACCGATCTTCACCGCCGGACTGGCCGGCCTGGCTGCCGGCGCGCTATCCATGGCGGTCGGCGAGTACGTCTCGGTGAGCACCCAGCGCGACACCGAGCGCGCGCTGTTGGCCAAGGAGCGGCGCGAACTCAAAGAGGAACCCGAGGCCGAGCTCGCCGAACTCATCGGGCTCTATCAGGCCAAGGGACTCACACCGCAGACCGCGCGCACGGTGGCCGAGGAACTGACCGCCCATGACGCCTTCGCCGCCCATATCGACATCGAGCTCGGTATCGACCCCGATGAACTGACCAACCCGTGGCACGCGGCCATGTCGTCGGCGATCGCGTTCACCGTCGGCGCGCTGCTGCCGCTGCTGACCATCCTGTTGTTGCCGCCGTCGACCCGAATCCCGGTCACATTCGTCGCGGTCCTGATCGCCCTGGCGCTCACCGGCTGGGCCAGTGCCCGGCTCGGTGGCGCCAACCCGCGCCGGGCCATCATGCGCGTCGTCATCGGCGGCGCACTGGCGATGGCGATCACCTATGCGATCGGCCACATCTTCGGCGGAGTGGTGGCTTAGTCAGTCGGTGTATTCGGCGACGCCGTCGTCGAGCACCACCCGGACGTTCGAACCGTCGGGGCCACTGGCTTCGGTGCGGTAGAGCGCCGTGCCCTCCCCGGTGCGCCAGATGGATGTCGTCAGCGTCTCGCCCGGAAAGACCGGCGAGGAGAACCGGGCCGCGATGGCGGTCAGCTTCGAGGCGTCGCCGCCGGCGAGTTCGCCCAGCAGTGCGCGCCCCGCGAAACCGTAGGTGCACAACCCGTGCAGGATCGGCTTGGGGAACCCGGCCAGGGTCTGGGCGAACCACGGGTCGCTGTGCAGCGGATTGCGGTCGCCGGAGAGCCGGTAGAGCAGGGCCTGGTCCTCGCGGGTGGGCAGGGCGATGCGGGCGTCGGGCTCACGGTCGGGAAACTCGGGGGCCTCCTTGCGCTGGCCGGGCCGGCCCCCGAATCCGCCGTCGCCGCGGATCACCAGGGTGGTGAGCGTCTCGGCAATCTGCGCCCCGGTGACCGGGTCGCTGCCACGGGCGCGCAGCATGATGATCGCGTTCTTGCCCTCGCCCTTGTCCTGGATGTCGGCGACCTCGGCGACCACCGACAGCGCGCCGGCGGCCGGCAGCGGCGCCGAAAGGCGGACTTCCTGCGAGCCGTGCAGCAGCTTGCCCCAGTTGAAGGAGCCGACGAGCGGCGCGGCGGCGAAGCCCATGCAGCAGATCACCGCAAACGTCGGCAACACCTGCTGGGGGATGTCGTGGCTGTTCTCCGTGGTGTAGGCCAGGTCGTCGGTGCCGGCCCCGACCCCGAGCGCATAAAGCAGGGTGTCGCGATCGGTCCACTCGTAGAGCTTGGGTTCGGTCACCGCACCGATGGCCGACGGGTCGATCGCCATGTCACTCCTTGTCGTCGCGAGGATCTCTATGGTTGCACTCGCCCGAATTCTCCCCGCCGGAGCGGCCGAGAGTGCACGCTGTGAGGTATGCAGGTTTCCCGTCCTCGAAGAGTGTCCTCCGCACTGGCGTTGTTGATGTCGATGTTGCTGCTGGCCGCCTGCGGTGGTCAGCCGAAACCCGATGTCCACAACATCACCCTGACCCTGATCCGGCACGCCGAGTCCGAGGCCAATGCCTCCGACGTGGCGTCCACCGCCGTGCCGGGGCCGCCGCTGACGGCCGTCGGCCAGGAGCAGGCCGCCAAGTTGGCGGACAAGCTGTCCCGCGAGAACGTCGACGGCATCTACGCATCCGAGCTCATCCGCACGCAGCAGACCGCGGCCCCGTTGGCCAAGGCCCTGGGCAAGCAGGTGACCGTGCTGCCGGGTCTCAACGAGATTCCCGCCGGCTGGTTCGAGGGAATCTCGATGAAGGACACCTCGGGCACCTTCCTGCTCGGACCCGAGGCGTGGCTGAAGGGTGACCGCCGCTTCGGCATCCCGGGGTCGGTGAACGGAAACCAGTTCAACACCGCGTTCACCGCCGCGGTACAGAAGATCTACGACAGCGGTGACAAGAGTCCGGTGGCGTTCTCCAGCAGCCTGTCGATCATGATGTGGACGCTGCTCAACGCCCGCAACGGCCGCCCGAGCCTGCTGTCCGAGCATCCGCTGCCGAACACCGGTGAGGTGGTGCTGACCGGCAACCCGGTGACGGGATGGTCCATTGTCAGCTGGGACGGAATCACGAGCTTCGCCGTCGACGCTGCGTGAGTTCCATCGCGCACTTCGCGATGCCGCTGCGGGTTCGCTACGTCGAGTGCGACATGCAGGGACGGGCGTTCAACGGTCACTACCTGACCTGGGTTGACATGGCCCACACCGAGGCGCTGCGCGATCTGTTCGGCGGCTACCGGGCGCTGACCGACCGCGGTATCGACTTCGTGGTGGTCGCCGCCGAGCTGCAGTTCCGTCGGCCCGCCCACTTCGACGACGAACTGGTGGTCGACGTCGCGCTCGATCCGCCGGGCCGCACCTCGCTGCGCAGCCAGTACCGCATCGATCGGGGAACCGAGCTGATCGCCGAGGCGGGGCTCGTTCATGTCTGCGTCGATACGGTGAGCTTCGAGAAACGGCCCTGGCCGGACTGGTTCCGCGAGGATCTTGCCGTCGCCGCTGCCGCGACATGACGCTGCCGGTCTTCGCCGACGTGGACACCGGCGTCGACGATGCGATGGCGCTGGTGTACCTGCTCGCCAGTGATGACGCCGAGCTGGTGGGCGTCGCCTCCACCGGCGGTAACGTGGACGTTGACCAGGTGTGTCGCAACAACCTCGGTCTGCTGCAACTCTGCGGGGCCGGCCACGTCCCGGTGTCGCGCGGAGCCTCTCAGCCGCTGACCGCACCGATGCGCACCGCCGAGGACACCCACGGCCCAGCCGGTCTCGGATACGCCGAATTACCCTCGGCGACAGGGAAGTTGACCGACTACGACTCCGCCGAGGCATGGATACGGGCGGCGCATGAGCACCCCGGAGCCCTGGTGGGGCTGGTCACGGGTCCGCTGACCAACCTCGCGCTGGCGCTGCGCGCCGAACCGGCCCTGCCCAGCCTGCTGCGGCGACTGGTCATCATGGGTGGCTCGTTCGAGTACCGGGGCAACACCACCCCCGTGGCCGAGTGGAACATCAGCGTCGACCCGGAGGCCGCCGCCGAGGTGTTCGACGCCTGGGGGCGGGCCCCTGAGCCGGATGGAGTACCGAATGGGGTTGGCGCCGAGAGACTTCCGATCGTGTGCGGTCTCAATCTCACCGAGAACGTGGTGATGACACCGCAGATCATGCAGCGCCTGGCGACAGCCGCGGGATCGACGGCATCGGACGTCAACCCGTTGATCCGGGTGCTCGAGGATTCGATGCGCTTCTACTTCGAGTTCCATGAACAGCAGGGCGAGGGATACCTGGCACATCTGCACGATCCGCTGGCCGCCGCCGTCGCATTGGATCCCGCGCTGATCCGGACCCGCGCGGCCACGGTCGGCGTGGAACTGACCGGCACGCTCACCCGGGCGATGACGATCGCGGATTGGAGCGGCCATTGGGAACGCCCGCCGAATGCCCGGGTGGGCGTCGAGGTGGACCCCGCGGTGTTCTTCGATCGGTTCATCCAGCGGGTGGGGCCGTTCGCCCGGCGGTGCGCTCACTCGTAGACCCCTTCGAGGTACCACCGGCGCTGCCGGTAGCAGAGCAGCAGGGCGGTGTCGTCCAGCAGAACCTGGGCGCGGGCGGAGCGCCCGGACCGGGACTGCCCGGCCTCACCCTGCCCCGGATCCCACCAGCGTTCGTCCACCGGCCACGGGCCGGCCCACCAACTCAGCTCACCCCGGTACCGCGATCCGGCGCCGGCCAGGCGGACCGGCTCGGCGGTGAACATGCCGCGGGCCGTGACCCGCACCGGATTCCCCTGGGAATCAAGCAATTCCACCGGATCATCGGCCAGAACGGCCGGGGCGGGCTGCGGCAGCTGTCCGGGCCACGGACGGTCGACGGCGGCCCGCGCCACCAGTTCGTCGCCCAGCGGGGTCAAGGTGATCCGCTCCGCGGGCCCACGTCCCCCGCTGAGCACCGGCACCTGCACCGCCTCCTGGCCCAGCAGACCCTGCACCCGGACCAGGGCGCGGCGGGCCCGCAGTCGGTCCTCCTCCCCGAGGCCGCCCCACAGCGGCAGCTGAAGCGCTTCGGCAGAAACCACTTCCACCGGCTGCAGCCGCAACAGAGTGATCGGGCCGTCGAGCCCACCGCCCCCGCTCAGCCGTCGGGAGGTCAACCAGCCGTCGAGCTGCCAGCGCACCCGGTCTGCGGTGGCGTCCTCGGTCAGCGGCTCGGCACAGCGCCACACCCGGGTCAGCTCCCCGCCGGGACCAGTGACGGCATGGATGGCCAGCCGGGTGCACCCGACTCCGGCTCCCTCCAGGCTGCGGTGCAGAGCGGCGGCCAGCGTCCGGCCCGCGAACGCCGCGGCGTCGACCCGGTCGATCGGCGGGTCGCAGTGCAGCACCGCGTCGAGTTCCGGCGGCAGCTCGCGCCCCTGCGCCCCGCGGCCGGGCTCACCGCGGGCGAAGCGGTGGGCGGCCACCGCATCGGCGTCGAACCGGGAGGCCACATCCCGGCGGGGCAGCGCGGCAAACTGACCGAGAGTACGGATTCCCATGCGCCACAACAGATCCGCCAGCTGTTCGCGGCCTCGCCCGGAAAGGCTCGGCTCAGCAGCCAACTGTTTGATCGGCAACCCGGACAGAAAGGCCGCGTCCTGACCAGGCTCCACGATGCGGCCGGCCCGGGCCGCGAAGACGGCGGTGGGCAACTGGTCGGCGATTCCAACCTGGCACTCGGCACCGGCGGCTGCGACGGCATCGACCAGCCGCTCAGCCGCCGCCTGCTCGGTGCCGAAGTAGCGGGCCGCGCCCCGGACCGGCAGCACCAGCAGACCTGGCCGCAACACCTCCGCGCGGGGCACCACATCGTCGACGGCGACGACCACGCCCTCGAAGAACCGTGCGTCGCGAGCCGGATCGGCAGGGGCGACATGCACCTGTGGGCAGCGCGCCTGTGCCTCGCGGCGGCGCAGACCGCGACGCACCCCGGCCTCGCGGGCCGCTGCCGAACAGGCGACCACCCGGTTGGCCAGGGTGACCGCGATCGGCGCGGTGGAAGCCAGTCCGCTCGCCGCGGCCGCTGCCACGGCCGGCCAGTCCATGCACCAGATCGCCAAGGTGCGGGCGTTCATGGCCGGCCCATGGCCCGCACCGACAGTCGCACGCTACTGATCCGCCCGCAGCCCGCCACCGGCGCGCCGGCCCGGCTTGCGGTGATGTCGTACCCGCAGACCCGGGCCTCCATCCGCATCGAGGCGCCCTGCCACTGCCCTCCGGTGATAAGCAGGGTGCAGCCCCGCTGACGGGCCCGGGCCACCACCGCCCGCGCCCGGGTGGCCGGCACCGAACGCCCGGCCAGTCCGAGCACCACCAGATCCATCCCGTCCATGAGAACCGCGGCCACCTCGACCGGATCGGTACCCGGGTCCGGGATCACCGCCAGTCGGCTGAGGTCGGCACCCATCTCCGCGGCGGCCAGCAGACCGAACTCCGGCAGCCCGACGACAGCCGCATGACCGCCGGCGCCCGTCACCGCCGCAACCATGCCGACCGGAAGAGAGCGGGCGCCCGAGAGCACCGCCACCGTCCCTTTCGGCAACCCCGCCGGAAGCTGCTCAGCCAGCGAATCAGGTACCGGCAGCAAAGATTGCGAACCCGGCAGAGCATCAGCGGCCTGCTCGGCGGGACGCCATCTGGCGCCCACCTTCCCGGACACGGCCGCCATCTGACGGCGCAGCTGTTCTAGCTGCTCAGCACGGTCATCCGACTGCCTCCCCAGGGCGATCGCCGACGTCATCGCCCACCTCCAGCCGTGACCGACATCCGCTTTGTTCGAAAGTTTGTTCGATAGCGTGAGTAAACACCGCGCCTCCGACAGGCGTCAAGGGCTCTGGCACCATGAAACCCATGAACCCCGAGCAGGCAGACAAGGTCGCCCACGGTCCGGGTTTCGTCGCAGCGCTCGATCAGAGCGGCGGCAGCACGCCCAAGGCGCTGCGCCTCTACGGCATTCCCGACGACACCTACTCCGGCGACGCGCAGATGTTCGATCTGGTGCACCAGATGCGGACACGGATCATCACCAGTCCGAGTTTCGACGGCGGCCGGATCATCGCCACGATCCTGTTCGAGGACACCATGGACCGCGCCATCGACGGCCGGCCGAGCGCCGACTACCTGTGGTCGGTGAAGAACATCGTGCCGATCCTCAAGGTGGACAAGGGACTTGCCGCCGAGCGGGACGGCGCGCAACTGATGAAGCCGATCCTCGGCCTTGACGACCTACTGTCCCGCGCGGCCGCAATGGGCATCTTCGGCACCAAGATGCGCTCGTTGATCACAATGCCCGGCAAGGGAATCGACGCGGTGGTCGATCAGCAGTTCGCGGTGGCGGAGCAGATTCTGGACGCCGGACTGGTGCCGATCATCGAACCGGAGGTCGACATCCACAGTCCCGACAAGGCCGCCGCCGAGGAGCAACTGACGTCGTCGATCATCGACCACCTCGGCACGCTGGCCGAGGGCCGGCAGGTGCTGCTCAAGCTGACGCTGCCCGAAACCGATGATCTTTACCGCGATCTGGTCGACGACCCGAGGGTGATGCGGGTGCTCGCGCTGTCCGGCGGCTACACCCGCGCGGAGGCCTGCCAGCGGCTGTCCCGCAACCACGGGGTGATCGCCAGCTTCTCCCGAGCGCTCACCGAGGGCCTGACCGCTCAGCAGAGTGAGCACGAGTTCGATACGACGCTGGACGCCGCGATCACCGAAATCGCCGCGGCCTCAAGGACTTAACTCACAACTGGTTATTCCCACTCGATG
>WBZO01001025.1_pt1 | contig 48451 bp, 36 predicted proteins | sample 5204261 | NCBI WGS metagenome assembly WBZO01 (sample SAMN12412400, study PRJNA552823) | activated sludge metagenome | isolation source: activated sludge from anammox sidestream of wastewater treatment plant... | place: USA: North Carolina | collected 2017-09
CTACGCGGCACGATAATTGCATTAAAAATTCGCGAAAAATGCTCATTTACCCCGTGTAAACTCCGCTTTTTCGCAATTTTTTACCTTATTCTCGTACCGCTCATGACACCGTGCAAAGGTCTCATTCTGTTTTAAAGACACTACTGACCGCCGTATTCAACTTGTCCGTTTCATTAACTTCTACAATGCTGTCAAATCCCATAAGAGTTTGAATAATGCAACCCCTTATGAAATACTCAACGCTTATTTCAATCAATCTCTCTGTAAACAACCCTGAGAGTTCTTACATCATATTATTTCAAGATTTTTATGGCAGATAGCGATCCTGGTTTCAACCGGTCATTGAAACATTTGCAGCAAAGAAGCCTGCAAGCGGTATGGCATCCATGCACGCAAATGAAACAGCACGAACAATACCCGCTGGTACCGGTTGCGCGTGGTCAAGGTGTATGGCTGTACGATACTGATGGCAACCGCTACCTCGATGCCATCAGTTCGTGGTGGGTCAATTTGTTCGGGCATGCCAATCCGGCTATCAACGCCGCCATCCGCGATCAACTGGAAAAAATCGAACATGTCATGCTGGCGGGTTTTACCCATGAACCGGTGGTTACACTGTCGGAACGGCTCAAAAGAATCGCCCCTGGTTCGCTCGGGCATTGTTTTTATGCCAGTGACGGTGCATCGGCAACCGAAATTGCATTAAAAATGAGCTTTCATTATTGGTTGTTGTGCGGTAAACCTCGAAAAAACCGGTTTGTGAGCTTGCAGAACGACTATCACGGCGAAACATTGGGCGCCTTATCGGTGACTGATGTGGCGATATTCAAGGAAACCTATGCGCCGCTGTTGCGGCCGTGTACGCATGTGCCGACACCGGATTGGCGCTACGCCGAAAGCGGTGAATCGGCATGCGATTATGCCCTTCGTGCCGCCGTTGCTTTGGAAAATCATTTAGCGAAACATCACGATGAGACCGCGGCATTGATTTTGGAGCCGCTGGTGCAGGGCGCAACCGGCATGGGGATGTATCATCCGGTGTATCTGCAACGCGCCCGCGAAATCTGCGATCGCTATCAAGTGCACTTGATTGCCGATGAAATCGCGGTTGGTTTTGGCCGCACCGGTACTTTATTTGCTTGCAATCAGGCAGCGATTGCGCCGGATTTCTTATGTCTGGCCAAAGGTCTGAGCGGCGGTTATCTGCCGCTATCGGCGGTGATGACGGCCGATACGGTTTATCAAGCATTTTATGACGACTCAACCGCGCGCGCGTTTTTGCACTCGCATTCGCATACCGGTAATGCCTTGGCGTGCCGGGCGGCATTGGCTACACTGGATATTTTTGAGCAGGATCAAGTGATCGCGGCGAATCAAAAAAAAGCAGCTTACCTTAATACGCGCGCCGCAGCGCTGGCTTCCCACCCGAAAGTCAGAAATTTCCGCAACTGCGGCATGATCTGGGCGTTCGAAGTGGATTCGGATGAGTCCGATTTCGCCGCAAAATGCTTTCAAGCCGGATTGCAGCAACAGCTGATATTGCGGCCTTTAGGAAACACGATCTATTTCATGCCGCCGTATGTCATTAACGAAGCAGAAATCGATCACTTGATCGATGGCTCGTTGCGCGTGCTCGATGCCATCTGATACTGGTTTATAGGAGTTGAATGATATGCAACTGACTTTCCTGGGTGCTGCCGGTGAAGTGACCGGTTCCAGTTATTTGATCGAAACCGGATCGGTGCGGTTTCTGGTGGATTGCGGCATGTTCCAAGGCGGCCGCGAAGCCGACCGGAAAAACCGCACGGCATTCAAGTTTGATCCTCGGGCGATTGATTTTGTGCTGCTGACGCATGCGCATATCGATCATTCCGGATTGCTGCCGCGGCTTAGTACTTGGGGGTTTCGTGGGCCGGTTTATTGCACTGCGGCGACAGCGGACCTTCTTCAAGTGATGCTCAAAGATAGCGCTTATATTCAGGAGAAGGAAGTTGAATGGCGCAACCAATCGCGCCGCCGCAGTCATTCCATTCAAGATCTGGCGCCGCTTTACACTGTCACGCAGGCGGAAGCTCTGTTGAAGCAATTAGTGCGAGTCGATTATGACACTGAAATCAAGCCGCATCCGGAGGTACATTGCTGTTTTCGTGACGCCGGGCATATTCTGGGTTCGGCGATCATTGAGCTATGGGTGAAGCAGCATGCGACCAGCAAAAAAATCGTATTTTCCGGAGATCTGGGAAAACCGGGGCACCCGGTGGTGCGTGACCCCGCGATTATCCAGCAAGCGGATGTATTGTTGATCGAATCCACTTATGGTAACCGCTTGCATCGCAGCATGGCGGATACGTTGGATGAACTGGTGTTAGCCATCAACGATACGTTGATCAAGAAAGGCGGTAACGTCATCATTCCGGCGTTTACCGTCGGCAGGACGCAGGATTTATTGTTCTTGTTGATCGATTTGTACCGCCAGGGAAAACTCGGGGAAATGGATATTTACGTGGATTCGCCGATGGCGCGGGCGGCTACGGAAATCACGTTGAAGCATATCGCATTGCTCGATAAGGAATCGACCGACGCGCTGAAATGGATGAACGATAATGTCAAAAAACCCCGTATACACTTCGTGCAGGATATTGAAGAATCGATGCAGCTCAATAGCATGAAACACGGCATCATCATCATTTCCGCCAGCGGCATGTGTGATGCCGGGCGGATCAAGCATCACCTGAAATATAACCTCGACCGGCCGGAATGCAGCATTTTGATTACCGGTTTTCAGGCTGAGCGGACTCTGGGCAGGCGGTTGGTCGACGGTGTCAGGCAGGTGAAGATCTTTGGTCAGGATGTCCGGGTCCGGGCGGCGATTTACACCATCGGCGGACTGTCGGCGCACGCCGATCAGGCGGACCTGCTTAATTGGTTGCGCCATTTCGTGAACAAGCCGGAAAAAGTTTTTGTGGTACACGGCGAATATAGCAATTCGGTGGCGTTAGCCGCGGCCATTGCACAGGAGCTCAAGTGGGCTGCCAGCATTCCGGAGTTTTTGCAGGCGGTTAAGTTGTAAGCAACCGGATTTTATACCTGGAAGAAAGTCGTGGCGGGCGCCGGCTTGCCGATGTGATAACCTTGGGCGTAATCAATGTCTAATTTTTCTATCAGCGCCAGGACCTCAGCGTTTTCGACAAATTCGGCCGTGGTGCGTTTGCCGAATCCCCTGGCAACGGTGCATAAGGCATTCACCAGGATCAAATCGTCGCTGTTTGCCGAGAGATTGCGAATGAACGAGCCATCGATCTTGACAACATCGACCGGCAGTTCGCGCAAATAATAAAACGACGAGAAGCCGACGCCGAAATCATCCAGCACAAAGCCGCAACCGAGTTCTTTGATTTCAATCATCAAGCCGCGCGCGCCGGGTAAATCTTCCAGAGCGGCGGTTTCGGTAATTTCAAACATCAAGCTGGCCGGGTTCATTTGATTCAACATCAATTCCTGCTTGAGAATAGGCAGCAATTCCGGATCGTTAAACGCATGCGCCGACAAGTTGATCGAGAACGTGGCGTGAAAACCGCTTTTATAAATATGGGCGATCTGTGTAATCGCTTTACGCAATACCATATGATCGATGGCATGGATCAAGCCGGTATGTTCCGCAGCGGGAATGAAGTCGGCGGGTGACAGCATCGAACCGTCATTATCCTTCATGCGCAGCAAAACCTCGTAGTGCGAAGTTTGCTTGGTTTTGACATGCATGATCGGTTGCAGGTACAGCACGAAGTTGTCATGTAAATGCGAGTACTCGATTTTTTCTTTCCAATAGACCAGCGTATGAATCCGTTCGCGGCTTCGATCTTGGTCCGAGAACAAATACCAGGCATTTCTTCCTTTGGCTTTTGCCTGGTACATGGCGAGATCGGCGGCCGCGAGCAGGTCGTGAATATTGGCGCCATGTTCCGGGAATAATGCGATGCCGATACTGGCAGAAATTTTGTGGGTGCGATTGTTGATCGTCAGTTGCGCCAAGCCTAATTGGGCCAGAACTTTTTTGGCGACTTCGATGGCGCCGCTGGCGTTGATTTCCGGCAGGATAATGGCAAATTCATCGCCTCCCAAACGGCCGGTAATATCATCGGCGCGAATGGTTTGGGAAAGCATGCTGGCAACCATTTTAAGCAATGTATCACCGGCCTGATGACCGCTGGTGTCGTTAATATATTTAAAACGATCCAGATCAAAAAATAACAGAGCGCCCGGATGCCGGTAGCGCTCCGCGCGGCTCAATACCTGCTCCAATTCCTCGCTGAATCGCCGCCGGTTGAACATGTTGGTCAGCGGATCATGATCGGCCAGCCATGCCAGATGGCCTTCCACGCGTTTATATTCGGTTACGTCGAGGCCGACTGACAAGATCGATGGGTCGTCTTCGGATTGTTTATCCAGGTGCGAATGCAGCCAGGCGACATGGCGGGTCGTGCCATCCTTGCAATGAGTGATCGCTTCGTGGCGCAGTTGCATTCTGTCGCCGCTGTGGATCTCTTTAAAGCGATAAAGCAAGTCTTGCGATTCGTATTCCGGGATGAGCGTTTGCAGGAAGGATTTGTTTTTCAATTCCGTTTCGGTGTAGTGAGTTAACATTTCACCGTAGGTATTCAAGGACATGATCCGGCCCTCGGTGCTTTGTGTCAGCACAATGGCTTGCGCGGTATCCAGCAGGTTTTGAATGAAATCCCGTTCTTTGCCAAGCGCGTTCTTTTGCTCAATCAGCATCTTGGTTCGCATCGATACTTCCTGTTCCAGCTTTTCGAGTTGAAATGACAGGGAAATCGCTGCTTCCGATAGCGTATCCACCTCGTCCCTGACGTGTTGCGCCTGATCGGTTGAGGTGAGCGACAAACGGAATTTCTCAAATTGCCCGTTTGCCAGAAGCGGCAGCACGAAGACGACATCTCGCAGTTTCGCCAGCAATCGCGTAAATATGAAAAACAGCAATATTTCCGAGAAAATAAGCCCTAACAGGCCAATGACAGCGATTTTCCAGATCGAGTCATGAATATTTTTTACCGCAGCGGTTACGTCGGTGATGATAATCAAATGCGCCTTACCCGGTTCATAAGAATCCAGAGGGAACAATTTCATCTGCACGTATTGGTTATTCCAGTGAATCTGGATACCGTTGTTGAGTTTATCCATGTCCGGGTACAATTGATTGACCTGATTCAGGATCTCATAATTGCGCGCTTTACTGGTGAGCGCGGAGATTTGGACATTCCAGCTTGAAATTTCCGCATCATGGTGTGATGAACGGTTATCTTTGGTTGAGATCAACAATCCGATATCCGCGCCGGAAATTCGTTTAAAGGCCAGAAATACATCCACCAGGGAAGTTCCCATAGCCACGACACCCACTTTCTTGCCTTCCACCAGGATGGGAGCAATCAGGTATTGAATGCAACTTTCGCGGCAAAGCAGCGGATTGATGGGATGCTCCGATTGATTCACATGGCTGACCCATTTGGAAAGCAACTGATTGTCGTCAATGGTGGCATCGAGGCTGTCCCAGCTGGCATTTAACTGATTGGAGGAATTATAGAAATGAATGAATTCCACGCCATTGTGGAATTGTAATAAGGCCCAATGCGCATCGAAAACGTGGCTGATGCTTTCGCCATCGTTCAGCAACAAGGCTTTCTTCATTCCATCCAGAAACGGAATCATCTCAGCGAGTTGATGTAAGTTCCGTGTGGTATTGGTGATCAAGCTATTGATCTCAAGCGAATATCGCCGGTGTTCGACTTCTTGCTGATTGGCAAAGTTGGTCATTAAACCGAGGTAGCTGACAAAACAAAACAGTGAAACGACCGCAAGCAAAATCAAGCTGCTTCCGAGTGATATTTTCCATCGTAAGCTGCGGAATTTGCGTCCCTTCGGTTGTGAGTCAACAGGCATATTTTTCAATTTAACCCCGGAACTGTTGTGCAACAGAACTTCTGCTCAATCCGGAAAACTCGGGATAATCGTTTTTGCCAGTGAACAGTCATTTTGGAAAATCCCCGGAGGTCAACGCTAAGCTATGTCTCATTTTGACTGTTACCCGCTGTGCTTCTTATGGTGCTCTAAGATGATATTGTGTTACCTAAGGCAGCGCTGATTAATTGACTGCACGAGCGAATTGCTTCGTTGCGCGGTACTCACTCCCTCGCCTATCAGATTGATATGTCTCGGTTGTTGCGTTCTGTGCGCCTCGCTCTTCATCACGTTCGTTGAATTAATCAGCGCTTCCCTAAAAGCGATAGGATGCTTGAATCGCGTAGAGATTCCAATTTTCCTCGGTGTCTTTTGCCACCGGATTATCCAGCCGCGACAGCCACCCGGTTCCGTTCACATGATGAAATTCAGCCCGCAGCATGAATTCCGGTGTGACATTCCAACGGATGCCGACGGTGATATCCCTGGCAAAACGGCTGTGTTCCAAGCCTTGGCGCAACGGGTTTTGCGCAGCCCACTGACTGCCGTTACGATCCGATCTATCAATAAAGAGTGCATCATACCGCAAAATTCCTTCAATTTTCGGGGTAAAACGATACTCACCTTGGAAATAATAGCTTTCACCCACGAAATCCAAACCGTTTAGTCCCGGATTCCTGAAATTATTGCCGTATTTAAATGGCCGGATGGCATATTCGGATGTCAATGTCCAACGCTCGGCGTTATATTGAGCCGAGAAAATGATGGGCGTAAATTGCAGCGCTCCCGGTCCCAGCGGGTCACGCAACAGGTTATTAGGATCGTAGCTCGTGTTCAACCAGATGCCGCTGACACCCAGGCGCAGCCGCTTATCGTTCGTTTCAAAAATCCCTCGGCCAATGTACCCCACTTCGCGTTCCAGATTGCCTGGCCGCACCCCGCCAAGTAACGAACTTTCGGTATCTTTGTCGTTGACAATCGGTAGTGAGACGCCGAATTGAGTCGAAAGCGTGCCCCAGTTAGATACCGCCAGATCGCTGTAGACCTGTACGGAATCACTGGAAAGTCCCAAATTGCGGGTGCGGTCAAAGTAAATCGATTGCGGCAACAGAATACTGGGGCGCGTAAATGCGACATCCCGGGTTTCATTGTAAAAACCGAAAGGATTTTTAATCCGGCCAACGCGGATGCCGAGCTGATTGGTTTCCTGGGAATATAAGCGATAATCCAATACCGCGTAATCGAGCCGTGGCATGCCGCTATTGCCTTCGCCAGCGCGCCGGGACAGCACTTGCGCCGATAACTGCAATCGCGGCAAGGGCCGGACGGATGCGTTCAATCCCGCTTCAGTGAGACCGAAGCTGCCGCCGTTATCGCTATTGCCAAAAACATTGTTATCCGAAGTCGAAATATACGCTTGGCTGACAAAGCCGTGAATCTGCAAATCGCCGGGGAGATCATTGTTACGATAACGGTCAATGGCCGACCTGATAAATCCAGGTTTTTTCTCCGGTGTTTCCGGTTGAGCGGCTGCCGCGGGTAATTCCGTCGCGAGGAATTTTCTGGCAGGTGGATTACTGGCTTCCGGCAGCGATTTTGAATTCGTACTCGTACTTTCCTGTGCCTGTGCGGAAAAAACGGAAAGCAGCGATAGCATGGCCAATCGCATGATTAGCCGTAATCCTGAACCGATCAGACGGTTACTTAATTTCGAGCACATTAACATTTTCATTGATATTTGCTTTCCATAAATAACCGATTGCTCCGGGGGTACTGGCAATTTTGGCAAGCATTTCCTCGTTTGAGCTGACTTTTGTCGGAGCTTGGCCAGTGCCTGAGAAAACCAATCGATCCCAGGTGGATCTCAATTGATAAGGAAAAACGTTTAATTTTTCCTTGGAGAAGATTTGGTGTAATTCGTCATCATCGGATAATACAAAAACCCGGATTTTAGTTCCGTCAGACCAGGTCTTTAAGCGCATGCTGAAAATTGAGCGCAGTGAATTAACCGTGAGAATTTTTTCGTTTACGCTGGGATTGGCGACAATTTCGTATGGGTTTTCCGCTCGGACCCCGGTATCCATGCACCAAAGGTATAAAGTCAAAGCCAAGCATAGGCTTGCTTTAGCCTTTAACCGAAAATAACTGGATAGTTGGCTTCGTATCGATGAATGAAATAAATTCAAGGAACAGATTCCCGGTTCAGAGTTATTCCATTAATTAGTTAATACGTATCAAACTGTAAGCACCGCGATCGGTTACGACTTCCCAGGCATCGCGATGCTCGTTGTACATTTTCTCGAGGATATCTTCTACTTTTGCATAATAAGGCCGACGTATGCCATGATAATCAATTGGCGGTCCGATTGGATTAAAATCCAAACCGTAAAAACCCATTAGCTTATTCACTGCAGGCTCAGTGACTATTAACCAATGCCTGATATTATATTTGACCGACATGCGCATCACGCCGGACATCAGCACCAATCCGATAGTCAATCCAGAGCGGCGATCCGATGACCGGCGGTCTTGCGTGCTTCTTTTTTCGCTGGCGGCATCGGTTGTTTCTTTGCGGCGGTCTTCCCTGCGCCGCTCGTCTCTGCGCCGGTCGAATTGACTCTTGATCAGGAAACGGGAAATTTCAGCAGTTTGCTGGCGTGGTAATGCCTTGATATCGCAAAGCATGGGATCGGTTTGACTGTACAACTCGACGGGTAGAGGTTTTTCAGGTTTTGACAAAGCAGGTAGAATTAACCGCGCCGTACCGATAAAATCCCCGCTAGGCCGGTGGCGCAAAAGCACATGGCAGGAATGACTGTCGTAGTTGTCTCTTTCCTTTTCATCCGGACAATGCGCGGGATCAAATCCGGGTAAACGTTGCTCTATGCACAATACCTGATAACGGATTCTGTAGACATGTTCAAGCAATTCGGCTGTATCTGCGATAACAATCTCAAAAAACTTCTGAAAATTTTGATACAAGTCGTTCATAGAATCACCTAATTAAACAAGTAAGTCATACTCTTTTTTCACTCACGCTGGAAACCGGAAACTTTGGCTTGAAAGCAAGCGTGAAAATGGTAAACCGCCGCTACGTCATCCCATCAGTGAAAAAGCACAGGATCTCCAGTGTATTTCCTTTTTTTCGGTTATGCGAAACAAAGCTTTTTCATTCAATAAGTAATATTTATTGGATCTATCAATCATTTAAGTATATTTAAAGCGAATATTCAACTGATCTTTATTATTTAGCTTAAAAATTGCAGCATACTTAAAGACTTGTGCACAATAAACAACATTGACGCAGTGATTGATGCAACGCGGGGAATCAAACCAAGACTTCGGCCGGTTCGGGGTGCCCCAGAAAGGCAACGGGGCTGGCGCTCAATCCGTAGGCGCCGGATTGCAACACGACCACCAGATCACCCGCCGAAGCCTTCGCCATGGATAATTGTTCAGCCAGGACATCCAATGGCGTGCAAAGCGGGCCGGTTACCGAAACGATTTCGCGCTCATGGCCGTGTACTTTATTTCCGATCAATACCGGATAGTTTTTGCGGATGACCTGGCCGAAGTTGCCGGAGGCAGCCAAATGGTGGTGCATCCCGCCATCCGTTATGAGGAAGACTTGCCCGCGCGATAGCTTTCTTTCCAGCACGCGGCACACATAGATTCCCGCTTCGGCAACCAGATAGCGTCCCAGCTCCAGTGCCACCGCAGCCTCCGGCAATTGCCGCCGGACCTGTTGCATCAGAATGCGCAGATGATCGCCGATAGCCGCGATATCCAGCGGCTGTTCTCCCGGAAAATAGGGCACACCGAAGCCGCCGCCGATATTCAGCAACCGCACAGGCGAGGGCGCGTGCCGGGCCAATTCAATTGCTAGCTGAATGGACTGTTCTTGCGCTTGTTGAATGGCGGCGGCGTTTAAGTTCTGTGAACCGCTGAAGATATGAAATCCAACGAAATCCAAGTTTAGTGAACTAATTTCCCTGAGTACGCCGGGGATTTGCTCCGCATCGATTCCAAAAGGCTTGGCGCCGCCGCCCATTTTCATGCCCGCGGCCTTGAGCTCGAAATCCGGGTTGACGCGGATTGCCACTGCCGGTGTGATATCCATCGCCGCTCCTTGTTGCGCGATGGTTTTCAATTCTTGTTGGGATTCGACGTTGAGCACAGCACCGGCGGCGATCGCGCTTTGAAGCTCGTACGCTTTCTTTCCAGGCCCGGCAAAACTGATTTTGCCGGGATCGATCCCCGTGTCGAGTGCAATTTTCATTTCTCCAGCCGATGCGACATCCAGGCCATCGGTCAATCCCGCCAAAAGCTGCACCACAGCCGGCATCGGGTTTGCTTTGACGGCATAATGCAGCAGGATTTCCGGCGGCAGATGCTGGCGCAGCAAAGCCACCCGCTCGGTGATTTTTTGCCGGTCGTAGGCATAAAACGGTGTGGAGCCGACGCGCTGCGCCAGGCGGGTCAACGGCATGCCGCCGATTTGCAGGCAGTCATCGTGCACGGCGAATTGCGTCAGTGGCGCATGTTGCGGAAGCTGGCGGTTTATCATTGGGAGCCGCCAAATAGCTGTTGCAATTGCCGGGATAAAAACTTGCGGTCGACTTTGCCGTTTGGGTTTCTGGGCAGGCAGTGTTCGCGGATCTCGATATGACTGGGCAGCATATAAGCCGGTAAATGTTGTTTGCAGGCATTCAACAGCACATCCGCATCGATCCGGGAATCGTCCTTGAGGGTAACAATCGCGGCAATTGCCTGGCCCATGGCGGGGTGTGGGACGCCGCAGGCAACCGCTTCCGCGACGTATCCGGTGGCATAAATCACTTCTTCGATTTCCGTCGGGCTGACGCGATAACCGGATGTCTTGATCATTTCATCGCGGCGTTCAATGAAATACAGATAACCATCCGCATCCATGCGCACGGTATCGCCGGACCAAGCGGCAATTTCCGGGATCGTCAAGCCGCTGTGCCGCGGCTTTAGCGGCTTAAAGCATGCAGCGGTTTTTTCCGCATCGTTCCAGTAACCCATCGCGACCAGCGCGCCGCGATGAACGAGTTCTCCGGGTTCGCCGGGCGCGCACGGCGTTCCGTCTTCGCGCAGCACCAATACCTCGGCATTCGGGATTGCTTTGCCGATCGAATCGGGGCGCCGGTCAAGTTCTTGCGGTTGCAGGTAGGTGGAGCGGAAAGCTTCGGTGAACCCATACATCAAAAAGATGTGCGTATCCGGCAGAGCGGTGCGCAAGCGATCCAATGCCGGGCGCGGCAGGGTGCCGCCGGAGCTGGTGATGTAGCGCAACGACGATGCTTTGCCCCAATCCAGTTGCGCCAGTTGCATCCATAGCGGCGGGACCGCTGCGATACCGGTAACCTGCTGCTCGTCAACGGCGCGGATGATGTCGCGCGGCAATAGATAATTCATCAGAATGTTGGTTGCGCCGGCATAGAATGCAGTCGTCAATTGACTTAATCCATAATCGAAACTGAGTGGCAGTACGGTCAAAATCCGGTCGTCCGCCCGGTTTTGCAGATACCGCGTGACGCTCTCGGCGCCGGCCATGAGATTGCGATGCGATAGCACCACGCCTTTAGGCTTGCCGGTACTGCCGGAAGTATAAATGATCGCCGCCATGTCGCTGTCGATGGTTGCCGGAGATAGCTTAACGCCGTCGATTTCATGCCAGTTGACGACAGCAATCCCCGGAATGACCGGAGATTCGCCTTTGCTGCCGGTAACTACGACGGTATGCAAGTCGCGGCATGACGGCAATTCCTGCTGCAGCAGCTTGAGCCGTTCCAGCGATGTCACCAGAATCCGCACATTGCAATCGGTCAGGATATGACGGACTTGCTCCGGCTTCAATACCGGATTGACCGGCACAAAAACACCCCCAGCGGCGGACGCCGCGAATAAAGCAATGACCGCCTCGAAACGCTTTTCCAGATAAACGGCGGCTCGTTCGCCGCGCGCCAAACCGAGCGCCTGAAATCCGCCGGCTTTGGCTGCGATTTCTCCAGCCAATGTTTCATAGCGCATCCATTGATTTTGATAGGACAACGCGGCCGCATCCGGTGAGCGTTCAGCGGCTGAAAAAATCAAGTCATGGATTAAACCGGTCATGGGTTGACTGCTTCATCGGATGTTCATATTTGAACATTGGGTTAAATTGCTCGCATTATAATCATGTTTAGCAATCCGCTTCGACTATCGTTTGCCAGCGGATCAAAGTCGGGCAAAGCGAACACGGCTTTTATAGAATCGCGTAAACTATGCTTCCCGTATTTATTCGCTATTAAATAATCGATTCAACAATCATGAAGGTACGCACACGTTTCGCTCCAAGCCCCACCGGTTATCTCCACATTGGCGGCGCGCGCACCGCGCTTTTTTCCTGGGCTTATGCCCGCAAACATGGCGGAGAATTCATTCTGCGCATCGAAGACACCGATCTGGAGCGCTCGACGCAGCAGTCGATACAAGCGATTTTGGATGGTATGGAGTGGCTGGGGCTGGATTACGACGAAGGGCCGTTTTACCAGATGCAGCGGTTGGCGCGTTACCACGAGGTTGCCGAGCAATTATTAAAAAATAACCAGGCTTACTATTGCTACGCCAGCAAAGAAGAGTTGGAGCAAATGCGCGAGCAGCAGTTGGCCGCCGGTTTAAAGCCGCGCTACGACGGCCGCTGGCGCGATAGCAAAAAAACACCGCCCGCCGGGGTAAAACCGGTGATCCGTTTCAAAAACCCGCTGGATGGGTATGTTACGTTCAACGATCAGATCAAGGGAAAAATCACTGTTGCCAACAACGAACTCGACGATCTGGTGCTGCTGCGCGGCGACGGCGTGCCGACTTACAACTTCAGCGTGGTCATCGACGATCTGGATATGAACATCACCCACGTCATTCGCGGCGACGATCATGTCAACAATACCCCGCGCCAGATCAATATTCTCAAGGCCTTGGGCGCTGCGCTGCCGGAATACGCGCATGTGCCGATGATTTTGGGCGCCAACGGCGAGCGGTTGTCAAAACGGCACGGCGCGGTGTCGGTGATGCAATACCGCGACGACGGTTATCTGCCGGAAGCGCTGCTGAATTATCTGGCGAGGCTAGGGTGGTCGCACGGCGATGAAGAAATTTTCAGCCGCGAGCAACTGGTCGAATGGTTCGATCTGTCCTCGATCAGCCGCTCCCCGGCTAAGTTCAATCCGGAAAAACTGCACTGGATCAACCAGCAATATCTCAAAACCGCCGATAACGCGCGTTTGGCCGAGCTGGCGGTGCCTTTTCTCGCCAAGGATAACTGCCCTTTGAACGGCGGCCCGGATCTGACGCAAGTCGTCGATTTGCTCAAGGAGCGCGTCAATACTATCGAGGAACTGGCCGATGCCGCGGTGTATTTTTACCGCCCGCTGGAACCCGCCGAGGAACTGAAAACGCAGCATTTGACCGCGGACGCCAAGCCGATCGTGACCGGATTGATGGAAACCTTTAAGCAAATCGAATGGACGCGCGAAGCGATTCATCAGGAAATTAAAAACGCCGCCAAAGCGCACGACGTGAAATTGCCGAAAATCGCGATGCCGTTGCGAGTGATGGTCACCGGCGAAGTGCATACGCCGTCGATCGACGTGGTGCTGGCATTGCTCGGGCGCGATGAAACGCTGGCCCGCATGAACAATCAACTCGGCAAATTCCCCGATTGATCTTTGCTTTACAAGCCATCATCGCATCAGTATAATCCACGTTCCTTTGATCAGGGGGTATAGCTCAGCTGGGAGAGCGCTTGCATGGCATGCAAGAGGTCAGCGGTTCGATCCCGCTTATCTCCACCAGTTTCTACTGTGGATTAAGCGACGCTGTAACGACATATCACATTGTCCCCATCGTCTAGAGGCCTAGGACATCGCCCTTTCACGGCGGTAACACGAGTTCGAATCTCGTTGGGGACGCCAATAGAAACAACAGGTTATGAAAGAATGTAGCCCGTTTTTTTGATGCGTAATATCTGCAATATTTTCATTACAGCCGCATCTAATAATTCAATATAAAAGATCCGAGCTGGTGCGGCGATCATCGCAATACGCCGTAAGTTATTACTGGCATGAATTCCAGCAAGAATTTACTGCTTGGCCCAATCAATAACCCCAATCCTCATGCCTAACCGGTAAACGATTCAATTCTTCCCGGTAAAACCGCCATTTCGGCATAAATTGATCCATCAATGCGATAAAGCGGCTGTTATGCGTCGGTTCCAGCAGGTGGGCCATTTCGTGCACGACAATATATTCCAGGCAAGCCAGCGGTTTCTTCCCCAATTCGGTATTCAGCCGGATGTTGCCGGAATGAACGTTGCAACTGCCCCATTTGGTTTTCATCTGCTGCACGTAAAACCTTTGCACCGATACACCCATGTGCGATTGCCACTTCTCAATCAATGCCGGAACAGTTTGCTTAAGATTCTCCCGATACCAGGCTTCAAGAATAGCCTGTTTTTTCTCCCGGCTTGTGCCAGGGCGTACCGACAGAATCATTCTGCTGTGTTTCAATGCAACGGACGGTGGCGCGTCTTTTTCATCGACATTGAGCAGATAGCGCTTTCCCCAGACATAATGGGATTCACGGTCGATATATTCCCGCGGCGCTTCGCGTTCCTGTGTCCGTAACTTTGTTTGCTGTTTCTTGATCCATCCCAGCTTGGATATCACAAATACCCGGACGGTATCCGGCGTCATGCTGAACGGCGCTGATACTTTCACCCTGCCATCCGGCGGGTAGACGCTGAGATGAACATTCTTGATGTTTTTATGGATAACTTCCACATCTAGGTCATTCAGTTTCATCGTCAGGATTTCAGTAGTCACGTTGCTGTTTGACGATAGCGAAAATCCGCTCGACTTCATCGGCATCCTTCACGATGTCGAAAATGGCGCGTTTAATCTCGTTCTCTTTGGCCTGATTCCCGCGCCAGCCATCTTGCTTGCTGTCCATCACCACATCATTCACTTGCAGCACCAGCGCCTCGTTTTTGTTTAAATTGTTATACAACACAAGCTTGGCCTTGGTATTCAGAGATTTCGGCGTATCGTCCGGTTGTGCTGCCACCACCTTGTTGGCCAGATCGGCAATCTTTTGCAAATACTGCTCGTAATCGATGGCATTTTGCTTACGCTGTTTGATGATCTCATCGAGCAGTTTGGACATCTTCTCAAAATAAGCCGGATCAAGCAGATGGTTTTTGATGATATGGCTGCGCACGTTGTTTTCGATAGTTTCCGCCACCGCTTCCTTATTGGCCTTGATGCCAGCCGGTAAGGTATCGATGGCTTCGGCGATGCCGCTTTTTTGGATAATCTCCAGGATCGGCATATCGGTGAAAGGGGAGATCACCACCGATTCTTCCGCCTGGATATAACGGTCGATCAGATGGCGCATGTCCGCTTCATACGCTTTCAGGTCAATTTTCTCATGGGAAGCGTTTTTGATGACGTCGCGCAGTTTAAGGAAATGATCCACGCGGTTCTGGATATGTTCAATCGTATCGGCGCTGTAACCGGCAGCGTCCATGTCGTCGCCGATATTGGCGTAGGCGCGGAGCAGGTTGGCAGTGGCTTTGTATAACGCCGTCCGTTGCACTTCGCGTGTTTTTAGGTCTTCGGGAATTTCGCTATTGCCGCAAAAGTAATGGATATGCTCCAGATCGCCTTTGGGCGGCTCCACTTTCTCGCACAGCAGCTCCAGCGCTTCCAGCGCGTTGTCCAGCCACTCGCGGCCTTTGCTCAGCCGGTCTTGGATCAGAATATCGCAATCCTTGGCTTCAAACTGATCGTAATCCAGTTCTCCGGTATATACCTGAATCGCGCCGGTGCCTTTCTCGTTCACCAGTTTCTTGAACAAATCCTTGTAATCCACGATGAAGCCGAATTTCTTGTCTTCGCTATCCAGCCGGTTCACCCGGCAGATAGCCTGGAACAATCCATGATCCTGCATCGATTTATCGATATACAAATACGTGCAGCTGGGCGCATCGAAACCGGTCAGCAATTTATCGACCACGATCAACAGCTTCATATTCGCCGGTTCGTCGACAAACAGCTTTTTTGCTTTATCTTCGTAAGTCTCGGTCTTGGATTTGCCCGGATCGGCGCTGACATCCTTCAGCAAGGCGTCATAAGTGTTATAGATGACTTGCTTGTCCGTCTCGGTATTCGCGCCGGTTTCTTCGGTGGTGATGTCCCGGGATTGCGGATTGTACGAAGTGACCACCGCGCATTTGCCTTTCAACTCGGTTGCCTGGAACAGCTCGTAATAGCGGCAGGCCTCGAAAATGCTCGACGCCACCAGGATGGCGTTACCCATTTGCGTACTCAAGCGCGGCTTCACGCTGAAATCCCCGACGATATCGGTCACCACCTTATCCATGCGCGATTTGGAGCTGAGCACGTTTTGCATCGTGCCCCATTTCTTTTTCAGCTCGGCTTTCTGGAAATCGTTCAATGTTTTAGTTCTGGCGGCAAACCATTCATCGACTCTTTGCTGAGAACCCAGGCGCTGATCGATGTCGCGCGCTTCGTACACAAGATCGAGCACCACGCCGTCTTCCACCGCTTCATTGAATTTATAGGTATGGATATATTTACCGAACACTTCCAGACTGGTGGTTTTGTCTTTCTTCAGCAACGGCGTGCCGGTAAAGCCGATGAAAACAGCGCCGGGCAGCAACGCTTTCATGGTTTTGTGCAGTTTGCCGCTTTGCGTGCGGTGGCATTCATCGACAAAAATAAACAATTCGCCGACCGCATAGCTTGGCTGGCTTTGCAGTTGCTCGATGAAAGCGTCGAAGTCATCGACATCGCGTTTGCCGAACTTGTGCACCAAAGAGCACAACAAACGCGGTTTGGCCTGCCCCAGTTGCGCCATCAGATCGCGCCCGCTGTGGGTGCGGTAAATCGCTACCCCGGCATCCTTGAAAACGCTTTCGATCTGTTTATCCAATTCATCGCGGTCGGTGACGATGGCGATGCGGGCATGCGGATTGTTTTCCAGTATCCACTTGGCCAGCAGCACCATGACGATGCTTTTGCCGCTGCCCTGGGTATGCCAGATGATCCCGCCTTCCTTGCGGCGCACGTGCGCCTGCGCGGCTTTGACGCCGAAATACTGGTGCGCGCGCGGCAATTTCTTGATACCGCCATCGAACAGCACAAAGTCGTACAGTAATTCGATCAGGCGTTGCTTGGTGCAGATTTTGGCGAGGTATTTATCCAGCTTGTAGCCGCTGTTGTCCGCTTCGTCTTCTTTCCACTTCAGGAAAAACTTCTCCGGCGTGCCGATGGTGCCGTATTGCAACCCTTCGGAATCGTTACCGGCAAACACGAACTGGATGGTGCTGAAAAAAGCGCCGATGAATTCCGCTTGTTGGTTTACCAGGTTTTGGCGGATGCCATCGCCGATGGAAACACGGCTGTTTTTCAGTTCCAGCACGCCGATGGCGATACCGTTGACGTACAGCACGATATCCGGGCGTTTTTCCTTTTCACCGAATACCGTGACTTCTTCGGCAATGTAAAAATCGTTCTGCTCAGGATGCCGCCAATCGATCAAATGCACCGTATCGGTAAGCAGTCCGGCTTCCGTCTTGACTGGCACACCATAGCGCAGCAGTTGATAGACATCTTTGTTGTTGTGATACAGATTGTGGGCGTGATTGTTGGCGGCGCTGTGTAATTTATCCAGCGCTTTGTTGATTTGGCTTTGATCGTAACCGTTGGCGGTCAGGTAGCGCGTCAATTGCGGCACTTCGATATTGCTGTTGTCCGGCTTATCTTCCAGATTGCCGAGATAGCGATAGCCCAACTGCTCGCAAAACAGCTTCACGACACGGTTTTGCGTCGCGCGTTCGGGTTTGCTGACGGAATCGTTGCTGAACGGGTTCGTGCTCACGCAACTGCTCCGGTCTTGCTTTCCGGTTTCACTAGCCGGATACGGCCCGTCAGCAGGTTTTGCATCATACCTTGCTTGATGTGCCGGTATTTGGCCAGTTTGGTTTCGAGCGCGGCGATTTCGGTGTCCATATCGGAGAGGATGGTGGCGATTGCGATTTGTTCTGTTTTGGTGGGGGGAAGCGGAAATTTGAAGATCGCAGCTGTAGTCGTGTTGATAACTTGTTGCGCTCCGCCAACCAAATAGCTATCGATTTGCCGCCTGCCAAATTCCGAGTTTACGATATAACAGAGAAAATCTGAATCAAGCTTGCTAGGCTTGGGAGTGACCACAACCAAACTAGCAGCATTTGCTTCACCAAGATCATCTGGAATTACGCAGGCTGTTCCGGGGTAACCAACTCGAACCATAACAACGTCTCCAGGCCGGAGTGAAGATTTCTTCCATGATTTATGAGTCTCGCTAGAAATATACTTGGTATCCAAAAGATCCAGTTTGTGGGGTAATACGTTCTGTCCACGTAGAAGAGGAATTCCTTCGCTGCGAAAAAGATGTGCCATGGTGCCAACGAACCCGACTGTTATCTTATCAGCGACTTCATTGAGTTGAGCAACGTTCCAATCTTCCGGAATCACCCCGACTTCGGTCTGTTTGTATCCAGGTTTGACTTGGAATCCCGTTAGTCGCTTTTCCCCGGTGAGCAGAGTTTGCATGGCGCCTTGTTTGATCTGGCGTTTTTTGGCGATGAGGCGGGTGAGGGATTGAATCAGGGCATCGGCATCGCTGAGGGCGTTAGCGATGGCGGTCTGTTCGGTTTTGGTTGGAACAATAACTGTAATTGATTTTACAATATTACTGTTTAAATTTTCTTGACCGCCTGAATTACTCAATTCACGAATTTTGTCATAACAACCAATCAAGTAATGAAGCAGATACTTTTTGTTTATTCTGTCTGATACTGTAATAGCAGCACAAGCTTGATTAATAGTTGCATCAATTCCCAGAATAGCAGTTTTTCCTCTCGTTTTTCCTTGCCCATACATTGCCATTAAGATGGTCCCTTTTAGATACCATTTTGCAGCAGAGCTTTCCAAACCAGATTTAGTAATGTACTGCTCAGCGTTCTTAATCTCACCGCCATCAATTTGGGCGGTGGTTATCCAAGGAATATCGCCGTCCCAGAAATCTGGATTCTTACGATTTGGAGTTCCGCCTGATCCCACTATTGCAATGTCTCCAACAGTCCTAACATCCCAATCTTCAGGAATTACCCCCACCTCAGTTTGCTTGTAACCCGGCTTCAGTTCCATGCAAACCCCATCTTGTGCAGGTGCGCATTGACGGCCTGTTCCAGCGCCGCTACCTGCTGGTTTTGCTGCGGCAACGGCGTTTCATAGCGCTCGGCGAGCTCCTTGATGCGTTGCGTTAACCGCTGGCTGATGCGATCCATTTCGGTGTGAATGTCCCGGTCGATGGCGGCGATCCATTTGTCGTCGACCACCAGTTGCTTGATCTGGTCTGCGGTGAGTGTGGGGTAAAACTCATGCAGTTCGGCATCCAGTTTCGCTTCGGCGGACTGAATGGTTTTTTTGGTGGCCGCTTCCTGTTCCAGCAATTCCAGGTATTGCCTGAGAATCTTTTCTTCGTCAATGGATTGCGGATCGTTTTTGATTTCTTTCAGGCGTGCGTTGATGCTGGCTTTGTTGATCTTGTCGAGTATCGCAAATGCGCCTTCCTCGCCACTATGTTCTTCTTCCATTTCCGCCAACCGGCTTTGCAGCGTTTCCAATTCGGTGTTGAGTGCATCAATGGCTTGTTGCTGCCCGGCAAAGTAGCGGTGAATCACGAGTGCCTTCGGAATCAGATCGCAGGTCCAGCCTTTATCGACGGTTTTGGTGACTTGGCCATCCTTATTTCTCTTTTCTTCCACGATGCGGTACGTGGCGGCTTGCCAGCCCCCGCCCGTTTCAACCGGGGCGGCGATTAGGTAGCAGTCGTCCTGCATCACGTCGAACCAGTAATTCATCAGGTGCTGGTAGACATCGTACCGGTCGATCAACGCGCGGCCTTGGTAGGTGGCGAGCAAGGCTTCGCTAATCGTGTGGATGATGTCCTTCGGATGAAAACCGGGTTGCAGCGCTTTCAACGTGGCGGTGGTGTTCTTTTCCCATTGACTGAAAACCTGGTTCATTTCGGCCATGTAAGCGGCGAATTCGGCGTGCGCGAAAATGGTTTGCTTGATGTCGTCTTTGCTGACTTTCAGGCTCAAATAATCCGGGCTGCGTTTGGCCTCAGTGAATAATGCCGCTTTGAGATTGGGGCACACCGCCCAGTAATCCTGCAGCGCGTCGATATCGGCTTTCGGGATATCGCCCAGCAGATGCGCTTCGATGTCTTGCAGGTCTTCGGCTTCGGAACTGTCGATATAGCGCGGGATGTTGAGATTGAATTCGTTTTTCTCGATCTCGTTGAAAGTAACGATGCGGCTGTAGCCTTCGATTTCGATTTGTTTGTTGAATACGTCGACAATCTTGTGGATGTCCATTTCCCGCAGGCGGTTTTTGTTGCCGTCTTTCATGAAGCCCTTGCCCGCGTCAATCATGAAAATGCCTTTGCGGTTTTGCGCGTTTTCCTTGTCGATGACGATGATGCACGCCGGGATGCCGGTGCCGTAAAACAGGTTGGCGGGCAGGCCGATGATGCCCTTGATCAAGCCCTTGCGGATGAGGGCTGCGCGGATGGCGGCTTCGACATTACCGCGGAACAGCACGCCATGCGGCAGAATGCACGCGCCTTTGCCACGGCTTTTCAGCGAACGGATGATGTGCAGCAGGTAGGCGTAATCGCCGTTTTTATCCGGCGGCACGCCCAATCCATCAAAGCGCTGAAATGGATCGTTGCCGGTATCGACGCCGTTGCCCCAGCGTTTATCGCTGAACGGCGGATTGGCGACGACGTAATCGAACGTCTTCAGCCCGCCTTGTTCGTAGAGAAACAGCGGATTGGCGAGGGTATTGCCTTGCTTGATTTCCGCGCCGGGATTGCCGTGCAGGATCATGTTCATGCGCGCCAAGCCGCTGGTGGCGGCGTCTTTTTCCTGGCCGTACAGCGTCACCGGCGTTTTGGCGGCATCGCTCACTTTCAACAGCAGCGAACCGGAGCCGCAGGTCGGATCGTATACGGTCGTCGAAGCCGTGGTGTCGGCCTGATCGATGCCGATGATGCGCGCCATGATGCGGCTGACTTCCGCCGGGGTGTAGAACTGTCCCTTGCTCTTGCCGCTCTCGGTGGCGAAATGGCGCATCAGGTATTCGTAGGCATCGCCGAGAATGTCATCGCCTTCCGCGCGGTTCTTGCTGAAATCCAGCGCCTTGTTTTCAAAGATGGCGATGAGGTTGCTGAGCCGGTCGACCATATCCTTGCCGCTGCCGAGTTTTTCCGGATCGTTGAAATCCGGCATGCTGGATAATTTGTTGGCATTGGCGAGCGGCGCGATGATTTTCTTGTTGATGTCATCGCCAATGGTGGGCTTGCCTTTCAAGGCCACCATATCCCTGAAACTTGCACCTTGCGGAATCTTGATCGGGGCAAATGGCTGACCAGCGTATTTGTCACTGACATATTTGATGAACAGCATCACCAGCACATAGTCCTTGTACTGGCTGGCATCCATGCCGCCGCGCAGTTCATCGCAACTTGACCACAGGGAAGAATAAAGTTCGGATTTTTTGATGGCCATAGGTTGTTATTATTTTGAATACGGTAACACGACGGAATGTACTTTATTGAACGATTCCGAAGATTCTACCAGCATGCGAAGGGGTGAGATATGGCAAGGGGCTACTCTCCAAAAACATGATTTCATAACGCACCGGATGCCATGTTGCTAATCCCTGCGCGGTGAAAATTTTTGCAGACTTACAGCAAGCTAAAACACCGTCATCTTGCGAGTAAATTCAGCACGATCAGCAAAACCGCAAAGAAAGCGGTGTAGTACGAGAATTTTTGCGCATCCTTGGCGTGGTCTTCTTTCGACGGGAATTTTATGTCGGGTGTCTGCTGGCCATATTTTGTGCGGATAAACTGATAGACGCGGTCGTAGTTTGAGTGCATGTAATGATGGTAGATCATCAATGTCAGCGAAACGATCAGGCAGATCCATCCTAATAGCTCGATCATTGTGTGTCCTTTCGTTCAGGAATTAATTTGTGTGTCAATCTGGAAAGGATACTTTATACAATATTTACAAGCTGTTCGAATACTGTTTTCATGAAACTTCGAGAAAGCGCAGATTAATTTTTCCAATGGAATTCGTCGCGGGATAAGGGCACAAGCAGCGGGGGAAGGGATAAGCGTGGCATCGAAATAGCGGCGCCGGAATTAAAGCGATGAGCGATGAGCTTTTGTTGGCAGCTTAGGCTTTTGTCATTGCCTAAGCTGATGTGATATGGCGCTTCCTTAGATAAGTACCTTATTTTTTGCGGCGCGCGGCAAACCCGAGTAATCCTAGACCTGCCAATAGCAACGCGTAAGTTTCCGGTTCCGGAACGGCGGATATCTGGAAGGCTAATTCCGTACCGTGTGGATTCCAGCTACTGCCTTCACCCAAACGGAAAGCGCTGCTGCCGGATGTTTGTGAATTTTCCCATAGCCAATCGTCCGGGTGGCCGCTGGTGTCATTGACCACCGACAACCAATACGTCGTTCCCGCTGTTAGCGTGGTCGAAGGTATCGTGGCTGAATAATTGTAAATGCCGATGTTCCAGGTCGCGTCATCAATGCCGCTATCGATCCGGTTAACGGCATTGCCGACATTGAAAGAATAAATCGGATTGGTGTCGGGAATGCCTCCCAAATCGCTAAAGATTCTAATCACGAAATTATCCGCAGCGGTGGGGGTATTCGATGAATAATACGAACCGCTCCAACTGACGCCAGAGAGTGTATTGCTTCCCGCGCCGAGCACAAAGTTATCGGCCATTTGCTGGAATGGTTGCAACGCGCCGTCAAAGTCGCTCCACCAGCCTCTGCTGCCATCCGCGCTGCCGTTATCGTAAATGACGGTTGCGGCGGTTGCTGGCAGTATCAATCCGAAAGACGGTAATGCGACAGCTAGAACCAGTAAAGATTTTAGTTGTTTACTGGTTGATTTTTCTAAAGTTTGTATCACTTTCATGGCTTTTCTCCGTTTGTGGAATTGCAACCATGATTATAGTTAAAGGCGGACATTCAGCCTAACAATATTTTTTCTTCAATAAATTGAGCGTGAAATCACCGTCGTCGAGCTGTGTACCGGAGGGAAATGGTTACTGCCTTTCCAATTAGTGCCATTGTTATTGATGGCGAATGATTGCGTCCGAATGAATGAGGTCACGCGCTATTGAAGCAATTTTAGCCGGCACATGCATGAAATTCTGCAAAAAAGCTGGCGTGGATTCAGAAAATCGCTGAGAACAGCTTAAATCCGGATTTTAGAATGGTGGCCAAGGGCGGAATCGAACCACCGACACAAGGATTTTCAGTCCTCTGCTCTACCGACTGAGCTACTTGGCCATTTTTGAAACTGCTGATAAACGGACAATCCGTAAAATTCCAACGTAAAGATTATCCGGTGAAGTGGCGCGCCCGGCAGGATTCGAACCCACGACCCCTTGGTTCGTAGCCAAGTACTCTATCCAACTGAGCTACGGGCGCAAAGTACAATCTCTTTACTAGCAGCTTGTAAGCAACCGGGGGATTATATCAGATTGAAGCTAATGCGGGATTCGAAGTTACGCTTTTGTTACGGTATTCGATCTCTTCAAGCTGTAATCGACCAAGTCGACTCGAGTTGCCAACCATCACATTTATTTTGCGGGGGCGATGATGGTCGATTTAGCCGATCTTGTCAAGGCTAACTGCTGCCGATCTGTTCGTTTTAGACGTCTTCTTCGGGTTCCGGATCTTCCTTATGCGGTATCGGCGCGGTTATCCCCGAGCTGTGCGATGCATCGATTTTTCCAGGTATTTTCGGTGTTTTACAAACCACATCGGCATTTTGAGCGCGATGCCGTAAGGCGTGATCGATCAGTACGAGGGCCAGCATCGCTTCGACGATCGGCGTTGCGCGGATGCCGACGCATGGATCATGGCGGCCGTGTGTTTCGACAATGGCCGGGTTGCCGTCTTTGTCGATGGAGCGTCGTTCCAAGCGGATGCTGGAGGTTGGTTTAATGGCCACATTAACGGTGATGTCCTGGCCGGTAGAGATACCGCCCAGAATGCCACCGGCATTGTTGCTTATAAAACCTTCCGGCGTCATCTCGTCGGAATGCTCCGTGCCGCGTTGCGCCACGCTGGCGAATCCGGCGCCGATTTCAACGCCTTTGACGGCGTTGATGTTCATCATGGCATAGGCGATTTCGGCGTCGAGGCGGTCATAAACCGGTTCGCCCCAGCCGACCGGCACACCTTGGGCAACCGCGCTGATCCTGGCACCGACCGAATCACCGGATTTGCGCAATTGATCCATGAATTTTTCCAATTGCTCGACGGCGTTGTTGTCGGCGACGAAGAAAGGATTAGTGCCGACATCTTCCCAGCGTTTGAAGGGAACAGGAATGGGGCCGAGTTGCGCGAGGTAGCCGCGGATGACGATGCCGTATTTTTCATGCAGCCATTTTTTTGCAATGGCGCCGGCGGCAACACGCACCGCCGTTTCGCGCGCCGAGGCGCGCCCGCCGCCGCGGTAATCGCGGATACCGTATTTTTGCCAATAGGTGTAATCGGCATGGCCCGGGCGGAAAACGTCCATGATTTTGCTGTAATCCTTGCTGCGCTGATCTTCATTGCGGATTAACAGGGCAATTGGTGTGCCGGTGGTTTGTCCTTCGAATACTCCGGAAAGAATTTCGACGGTATCGGATTCGCGCCGTTGTGTCACATGCCGCGAGGTGCCGGGTTTGCGCCGGTCCAGTTCGAGCTGAATATCTTCCGTGCTGATTGCGAGTCCCGGCGGACAGCCGTCAACAATGCAGCCAATGGCGGGGCCATGCGATTCGCCAAATGAGGTGACGGTAAAGAGCGTACCAAGTGTGTTTCCAGACATACAGTTGCATTTTCGGATGAGTTTATGATGCATGAGTCTATCATACGCACACGGGTTTTCGACAGTTTGAATATTGCTTTGCCATGCCGGTCAAGCTGCCAAAGATTGAGACACATCAACAATCAAATTCGGTCATCGTGTTATACCTGCGCTAAAATGCGAGGTATCGCAAATGGGTCTTGAAATTTGAAGCCCTTGTCATAAAAAATTAATCCTGGGAGTTTGCATGAATACACCACGAGTCAAAGAATTTCTTTTGAACCTGCAAGATAGCATTGTGAAAGGGCTGGAGCAGGTCGACGGTAAAACCTTCAGGCGCGATCAATGGGATCGCCCGGAGGGGGGCGGCGGCATGAGCAGCGTGATCGAAGAAGGCAATGTGCTGGAGCGCGGCGGCGTTAATTTCTCCCATGTATATGGTGCGGGATTGCCCGCGTCGGCGACGGCAGCACGGCCGGAATTGGCCGGACGCTCGTTTGAGGCGATGGGGGTGTCGCTGGTGCTGCATCCGCGTAATCCTTACGCGCCAACCGTGCATATGAACGTACGCTACTTTGAAGCGCGCAAAGAGGGTGCGGAGCCGGTGTGGTGGTTCGGCGGCGGCATGGATCTGACGCCTTATTACGGTTATGCCGAAGACGCGGTGCATTTTCATCAAACTTGCAAGGATGCGCTTAAGCCTTTTGGCGATGATTGTTATCCGCGTTTGAAAAAGTGGTGTGATGACTATTTCTATTTAAAACATCGCAAAGAGCCGCGCGGTGTCGGCGGTGTGTTTTTCGACGATTTGAACCAGCCGGATTTTGAGAGCTGTTTTCAGTTGACGCGCAACGTTGGGGAGAATTTCCTCAATGCCTACCGGCCGATTTTGGAGCGTCGCAAGGACGAAGCCTATGGCGAACGCGAGCGCGATTTTCAAGCGTACCGGCGCGGGCGTTACGTGGAGTTTAATTTGGTTTGGGATCGCGGCACGTTGTTCGGATTGCAAACCGGCGGGCGCACCGAATCGATTCTGATGTCTTTGCCGCCCATCGTAAAATGGCGGTACGACTGGAAACCGGAAACAGGTACTCCGGAATCGAAATTGTATACGGATTTTCTGATCGGTAAGGATTGGGTGTGACTGGCCGGTGAGCAAAGTGTCGCTCAATAACCAGATCTTGCTGGGGGTGATTTCCGGTGCGTTCCTCGGTTTCTGGCTGGCGGGACTGGAACAACAATCCGCGGTTGCGCAAAGCGGTTTATATGCCGCAAAGCTGATCGGTTCGCTGTTTACCGATCTGCTGCGGATGGTGCTGATTCCGCTGGTGTTTACTTCGATCGTGGTGGGCGTTGCCAATCTGCGTTCGCACCGGCAAATGAATCGCGTTTGGCAAGTGACGCTGGTTTTTTTTGTGTCGACGATGGCCTTTGCGGTGTTGCTGGGCTTGACGGCTGCCAATCTGCTGCAGCCGGGCGGCGGTTTGCAGATCGCTATGTTTCAGGATGCAATACAAGGTTTTCAAGCGACGCAGATGTCACTCGCCGATTTCTTTGCGCAATTCTTGCGATCGTTGTTTCAGAATCCAATCGCGGCGCTGGCGCAAGGCAATGTGCTGGCGGTGGTGATTTTTGCTTTGTTGCTGGGTATTGCTCTGGTCATAGGTGGTGAACGCTACCGCAATATCCTGGTGTTGATGCAGGAATTTTTAGAATTGATCCTGATGCTGGTCGGCTGGATTATGCGTTTGGCGCCGCTCGGGATTATGGCATTGGTATTGCAATTAGTGGCTTCGCAAGACGCCGGATTGTTGTCGACATTGATTAAATTCGTCGGAATCGTCATTGGGACCACATTGCTGCACGGGCTGGTGGTGTTGCCGCTGATTTTATTTTTGATGGCGGGCATGACGCCGCTCCGGTTCTGGCGTGGCGCGCGTGAAGCATTAATTACTGCCTTTGCAACCAGTTCGAGTGCTGCGACCCTGCCGGTGACGCTGCGTTGCGCCGAGCAGCACTTGCATGTCAAACGCGATGTGGCTGGTTTTGTCATTCCGGTCGGAGCGACCATGAATATGGATGGTACGGCGCTTTATGAAGCGGTGGCTGCGTTATTTATCGCCAATTTGGTGGGCATTGAGCTCAGTTTGACGCAACAGCTGATCGTGTTCATGACGGCCATGCTGGCCGCCATCGGTGCGCCGGGTATTCCCAGTGCCGGCATGGTGACGATGGTCGTGGTATTACAGTCGGTCGGATTGCCGGTGGAAGCCATCGCAATTTTATTACCGGTCGACCGCCTGCTCGATACATTTCGCACGACAGTCAATGTCGAAGGTGATCTGGTGGGAAGCCTGGTCGTACAGCATTGGACCCGGAGTGACGGTCCGGGCACATAGAATTTGTAAAACTCTATTATTAAATCAGATCATTATCGCGGAAGCGTTGTTGAATTTCCAACACCTTGTCGGCGTTATTGATCAGAGCTTCAACGCAATCACGGTCCAGCTTGGAATTGGACATTTGCCGGAGCAATGCAAAAGCTTGTTCATTACTCCACGCCGCTTTATACGAACGGCGTGATGTCAATGCATCGAATACATCGGCAACGGCGCTGATGCGCGCTTCAATCGGTATTTCATCGCCTTTCAGGCCGCTCGGATAACCGCTGCCGTCAACCGCTTCATGGTGAAATTCGGCGATATTGCGCAGGATATTCGTATGCCCCAATGCACCCAACCCAAAGTCTTGCAATACCGAGTCGATGATCTCGCGGCCTTTGACCGGATGCGTTTTCATGACATCGAATTCGGTATCGTCGAGCTTGCTCGGCTTGCGCAGGATGTTGTCCGGAATGCCGATTTTGCCGACATCGTGCATCGGCGAAAACAGGAAAATATGTTCAATTTGTTCATCGCTGATGCCGTAGCCGGCCGCCAGTTTTCGAGCGATTAACCGGGCGTAGTGCGCGGTGCGGTCGATATGCGATCCGGTCTCGAGGTCGCGATAATGCGTCATGCTGCGAGCGGCCCGGACCGCCGCCAGCAAGGTTCGAATCGCGGCCAATTCGTTGATGACCATCAGCGCGATCAGGTGGCCGTAAATGTCAATTTGCCGCAATGACTTCGGGTCAAACGGGTGTTCTTGCAGCGAATTAAAAAACAAAAAGCCGATAAAAATACCGCTTTGATACAGCGGCATGGTATAGCTGGACTTGTAGCCTTTGGCGGCAACGCGCTGGGTATGCTCGTGTGTGCCTTTGGAAAAAATATTGAGGTCTTGCACCAGGCGCGGACGGCGATGCTCAATAATGGCATGCAGCGATGGCGCGGCGCTCAACGGCGCTTCGTAAGTCGTGACCGGACTATCGCTGCCTTCGGTGCTGTGCGTGTACGTTTTCAGCATCTCGGTTTTTTCATCGTATAGGGCGATTGCCAGGCGATCGATGAAGGGGAAATCCTGACGGATAATTTGATGCAAGAAACGTAGTTTTTCCGTTAAGGGTATATTTTCATGCAAGTTAGCCAGGGTATCCTGGTGGGTAAAAAGATCTTCTTCCGATTGCATAAAATTCCTTTGGGCAAATTGCGGCGATATCGACAAGCGGTTTCTCAATAGGCTTGACTGCACTGTACATCTATTGCAGACGATTGCTTTATTTTTTCCACATTCTAAACGATTTGCCGCTGTCACGGCATGAAGGTCTATCAATCCATTCAGCCGGCAATATCGTCATGTGACAATTTGCCGCGCGACAATTTGTCACATTCCCAAACGAAATCATTCTTTTTACAATTTTGGCAACGTGAATCGATCGAGTTAGAGCAGTTTGTGATTATCACGGCGAATCCACATAGATTGTAACGCCTACGGAGGGTGATGAACGGACAACAACGTTCGTGCGCATAAAACTTATGAAGATACCAGCAAGACTTGAACCATTAATTGAAGAAGGTTTGATCGATAGTGTCATATGCCAGCTCATGAGCGGTAAAGAAGCGATGGTGTATATGGTCCGCAGTGGCGAGCACGCGCTATGTGCCAAGGTGTATAAGGATCGGAATAAACGGAACTTTCAGCATTTTGCAAGCTACACCGAAGGCCGCCGTATCAAAAACAGCCGCCGTGCCCGGGCGATTGAGAAGGGGAGTCATTACGGACGTATTGCACGTGAGGAAGGCTGGCAGAATACCGAAGTTGACATGTTGTGCCGGCTTGGGATGGCCGGAATCCGGGTGCCGAAATTCTATAACTTTTTTTCCGGTGTTTTGTTGATGGAGCTGATTACCGATGCCGAAGGGAATGTTGCGCCGCGATTGAACGATATGTCCCTGACACCGCAACAAGCACGGTCTTATCATAAAACTTTGATTAGCCATGTGGTGCAGATGCTGTGCTTGGGAATTGTGCATGGAGATTTGTCGCCCTACAACGTTCTGGTGGATCGCGAAGGGCCGGTTATTATCGATTTACCCCAAGCCGTCAATGCTGCGGGCAATCAGCAAGCCCGCATGATGATCAAGCGCGACATTGATAATCTGACAAGTTTTTTTAACCGGTTTGCTCCGGATCTTGCGCAATCCGACTACGCCTCTGAGATTTGGAGTTATTATCAGCGTGGTAAATTGCCGCAAGCGCATCTAACCGGTCTGGTCAAGTCCCAGAACAAACCGGTTAATGTAGGCAACATTTTGCAGGCAATCGATAGTGCAAACCGGAAAGAGCTTGCCTGGCAGCGGCACAAACAGGCAAAATTGAACGGATATTCAGCGCACTACTGAAATCGAATACATATTATCATCCACCCAGGAAGTTCATTGACCTGAGCGTGCAGGCTTATGCTATAATCCCCCTTCTGACGCGGGGTGGAGCAGTCTGGCAGCTCGTCGGGCTCATAACCCGAAGGTCGTAGGTTCAAATCCTGCCCCCGCAACCAAGTAAATTGATTGATTGTCGTGCTCAATTCAGTTTGCTGCAATGTTGTAAGTTTTGTGCAATTCCTTTCTTTGGCTGATCGGTAACGTAAAATAGGACTCAACCGAATCAGACGCTCTATTTCCCGGTTTTAAGCGCAACCATCCATTCTTTTTATTAATTCCTTTGTTCTTCTAAAGGGTTAATTGAATACCCAATTAGTCGTTAGAAAACTGCGATTAAATCAGGTGAAAACCGATTCTCAAGTAAATCCATCGATCTTCCGTAGATATCAATCTCCCGAAAATGAAGAGTTTTGGGTAAATACAAAAGAATAATTAATTTTTAAGGGTATTGGGTTGCGGTCGAGCAAAGCCAATATTGTTTCTGTCATAAATAAATTATCGGTTTACTTAGGAGGCCTTTTCTTGTGAAACAGAATGGTCCATTTGGTTTACTCTCAACGATCAGTGATTTCGTCGTTTGTATTGATCCGCAGGGCATAATTCAGCGAACATCTACATCCTCGCAAACGTTTCTACAAGTATCGACGGGACTGTTAAAAGAATCGATTGAAAGGTTCGTTCAGCCGGAAGATCTGGTACTTCTTACTGAAGCCCGGAAAAACGCAAAAGAAAGTGGTGAGAAGCAAGTTTTTGTGTGCCGTTTGTTACGCCAAAGGGTACTGCCGGTTTGGGTCAACTGTTATTTGTTTTATTTGTCCGACGATTCCTTTCTGGTTGCAGCATTTGATGCCATGCATTGGAAAGAAAATGAAGATCGGTTAATTTATTTATCGACCCACGATGAATTGACAGGCTTGCCTGGAAGAGTGTTGTTGGACGATCGTGTCACAATGAACATTGAAATGGCGCGACGGGAGAAACAATTTTTGTCGTTAATCGTTTTGAGTTTGGATGGTTATAGAAAGATTAATGACTTGCTTGGACATGCTGTCGGTAACGAACTCATCAAATCCGTTGCTGAACGCTTGCAGATTTGTGTACGTCGCAGCGATACGGTGGCGCGTGTAGGTGAGGATGAATTTGCCATGATCATGATGGGTGTTGGTCAGGGCAATATCGAGATGATCGCTAAAAAGATAATGACCGCCATGCAACGGTCGTTTCGTATTCAAGAACATACGTTGCATATCCGCACTAATCTCGGAGTTTCGATCTATCCTGAGCATGGCGAAAATTTCCTGCAGTTATTCCGCAATGCGGAAACGGCAATGTATCGTTCGAGATCGTCCGGCAAAAATTATTGGGGTATCTATTGCGATCAGATCAGTGACATCGAAAGAAGTGATTTGTCGCTTGAGTCCGCAATGTATGAAGGGATTGAAAAAGGCGAATTCATGCTGCATTATCAGCCGATATTTTGCGCGCGAACTGGTCAGTTGAAAGGTGCTGAAGCTTTGATGCGTTGGTTAAGCCCTAAGCAAGGATTCATTTCACCGATGAAGTTTATTCCATTGGCGGAAAGTAGTGGTTTAATAAAGGTTCTTGGCGCTTGGGCATTACGAAGTGCATGTCTCCAAGCAAAGCAATGGCAGGATTCAGGTCTCAGAGAATTTTATATTTCCGTAAACGTATCACCGCATCAATTTGTGCAAGATGATTTTCTCGAGTTGACTAACAGGACGTTGCATGAAACGGGTTTGTTACCATCGAGTTTGGTATTGGAAATTACAGAAACGATGCTGATGGATAACCCGCAGAAATCAAGAGATACTTTGTCTAAACTGCATGCGGCGGGGATCAAAATCGCTATTGATGATTTTGGTACCGGTTATTCTTCTTTGGCCTATTTAAAAAAATTCCCATTATCAGTTTTGAAAATCGACAAGACTTTTGTAGATGATGTAGTCAATAGTTTAGAAGACATGGCAATTATCGGCGCTATTCTTAGTTTGGCCGATGGCCTGAATTTGCAGGTAGTAGCGGAAGGTGTAGAAAATGATGCACAGTTGGGTTTCTTGCGGGAAGAAGGTTGCGATCTGATTCAAGGGTATCTGACTGGTAGACCGATCAATGCCGAGGCCTTCAAAGAGCAACACATCGCATGATTATGAAAATCCGGGAAAATTCTTTTCCTTCACATTCTTTTGTCACTCAATTGCAGTAATCGTTGTCCTTAAACCACTTAACCGCATCTTTGAGCGCCTCGACTGCGGGGCGATACCGGTAACCTAATTCGCGTTCGGCTTTTTCACTGGAGAAAAACATTAATTTCTTTGCCATGCGGATGCTATCGAGTGTTGCGCGAGGTTCGGTATGTGTCAGAAGAGCAATCTTCTCCATGCACCAAGCCATCGGAAGCATTACGCTGATCGGGATATTGACGCGGTAATGCCGGGTGTTATTAATCTCATCGATGGTTTGCAGGATTTGCAGAAGCGTCATGTTATCGCCACCCAGGATATAGCGTTCTTGGGGTTTTCCATGTTGATAGGCCAATAAATGACCGTATGCGATGTCATCTACATGTGCGATATTGAGACCGGTATTGACATAGGCCGGCATGCGGCCAGCGATTGTATCCAAGACGATACGCCCGGTCGGAGTCGGGCGGATATCGTTTGGACCGATTGGCGTTGAAGGATTTACGATGATCAAAGGCAATTGATGATCGACGGTCAATTGTCTGACTAACTGCTCAGCCTGATACTTCGAACGCTTGTAATAACCATTGACGGCCGCCGGGTCGCTTGGCGTTTCTTCATTTGCGGGGGTTCCATCGGGGTTTAAGCCCAGCGTGGCGACACTGCTGGTATATACAATCCGGTTCAGTCCTGCTTGATGGGCCGCAATAATGAGTGCGCGGGTGCCGGTGACATTGATTTGATGCATGGTTGCCGGATCCGGCACCCAAAGCCGGTAATCGGCTGCCACGTGAAAGAGGTTATCGCATCCCCGGACCGCGCGTTTGAGTGACTCAAAGTCTCTCAGATCGCCTTCGATGATTTCAACTGGATAGTTTTTAAGGTTCCGGCGATCGCTGTCGGGTCTGGCCAAGACGCGAACTTCATGTCCGGCTGTGAGCAGGCAACGCATGACAGCCGAACCGAGAAACCCGGTAGCACCGGTGACTAATGATTTCATGGTGCCTTTGAGTCGAAATAGATAGTTGGAATGCCCGGAATGCGCATTAATCGATTATTTACGAAGTACCTGAAAGCGCTTCATTATGCGGTTCAACAGCGGGCAGATTCCGCGAGGTTAATTTGAATAATAACTCCAATATCCAATCGTTACTCGCAAATAAGCTCGTTAATGCGACGGTTGTCTTGACGCTGTTGCGGCTGATTTTTACTTGGGTACCTTCAGAAAAATCCCGGCGGTTATTGATTTTATTCAAAGTCAGAATGGCCATGCCAATCGCCCAAAGGCAAAAACGCCGGATGCCTTTTTCGTGGAGCGGTATCAAACTGGTATAGATCAAGGCATTCTGCAAGTGTCCTTTGGCTATTCCTAATAGCTCCGCTAAACCCGCTTGAAAGTTTGTATCTTTCATACCTGGTTGCATATCAGTAAGATGAAAACCATACTTTAGAAAAATGTCTTGCGGCAACCAGCAAGCGCCGCGTTTACGATCATCCCAGATGTCTTTGAGGATATTGGTCATCTGCAATCCCTGGCCGAAAGAGACGGACAGTTTCATCAATGTTGGCTTATGCAGATTAATTTCTTCCGAATAATCACAAAATAATTCGGTCAGCATTTCACCCACGACACCGGCAACGTAATAGCAATATTGATTCATTGCGGGTAAATCCTTTAGGCCATTCAGTGACTCTGTTTCTTGGTAGTCGGCCATGCCTTTAGCCATGATTCGCACACACCGCTCCAGAGCTTTGTGCTGCGCCGCATTAAAACTGTGAGTGACACGGATAACAGCCGGTGTATTTTTGATCAGATCATGTTCGGCAGGGATGGTATGGCTGGATAAAAGCGGGTAGAGCTGCTGCGCGAATTCTTCCGCGGATGCGCTGCCACAGACGACATCCGCAAACATGTCCGACAGTTGCCGGGTTTGCTCGGATGAGAGCGCATTATCGTCTTCAATGGTATCGGTAATGCGACATAGCAGATAAGCATTGCCGATTACGCGGCGCAAAGCTTCCGGCAATTGCGGAATGGTCAATGCAAAAGTACGTGAGACCCCTTGCAGGATATGGTCCTGATAAAGCTCATCGTCGATACTGGGTTGGCTTGTCATTACAAATTCATCATAGGGCGATATCGCATCTTACTATAATTGAGCGTATCTCCAAATGTAGATTATTTATTGTGGCAGCGTTTGCTCGGATGCGATGAGTTGATCGATGGTTTCACGTTGCCGGATGACGTAGGTTTTATCCTGATCCACCATAATCTCGGCGGCGCGTGGCCGGGTATTGTAATTGGAACTCATGCTCATGCCATAAGCACCGGCTGACATCACCGACAATAAATCACCGGTTTCTACAGCAAACTCCCGGTCATGCCCCAGAAAATCACCGGTTTCGCATACTGGACCGACGACTTGGTATTTTCTGAGTTCTGCCCGGTTGTTAATGACCGGAAGGATTTCATGATACGCGTCATACAATGCCGGGCGCATCAGATCGTTCATCGCTGCATCGACAATGGCAAAATTCCGGGCGGATGTGTGTTTGAGGTACTCGATACGGGTTAGCAGAATGCCGGAATTTCCTACCAAGGAGCGTCCTGGTTCTATCAGTAAGCGTTGTTTGATGTGCTGAGTGCCGGCGCAAAGTGAAGCAACGTAATTCTCAATGGTTGGCGGCGTTTCGTGGGCATAGCGTATACCCAGCCCGCCGCCCAAATCCAGATGCTCGATCTCCAATCCCTGCGATTGCAATGTATTAAGCAATTGGAGCATCTTTTCACCGGCTTGCATAAAGGGGCCGAGTTCCGTTAATTGCGAGCCGATATGGCAGTCGAGTCCTGTAAAACGGATATTCGAATACTGATGCGCGGATTGATAGATGCTTGCGGCGGCACTGGCCGGGATGCCGAATTTGTTTTCCTTCAAGCCGGTAGAAATGTACGGATGGGTTTTGGCATCGACATCCGGATTAACGCGCAGGCTAACCGGAGCAATTTTGCCCATTGCTTGTGCTACTTCGTTTAAGGTGATTAATTCAGCTTCGGATTCCACGTTAAAACACAGGATATCGGCATTTAGCGCCAGTTGCATTTCAGCACGGCTTTTTCCGACACCTGAAAAGACAGTTTTACCCGGATCGCCGCCGGCTTGGAGCACGCGCTGCAATTCTCCGCCCGACACAATATCAAAACCGCTGCCAAGTTGTGCGAAGAGATTCAGTATGGCGATATTGGAATTGGCTTTTACCGCATAGCAGATTAAATGATCGCGGCCGGCAAAAGCTGTTTCAAATTTTTGATAAGCTTTGGTGAGAGCGGATCGGGAATAAACATAACAAGGTGTTCCGAAGGTTTCAGCGATCTTTCGCAACGGCACCGATTCCACAAAAAGCTCATTGCCACGGTAATTAAATTCGGGAAAGCCGCTCATTTCTTTTCGATGTCATGGGTTGTTGCGGGGTTCTCATCGCCGGTTTTGGGTAAATGCAGCGGGCCTTTATGGCCGCAGGCATTCAAAAGGTAAGCTGAAAAAATCATGATAATAAGTAAACGCATGTGAATCCGTTGTTTTGGGGTTGATAAGATACTAACATAACAAAATGTCACGGCTAATAGGATCGCAACGCAGCGCTAGTCGTTAAGCGATACAGAATTCAACCAATCGATTAGCTCGTTGATGATCCGGTTACTGGCGGTACTGATGGCGGAGACAGCCCCAGCAGCATCGGGAGAGGGTGCTTTTGCTGTAATGCTGAGATCTTTTTGCGCCAGCAGCCTGCGTGAATTGCGTTCGATCAAGCTGGCGCGTAATCCGAATGCAACGTGGCTGTCGGTCGTGGTTTCGAACAAATGTACAAGCTCTTTCAACTCGATGTCCAATATCCGGTCGGTTTTTGCGGTGCTGCTGTCCTTAATGACATATTCATTCAACCGGGAGGCAATCCGGTCGCGCAACTGCTGCGTAAACAACGCGGCGGGTGCCGCGATCCAGCGGCTGTTTCCATAAGTGAATGTTTGCGCGGGATTGTGATACATCAAACGATAATGAATCGCGGTGTTATCAAGCCATGCAGGGGATGACACATCGGCTATCAGTAAGCTTTTTTTGGCAAACTGGGATTGCGGTACTTGTGTTGTTGCCGTTTCCATTTCCATATTGGACGGATAAAGCACACCAAAATCATAAGTCGATATCGCACCGGGTGTTTTTTGCAGCGGCGTACAACCCGAGATTAATGAAATAAACAATATTGATTGCAGCATTCTGATCATTGCTGGATTCCTTTCGGTGGCACAAATCCTTCCTCTCCCGGTCCGGGTTGTATCGATGGGCGCCCAAATATCAAGCTTTGCGGATTCTCTTCCAATTGCTGTAACACCCGGTCAAAGTTGCTTGAGTTACGTGCAATGTTGTTACTCAATTTTCTCAATTCGGGAATGGTGACGGCGAGTTCTTGAGCGCTTTCCGCCAAGCTGTCGAAAATACCTTCTTTTTGATTGGCTTTATTTACCGCCAGATTAATTTCCCCCAGCAGTTGATCCAGCCGTTTTACCAGAAAGCTTGATTCGGTTGTCAATTCCGTGAACGACTCCAATACCGGTTGCAAGTGACTGGCGATACCTTCAAAGTTTTTGGTGGCTTTATCGATATTTTGCAGAATTTGTCCAATATGCGTTTGATTGTCATCGTTAAGCAGGTGATTCATTTTCAACACTAATTTGTTCACATTCGTCAACAAGTGCTGGCCGGAAACCGTGACTTCATCGAATAGCGAGCGACGCATCGGAATGCGCGCATGATCCGGCAGCTTGCCGGTGCCGATGCCGTCATCGTTCAATTGGATATAGGCAAGACCGGTTACCCCTTGATAGCCAAGCTGCGCGTACACGGTATTTTGCAAATTGACGTTTTCATTGACCGCGATATGTACGAGAATTTGCTGCGAATCATCGGGATCGAATTCAATATCTTCAACTTTGCCGATGAGTACGCCGCGGTAATGCACGGAAGACTGAGGATTGAGCCCGCTCACGGATTCCTTTGTGACAACCAGATAGGAAATGCGCTGGATATTGTCGCCGCTAAACCAAGCTGCAACCAAGCCGGCGGCGATGCTGAGAAAAATAACAAAAATGCCGGCTACAAGGGCATGGGCGCGGTTTTCCATGAATGCTCCGAGTGAGTGTTTTGTTCAAGTTTGTGTCGAATGCTTTTGAAAAAGCTGGTGATAAACGGATGCTGGAACCGGCATATTTGCTCCAGCGTGTCGGCGATAATCACTTTCTGATCGGCGAGTACGGCAATGCGGTCGGACAGCGCCACCAGCGTATCCAGATCATGCGTCACCATCACGATAGTGAGATTCAATTCCCGGCGCAGCGAAAGGATCAATTCAACAAAGCTTTCGCTGAGTTCCGGATCCAAACCGGCGGTCGGTTCATCCAAAAAAAGCAGCTCGGGATCCAGCGCTAACGCACGCGCTAACGCGACGCGTTTGATCATGCCGCCTGACAAAGCGGCCGGCATTTTGTCGGCGTGTTCCGCGCCGATGGCAACCATATCGAGTTTGATCATTACCAATTCACGAATCAGATCGTCGCTCAACAAGTGAAGTTCTCGCAGTGGCAGGGCGACATTGTCGAAAACAGTCAGCGCGCTGAACAGCGCACCTTGCTGAAACAGAACACCGGAGCGGTTACGGATATTACTTTTCAGATGATTGCGAAGCATATCATCCCGGGGTTGGCCAAAAATCTTGACGCTGCCTTGCGACGGTTGTTCCAAGCCGAGCATTTGCCGCAACAAGGTGGTTTTTCCGCTGCCCGAGCCGCCGATAAGCGTGAGAATTTCGCCGCGATAAACGCATAAATCAATGCCGCGATGAACCACATGGCTGCCAAACCGGGTATGGAGAGATTCGATCTCAATGACACATTCGGGATTCGGCATGGCGCTAGGTGATTCCTACATCTGAGAACATGACGGCAAATATTGCATCGATAATGATCACCATTGTGATTGCGGTAACCACGGAAGTGGTGGTGCCTTCTCCCAGACTCTCCGTGTTAGGTTTGATTCTTAACCCGAAATGACAAGCAATGAGCGCGATCACCATGCCGCACACAATCCCTTTTCCTAATCCGAGCCATAAATTTGCGATCGGCACGACATCCGGCAATGCCCGCAAGAAATGGTGATAACTCAACCCTAATTGTAACTCAGCCGCAACCATTCCGCCGATTAATGCGATGGCGCTGGTCCACAACACTAATAAAGGCATGGCGATGCCGAGGCCCAAAACTTTGGGCAAAATGAGGCGCTGGCTGTGCGAGATGCCCATGACGGTTAAAGCATCCAATTCCTGCGTGACCCGCATCACCCCTAATTGCGCGGTCATCGACGAACCGGAACGGCCGGCGACAAGAATAGCGGCCAGCATGGGGCCTAATTCGCGGATAATGCTGATGCCAAGGATATTGATGATAAAGATATCCGCGCCGAATATCTGTAATTGCTTGGAAGACAGATAGCTCAATACGATACCGATCAGAAAACCGACCAATGCTGTAATTCCCAGAGCCTGCGCCCCGGTGCGGTATAGATTCGCGGAGATTTCGCGCCAAGGGATTAAGACAGGATGCCGTATCAAATACAATACATCCAGCAGCAATTGACCAATCAGCATGACCAATCCGAGCGCATTACTCCACAATAGCAACGCCAGCCTGCCAAGAGTTGTGATGGGCCATGCTAAATCCCGGCGGCGGGTGCCTGCGCGCAGAACCGGGGTGTGTTCAAGCCGGGCAAACATCTTTTCATGTTCCGGGCGCAACTGCAGATGCGCGGGACGTTGCCCCTTCCAGGCTCGCCAGAGGATCGCTGTTCCGGCGGTATCAAGCTGTTGAATGCGGGTCAAATCCCAGCGGAGGTCTTGATTCTCGGCTTGTTGCGTCAGTTCAGCGGTTAACGATTCCAGGTAGTGCCCCAACGCGGTCAGCGTGTAATTACCCGTCAAAACGATTTGCGTGAAACCATCAGCAATGGTGAGCTGGTACCAGGTATTGAGCGATTTGTGAACAAGTTCAGAGTGCATACATTGCTGCTGGGTTGAGCATATTAAAGTAGCGGCCAAAAAATGATGCGATATCAGATCGGAATTAAAACTGTTGATTCAAGACTCGCGAATTTACAATGAAACCTATTATTTACGATCTATATTAAAACAAAACGGCTGGAATGATCGTGAATTTCGGGGAATTGGAGCGAAGCCTACTTGACTTGAGCCATTTCAGAACGCGCTAATGCAGGATTATCCGAAAAGTATTTTTTGATACCTAGAAACATGGCATCCGCCATCCGGTTTTGATATTGCGTGCTGCGCAATTTGACCTCTTCCTTGGGATTGCTCAAGAATGCGGTTTCGACCAAAATTGACGGGATATCGGGCGACTTGAGCACAGCAAAGCCCGCTTGTTCAACATTGCGTTTGTGCAGATGATTGATGCCGCCAAGCTGCTTTAACACGTATTCGGCCAGTTTGACGCTATCGTTAATGGTCGCGTTGAGCGACAAATCCAGCAGCAATTCTCTGATATCCTTGGATTTTGAGGTGATATCGATGCCGCCCATCAGATCGTTGTCGACGCTGTTTTCCTTATTCGCAAGCCAACTGGCGGTTGTCGAAGTCGCGCCATGTTCCGAAAGCGTGAAAACCGAAGAGCCGTGCGCATGGGATTTGGGATTGGCGTCGGCATGAATGGAAATGAACAGGTCGGCATTGGCGCGCCGGGCGTTGATGCGCCGCTGCGGCAATGAGATATAGTAATCCCCGTTGCGCGTCAAAACGGCGCGCATGTTGGGTTCCTTGTCGATGCGCTCTTTCAGTTTGCGGGCAATCGCCAGCGTGACATCTTTTTCATAAGTGCCTTGTTGACCGACTGCACCGGGATCCTTGCCGCCATGCCCGGGATCGATTGCGACGATTAAAATGCGCGGAACTTTGACTTTTTCAGGTTTGCGATTCTGTGTTGCCGGGATGTTGCCGGGTTGCTTGGCAGGTGTCACGGCAGTTGTCAGTTGTTGCGGTTTCGGCCCGTGCGGGAAAATCCATTGCGCCGGTTTTTCTTTCTTCTCAGCAGTTCCGCTTTGCATCAGCGTCGCGACCAGTTCATCCAGCACATCGGTTTCAAATCCACTGGGAGCGTTGTTAATGACGTTGTCAGTTGCCGCGGTTTGGATTGCCTTATCGGGGTGATGAATATCCAAGATCAAACGATGTGCAAAGTTATCCTTCGGTTCCATCACAAAAGCACGCGGCACGACATTCGACTTCAAGTCGAAAACCAGCCGGATCACATCAGGCTTAAACTGCCCGACACGGATTTTCTGCACGTATGGATCAATCGCATCGACTTTATCCGGCAAAGCGGCGAGTGCTGGGGTGATCTTGGTTCGGTTGAGATCGATGACGACGCGATGCGGATTGCTCAGCATGCTTAGCTCGTAATCCAATGGTTGATTGGATTCCAAAGTAATACGAGTGTAATCGGGTGTGAGTCCCATGCGGGCGGATTTAACCGTCGCATCTGCTGCGATTGCCGGCTGTAGCGCCAGTATGCAGAACAATAGAACAATCAGCTGAAAGACTTGCAGATATGTCCTTGCGGACGCGCAATATGGAGTTCTGAAAAGAGGCGTTACCGGCTGATTGCTTTCCAATGCGTTAAACATTGTTTTCCTGTCTCGGTGCAAGCCTGAATTTCGATTTGCCGGCCAGCATCGAGAACGCTAATAATGCACCGCAGATCCGGCGGTGGTAATAAATCACCCGCTTTTTCAGGCCATTCAACCACGCAAATCGAATCTGCATTAAAATATTCGCGGAAACCTGCTTCTTCCCATTCAAGGTAATCATTGAACCGATAAAAATCAAAGTGATAGAAGTATAACCCAGAGATTTCGTAGATTTCAACCAGATTATACGTCGGACTCTTGACGGCATGCGGGTATCCAAGTCCGCGCAGCATGCCTCGGGTTAGGGTTGTCTTGCCGGAACCCAAGTTGCCGGTCAGATGAATGGCCATGCCGGGTTTCAGGTAAGCCGATAATTTTTCACCAAATTTTAGGGTTGCTGTGTCATCGGCAAGATAACAGGAAAAATTGCGCGCTGACTCAACCGCTGTCGAAAGTTCGTTATGCAAGTAAATACCATTAATACAAAAAAGATTTCAGATTTTGCTGTTTTAGCAACAGCGATCAAAGCCTGGGGCAAGGAACTCGGATTTCACGATGTCCGCATCGCCGATGCGCAGGCGGATATGTCGGCAGTGGAATCCGGCTTGTTCCGCTGGCTGGAACAAGGATGCCATGGCACCATGGATTATATGGCAAAACACGGCACCAAGCGTACCCGGCCCGCGGAATTGGAACCCGGCACGCAGCGAGTCATTTCCGTTTGTATCAACTATGCGCCGCCCGCCGTCAAAAGCAGTTGGGAAGTGATCCACGATGGCAATCGCGCGTTTATTTCGCGCTATGCATTGGGACGCGATTACCACAAGGTGATCCGCGCGCGGTTGCAGAAACTGGCCGACAAAATCACCGAAGCGGCCGGTCCGTTCAATTACCGCGTATTTTCCGACAGCGCGCCGGTGATGGAAGTCGCCTGGGCACAGAAATCCGGTTTGGGCTGGCGCGGCAAGCACACCTTATTACTGAATCGCCAAGCCGGTTCGATGTTTTTCCTCGGCGAAATGTACGTCGATCTGCCGCTGCCGGTAGACGAAGAAACCGCAAGTTATTGCGGCAGTTGCACCCGCTGCATCGACATTTGTCCGACGCGGGCGATCATCGGACCTTACCAAGTCGATGCGCGCCGTTGTATTTCCTATCTGACCATCGAATTGAAAGACAGCATTCCCGAGCCATTGCGGCCGCTGATCGGTAATCGCATCTATGGCTGCGACGATTGCCAATTGGTGTGCCCGTGGAATAAATACGCCAAAATCACCCAAGAAAACGACTTTCACGTGCGTAACGGTCTGGACGATGTCTCGCTCGTCGAATTGTTCGGCTGGGATCAGGCTACATTCGAGACCAAACTAGCGGGTAGTGCGATCCGGCGCATCGGCTATCAGCAATGGTTGCGTAATATCGCCGTCGGTTTGGGCAACGCGCCGTATTCCGCGGAAATCGTCAGCGCACTGCAAGCGCGCGCGGATGATCCATCGGACATGGTGCGCGAACATGTGCAATGGGCACTGCAACAACAACATCAAAAAACAACCGCCATTCGGGAGTCATCAACATGAAAACATCATCAATCATCGGTACGCCGCTGAGTGCATCGGCGAAAAAAGTCATGCTGCTCGGCAGCGGCGAACTTGGTAAGGAAGTCATCATCGCATTGCAGCGCCTGGGTGTTGAAACCATCGCAGTGGACCGCTACGCCAACGCGCCGGGTCATCAGGTTGCGCATCGCGCGCATGTGATCAATATGGCGGACGGTCAGGCGTTGCGGGCATTGGTTGAACAGGAAAAGCCCGATATCATCGTGCCGGAAATCGAAGCGATCGCCACCGACATGCTGGTCGAAATCGAGCAAGCGGGCATTGCCACCGTGATTCCGACCGCGCGCGCCGCCCGGTTGACGATGAACCGCGAGGGCATTCGCTGCCTGGCGGCGGAAACCTTGGGGCTGCCAACGTCGCCGTATGCTTTTGCCAACAGCTTGGCGGAATTGCAAGCGGCAATAGACAATACGATTGGCTATCCGTGCATCGTCAAACCGGTGATGTCGTCGTCCGGCAAAGGCCAATCGCGCATCGATCACGCCGGTGAAGTCGAAGCAGCTTGGGATTATGCCGCCAGCGGCGGCCGCGTCGATCAGGGGTGGGTCATCGTTGAAGGCGTGATTCATTTCGACTATGAAATCACGCAACTGACGGTGCGGGCGCTTGATGCCGGTGGCGGCGTCAAGACCCATTTCTGCGAACCGGTCGGGCATGTGCAAGTGCATGGTGATTACGTCGAAAGCTGGCAACCGCAAGCCATGTCGGCGACGGCGCTGCAACGCGCGCGCGAAATCGCCAAAATTATCACCGATGACTTGGGTGGGCTGGGTATTTTTGGCGTGGAATTGTTCGTCAAGGGCAACGATGTGTGGTTCAGCGAAGTCAGTCCGCGCCCGCACGACACCGGCATGGTGACGATGTGCAGCCAGAAGCAAAGCGAATTCGACTTGCACGCGCGCGCGATTCTCGGGTTGCCGGTGGATACGTCATTGCTGGCACCGGGTGCCAGCGCGGTGATTTACGGGCAACTCGAAGCCAAAGGCATTGCATTCTCCGGCATCGCCGAAGCGCTCAGCGTGCCGCAAAGCGATGTACGTCTATTCGGCAAACCCGAATCGTTTACGCGTCGTCGTATGGGAGTTGCTTTGGCCAATGGCTCGGATACGGATGAAGCGCGAAGCCGTGCTAAACTTGCGGCCAGCCGGGTGATACCGATCAAAGATTAAAACAGCCTGTTAAATTTCAAATTAATTAACAATCAAGGAAAAATATTATGACTATCGAACAATTGAATGCCAATTTCGGCATTACGGGGCAACTGGAATTTATCGCCGGTAACGGCGGCTTGCCGATGATCCAGGTGAAAACCGCCAAAGCCAAAGCGCTGATCTCGATCCATGCCGGTCAGGTATTGTCGTATCAGCCCGCCAGTGAAGCGGAAGATGTACTATTTTTGAGCGCGAAAGCGTATTACCAAGACGGCAAAGCGATCAAGGGCGGCGCGCCAATTTGCTGGCCGTGGTTCGGCGCCGATCCCGAAGGCAAAGGCCGTCCCGGGCACGGCTTCGTGCGCAATCGTGGCTGGAATGTGGTCGTCACCGAAGCGCTGGCGAACGGCGACATCAAAGTCACCGTCGGACTCGACGATACGCCGGAAACGCAAGCCATTTGGCCGCATGCGTTCAGCCTGCGGCAGGAAATCGTCGTTGGCGACAGCTTGAGTCTGTCATTGATCACGCGCAACACCGGCAAAGAAGCATTCACCATCACGCAAGCGTTCCATACCTACTTCAAAGTCGGCGACATCGCGCAAGCCAAAGTACTCGGTCTGAACGGCTGCGACTATCTCGACAAAGCCGGCGGCGGCAACACGCAAAGACATCAAACCGGTGATGTAACCATCGACGCCGAAGTCGACCGCATCTATCTGAACGTCGGCAATAACTTAACCATTGACGACGCGGCCTTGAATCGCCGCATCCAAATCACCTCACAAGGCAGCAAAACCGCCGTGGTGTGGAATCCGTGGGAGAAAATCGCCAAGGATATGGCCGATTTGGAAGATCACGACTATCAGCGCTTATTGTGCGTGGAAACCACTAACGCGGCGGACGATGTTCGGGAAGTTGCACCAGGCGGGGAGTGTCGATTGGTGGCTAATTACAGAGTGGTGCGTAGTTGATTAGTTGATTGTGAATAAGTGATGTGATGTGACCCCTTGTGTGCCTCGCTAGTTGCATAATCAAGTCATAAGGCTTTGCATAATCATGTCAGATGAAGAAAAGAAAGTCGAAAAGATTACTTCATTTTCACTTTTGGCTTTCGTTAAGCCTAAAGAAAAAATTTCAATCAGAGATAAAACGGTTTATCTATACGATCTAAGTTCTGATGCCCTGGAAAAATTAAGTAAGATATTGAAGGGAAAAGAAGATTATGAAATAAGATTCAGAAAGGTACTGCCACTCATATCGAGTCTAAATGAACTAAACAACCACCGGCTTTAGCCGGTGGTTGTTTAGTAAGCTGTAGCCGGTATATTGAAATGAATCCAGTTCGTGCTGATATGGTTAAGCATCCGGCGGATTTCCTTGGCCCAGTTATCACTTTAATGCGTTGGGTGTGAGTAATTCCCTGATCAAGGCGCACACAATTTACACGGCTCTCGGGCAAGATGCTTCTAGCCGTCAATCGGCTTATCGTGCTTTATTTGAGCATCAAATTCCAGAACGAACGGTGGATGAGATCAGAGCTGCAACTAATAAAGCTTGGGCGTTAGGAAATGAGTGGTTTCTTCAACAAGTTACAGATTTGGCACAAAGATAGTCTCAACCAAAGCCACGCAGAGGCGACAAACGATCTAAAAAGGCTAAACGGGGAAAGATCAATCGAGTCCGATCCTGAGGTCTCCCCTCAAAGTTGCAGCGCAGGATGATCATAACGTAGTCGCTCAAGAGCTTCACGAAATTCGCGCGGCGGGAATGCCGCCATCCCATGCTGCACAAGCTGTAGCGCCAAACTAATCACCGACAGCACGGGCCGAGAGCGGCGCGTGTTGCTCTGGAACTGGAATTCAAGTTGCATCGCCTTTCCCACTTCGCCAATCAGGCGCAACACAAACGAGGCGAGACAGGCGACCAGCAACAGCACGCCCAAGCGGTTTTTCAGTGTGGTGCGGTTTTCGGAGAACCCCAAGCCGAAACGTTCACTCTTCAGGTCGCGGAAAGACTCCTCGATCTGCATGCGCTGGGCATACACGGCAACTACTGCTTCAGCGCTCAGATGCCCGAGGTTTGGGCTTGATGCCAGCAACCACGGCTCACGTTGAGCGCGTGCATTCTTCAGGCTGCGGCTCGATCTTACACGCTTACCAAGACGGCTCCTCTTGTGGCGTTTTTGGCTGGCGCGTTTGACCAACACCAGACGGCACAGCACCGGATGCTTGCGCACATAGTCGTATTGGCCGAGCGACTTCGCCTTGGCGGTGGCGAGCGGATAGAGTGTTTTGCAACCAACCCAGGCATCATCATTCGCCGGGCTGACCATGTCGCGGTTGCGGATGCGTCCGACCCAATACCAGCCCATGCGGTTGACCAGCCTGAACCACGCGCCACGGAAGCCGGCGTCGGTAACCAGGATCGGCACACAACCGGGCGGGAGCATGGCGGCAAGTTTGGAGAGGAATGCCTGATGCACGCGCGGCGATGTCGCGCGCGACTGCGGGTGCACTTGCTCATACAGAGTTACGCTACGGCCTTCGATGGCGACCGATGCTCGCAACAATTGCCATTGCCGGTCAGGCGTCAAATCAGACCAGTCAATGACGATCAGCGGCATGGAGATACCCGCCAAACACTGCCGGGCGAGCGCTTCATACAGGCCCGGGATTTCAGCGAGCAGCGAGCCGTTGCCGAGCAGGCGGTCGATGCGTTTGATGTTGTGCCTGACCGCAACTGCGCCCGACAGGCCGCGCCCCATATCGCTCAGCGTCAGACGGCTGCCCGTTACCACAGCCTCGACAGCGGCCAGCAGACTAGCCAAACGTTTGGCATGAATTTCAGGGAAGTTTGTGGAAAGAATGCGGTGTAAGATTGTGATCGCATGCATGGCAGGTTCTCCTTCGCAGTTTGGTCGCTACGAAAGAGACACTAAACCTGCCTTGCATGTGCTGTTTTGGATGAATAATACGCCCTAGTTTATTGAAACTCAATGAGGTTTTGTGGGGAGACCTCAGAGTCCGATCCCTTTGTTGGGTGAAAGGTTTTTTGGAGAACTGGTGGAGAGTATTTGCCCGTGGTACCGGGATGCGCAGAAAAAGCATAAAAAAGTGAACTCGATGTAATTCCACCAGCGCAGTTCGCTATGGCAAAATACCATCAACCTCTACTTTAGATTGGATCGAAAAAACGAGGAGACTACACCAAGGCATTCGGGCTGTACGGTTTCAAGGAACCACTTCAGCAGTAAATGGCTTGTTTTACTTATGTGCTTCAACCTTGATGCCGCCACTTCCTTTGTAAGAATCGCCTACAGTGGATTCTAATTGGTGATAATGCTGTTTTGCATAAGCAAAAAGACTAAAGCGGTTTTTAATTCCAAGTTTACTGAAAATCGAAGTTAAATGATTACGTAATGTATGCTCACTCATGCATAGTTTAGCAGCAATCTGCTTATTCTGCTCCCCGCCAGTACCATCAGAGAATGCCCTGAGAATCATGCATTCTTTGCGAGTTAACATGGTTATTTTTTCACTACTAGAGTCGGACGGGATTTTTCCTCGAATTCGTGAATTCTGTAATAAAATGCGACCTGTCGTAATTCGATCCAACCAGAGTTCACCTTCATGAATTTTCTCAATGGCTCGGAGTATCGTTTGCATCGATTCTCTTCGGTGCAATACTCCTCTTGCGCCATTAAGTATTGCTCGATCAATTATTTCTTTATCTTGTGTCTCAGTGAAAACTACAACTCGAGTTTTTCCATTGTTTGCAAACTCTGGGATATGGCTTACACAATCAATATTATTAAGAAAGATATTTAATACGATAACATCGGGCTGTTTTTCTATTGCAATTTTTTTAGCATCAACAATGCTTGTCGCAACACCAATAACTTCCATTTTTGGCTTTTCGGCATTTATAAGTTTCTCTAATCCCCATAGGACAATTTGTTGATCATCGACTATCAACACCCTAATTTGTTGCATAGAAAATTGAGCAATCATGTTTTTTGTTTTGTCAATGCCATGATATTGGCAGAAACATGATTCAAAATCAGAGTAATCTTTTCCTTTAGCTTTGCTAATGTTATGTCCAAGTGCCGTTGCAATAGTCATGGTGCGCTGAATTACTAAATCAGACGCATAAGCAGTGAAATAAATGCAGAGATTCGAACGATCAGTTTGTAAATTCAATTGCTGAGCTAAATGAATTCCATCACAATCATTTAATTCCATATCAGTTAATATAAGGTCGGGTTTGTCTTTCTTTACCCTGACTAAAGCTTCTTGGCTAGAGGTGCAAATGCCTGTGATATCATATGCCCATTCTTCTAGCATATTTTTTAATGTTTTTCCAGATATATATTTCTCAACAACAATTAATATCTTGGTTTCACCAAATCTACTATTGTGGGAGATTCTTGTAACTACCCGCTCTGTTTTGTTGGCCATCTAGCGTTACCTTTAAACAGTTACTTTATATAATTTTATCACACTCTAATTTGAGATCAGATAAATAAACCAATGAAAAATATAATATATATTAAAAATTTTAATGCATGCCATGCTTCTGCTTGCTCTATTACTCTATTCGTGATCCGGAGTTTTATAATCAAACTAATGATTTAAAAATTCATACTGTTGCTAATTAACGTTTTCCTGACTTTATTGCGGTTTTAATGCTCAAAACTTTAGTAATATGTTCATGATTATTTATTTTCTATATTATTTTTATCTAATTCTTAATTTTTTGATAAAGATAATCATGTACAAGCGAATTAATTACCACCGGCTAAAGCCGGTGGGTTTGAGTTACGGACTGAAAGTCCGGATACGCGTCGACTAAACGACGCGTCTTATTCCGGCTCCATTTTAAAATTGTCGTTTGGATTTGGCTCAAAATGATGCTCC
>WBZO01001028.1_pt1 | contig 48351 bp, 36 predicted proteins | sample 5204261 | NCBI WGS metagenome assembly WBZO01 (sample SAMN12412400, study PRJNA552823) | activated sludge metagenome | isolation source: activated sludge from anammox sidestream of wastewater treatment plant... | place: USA: North Carolina | collected 2017-09
GCGGCGACAGCGGCCTGTTGTCGATCGCAGGCTTCCCGCCCGGTCTGAGCTTCGCCGGCACCGGCGGCGCCGGCGGTGCGGCAACCGGCATCAACGGGATCGGCGGCAAGGGCGGCAACGGCGGGGCGACCGGGCTGCTGTCGCCGGTGAACAACGCCGGCTTCGGCGGTGCCGGCGGTGCGGCCACCAACGTCGGCGGTATCGGTGGAGACGGCGGCGACGGCGGCAACACCGGCAAGTTCTCCCCGGCCGGTGACGGCGGGCCGGGCGGTGCCGGTGGTGTCGGCTATGCCCGGGGCGGTAAGGGCGGCAACGGCGGGGTGGCCGCGATGTTCCTCGACGGCGGCGGCAAGGGCGGCGCCGGTGGCGACGCGGTCGGCCCGGGTGGTGTCGGTGGTGACGGCGGAAATGCCGGCGGCGTCCGCGCGACCACGATCTGGGGTGCTGGCGGCGACGGCGGCAAGGGCGGTGATTCCACCGCTGCGGCCACGGCCGGAGTGGCTGGCGGCAAGGGCGGCAACGGCGGCAACGGCGGGCCGAACTCCAAGATCATCCCGTTCACCATCGACGGCAGCTCCCCCTATGAGGACAACGGCACCGGCGCCGGCGGGGCCGGCGGCCACGGCGCCGACGGCGGCGCGGGCGCCACGGGTGGTCAAGGCGGGGCCGGCGGTGACGGCGGCTCGGGCAGCCTGATCCTGGGCAATGGCGGGGCCGGCGGCACCGGCGGCAACGGCGGCAACGGCGGCGGCGGCACCGGCGCTGGGTCGAGCGGGGCCAACGGCGACCCCAACTTCGTCATCGACTACGGCAACGGCCCCGGCGGCGGCCAGAACGGCACCGGCGGCGGCACCGGCGCGGCCGGCGGTAACGGCGGCACCGGCGGCAATGGCGGGACGGGCCGGATCTTCTTCTTCAAGTCCACCGTGGCCGCGGCCGGTGACGGCGGTGACGGCGGCAACGGCGGTGACGGCGGCGGCACCGGCGGCAACGGCGGGCGCGGCGCGGACGGCACCTTCAGCCATCCCGATGGCGGCAACGGCGGCAACGGCGGAGCCGCGGGTTCCGGCGGCGCCGGCGGCAAGGGCGGCGCACCCGGACAAGGCACCGCCGGAAATACCGGCAAGGACGGCAGCACCGGCGCGGGTTCCGGCAACGCCGGAAACGGCGGTGACGGCGGTGCGGGCACCACCGGCCTGGTCGGCGCCGTCATCCAAGGCGGTAAGGGCGGTTCCGGCGGCAACGGCGGCGCTGCGACGATCGGCATCGCCGGCAACGGCGGCAACGGCGGCAACGGCGGTGACGGCAAGTCCGGACTGACCGACGAGTTGGGCACCAACGGCGGCAAGGGTGGTGCCGGTGGTGCCGGTGGTGCGGCCACGACGGGCATTGCCGGCAACGGTGGTGCTGGCGGCACCGGCGGCAAGGGCGGCAACGGCGGCAACGGCGCCGACATCGGCAACGACCCCGCCAATCCCGGTAAGAATGCCGGCAACGGCGGTGACGGTGGGAAGGCCGGCGCCGGCGGCGCTGCCAGCGACCCCGCGGGCACTGACGGCAACGCCGGCGCCGCCGGCAGGGGCGGTGCCGGTGGTATCGGTGGCCGGGGTGGTGATGGGGGCAACCCCGGCAGCCCCGTGGATGTTGTGTTCCAGCCGAACACGGCCAACCAGAGTGCGGGTGTCTCCCAGATCGTTGGCTTTCCAACGCAGACATTGATCGTGGGCGTGGGCTTCGTCAACCCGCCGGCAGGGACCACGTTCAAGTTCGGCACGACGACGGGGCTTACCCCCGCCTACGGCTACGTCTTCACGGACAACCTCCAGGAGATCACCTTCAACGGGACGCAGTCGGATGTCAACGCGGCGTTGGCCTCGATGCTGGTCTCCACCGGCGCGGAGTCCGGCGACTTCGCGATCAACGTCACGGCCGCGCCCTTCATCAGTGACGACTACTTCTACAACGCGGCCAACGACCATTACTACCTCTACGTACCGACGGGGGCGCCTCCTAACATCAAATGGTCCGAAGCGCTGGCCGGGGCGGCGGGGGAGACCCTCAACGGCGCAACCGGTTACCTCGTGACGATCACCACCGCGGACGAGAACGAGTTCATCAAGACCAAAACCAGCGCGCGGAACGTCTGGATCGGCGCCAGCGACCAGGAAGTCGAAGGAACCTGGAAGTGGATGACAGGGCCGGAGGCCGGAACCACCTTCTGGGTTGGTAACGGGAGTGGTTCCACCACGCCTCCGTTCAACTACGCAGGGTGGAACAAGGGCGAGCCGAACAACTTCAACGACGAGGATTACGCGGTCACCAACTGGGAGCAGAACCAGAGCCTCGGAACGTGGAATGACCTCAACAACAGTGGTGGCCCTTTCACGATCAAGGGCTACCTTGTCGAGTTCTCGCCGCCGCAGGGCGGGTGGACCGGGGTGTACACGGAACTCTTGACGGCTGCCGTCGGCGGTCCCGGAGCTCCCGGCGGCCGCGGTGGCAACGGCGGGATCGGCGGCGCCGGCGCCGCCGGCGGTAGCACTGGCGGAGTTTCGAGCCCCGGGGCTTCAGGTGGAGTGGGTGGCGCCGGAGGCGATGGTGGCAACGCGTTGACAGGATTCATCGGCGGGACCGGCGGCACGGGCGGTAACGGCGGCACCGGCGGCACCGGCGGCACCGGCACCCCAGGCTCCGCCGGGGGAACCGGATCGGCCGGTGTTACTCCTTCCGGTTCGACCGGCGGAACCGGTGGAGCCGGCGGCTCGGCCGGCGCTGGCGGCCTCGTCGTTTAGCGGCAGCCAGCGCCACGTAGGTGAGGTAAGGGCTGTGCTGTTTGGCAGCCCACTTACCCGGCACTACCCGCTCGGGAGGTGTCCCAAAACTCGATATTCCAGACAATAGGGGCGTCCAGCTAGCCAGCTACGGAAAATCACCCCACGCTGCAGTGGACCCGATTCGAGTCCAATTCGGGCACCTTCGAGAACCTCGGGTACGCCGTGCAGTGGCCGATGTTCGCGGCGTTCTGTGTCTACCCCTACCGCATGTTCATCCGGTACGAGGAGATTCCCCAGAGCCTGCAAGCCAGAACGGTGAGCTCACCGAGATCCCCACACCGGGTTGCTGCCGGAGCGGCCTTCGGTCCCGCACGAGGAGCAGGACGCCACCATGCGCGAATACAGTGCCTATCTGGCCAAGTTGGCCGAGAAGGACCGCGCCGACCAGGACAGGACGAGTGCATGAACCCCGACGCGTAGCCGATCACGCCGCTCGAGAAGATCCGCTCGGCATTGACGGGCCACCGGGTGATGGCCTGGGCGACCGGCATCTGGCTGATCGCGCTCTGCTACGAGATCATCCTGAAGTACGCCGTCAAGGTCGACCACCCGCCGAGTTGGATCGGCGTCGTGCACGGCTGGGTCTACTTCGTCTATCTGTTGTTCACGGCCAACCTTGCGGTGAAGGTGCGCTGGCCGATCTCGACGACCATCGGCGTGCTGCTGGCCGGCACGATCCCGTTGCTCGGCATCATCGTCGAGCAGGTCCAGACCCGCGAGATCAAAGAGCGGTTCCACCTCTAGCCAGGTCCCGCAGCGCGGGCACCAGCGAGTGCAGGGCCCGCCCGCGGTGCGACACCGCGTCCTTCTCGGACGGGCTCAGCTGAGCCGCGCTGCGGTTCTCCCCCTCGGGAATGAACACGGGGTCGTAGCCAAACCCGCCGTCCCCCAACGGTTCCCGGCCGATCACACCCGGCCACTCCCCACGCACCACCACAACATCGTCGACGCCAGGCCCGGTCACCAAGGCGCACACCGACACGAACGCCGCGCCGCGGCGATCGTCGGGCACATCACCCAGCTGGGCCAGCAGCAGGCGGTAGTTGGCCACGTCCTTTTCGGCATCGCCGAAGCCCCCGGCCCACCGCGCCGACAGCACCCCCGGCATCCCGTTCAGGGCGTCCACCGCGATCCCGGAATCGTCTGCCAGAGAGGGCAATCCGGTCGCGGCGAAGGCGTCCCGCGCCTTGGCGATCGCGTTGTCCTCGAACGTGGCGCCGGTCTCCGGCGCCTCGGGAAAGAGCGGCACGTCGTCGAGGGTCAGCAACTCCAGCCCCGAGATCCCCGCGCCGTCGAGCACCCGCTGCAGTTCGGCCAGCTTCTTGCGATTGCGGCTGGCCACCAGTAGCCGCGTCAGGACCCGAACGCCTTCTTCGCCGGGCCGGCCTCCGGCAGCTCGCCCGGATACGGCAGCGCCAGGGCCTCCCGCTGCGCGGCGAACAACTGCTCGCACGCCGCCAACGCGGCGTCGAGCATCTTGTCCAGCGTCGAGCGCGGGAACGTGGCGCCCTCCCCGGTGCCCTGGATCTCCACCAGCGTGCCGGTATCGGTGGCGACGACGTTCATGTCCACCTCGGCGCGCGAGTCCTCCTCGTAGGGCAGGTCGACGCGCACCCGACCGTCCACCACCCCGACGCTGATCGCCGCGATCGCGCACGACAGCGGCTTGGGGTCGGTCAGCTTGCCCGCCGCAGCCAGATAGGTGACGGCGTCCGACAACGCCACGTAGGCCCCGGTGATCGCCGCGGTGCGGGTGCCGCCGTCGGCCTGCAGCACGTCGCAGTCGATCGCAATCGTGTTCTCCCCCAACGCCGCAAGGTCGATACACGCCCGCAGTGAGCGCCCGACCAGCCGGCTGATCTCATGGGTCCGGCCGCCCACCCGGCCTCTGACCGACTCGCGGTCCGAGCGGGTGTGAGTCGCCGACGGCAGCATCGCGTACTCGGCGGTCAGCCAGCCCAGCCCGGATCCCTTGCGCCAGCGCGGCACCCCCTCGGTGACACTGGCGGTGCACATCACCCGTGTCTCGCCGAACTCGACGAGCACCGACCCTGCCGGGTGGGAGGTGAAGCCGCGGGTGATCACCACCGGCCGCAGTTCGTCGTCGCGTCGGCCGTCCTGTCGTGCAGTCACACCGGAAACCCTATCCGTCCCGTCACACCCTCAGCGTCGGAGTCAGCGCGGCGCCCAGGATGTGGGCGTCGCGGGTGGCGATGGTCAGCCCGCGGCGGGCGGCTTGCGCCACGATCATCCGGTCGAACGGGTCACGGCGTTCCCAGGGCAGTCGCCCGGCCATGATCGCGTCGGCTGCCTCGATGGCCAGTTCGGTGATCGCCATCGCTGCCAAGACGTCCGGCCACGCCGCCAGCAGGGGCTCTCCGGCAAGGCGGCCCAGTCGCGTCTTGATCGCGATCTCCCATGCCGAAGCGGCCGAGACCGCCACCTCGCGAGTGGGGTCGGCTATCGCCTCGCGCGCGGCGGCGGCCACGGTGTCGGGAGTGCTGAGGAGCCACAGCAAAGTGTGAGTATCCAGGAGAATTGCCGACCCCGGGCCGTCACGCACCCGCACTCCCTTCCCACGCAGCCAGTTCCGATTCCGGAAGCGGCTCGTCGAAGTCGTCTCCAACGACCATCGCGGGAAGTTGCCCGAACATCCGTGGCCTCGGCTGGACGGGCCCCAGCACCGCGACGGGCCGACCGTGGGAGGTAATCGTCACCGTCGAGCCTGTGCGTTGCACCTCGGCGAGAAGAGCATTGAGTTGGGCTTTGGCCTCGGTACTGGAGACGGTCCTCATCCCGCGAGTCTAACGACGTTAGAACCATACGGACTAGTGCGAATAGTCCGAACAGTGCTGTTCGGCGCGTGTCGCCTCAGCCTTTCCGGACGTCGATCGCCTCGCCCGGCAGCACGGCATGCACCGGCCCGTCGTACTCCGCCTTCGCCTCGGCGATCACGTCCTCGCGGGACGTCCACGGTGGGATGTGGGTCAGCAGCAACTGCCCCACCCCGGCCCGCTTGGCGATCTGGCCGGCCTCGGCGCCGGACAGGTGCAGGTGTTTGGGCCGCTCGGGCGAGTCGGTCCACGACGCCTCGCACAGGAACACGTCGGCCCCGGTGGCCAGTTCGGCCACCGACTCGCACATTCCGGTGTCGCCGCTGTAGACCAGGGTGGCGCCCGACGGGTCGGTGATCCGCAGACCATAGGACTCGGTGGGGTGGCTCACCAGCCGCGGCAGGATCGTCAGCGCGCCGATCGAGATGGCCTCCCCGTCCACCCACGGATTCACCTCGAAGATGTCGGCGAAGTCGTCGAGGTCACCCCCGAGCGGCGACGACGCCGCCGCCAGTCGCGTCCAGGTGTCGCTGGGGCCGTACATCAGTCCGCGCTCGGTGGCCGGTGTCGGGTGATAGCGCCGCCACACGAACAACCCGGGCAAATCCAGGCAGTGGTCGGCGTGCAGGTGCGACAACAGCACGTGCACAGAGTTCGGGTCGACGTGGCGCTGCAACGCGCCCAGCACCCCCCCGCCGAAATCAAGGCACAGCGGCGGGGTGTCGGGAGCGGTCAGCAGGTATCCGGATGCCGGCGAATCAGGGCCGACGACACTGCCGGAGCAGCCCAGGACCGTGATTCGCACTAAACAAGCTTGCCACGCGCCCGGGTGGGAGGGATGTGGTTTCCGGTGTCAGTGTGACGTTCGGGTGGGAGTGTGCACACCGGTCACCACCGGGCCGAGGAACCGGGCCGCCAGGGCGGTGAACGCCTCGGGATCGCCGGTCGCCTCGAACACCCGCACCGCGCCCGGGCGGTCGGGGTGCGGTCGCAGCAGGTCCTGCTCGGTGAGCACCCTCAGCAGATCCTTGGCGGTCTCCTCGGCGCTGGACACCAGCGTCACCGAGTCACCCATCACCAGCTGGATCACACCGGACAGCAGCGGGTAGTGCGTGCAGCCCAGCACCAGGGTGTCCACCTCCGCGCGCTGCAGCGGCTCGAGATACCCCTCGGCCAACCCGAGCACCTGACGCCCGCTGGTCACGCCGCGTTCGACGAAGTCGACGAACCTCGGGCAGTCCACCGCGGCCACCTCCACGTCGCGCGCCGCGCTGAACGCATCCTGGTAGGCGCCCGACGCGATGGTCGCCGACGTGCCGATGACACCGATCCTGCCCGACCGGGTGGTGGCCACCGCGCGCCGGACCGCGGGCAGGATCACCTCCACCACGGGCACGTCGTAGCGCTCGCGAGCGTCCCGCAGGCAGGCCGCCGATGCGGTGTTGCAGGCGATGACCAGGGCTTTGACCCCGCGCTCCACCAGGTCGTCGGCGATCGCCAAGGCATGCGCGCGCACCTCCGGGATGCTCAGCGGCCCGTACGGCCCGTTGGCGGTGTCGCCGACGTAGATGACGTCCTCGTCGGGCAGCTGGTCGATGATCGACCGCGCCACCGTCAGCCCGCCGACACCGGAGTCGAAGATGCCGATCGGCGCGAACCGGTCGCTCACGGGAACGTTCCCGGCAGCGGCGCGGCCTTCCTGCGGGTGCGGGCCTCCCGCTCGGGGCTCGACAGCCAGTAGGCCGCCAGCACACCGGCGATCGCCCCCGACAGATGCCCCTGCCAGGACACCCCGCCGCAGCCGCTCAGCACCGGAATGGCGCCGAACAGGATGCTGCCGTAGTAGAAGAGCACCGCCAGGCTGATCGCGATCTGCCAGAGATGACGGGTCAGCCAGCCATAGACCAGAAGGAAGCCCAGCCAGCCGAAGATCAGTCCGGAGGCGCCGATGTGGTTGGTGCCCAGCGGGCAGCGGTCGATGTCCCCGAGCATCCAGGTGCCCAGGCCGCCGAGGATCCAGATGATCGCGGTGGCCTTGAAGAACCGACCGATCCCGGTGAGCGTCACCAGGAAGCCGAGCACCAGGGCCGGGACGGTGTTGGAGATCAGGTGACCCCAGTCCGCGTGCAGCAGCGGGGCGAACACGATGCCCTCGAGTCCGTCGAGCTTCCACGGCCGGATTCCGTTGCGCTCCAAGGACCCTCTGGTCAACTGGTCGACGATCTCGATGACGTACAGCAGGGCGACGTACGAGAGGATGATGACGCCGCCGGTCTTCCACACCGGCCACTTGGTGGGCGGCGCGGGGGTTCCGGTCATGACATCAGGTTAGCCGCCGGCGCCGAAAACGCCGGGCAGCATCTCGCGGACCGTGGGAACCCCGGCCACCGGTTCGGCGGCCAGTACTCCGGCCAGCACGGCGCGGGCCAGGCAGTCCGCCGCGGCGGTGCCGATCGCGGTCACCAGCGCGGTCTCCGGCGACAGCGCGGCCGGGGTGTCGGGATTGGGCTCAACGGCCACCGCGCCGGTGGCCATCGCGAAGACGGTGTCGCCGTCCAGCGGTGTGTGCGCCGGCCGGATCGCCCGGGCCAGGCCGTCCTGGGCGGCGACGGCCACCCGGTGGCAACCCGACGGGCTCAGCGCCGCATCGGTGGCCACCACCGCGATGGTGGTGTTGAGCGGACTGGTCTCGCGGTGCCGGGCGGCAAAGCTCGCGACCTCCTCGGCCGGCGGGGCGGTGAGCCCGAACTCGACGGCCAGTTCGTTCATCCACGGCAACCCGGTGTTCGGGTCGAGCACCTCCCCGGCGGAGTTCACCACCACGATCGCGCCGACCGTCACCCCGGACTCCAGGACCACCGAGGCGGTCCCCACTCCCCCTTTGAGGACCCCGGCCCGTGCACCGACGCCGGCGCCGACGCTGCCCACAGCAACGTCTCGTCCGGCGGCCTCGGCTGCCGCGTACCCGAACCCGGCATCGGGCCGGCTCGACCAGGCCCCCACCGGAAGGTCGAAGATCACCGCGGCCGGCACGATCGGGACGGTGCCGCCGGTCATCTGAACGCCGCGTCCCTGTTGCTCGAGCCAGGTCATCACGCCGTCGGCGGCCACCAGCCCGAACGCACTGCCGCCGGTCAGCACGACGGCGTCGACGTGCCGCACGCTGTTGGACGGGTGCAGCAGTTCGGTCTCGCGGCTGCCGGGCGCCCCGCCCCGGACGTCCACCGCGCCGACCGTGCCCTGAGGGGCGACGATCACCGTTGTGCCGCAAGCCCATCCGGTTCCCGGCGCGTCCTTGGTGCCCACCGTGGCGTCGTCGTCGCAGCGGTCGTGATGCCCGACGAGGATTCCCGCGACGTCGGTGATCGAACCCAGGTGGCTCATCGGATCGGTTTGCCCATCAGCCCCAGCACCAGATACTCCTGCAGCACCGTGAGCCATTGGTACACCTCCAGGTGAGCGGCCATCGGGTGGCCGGCCGGCAATCGGTCGGGTCCTTCGGGACCGATCCCCAGGATGGTCCCCAGCGCCAGCCGGATGTCGTTGACGGCCGCAATCCAGGCGTTGGCGTCGTCCTCGGTCAGCTCGACCGGCCCCCCGCCACCCGGCAGGGTATCGAGAAGTCGTTGCGCGGCAGCGATTTTCGCGTCGATGATCTGTGGTTCGTGCAGGCTGCGCAGCGCACCGCCGGCGGCCGCCTCATCGTCGCCGCGCTGATCGGAGACGAAGTCGGGAAGCAACCGCTTCATCGTCGCGTCCTGCGGCGGGGCCGGATTACCGGTGCGGATCCCGGTGAGCGCTTCCAGGGGATCCGACGGCGCACCGGACTGTCGGTCGTCGAGCATCTCCTGCACCGACGTGGCCATGTTCTTCAGCAACGCCACCTCGTGGGGATCGAGCACCGAGACGAACCGGGGACCGTCGACAGCGACGACCCGTCTCCACTTACGCACTCAGCGTTCCGCTCAGCGGTCCTGCTGCATGGTGGCCCACAGCCCGGCGGCGTGCAGTTTGGTCACGTCCACCTCCATGGCCTCCCGGCTGCCCGCGGACACCACCGCCTTGCCCTCGTTGTGCACCTGCATCATGAGCTTCGTGGCGTGCGGTTCGCTGTAGCCGAACAGCTTCTGGAACACGTAGGTCACGTAGTTCATCAGGTTGACCGGGTCGTCCCAGACGATGGTCACCCATGGCGCGTCGATGGCTTCGAGGATGTCGGTCTCGCGGACCTCACGGGTACCCGGCCGGGTCGGTGCAGCGGAGGCGGCCATGCGACAAGGATAGCGAGCGCTGGCAAATCCCACCCCTGCTCTTTTCACCGGTTAGGTTGGGCGTGTGACACACGGGTCGCCGGCGCTGCTGACCGACAAGTACGAACTGACGATGCTGTCGGCCGCGCTGCTCGACGGCACCGCCGCACGGCGGACCACCTTCGAGATGTTCGCCCGGCGGCTGCCCGACGGCCGGCGCTACGGGGTGGTCGCCGGCACCGGCCGGTTCCTGGAAGCGTTGGGCCGGTTCACCTTCGACGACGACGCGCTCGAGACGGTGGCCGGCTTCGCCGACGAGGCGACGTGCGACTTCCTGCGCGGCTTCAGGTTCAGCGGCGACATCGACGGCTACGCCGAGGGCGAGCTGTACTTCCCCGGCTCCCCGGTGCTCAGCGTCACCGGCAGCTTCGCCGAGTGCGTCTTGCTGGAGACCCTGGCGCTGTCGATCTTCAACCACGACACCGCGATCGCCTCCGCCGCCGCCCGGATGGTCACCGCCGCCGGGGGCCGCCCGCTGATCGAGATGGGATCCCGGCGCACCCACGAACAGGCCGCCGTCGCCGCCGCGCGGGCCGCCCACATCGCCGGCTTCACCGGAACCTCGAACCTGCAGGCGCACCACCGCTACGGCATCCCCGCGCTGGGCACCTCCGCGCACGCCTTCACCATGCTGCACACCCGTCCCGGCGAAACCACCGACGAGTGGGAGCAGGCGGCCTTCCGCGCGCAGGTCGCCGCGTTGGGCATCACCACGACGCTGCTGGTCGACACCTACGACGTGCGCCGCGGCGTGGCGAACGCGATCGCCGCGGCCGGTACCGGCCTGGGTGCGGTGCGCATCGACTCCGGGGACCTCGGCGTGCTGGCCCGCCAGGCCCGCGAGCAACTCGACGCCCTGGGCGCCACGGAGACCAAAATCGTGGTGTCCGGGGATCTCGACGAGTACTCCATCGCGGCGCTGCGCGCCGAGCCGGTCGACACCTATGGGGTGGGCACCTCGGTGGTCACCGGGTCCGGCGCCCCGACCGCCAGCATGGTCTACAAGCTGGTCGAGGTCGACGGCACGCCGGTGCAGAAACGCAGCCTGCGCAAGGAGTCCCACGGCGGGCGCAAGGCTGCCATGCGGCTGGCCAGGCCGTCGGGGACAGTGACCGAGGAACTGGTCTACCCGGTCACCCGGCGCCCCGAGGTCACCGAGCCCCACCGGGTGCTGACAGTGCCCCTGGTGCGCGACGGTCAGGTGCTGGCGCCGCCGGACCTGGAGGCCGCGCGCGCCCTGGTCGCCGGCGGCCTGCACAGCCTGCCCTGGGAGGGCCTGGCCCTCTCCAGCGACGAGCCGGCCATCCCGACCCGCGTGCTCCCCGCCCGGTGAACGAAGTCCCACCGGTCACCGAACTGCTGGCGCGGGCGGTCGCGGCACTGGGCGGCGCCGAACGGCCCGGCCAGGTCCAGATGGCCGAGGCGGTGGCCAACGCCTTCGCCACCGGTGAGCACCTCGCGGTCCAGGCCGGCACCGGCACCGGCAAGTCGCTGGCCTACCTGGTGCCGGCGATCGCCCGGGCCGTCGCCGACGACTCCCCGGTGGTGGTCTCCACCGCCACCATCGCCCTGCAGCGCCAGCTCGTCGACCGCGACCTGCCCCGGCTGGCCGAGGCGCTGGCCGGCGCGCTGCCCCGCACGCCCACCTTCGCCCTGCTCAAGGGACGGCGAAACTACCTGTGCCTCAACAAGATCCACAGCGGACCCAACGACGACGATCCCCCGCAGGACGAACTGTTCAATCCGGCAACAGTCAGCGCACTGGGCCGTGACGTCGCCCGCCTGACGAAGTGGGCCTCGGACACCGAGACCGGCGACCGCGACGACGTGCGCCCCGGCGTCCCTGAACGCGCCTGGTCGCAGGTCAGCGTCTCGGCCCGGGAGTGCCTGGGCGCCGCGCGCTGCCCGTACGCCGTCGACTGCTTCGCCGAGAAGGCCCGGGCAACAGCGGCCGAGGCCGACATTGTCGTCACCAACCACGCGCTGCTTGCCATCGACGCTATCGCGGAAGCCACGGTGCTGCCCGAGCACGACTTTCTCGTCGTCGACGAAGCCCACGAACTGGTCGACCGGGTCACCTCGGTGGCCACCGGGGAACTCAGCCCCGGCCCGCTCGGTGTCGCCGTGCGCCGGGCGGGGCGGCTGATCTCCCCCGAACTCGCCGAACGGCTCGACGCCTCGGTCGCCATCTTCGCCTCGGCGATCCACGACACCGAGCCGGGCCGGATCGACTACCTCGACGACGAGCTCGCCACCTACCTGAGGGCACTGCGGGATTCGGCGTCCGCCGCGCTGTCGTCCATCGACCCCAAGCCCGCCGACCCGAAGGCCGCCGCCGCCCGCGCCGAGACCATCGCCGCGCTCACCGAGATCTCCGACACCGCCGCACGGGTACTGGACTCGTTCGTCCCGGCCATCCCGGACCGCACCGACGTGGTGTGGCTGGATCACGAGGAGCCCCCGGCGGGCAGGACCCGGGGATCAGCTCCGGCGGGCGGGGGAGTTCCGGGCACGACCATTCCGGTCGTTCGGGTGGCGCCGCTGGCGGTGGGCGGCCTGCTCGCCGAGCGGGTGTTCGGCAGGGCGACGGCGGTGCTCACGTCGGCGACGCTGACGATCGGCGGATCCTTCGACGCGATGGCCGCGGCCTGGGGGCTGACCGAATCGACGACCTGGCGGGGCCTTGACGTCGGCTCGCCCTTCGACCATGCCAAGGCCGGAATCCTCTATCTCGCAGGCCATCTGCCCCCGCCGGGCCGCGACGCCGCCTCTCCGGCCCAACTCGACGAGATCGCCGGCCTCATCGAGGCCGGCGGCGGGCGCACACTCGGTCTGTTCTCCTCGATGCGCGCGGCCCGCGCCGCGGCGGACGCCATGCGCGAGCGCCTCGACACCCCGGTGCTCTGCCAGGGCGACGACGCCACCGCCGCCCTCATCGAGCAGTTCGCCGCCGACCCGACGACGTCGCTGTTCGGCACGCTGTCGCTGTGGCAGGGCGTCGACGTCCCCGGCTCGTCGTGCTCGCTGGTGATCATCGACCGCATCCCGTTTCCGCGTCCGGACGACCCGCTGCTCACCGCCCGCCAGCGCGCCGTCGCCGCCCGCGGCGGCAACGGCTTCATGGCGGTGGCCGCCAGCCATGCCGCGCTGCTGCTGGCCCAGGGCGCCGGACGGCTGCTGCGCCGCGCCGACGACCGCGGCGTGGTGGCGGTGCTCGACTCCCGGATGGCCACCGCCCGCTACGGCGCCTATCTGCGCGCCTCGCTGCCGCCCTTCTGGACCACCACCGACCCCGAGCAGGTCAGGGCGGCCCTGCGGCGGCTGTGCCCACCCGCCACAGGATGAGCCGTAGAGCAACCCGGCGAACTATTGTGGTTGCATGCGCCGGCCCCGAACGCTGTCCCGACTGCTCGTCACGGTCAGCGCTGCGACCTTGCTGGCCGGCTGCGGTACGGCGGTCTCCGGCCGGGCGGTCTCGGTGTTCTCCGACCCGTTCAAGGTCGGCGGGCTGGAGGCCACCGACGGGCCCACCGGACTGAGGCCGGACGCCAAGGCCGAGTCCCGCGAGGTGAACGGCACCGACGGCGGCGAAGTCGACAGGCTCGCCGGACAATCGGTCAGCGATCTCGAGGAGTTCTGGAAGTTCGCCTTCCCGGACACCTTCGACGGTGAACTCGAACCCGTCAAAGCGCTGTATTCCTGGGACTCCGACGCCTACGACGGCGAGTTCTGCGGCGACACCACCGAGGGACTGGTCAACGCCGGCTTCTGCGAAAAGGACAACACCATCGGCTGGGACCGCACCGTCCTGATGCCGTCGTTGCGAAAGTCCTACGGCGACATGGCCATCACCATGGTCCTGGCCCACGAGTACGGGCACCACCTGCAGAAGCAGGCAGGCCTGAACCCCAAGGGGGTCGCCACGCTGGTCGCCGAGCAGCAGGCCGACTGCTTCGCCGGGGTCTATATGCGCTGGGTCGCCGAGGGCAAGTCGCCGCGCTTCACCCTGAGCACCGGCGAGGGGCTGAACAACCTTCTGGCAGCGATGATTTCGTTCCGCGACCCGCTGCTGAGCGAGAACGACTACTACGACGGCGGCGACGAGCACGGGTCGGCGTTCGAACGGATCTCGGCCTTCCAGTTCGGCTTCACCGACGGCACCGCGGCCTGCGCCGGGATCACCCTCAAGGAGATCAAGGAACGCCGTGGCGACCTCCCGGTCGAGTTGCCCAGCGACCAGACCGGGGAACTGCCGATCGACGAGTCGTCGGTCAAGTCCCTCGTCGACGCGCTGAACATGATCTTCGCCCCCAAAGAGCCGCCGAAGCTCAGCTTCGACGCGGCGTCGGCGTCCACCTGCCCGGACGCCCGGCCCAGCCCGCCTGCCTCCTACTGCCCGGCCAGCAACACCATCACCGTGGACCTGGCCGGCCTGAAGGCCATCGGAACGCCCGACGAGGGCTTCAACGGTCCTCCCCTGCAGGGCGACAACACCGCCTACTCGGCGCTGGTGTCGCGCTACATGATGGCCGTCGAGCACCAGCACGGCGGCTTGTCGATGGACACCGCCGAGGCCGGTCTGCGCACCGCATGCCTGACCGGGGTGGCCACCACCCGGCTGTCCAAGCAGATCACCACGCCCGACGGCAACACGGTGGCGCTCACCGCCGGCGACATCGACGAGGCGGTCTCGGGCCTACTGACCAACGGCCTGGTCGCCGGTGACGTCAACGGCGAGACGGTGCCGGCCGGGTTCTCCCGCATCGACGCCTTCCGCGTCGGGGTGCTGGGCGACGAGGAGCGCTGCTACAAGCGCTTCCGCTGAACAACCCGCTTCGTCGCCGACTAGACCTTCTTGGTCGTGCCGTACCAGGACAGGATCGCGTCGCCGGACTTGTCGGATTTGGTCAGGATCGCGTACGAGCGGATGAACGACTCCCCCACGCAGCCGTCGATCTTGATCCGGAACCCGGTGATGGACACCCACGGCGTGGCCGACTCGAACTTCTTCTTGGTGACCGGGACGGTGTTGATGATGCCCGGCTTGAGGCCGACGGTGACCGCGCCGCTGACGTTGGCGCCGATCGCCGGCGCCAGTCCGTCGGGCAGCACTCCGGGGAAGTCGAAGCCGAAATACCCGATCGAGGGGTTGATCCCGGCGGTGCCGGTCAGCGAGACGCCGTTGGAGGTGCTCATGTCGATGCCGCAGCCGATCTGGTAACCGACTTCGAACACCCCGGCCGGGGTGGTCTCGCCGCCGGTGAGCTCCCCGTTGAAGACCCCACCGACCTCGTACTCGCGGGTGGAGATCGCCGTGGTCAGCGGCGCGATCGGCGACTGCTTCTCGTCCTTGGCCGACAGTTTCAGTGTCCAGCCGTCGGGTGAGACCGTGGTGGCCGGCGGACTGGAGACCACCTTCCCGTCGTCGACCGGCGGGGGTGGCGCACCGGGATCGGTGGCCGCCGCGGGGACGACGGTGGGGTCACCCGGCGCAGCGGAATCGGCGGGGGACGGCGGGGGCCGCCGGGGCTTCGGCCGAGCCGGGGGCCGGCGCCACCGGTCCGGGCGCGGGCGGGGCGGGATCGGCCGCCGCGGGCGCCGACGTCGCCACCACCGTGGCGAGCGCTGCGGCCAGCGCCACCCTGCGCACTGTCATGCCCCGGGAACCTACAGGTGTGTGTCGGAGGGCGCGAAGGCCTCCCCCGGCTCGACCGGACCGGCGAGCTTCACCAGCCCCAGTTCCGCGGGCCCGGCGAGCAGCCGGTGACGCGGCAGTACCCGCACGGTGTAGCCCATCGACCCGGCCAGCGGAAGCGGGATCGTGGCCGAGTAGATCTCCGTGCCGCCGTCGCCCGAGCCGGTGTGCACCATGTCGGTATAGCCGGGGTCGCTCAGGGTGTCATCGCCGGAGTCCACCCGGCCCAGCACGCCCTGAACCACCACCTCGTCGGGCCGAAGTCCGGCCAGCGCGACACTCGCCGTGAGGGTCAGCTCCGACCCGAGCAGCGGGGTATCCGGCAGTCCGGTGCTGTCGACGTCGGTGATGGTCACATGCGGCCAGGCCTCGACCACCCGCTGCCGGTAGGCCGCCAGTTCCCGGGCCTGTCCGAACGGCAGCCCGTCGATCGACTCGATCGTCCGGCGCAGCGACGCCGCAGCGGGCGCGTAGTACTGCTCGGTGTAGTCACGCACCATCCGGGAGGCCAGCACCTTGGGTCCCAGCGACTGCAGGGTGTGGCGCACCATCTCCACCCAGCGGCCCGGAACGCCGTTGTCGTCGCGGTCGTAGAACTTCGGCGCCACCGAGTTCTGCAGCAGGTCATACAGCGCAGCCGATTCCAGGTCGTCGCGGCGCTCCTCGCTGACCACCTCGGCGCTGGGGATCTCCCAGCCGTTCTCGCCGTCGTACCACTCGTCCCACCAGCCGTCCCGGATGGACAGGTTGAGCCCGCCGTTGAGTGCGCTCTTCATCCCGGAGGTGCCGCAGGCCTCCAGTGGCCGCAGCGGGTTGTTCAGCCACACGTCGCAGCCCCAGTACAAGAGCCGCGCCATCGAGATGTCGTAGTCCGGCAGGAAGGCGATGCGGTGGCGCACCTTGCGCCGGTCGGCGAAGCGGACGATCTGCTGGATCAGCGCCTTGCCGGCGTCGTCGGCGGGGTGCGACTTGCCGGCGACGATCAGCTGGACGGGCCGTTCCTCGTCGAGCAACAGGGCCTCCAGCCGCTGCGGGTCACGCAGCATCAGCGTCAGCCGCTTGTAGGTGGGGACCCGGCGGGCGAAGCCGACGGTCAGCACATCCGGGTCGAAAGCCGTTGCGATCCAGCCAAGTTCGGCCGGGATCGCCCCGCGCTCCAGCCACGACCTGCGCAGCCGGCGCCGCACATCCTCCACCAGCTTCGCGCGCAGCTGGCTGCGGATCCACCACAGATGGCCGCTGTCGACGCCCTGGATTCCGTCCCACATCGTCTGGTCGTCGACACGGCGCTCCGTGAGCCGGCGGTCCAGTCCCAGATCCATCCATTCCGGGGCCGCCCAGGTAGGCCCGTGCACGCCGTTGGTGATGGACCCGATCGGCACCTCGGCGGGGTCGAAGCCGGGCCACAGGTCGTTGAACATCTCCCGGCTGACCCGGCCGTGCAACTGCGACACCCCGTTGGACCGCTGCGCCAGACGCAGCCCCATGTGGGCCATGTTGAACTTCGACGGGTCGGGCTCGGCCCCGAAGCAGAGCACCCGCTCCACCCCGACCCCGGGCAGCAGACCGTCGTCGGCGTCCCCGCCGAAGTAGCGCTCCACCATGTCCAGCGGGAACCGGTCGATCCCGGCGGGCACCGGGGTGTGGGTGGTGAACAGCGTGCTGGCGCGGACGATCGCCAGCGCGGTGTCGAAGTCCAGGTGGTCGGTCTGCATGTACTCCCGGACGCGTTCCAGGCCCAGGAACCCGGCGTGCCCCTCGTTCATGTGGAACACGTCCGGGTTCGGCCGGCCCTCGATCGCGGTGTACGCGCGGATGGCCCGCACCCCGCCGATGCCGGCCAGCAGCTCCTGCTTGATCCGGTGTTCCTGGTCCCCGCCGTAGAGCCGGTCGGTGACGTTGCGCATGTCGTGGTCGTTCTCCGGAATGTCGGAGTCCAAGAGCAGCAACGGGACTCGCCCGACCTGGGCGACCCAGATCCGCGCCCGCAGCACCCGCGACTCCGGCATGGGCAGCTCCACCAGAACCGGCGAGCTGTCCTCGGGCCGGGTCAGCAGGCGCAGCGGCAGGCCCTGCGGATCCAGTGCCGGATAGTTCTCGTGCTGCCACCCGTCGGCGCTCAGGGACTGCCGGAAATAGCCGGAGCGGTAATTGAGGCCGACGCCGATCAGCGGCAGGCCCAGGTCCGACGCGGCCTTGAGATGGTCGCCAGCCAGGATGCCCAGGCCGCCGGAGTAGATCGGCAGCACCTCGGCCACGCCGAACTCCATCGAGAAGTACCCGATTCCGGTCGGCAGCACCAGGTCGGAGTGCGCCTGCAGGTCCTGATACCACAGCGGTCTGGTGAGGTACTCGTTCAGATCGGCCGACAACCGGTCGAGGCGTTCCAGGAACCCGTGGTCGGCGGCGAGTTCGTCCAGGCGCCCCGGGTTGACCTCTCCGAGCAGGGCCACCGGGTCACGGCCCATGCGGTTCCACAACTCGGGGTCGATGCTGGCGAACAGCTCCTGGGTGTAGCGGTCCCACGACCACCGCAGATTCGTCGACAACTGGCCCAGGGCGGCGAGCCGGTCCGGAAGGTGCGCGCGAACGGTGAATCTGCGAAGAGCTTTCACGCGTGAAGACATTACTGAGGTTTCGGGTTCACGGTCGGTGCATCTGGCCTCACGGTGTGCGGTTGGCCACTACGGTGTGAACCGACGGTGATGCGGCTATCCGGGGGTCGGGCACTTCAGTGCCCGACCCCCGGATGAGCCCACGGGGCCGGAACGGAAATGGGGTAACGGGTGCCCGGTCGGATCGAGATCGACGACGTCGCACCCGTGGTGTCCGGCGGCATCTACCCGGCGAAAGCCGTTGTCGGGGAAGTCATACCGGTTCGGGCGACGGTCTGGCGCGAGGGCCACGAGGCGGTGGCGGCCACGCTGGTGGTGCGCTATCTCGGCCAGGTCTACCCGCAAATCGGCCACTCGTCGGTTCCCCTGGCGAAGACCGACACCGGATCCGACGAGCGGCCGAAGATCAAACCGGCCTCGCACCCCATGACCCTTGGCCGCACCCCGGACGTCTTCCACGGCCAGTTCACGCCCGACCGGGTCGGGCTGTGGACCTACCGGGTCGACGGCTGGGGTGATCCGATCACCACCTGGCGCCACGCGGTCACCGCCAAGCTCGACGCCGGGCAGGGCGAACAGGATCTCGACAATGACCTCGTGGTGGGTGCGGCGCTGCTGGAGCGGGCCGCCACCGGGGTGCCGCGCGCCGATCGCGGCCCGCTGCTGGCCGCCGCCGGGGCGCTGCGCCGGCACGGCGACCCCGTCGACCGCGCCGCGCTCGCTCTCTCCCATCACCTCACCGAAGTCCTCGACCGCTACCCGCTGCGCGACCTCGTCACCCGCGGCCAGCAGTACGGCATCTGGGTGGACCGGCCGCTGGCCCGCTGCAGCGCCTGGTACGAGTTCTTCCCCCGCTCCACCGGCGGTGTGGACGCCGACGGTGAGCCGGTGCACGGCACCTTCGTCACCGCGACGGCCGCGCTGCCCCGGGTGGCGGCGATGGGTTTCAACGTCGTCTACCTGCCGCCGATCCACCCGATCGGGACCGTGCACCGCAAGGGCCGCAACAACTCCGTCACCGCCGAACCCGGTGACGTCGGCTCGCCGTGGGCGATCGGCAGCGCGGACGGCGGGCACGACGCGGTGCACCCGGATCTGGGCACCCTCGAGGATTTCGACGCCTTCGTCGCCGCGGCGCGCGACAACGGCCTGGAGGTGGCCCTGGACCTGGCGCTGCAGTGCGCGCCGGATCACCCGTGGGCGCGCGAGCATCGGCAGTGGTTCACCGAACTGCCCGACGGCACCATCGCCTACGCCGAGAACCCGCCGAAGAAGTACCAGGACATCTATCCGCTGAACTTCGACAACGATCCGCAGGGCCTCTACGAGGAGGTGCTGCGGGTGGTGCGGCACTGGATCGCCCACGGCGTCAACATCTTCCGGGTGGACAATCCGCACACCAAGCCGCCGGACTTCTGGGCGCGGCTGATCGGTGCGGTCAAGGCGACGAATCCCGACGTGCTGTTCCTGTCGGAGGCGTTCACCCGCCCGGCCCGGCTGTACGGGCTGGCGAAACTGGGCTTCACCCAGTCGTATTCGTACTTCACCTGGCGCACCGCCAAGTGGGAGCTGGAGGAGTTCGGCCGGCAGATCGCCGAGCACGCCGACTACGCGCGGCCCAACCTCTTCGTCAACACCCCCGACATCCTGCACGAGAGCCTGCAACACGGCGGCCCGGGAATGTTCGCCATCCGTGCGGTGCTGGCCGCCACGATGGGTACCTCATGGGGGGTGTACTCCGGCTACGAGTTGTTCGAGGGCACCCCGGTGCGTCCCGGCAGCGAGGAGTACCTGCACTCCGAGAAATACGAACTGCGCCCGCGTGACTTCGCCACCGCGCTGCAGCAGGGCCGCTCGCTGGAGCCTTTCCTGGCCCGGCTCAACAAGATTCGCCGGGTGCACCCCGCGCTGTGCCAGATGCGCACCATCCGGTTCCACCACGTCGACAACGACGCCATCATGGCCTACAGCAAGTTCGACCCGGTCACCGGCGACACCGTGCTGACGGTGGTCACCCTCGATCCGTTCTCCGCCGAGCAGGGCACCGTATGGCTGGACATGGGGGCTCTCGGCATGCACGAGTACGACAGGTTCTGGGTCCGCGACGAGGTCACCGGGGAGGAATACCAATGGGGACACTCCAATTACGTTCGCCTGGAGCCGGCGCGGGCCGTCGCGCACATCCTGAACATGCCGCCCATCCCGTCCGAGCAGCGGGCCGCCCTGCTGCGCCGGGAGTGACACGGGAAGTGAGCCCTCGATGAGCCGCAAGGTCAGCACCCTCAACCTCGTCCCCGACCCCGGTGAGCTGTCCCGGCTGGTGGCCGGGATGCACCACAACCCGCACAGCATCCTCGGCGCCCACGAGTACGCCGACCACACCGTCATCCGCACCCTGCGCCCGCACGCCCTGCAGGTGGCGGCACTGGTCGGCGGGGTCAGCCATCCCATGACGCATATCGACGCCGGGCTGTGGGCGGTGGCGCTGCCCTTCACCGACCTCGTCGACTACCGGCTGCAGATCACCTACCCGACCACCGACGGCACCTACACCCACACCGTCGCCGACGGGTACCGGTTCCTGCCCACCCTCGGCGAGGTGGACCTTCATCTGTTCGCCGAGGGCCGCCACGAGCGGCTGTGGGAGATCCTCGGCGCCCACCCCCGCTCGTTCACCACCGCCGACGGTCGGGTCGACGGTGTGTCGTTCGCGGTGTGGGCACCGAATGCCAAGGGCGTCAGCCTGATCGGCGAGTTCAACGGCTGGGACGGCAACGACGCCCCGATGCGGGTGCTCGGTTCCTCCGGCGTCTGGGAGTTGTTCTGGCCCGGCTTCTCCCCCGCCGGCCTGTACAAGTTCCGGGTGCACGGCGTCGACGGCGCGGTCACCGACCGAGCCGACCCGATGGCCTTCGCCACCGAAGTCCCCCCGCGCACCGGCTCCCGGGTGTTCGCCTCGCACTACTCGTGGAACGACGGGGACTGGATGACCCAGCGCGCGGCCGCTAATCCGGTGTTCGGCCCGATGAGCACCTACGAGGTCCACCTCGGGTCGTGGCGGCCGGGGTTGAGCTACATCGAACTGGCCGACCAGCTCACCGATTACGTTCTGGCACAGGGCTTCACCCACGTCGAACTGCTACCGGTGGCCGAGCACCCGTTCGGCGGATCCTGGGGCTACCAGGTCACCTCCTACTATGCGCCCACCTCCCGCTTCGGCACACCGGATGAGTTCCGCTACCTGGTGGACCGGTTGCACCAGGCCGGCATCGGCGTGATCATGGACTGGGTTCCGGCGCACTTCCCCAAGGACAGCTGGGCGTTGGGCCGGTTCGACGGCACCCCGCTCTACGAGCATTCCGATCCCCGCCGCGGCGAGCAGTTGGACTGGGGCACCTACGTTTTCGACTTCGGCCGGCCCGAGGTGCGCAACTTCCTGGTGGCCAACGCGCTGTACTGGCTGCAGGACTTCCACATCGACGGCCTGCGGGTGGACGCCGTCGCCTCCATGCTGTACCTGGACTACTCGCGGCCGGCCGGCGGCTGGACACCGAACGCCTACGGCGGCCGGGAGAACCTGGAGGCCGTGCAGTTCCTGCAGGAGATGAACGCCACCGTCCACAAGATCGCGCCCGGCATCGTCACCATCGCCGAGGAGTCGACGTCCTGGCCGGGCGTCACCCGGGCGACGAGCCTTGGCGGCCTTGGCTTTTCGATGAAGTGGAACATGGGGTGGATGCACGACACCCTGGACTACGTGAGCCGCGACCCGATCTACCGTAGCTACCACCACCACGAGATGACGTTCTCGATGCTGTACGCCTACAGCGAGAACTACGTCCTGCCGATCAGCCACGACGAGGTGGTGCACGGCAAGGGCACGCTGTGGGGCCGCATCCCCGGCAACGACCACGTCAAGGCCGCCGGGCTACGCGCCCTGCTGGCCTACCAGTGGGCCCACCCCGGCAAGAAGCTGCTGTTCATGGGCCAGGACTTCGGTCAGCGCGCCGAATGGTCGGAGGAGCGTGGCCTGGACTGGTGGCAGCTCGACGAGCACAGCTTCTCCTCGGGTATCCAGCGCTTCATGGCCGACGTCAACACCCTCTACCGCAGCCGCCCCGCGCTGTGGAGCCAGGACACCCGCCCGGAGGGCTACTCCTGGATCGACGCGAACGACTCGGCAAGCAACGTGCTGAGCTTCCTGCGCTACGGATCCGACGGTTCGGTGCTGGCCTGCGTGTTCAACTTCGCCGGCAGCGAGCACAGCAGCTACCGGCTGGGGCTGCCGCGGGCCGGCACCTGGCGCGAGGTGCTCAACAGTGACGCGACCGTCTACCACGGTTCGGGTATCGGCAACCTCGGGGCGGTGCAGGCATCCGACGAGCCGTGGCATGGACGCCCCGCGTCGGCGCAACTGGTGCTCCCGCCGACCTCCGCAGTCTGGCTCGAACCCGCCGATTGAGACCGCGTCTGGCGACGACTAGTTGTTCGTCGGCGGTGGTTGCGGCTGAAACGGTTCGTACCACCACCAGTCGGCGCGTTCGCCGGTGGGTCCGGGACAGGGCGCGACCGCGGGTGGCGCTTGGGCCGGCGGATGCGCCAGTGCTGCCGCGGACAGCATTCGGCCGTCGCTGTCGCTGATGATCAGGTCGTAGGCGGTGCCCGCGACCGTGATGACCCCTCGATGGTGCAAACGATGGTGGTAGGGACACAGCAGGACGAGGTTGGCCAGTTCGGTGGGGCCGCCGTCTTCCCAGTGCTTGATGTGGTGGGCGTGCAGACCGCGGGTGGCTCCACACCCTGGAACCACACACGCACGGTCACGGTGCTCCAGGGCCCGGCGAAGCCGGCGGTTGATCACCCGCGTCGCCCGTCCCGCGCCGATCACCTCGCCGTCGCGTTCGAACCAGACTTCACAGGTGGCATCGCAGGTCAGATAGCTGCGTTCGGAGTCACCGAGCAGTGGGCCCAGATGCAATGCAGCAGCGCGCTTGTCGACATCGACATGCACCACCACGGTGGTGTGCTGCCCGTGCGGGCGCCGGACCGCGTCGGCGTCCCAACCCGTCTCGACCAAACGCATGAACGCGTCGACCGTATCCGGCAACGGCGGCGCCTGTTCGGATGCGTTGTCACCATCGCCGCGGTCGTGCTTCCACTCCGCGATCAGCGCATCCCGATGAGACGCCAGGGCCGCATCGAACTTTGCGGCCTCCAGGTGCGGGAGCTTGATCCGCCAGTAGCTGAACGCTTCGTCACTGTGTCGGGTGATCGAGCGCTGGGTTGGGGGCCGAAGATCGGGGTCGGGTCGTGGTTCGAGCTTGACCGCGGTCCGCAGTTGACGGACAGTCGCGACCGAGGCGAGCGCCGCATAGTGCTCGTCGGATCCGTCAGCTGCTCCCTGCGCGATGACTCCGAACTGGTCCAGCGACAGGCGCCCCTCCCGCATGCCCTGCGCACAGCGGGGGAAGTCCTCCAACCGGTTGGCCACGGCGGCGATCGACCCCGCATTCGCCGGTGAGCAGCCGGTCTTCCAGGCCACCAGCGCTGCGACCGAACGGGCTCCGGTGTTGCCCCACAACTCGTCGCGATCCACCTCGGCGACGATCTCCACGATGCGTCCGTCAATGGCGTTGCGCTGACCGGCCAATTCCGCCAGCTCGGCGAACAGCAACTCGAGACGCTCGCGGGGAAGCACTTCCACCACGTCGGGAGCTGCGGTCAGCGACATGGCCCCATCATCGCAGTGGCCTATGACAGAAATCGGATCCAGCGACCCGAGGAGGCTAGGAAGACCGGTGGCCGTCTAGTACAGCGCGTTGGCGAGGTTGCGCCGCCCGGCGATGACGTCCGGGTCGGCGGGGTCGAACAACTCGAACAGCTCGATCAGCCGGGTCCGCACCCGGGTGCGGTCGTCCCCGGAGGTCCGCTTCACCAGGCCGGTCAGCCGGGCGAACGCTCCGGCCACGTCGTGGTTGAGCACCTGCACGTCGGCCGCGGCGAACGCCGCGTCGATGTCATCGGGCGCGGCGTCGGCGGTGGACACCGCGCCGGCCGGCTGGGCTGAAGCACGCTGCAGGAAGGTGATCTGGCGCAGCGCACCCTTGGCCTCCTCGTGCTTGGGATCGGCGTCCAGCAGCGCCTGATACGCCGCGGCGGCGCCGACGAAGTCACCGGAGTCCAGCTTGTCGCGGGCGTCGGCGAGCGCGGGATCGACGCTCTGTTCGGGCGCCCCGGCGGCCCCCGACAGTTTCCCGGCGGTCGCCGCCAGCAACGAGTCGATCCAGCGGCGCAACTGCGACGGTGGTTGTGGCCCTTCGAAACTCGCGATCGGCTGCCCGCCGGCCAGGGCGACGACGGTGGGCACCGCCTCGACGCCGAACATCGCGGCCAGCCGTGGCACCGCGTCGACGTTGATAGTGGCCAGCGACCAGGTGCCCTTGTCCGCGGCCGCCAGCGCGCCGAGTGCGTCGGCCAGGGCGACGCAGATCTCGCTGCGCGGCGACCACAAAAGCACCACCACCGGAACCTCACTGGAGCGGACCAGCACCTCGGCTTCGAGGTTCGCCTCGGTGATCTCCACGCCGGGTGCGCCGCCCCCGCCGCCCGAGCCCTGCTGGGCACGTTGTTTGAGGCTGGAGAGATCCACCGCGCCGGTCATCACCGGGGCGGTTCGCGGACGGGGACGAGTCACGGCCCCAATTTTGTCATGTCGGCACCGGGTGGTGCTGAAACGGTCCTGCGGGCAAGGGTCGTCCTGTATTGACAGAAGGCATGGAGGCATCGACATGCGTCGGCCGGGTCGGTGGTTTGGCGGTTGCCCTCGGAATCGGCGTGGCCCTCGCATCCGGCGCGGGTGCGGCGTGGGCGGACCGGGGCGACGCGTCTGACGCGGGCGCCGGCCACACCGCGAACCTCTCCCACACCGGCGCCCCGAACTCCCGTGCCGCAACCCGAGGTGGGATGCGATCGGCCCCGCCGGCAGCCACGACGTCGCGGGCGGCGGCGGCGGCACCGATCACCCCGGTCGCCGTCGTCGACAAGGTGGCCTACAGGCCGCTGCACACCGCTGCCGAGGCCTGGATTCACAGCGATGTCGGACAGCGGGTCAACGGCGTCATCAACACCATCACCCGCTCATACGCGATCGGCGACGGCGCCCCGGGCACCGAAGCCCACCCCGACGGCGGCGCTGGCGGCAGATGGTTCGGCGACGGCGGTCCCGGCTGGAACAGCACCACAGCAGGTGTCGCCGGCGGCAACGGCGGTTCGGCCGGGCTGCTCGGCAACGGCGGCATCGGCGGCGCCGGCGGCCCGGGCGCCGCAGGCGGTGCGGGCGGAACCGGCGGGAAGCTGGTGGGTATCGGCGGCGCGGGAGGCCCCGGCGGCGCGGGTACCGGCGGCGGCGCAGGCGGCGCGGGAGGCCCCGGCGGCGCGGCACTGGGCCTGATGTTCGGCATCGGCGGGCCCGGCGGTGCCGGCGGCGGCGGCTCAGCCGGAGGCCGCGGCGGGAACGGCGGAAACGGGGCACGCTTCCTCGGCAGCGGCGGCGACGGCGGACCCGCGGGCGCGAGCGGAGTCGACGGTGCACCCACCGGCCTGCCCGCCTTGGGCGGGGCCGGCGGCACCGCCGGAAAACTGGGCACGCACGGCGCTGTCGGCCCCTCCGGCAACAACGGCATCGCCGTCAGCGCCACGGCGATCGCCGCGGCACCGCTGTTGCCCATCACCACCACCGGAACGTGGTTGACCAACAGCGACGGACAGGTGGCGATCCTGCACGGCGCCAACGAGGTCTACAAGCTCCCGCCCTACGAGCCGTCGGCGAGCGGGTTCGACGCCCAGGACGCGGCCTTCCTGGCCGACAACGGCTTCACGACCGTCCGGCTCGGCGTGATCTGGGCGGCCGTGGAACCCGAACCCGGCGTCATCGACACCGACTACCTCGACTCGATCAAGCAGACCGTCCAGACGCTGGCCGACCACGGCGTCTACAGCGTCATCGACATGCACCAGGACAACTGGAGCACCGAGTTCCAGGGTGAGGGCGCTCCGGACTGGGCAACCTTCGACGGGGGCAAGCGCAATCCGAAATTCGGCTTCCCCGCCAACTACTGGCTGAACCCGGCCGAGCAGCATGCGTGGGATTCGTTCTGGGGCAACGTGTCTGCGCCCGACGGGCTCGGCCTGCAGGACCACTACGCGCTGGCGTGGCAGCACGTCGCCAGCTACTTCAGCGGCAACCCGGCGGTGGCCGGGTACGACGTGATGAACGAGCCCTTCCCTGGCTCGACCTGGCCGGCGACCCTGATCGGCATCCCGTTCTTCGGCCGGCAGCAGCTGGCGCCGCTGTACAACCAGGTGGACGCCGCCATCCGGTCGGTCGACCCCGACACCCCGCTCTACATCGAGCCGCCGGCTCCGGCCGCCGCGCAGGTGGGCAACATGTTCGGTGTCCCCGTCATCCTCGGTACGGTCGACGACCCGAACACCGTTCTGGCATTCCACAATTACTGCGCCGGGGCGCCCGGCCCGCTGTGCACGGTCATCTCCGAGCGCATCGCGGGCGAGTCGGACACGTATGCGACCGAACACGACATGCCGGCCAACATGAACGAGTTCGGGGCCACCGACAAGGTCGCCGAACTCACCGCCGAGGCGCAGTCGGCCGACAAGCGACTGATGAGTTGGGCGGTCTGGGCCTTCACCGGCGTCGGTGACATCACCACCACCGGAAACGGGAACGCCGAGGCGCTGGTCTTCGACCCCGCGCTGCCGCCCACCGGTTCCAACGTGAACACGTCCAACCTGAAGACCCTCGCGACGCCGTACCCGCAAGCCGTTTCGGGCACTCCGGAGTCGTTCTCGTATGAGAGCGGCACGTTCACGTTGAGCTACTCGACGGCGAGGGTCGACGGCTCCGGTGACTTCGCCGCCGGCTCACCGACCACGATCTCGGTGCCGGCCGTCGCCTACCCGGACGGCTACACGGTGAGCGTCGCCGGCGGCCACGTCACCTCCGGACCGGACACCGCCCGACTGGTCGTCGCCGCCGACGACGGAGCCACGACGGTCACCGTGGTGGTCACGCCCCGGGCATGATGAGTCCGGACCTGTACCGACCATCGGTATGACCAAAATCACATGAATTACGGAGCCGGTCTTCGCGGCCGGCCGGCAAACTACCCGGCGCGCAGAATCAGGGCGTCGCCCTGGCCGCCGGCGCCGCACAGGGCGGCCACCGCGTAGCCCGAGCCGCGCCGCGCGAGTTCCAGTGCGGCGTGCAGGGTGATGCGCGCCCCGGACATGCCGATGGGGTGCCCCATCGCGATCGCACCGCCACTGCGGTTGACCTTCTCCGGGTCCACACCGAGCTCCCGGGTGGATGCCAGCGCCACCGCCGCGAAGGCCTCGTTGATCTCGATCACGTCGAGCTGGTCGACGGTGATTCCCTCCCGCGCGACGGCCTTCTTGATGGCGTTGGCGGGCTGGGACTGCAGCGTCGAATCCGGCCCGGCCACGTTGCCGTGGGCGCCGATCTCGCAAAGCCAGGTCAGTCCGAGCTCCTGCGCCCTGGCCTTGTTCATCACCACCACGGCGCAGGCGCCGTCGGAGATCTGCGAGGCCGATCCGGCGGTGATGGTCCCGTCCTTGCGGAAGGCGGCCTTCAGGCCGGCCAGCGACTCCGCGGTGGTGTTGGCGCGGATGCCCTCGTCCTCGTTGAACTCGATCGGGTCGCCCTTGCGCTGCGGAATGGCAACGGGCACAACCTCATCGGCGAAAACACCGTCTTTCCATGCGGCCGCGGCCTTCTGGTGGGAGGAAGCGGCGAACTCGTCCTGCTCCTGGCGGGTGAACTTGTCGGCGTCGTTGCGCAGCTCGGTGAGCGCCCCCATCGGCTGGTCGGTGAAGACGTCGTGCAGGCCGTCGTAGGCCATGTGGTCCTTGACGACGACGTCGCCGTACTTGTAGCCCGCGCGGCTGTCCATCAGCAGGTGCGGAGCCTTCGACATGGACTCCTGACCGCCGGCGACGACGACGTCGAACTCACCGGCCCGGATCAGCTGGTCGGCCAGCGCGATGGCGTCGATTCCGGACAGGCACATCTTGTTGATGCTCAGGGCCGGCACATCCCAGCCGATGCCCGCTCCCACCGCGGACTGCCGGGCCGGCATCTGACCGGCGCCCGCGGTCAGCACCTGCCCCATGATCACGTACTGCACCATCGAGGCCGGGACGCCGGCCTTCTCCAGGGCGCCGCGGATGGCGATCGCCCCCAGGTCGGTGCCCGAGAAGTCCTTCAGCGAACCCATCAGCCGGCCGATGGGCGTTCGCGCCCCAGCAACGATCACCGATGTCGTCATTTCTGCCTCCTGAAGCGTCGAACGAGCGTGTCGGGGGCTGATCTTCAACACTCGCCTGACCAACCGCCCGGTTGACAGGTTACCGTTGCGTTATGACCACCGAGCACATCGATGCCCGCCCCCTGCTGGCGAGCTCTTTGGTGACGGCCATCGACCATGTCGGCATCGCGGTGCCCGATCTCGATGCCGCCATCGCGTGGTACCACGACACCCTCGGCATGATCCTGGTCCACGAGGAGATCAACACCGAGCAGGGCGTGCGGGAGGCCATGCTCGCGGTGCGCGGCGCTCCGGCCGGCACCGCTCAGATCCAGCTCATGGCGCCGCTGGACGACACCTGCACCATCGCCAAGTTCATCGACAGGCGCGGCCCGGGTATCCAGCAGCTGGCCTGCCGCGTCAGCGACCTCGACGCCCTGTCGGAGCAACTGCGCGCCGGCGGCGTTCGCCTGCTCTATGACGCACCGCGGCGCGGCACCGCGAACTCCCGGATCAACTTCATCCACCCCAAGGACGCCGGCGGCGTACTGGTGGAACTCGTCGAGCCCGCCGCGCACTGACCTCCTAGGACCGCCGCCGGGTCGGGCCGCGGTTGGCGCGGTTGCCCCAGCACGGCGTATGCCAGTGCCGACGGTCGGCCCCCTCGGTGTCCTCCACCCGCCAGACCGCCACATGCGGTACGCCGGAACGGATTTCGTGGTCACAGCCCGGGCATCGGTAGGTCTTGAGCGCCCGTGCCCCGGCAATCGGCACCACTTCGTAGTCGTAGCCATCCGGGCCGGACTCGATCCGGCCTGCAGGCCTGATGGCGGCCTTCCTCCTCGGGCCGTCCCGGCCCGCATCGTCACGCCGCATTAGAACAGCCGGAACTCGTCGCTGTCCATGCCCCGCATCGAGTCGTAATCCAAAGTCAGACAACGGATCCCGCGGTCCTCGGCAAGGGTGCGGGCCTGCGGTTTGATCTGCTGGGCGGCGAACACGCCCGCCACCGGCGCCAGCAGCGGATCACGGTTGAGCAGCTCCAGATAGCGGGTTAGCTGCTCCACGCCGTCGATCTCGCCGCGCCGTTTGATCTCCACGGCCACCGACCGGCCCTCGGCGTCGCGGCACAGGATGTCCACCGGGCCGATCGCGGTCATGTACTCCCTCCGGACCAGGGTGTAGCCGTCGCCAAGCAGCTCGATGTGCTCGGCCAGCAGCTCCTGAAGGTGCGCCTCCACCCCGTCCTTGACCAGACCCGGGTCGGTGCCGAGTTCGTGGCTGGAGTCGTGTTCGATCTCCTCGATGGTGATCCGGAGCTGTTCACCCGACTTGTTCTCCACCAGCCAGATCCGGCCGTCCTCGTCCTCGGTGAGCCGGCACGGCGGGCTCATCCAGTTGAGCGGCTTGTAGGCACGGTCGTCGGCGTGGATGCTGACCGAGCCGTCGGCCTTCACCAGTAGCAGGCGCCGAGCCGAGGGCAGGTGAGCGGTAAGGCGGCCCAGGTAGTCCACGGTGCACTGGGCAATCACGAGTCGCACCGGTTCAGCTTAGGCAACGGCCACGGGCAAACTAGGCTGGCGCCACCATGAGTTCCCACCCGAGCGTGGCGCAGCGGCTGGGCCGCGTTCTGGAACGCCTTACCCGGCAGAGCGGACGGCTCTCGCGCAACACCGATTACGGGTCGCTGCTCCTGGGCCGGGTGGGCGAAAGCCCGGCCCGACGACGGGTACGGATCCAGACGATCCTCACCGTGTTCATGGTTCTGGCGAACCTGACCGGCATCGGGATCGCCGTCCTGCTCGTGGTTGTCGTGTTCCCCGAACCGAGTGCGGTTGAGGACGTTCCGATGTGGGTGCCGGCGATCCTGGCACCCGCGTACGCCGTCTCCGCACTGCTGTTCGGCGCGTGGTGGATCCACGTGCGGACCATCCGCGACCTGCGCTGGGCGATCGAGGGGCGCACCCCGACCAAGGCCGACCAGCGCAACACCTTCCTGACCCCCAGGCGCATCGCCAATACGCACGCGATCCTGTGGGCGACGGGCGCGGTGCTTCTGACGACCATCTACGGCAGACACGACCCGTATTTCATTCCGCGACTCGCCCTCGCCGTCCCTTTCTGCGGCCTGTTGGTGGCCACGAGTGTCTACCTGTTGACCGAGTTCGCGCTGCGTCCTGTGGCAGCACTGGCGCTCGCCGCCGGCCATCCGCCGCACCGGTTCGCCCAGGGCATCATGGGCCGCACCATGTCGGTCTGGGCGATCAGTTCCGGGCTGCCGATGATCCTGTTCGCAGTGACCGCCATGTTCTCGCTGATCATGCGGAACCTGACGCAGCGGCAACTGGAGATCGCGATCCTGATCGCCGCACCGTCGGCGGCCGTGGTCGGCTCCCTGCTGATGTGGGTCTCAGCCTGGCTCACCGCCACCCCGGTACGCAGTGTGCGCGACGCTCTGAAACAGGTGGAAGAGGGCAACCTCGACACCCACGTGGTGGTCTTCGACGGAACCGAACTCGGCGAACTTCAGCGGGGGTTCAACTCCATGGTCGAGGGGCTGCGCGAACGGGAACAGGTGCGCGACCTGTTCGGCCGCCACGTCGGACGTGACGTCGCCGCCGCCGCCGAGCAACACCGGCCGACGCTGGGCGGCGAGGAGCGCCACGTCGCGGTGCTGTTCATCGACATCGTCGGGTCCACCAAGATGGTGACCAGCCGCCCACCCATCGAGGTCGTCGAGCTGCTCAACCGCTTCTTCGCCGTCATCGTCGAAGAGGTCGACCGCCACCGCGGCATGGTTAACAAGTTCGAGGGCGACGCAGCGCTCGCGGTGTTCGGCGCGCCCGTCGAGCTGGAGTGTGCCGAGGACGACGTGCTGGCAGCGACCCGCGCGATCGCCCGCCGGCTCCGTCAGGAGGTGCCGGAGTGCCCGGCGCGGATCGGAGTGGCCTCCGGTGGGGTGGTGGCCGGAAACGTCGGCGCCCGAGAGCGTTTCGAGTACACGGTGATCGGCGAGCCGGTCAACGAGGCGGCGCGGCTGGCCGAACTGGCGCGCTCCGAGCCCAGCCGGGCGCTGGCCTCTGCGGCCACTGTGGCGGCGGCCTCCGAACGGGAGCAACGGTTCTGGCGCCTGGGCAAGCCGGTGAAACTGCGCGGGTACGACGAGCGGGTGCAGATCGCCGCCCTGATCGGCGGACGCTAACCGGTCGGGTCGGCGTGCATCAGTCCCGACGACGATGCGGAGCGTCGCGACGAGGAGGAGTCGGACTATGTGCATCAGTCCGACGACGATGCGGAGCGTCGCGACGAGGAGGAGTCGGACATTCGGTCCAGAGCCGGGCGGCCGCCACCGCATCGTCGAGCGTGCTGAAGACGACGTCGTCGAACCCGCGCCCCGGCCGGATCACGGCGGCGTCGGGATCGACCAGCAAGCCGAGCTTTCCCGCCTCGCGCAGTGTGGTGCTCATCCCGGCCAGCAGCAGCCGAGCCGGATCGTTGATGGTGTCCACCCGGGTGACGTCGAGGATCGCGACGGAAAACCCGTCGCTGTCGCGGTCGACGGTGCGGGCCACCTTCTCCGCGCCGGCGAACATCAGGTCGCCGTGCATCTCGTACACCCGCACGCCGTCGACCGCGCCGTAGACCGCCCGGATGGTGGCGCGCGATTCCCGGCTGACGTTCAGGAAGTGCAGGCCGAGTTGCTCGGACATCGCCCGGCACGCCAGCACCCCGCGCACGCTGTTGCCGCGGCCGTCGAGTAGCGGCGAGTAAAGGCCGATGCCCAGCTGGCCGGGCAGCACGGCGGTGATCCCGCCGCCCACACCACTTTTCGCCGGCATGCCCACCGCGCTGACCCAGTCACCGGCGCCGTTGTACATCCCGCAGGTGACCATGACGCTCAGCGTGCGCTGCACCACTTTCGCGCTGGTGACCCGGCGTCCGGTCTGCGGATTGGTACCGGCACGGGCCAGCGTTGCGGCCATTCGCGCGAGGTCGACGCTGGTCACCTTCAGTGAGCACTGCCGGAAGTACACGTCGAGGACGTCGTCGGGATCTGCGAGGACACCGAAGCTGGTCAGCATGTAGGCGATCGCCCGGTTGCGGTCTCCGGTCTCCTTCTCCGAGCGATAGACATCCTCGTCGAGGTCCAATGGCCTTCCGGCACAGGCGGAATAGAACTCCTGAATCTTGGCGAACCGCTCGTCCGGGCTGGCGCCCGGCACCAACGACACCGCCGCGATCGCACCGGCGTTGATCATCGCGTTCTTCGGCGTCTTGGTGTGCTCGTCGACACTGATCTCGTTGAAGGCGTCCCCGGACGGTTCCACACCGATCTTGGCGTCGACCGCCTCGGGTCCCGACAAGTCGAGCGCCAGCGCGTAGGTGAAGGGCTTGGAGATGGACTGAATGGTGAATTCCGTTCGGGCATCGCCCGATTCGTACAGGAAGCCGTCAGCCGACGACAGTGTGAGCCCGAAGCCCGTCGGATCCACCTCGGTCAACTCGGGGATGTAGTCCGCCAGCGCTCCGTCTGTGACGCACGCGAACTCGGCGACCAGAGCGTCGAGGTATCGCTGAACCAGGTCGGCCATCGTCGGTCGGTCGCGAAGGTCTCAGCGACCGCGCATCATCGGGCAGCCCCGGGGTCGTTCGACGACCGGTGCGGTCGCCAACCGCTGCTGCATGCGGCGCTCGAGCACGGCGGGATCCAGCGAGTACCGGTCGGCATCCCAACGGCCGTCGACGAATCGCGCCGCCATCGATTGAGCGCGGGCGGCGCAGGAGGCCACCAGCGCGCGCAGCAGGCCCGGCTCGTACAGGGCATTGGGCACGAAGCCGCTGAAGTTGATCATGCCGTCGCCAGAGGCGTAACTGCCCAGCCCGTATCCGGTCGGCGCGCCGGTGAGATCCGCCGCGTTGAGCGACAGCGCCAGTTTGGCGCCGTCTGCCTCCGTCTCGGCCGTATCGATCGGGAAGCTCTGCAGCACCAGCAGACCGTTTCCGTACAGCGGATGCGGCTGATCGCCGACGATCCGGCACTGCGAGGTCGTGTCCCCGAAGGGGAACTCCGCCGAGAACCGCAGGCCCTCGGCGGCGGCCGCCACGACCGGAGGACCGGGGTTGTCGACGGCATCGGCGAACTCCGCCTCCGCCCAGGCGCACGACCGATCGCCGGCAATGACGAATGCTCCTGCGGCGGAGGCGATCCCGTCGCCGTCACCGAGCTCCCGCCCACCGCTCTCCGGGTGCTCACTGGTGGCGGGCAGCGCGCCGGCCGCCTCGGCAAGAACCGGCGCCAGTAGGCGAGCCTCGGCAAGCTGGGTGACGGCGGCCGCCGCGAGCAGATGGCGCAACCAGTCCCCGTTGTCGTCGGTCACCCGGGCCAGCGACCACAGATCCAGCCGGCGGGCCGCGACGTCGTAGACGGGGCCGGCCAATGAGGCGGCCCGCATCGGAAGTGCGTTGATCGCCTCCAGCGCGGTCTCGCCCAGGTCCAGCTCGCGCAGCAACTCCGTGCGCACAGACAACAGGTATCCAGGCTCACCGCTGGGTCCGGTCTCCTGGCCGAGGATTTCAACGGTCTGCGCGTACCGGTCGGCCCACCAGGTGAAGCCGGTCGGTAGGAGATAGGACCATTTCTCGTCGACCCGCAGTTGGTCGTGAAAGAGCCAGTCGGTGATCTGCTCAGCGATGTTCACCGGCGGCGTCACGTCCCAGGCTTCGGCAGTCGTTCGGGATGCAGCATCTCCGCATCCCTGAGCTGCTCGGGAATCCCGAAGGCGTCGACCAGGGTCTCGGCATACGGGCGCAGATTGCGGCAGCGTTCGTTGATCCCGTTGGTCACCGCGCGGGCCCGTTCGGTCGACAGCAGCCGATGCTCGAGGAAGAAGGCTTTGTCGGCCTCGATCACGGTCAGCGCGTAGAGATCACAGACCAGGTTCAGGATGCGCCGGGCCTCCTCGTCCTCGCACCGGTCGATGCCGGCGATGAACGCCTCGAGCACCGTGCGGTCGATGTGGGCCCGGGCGGTGTGCATCACGTGGTCCTGCACCGAGTTGAACGCATCGAAGCCCGACATGGTCTTGGACCGCTTCTGGAGGCGCCGGGCCAGTGAGTTTCGCAGGTACTCCTCGCGATCTTCGAACATCTGGGCCTGCGTTCCCCTGTTGAAGAGGCTGCCCTGCTCGCTGTTGTCCTGCCGGTTGTCGAGAATGCGCTGCATGATCTGGTTGGCCGCCGTCCGTCGCGACACCCGTTCGCCGGCGGCGTTCGCCGCGAACCGGACCCATTCGAAGGGACTCATGCCCTTGATGTCGTCGTTGTACTCGGTGAGCAGATACTTGGCCACCAACTGCAGGAGCACGTGGTTATCGCCCTCGAAGGTGGTGAAAACATCGGTGTCCGCTCGTAATTCAACCAGCCGGTTCTCGGCCAGGTAACCGGCGCCGCCGCAGGCCTCCCGTGCCTCCTGGATCGCGGCACTCGCGTGCCACGTGCTGATCGCTTTCAGCCCTGCGGCTCGAGCCTCCAGATCGCGTTGCGCCTCCAGATCGCGCACCGCCGCCGTCTCCAGATCGTGCATCGTGGAGACCAGTTCGTTCTGTGCGAACTGCAGCGCGTAGGACTGCGCCACGTACGGCAGCAGACGGCGTTGGTGCACCAGATAGTCCATGATCGGAACTTCGCGCTCCTCACCGGGAGCCTGGAACTGCTTGCGCTGCAATGCATACCGCACCGCAATGTCCAGGGCGACGCGAGCGGCCTGCGCGGCGCTCCCGCCAACGGTCACGCGGCCGCGCACCAGGGTGCCGAGCATGGTGAAGAAGCGGCGGTTGGGACTCTCGATCGGCGAGGTATAGGTACCGTCGGGTGCGACATCGGCGAACCTGTTGAGCAGGTTCTCCCGAGGCACCCGGACGTGGTCGAACATGATGCGGCCGTTGTCGACGCCGGGCAGACCACCTTTGTAGTCGCAGTCCCAGGTGCGCACACCGGGAAGGTCGTTTCCGTCCTCGTCTCGGATCGGCACGATGATGCAGTGCACCCCGTGGTTTTCACCCTTGGTGATGAGTTGCGCGAAAACCGCTGCCACCGTGGCGCTCTCGGCAGCGCCGCCGATGTAGTCCTTGCGCGACGACGGTGTCGGGGAGTTGATCACGAACTCCTCGGCGTCCGGGTCGTAGGTGGCGGTGGTCTCCAGATGCTGGACGTCGCTACCGTGACCGGTCTCGGTCATCGCGAAACAGCCCAGCAGATCCAGGGTGATGAGCGGCCGCACATAGGTGTCGTGATGCCGTTCGGTGCCCAGATTCTCGACGGCGCCGCCGAACAGACCCCACAGCACCCCGGCCTTGACCATCAGCGACAGGTCGGACATTGCCAGCATCGCGATCTTGGTGACCGCCGCGCCCGCGTCCCCGGTGCCTCCACGCTCCTTCTGGAAGCCGTCCTCAGCCTGTCCGGCCGCCGCGATGATCTTCAGTTGGGCGTTGACCCGTGCCCGGGCGACATCCTTCGTGGGGGTGAAGTGCGGACGGAAGATCTCCAGCGAGAGTTTCTCGCGGATCATGGTTTTGGTGTCACGCCAGCGGCCGTCGAGAGCCCGCTGGAGGTTCTCGCTAGTTGTGGTCATACGCTGTTAATACCCAATGTGTCGGTGCGGCATGGCGTTTTGGGTCACGACGTCACGGCCGGGCGGCGACCTAGGCGGCCGGGTTGACCCGAACGCGGAAGCCGAAGAGGTCCAGGCTGTACGGCAGCGCCCGTGACGGCGACAACCGGGCCCCGCTGAGCGACAAATCGCCGGCGCTGAGCAGGTGCGCCAACACGGTCTGACCCAGGAAGACCGACATTCCGTAGCCGGGACAGCCCTGGGGGCCATGGCTCATGAAGTTGTAGGACCAGTCGTTGGCAGCGTCCCCGGACACCCATTCGCCGGGTGAGAATCTATCGGCGTAGGGAATGCGGTCCCGGTTTCGGTGATTGAACACGTTGTAGATCAGCACCTGGGTGCCCTCGGGAAGCACTGCGCCGCTGGGGAATTCGACGTCACGGGTGGACACCCGCGCGAACAGCCCGGTGGTCGGCCACAGCCGCATGGCCTCGAGCAGGCAGCCCGCCAGATACTCCAGCGAAGCGACACCCTCGGGTGTGCTGATGTCGGCAGCGGAGATCTCGGTGCGGGCCTCGGAACGCTGCTCGGGGTGGGTGGCCAGTGCCGCCAGGGCCCGCAACACGTTGGCAGAGAGGGTGTCGCCCATTGCCATCAGCCAGTGGATCACCTGCCCGGCGGCGCCGCCCGGGGGCGCCGGTGTCTTGGCGATCCCGGCAGCCAGACTGCCCGCTTCGGCTTTGGCCAGGTGGCCCTCGATGAGGGCGATGAGCTCGGGATACTGTGGCCCCGGCTCACCGGGCATCTTGTTGCCCTGCGACATCAGTTCGCTCAGCAGGTCCATCATCGTGGTGTCGTCGGCGGCGTGATCGCCGAACACGATTCGACGGGTCATGCGCTGGAAGGCGCCATCGATGATGTGGTAGTCGATCGACTGGCCGACAAGTTCGGCCGCGGTCTCACCGGCCACCTTCACGAAGTTCTTCGCCAGGCTGTGCAGTGGCTTGCCGGGCTCGAGCACAGCATCGGCGAACTGCCGCCGCTGTGCCCAGAGATCGCCACGGGAGATGGTCAAGGCGTCCGGCTGGAACGCGGACATCCCCTGCTTCTTCGGCTCCGGGTCGGAGGCGAACGGGTCCGGTGAGCCGCCCAGCACGAATTCCAGGTCCTCGGGGGAATGGACCAGCAGAGCCTCGTCCTTGGCGACCCGGACATAGAACGGACCCGGTCCGTAGTTCTTCACCAGGCCTGCGACCAGCCGATATCCGAGATGGTCGGTGCCCACCACGGACGCCACCTTGGTCGGCAACTCCCGCTTGTTGAACAAGCCCTGAAGGACGTTCGGCACGCCGATCCGGGCGGTGAACCGGACGCCCTCCAGCACCGAGGCGTGCGGGAATTCAGTTGTCACAGTTGGTCAGCCCCACGGTAGATACGCGCGAACGGTGTCTGCCAGCTGGACAACGCGGTGCGGCTTGCCCGGGGCCGGCGCACCCAGCTTCGCCCACGGCGCGAACACCCGCTCGGTGTCACCGATGACCGGCTCCAGCTCGGGATAGTGCCGCAGAATAACGTCCTTCATCGACGTCTTGTTCACCCAGTCGAAGCCGACCTGGGTGTAGGCATCGGCATTGAAGTCGCGGGTGAAGAAACGGTCGCTCTTGAGCCGGCGCGACGCCATCAGGATGAAGATCCGGAAAGCGGTGTCGGAGAAACCGAAGCCCTTGGGCGGCTGCTCGGCCTGCATGCCGATCTGCACGTCCACGAGATCGACGTCGCCGTTGTAGACCTCGTTGATCTCCTTGGCCCACTCCTTGTTCGGCGTGATCTCGTCGATGCTCTTGCGCCGGGGCATGCGCAGCATCTCGCGGAAGTCGTTGTACCTCGGAACACCGCGTTCGCGGTCGCGGACGATATCCAGCGTCGCCAGATCGGTGATCTGTCCGTCGAGGCGCTCGAGCTTGCGCAACGCGTTGGGGTAGTTGTGCAGGCACACCGCGCCGGCACTGGCCATGCCCATCGAATACCACAGGTCGCCCATCTGCAGGCTGTCCATGAAGTCGCGGGTGTACTTGCCCTGAATCTCGGTGAACGTCTTGTTGTAAAGGTGCTCGCCGGACTCCAGTGAGAAGAAGTTCCAGTCGTCCGGGATCAGGCCGTGCAACCGGTAGACGGTGACGAATTCCTCGGTCAGCGAGAACGGGGCGGTGTGGTGGTCCGTCGCCGATCCGACGATGCCCGACAGGGCCTCGCTGTCGCCGACGCGGCCGATCTTGTCCCGGAACGTCTCACCGAGGGCGCCGTACCAGTTGGCGTTCATTCCGATCTGCAGGGCGGGGTGCCGCAGGATGCACGGCGTCCACTCAACGGTGTGGATCTTCGCGATCAGCGCGGAGACCACCAGCACGCCGAGCTCGAAGAGCCGCTGGTCGTCGAAACTCGGGTAGGCCTTCTTCAGAGCGTCGCAGACGGCATTGTGCTCGCGGGAGAACAGGGTGTGCAGCAGCCCGACGCCGGCCCAGTAGTTCTCTTCGAACCCGGTGAGGTCGATGCCCTGATACTTCTCGCTCTTGTACAGACGGCCGTTGTCGTCGACCTTGATCTTGCCGTCCTTGAACGTCCGCATCTCGGACTGCTTGTCCTTGCCGGTGCCGTAGATCTGCGAGCCGTCCCACCAGTGGGTCTCGGTGTTCGCGAACGGCGGCGCGGGCTCCCCGTCGTGTATCTCGCCACCGTTCATCGGGATGGTCCGGCGAATCTGCATCGGGTTGACCGGGAAGTCGTCACCCGGGCGCAGCGGGATGTCGATGACCTTGTCCGGTTCGCCGTGCCCGTGGAAGAACCAGTTGTGGTTCTCGAACTGGATCCACGCAGCCGCGATGGTGTTCACGATGCCGGCCGGCTTGAAGGTGTCGCGGGCCATCAGCTTGCGGCTGATCAGTCGCGGGTCCGGTTCGAGGAGCTTCTTGGTGTGGGTGATCGTCTTGTTCAGCGGAGCGTTGCGGCCGAACCCGGTGCCGGCCGCCCCCATCCAGGGATCAGAGAGGTCGTTGAAGGTGCCATCCGGGGTGCGCGCCCGTTTGGCTTCTTCCGTCGGCTCGCCCAGGTCGTCCTTCGGCCGGATGTTGGGGGCCTCGAAGAGGTTCTTCTCCCGGAGTTCGTCACGCAGATGGGAGAGCTCCCTGATCTGCAGAACCAGCGACGGGTATTCGTACCATTGCCGATCACTCATGACTTGCCTATCCCTATTGTCGATGGTTGACGATTGATGTGGACGTGGAGGCTCGCGCGACGTGCTGGTCAGTGCGGCATGCGCAGCGCGAAGTAACCCAGCTTGTAATAGCCCGATCCGGTGTTGTAGAGGATTTTGCCCAGGTACACGCCCGGCAACAGCTCTACGAGCTCGTCGCGGATCTTGCGGATGACCAGCTTCGGGTTCTTCTCGATGTCGGCGTAGTCGATGACCATGACGTCGACGTCAGGATCCTCTTTACCCGGCTCGACGTAGGTCTTGAAGTCAAAGGCGAGCTTGCCGTCGACGTGGTCCTTCATCGAGTACAGCGGCCAGAGCAGCTTGCCGACCAGGCCCGTGCTCTTGGTCAGCCGGTTGTCGCCGGTGGCGGCCTGATTGTCGAAGCGCTTGCCCTGCCAGGGCATCCACAGTGCGGTGATGGCGCGCACCACTGTGTCGAACTTCGGATTGGTGGTGGTCATCACCAGCATGCCCTCGGTGGCGCCGTGCAGATCGGTCGGCGCTGTACCCAGGCGGAACAACTCATTGAGCTCTTCGTCAGCGCTGTCAGCGTCGGTGCCGGCGCGCTTGGACAGCTCCTCGATCCACGCCCACGTCGAGTCGGCCGCACCTTCGGCGTGCGTCTTCACCGAATCGCGTAGCCACTCCAGCTTCCCGGCTACGCCGGTAGAAACAGTGTCGGGTTCCTTGGCCATGAGAATTCCTCCTGCAATTCGCCTTCACGCGGACGCGGACGTGCCGGAATCCTATTGGGCTGGGCAAGCTTTCCGCAGTGATTTCCGAAGCAAATTGACAAATCGGCATCGGAATTCCCTGCGGGTCCGGACGCCCCCGGAGGGATGGGGTCTAGAGCCTGAACGGCGGATCGCCTACGCCGGCGATCATGTGCGTGCCCCAGGGCGTCTGCTCGACGACGCGGGCCGCAGCCGTGCGGTCGTCGATGGTCAGGGTGACCCCGGCCGACCGCGCTCGCGCCGTGTCGGGCAGCTCGTCGAAAACCGTTCCCTGCCAGTGGTATCGGCCATCGATGGCATCGAGATGGCCGGTGAGCCGCACCCGGCTGGCGATCTGGTTACCGCCGACGGTCACGGTCGCCGGCCCGTCGTACAGGTCATCAGGTCCCGGCTCGGAGCCGCTGAGGTAGAACCGCGACCACACGGCCGTCGGATACCAGCGGTGCAGCACGATCCTGCCCCGGGCCTCGACCCGCGCGGCACCCGAGCGCTCGATCATCCGCAGGCACCGGGCGACGTAGCGGGCCTGACGCGGCATATCCGGTCCGGGGATCCGGAAGTAGTTGGGGACGCCGTGCGCGGCGACGGCGGGGTTGGACGACGGCCGGGCGTCCACCACCACCCGGGCGGTGACGCTCCCACCATCACTGGCCGTCACGGTCCACGTCTCGGTGGCGTTGTCGAAGTGCGTCGTCGCGGCGTCGTCGAGAACGGTACAGGCGCCGAGGCTGAGCTCAGGCGGCACTGCGCGGCCGATGACGACGACGCTCACAGGAACCCGGCCCGGCGCCACATCAGGCGGCTCAGCCGGCCCATCAGTCCCACTTCCTCGAAGAAGGCGCCGAGCGGAGCGAACGACTCGCGGCACTTCCGGGTGAAATGCGGGTTCTTCCTGGCGATTTCGCGCATCTGCTTGCCGTTCAGCCCGGCCCGGTCGTAGTACACCGGCAGGGTGAACAGCATGCGGTAGAACGGGCCGCCCACGCCGTGCAGATTGGAGATCACGACCTTGCGGTACCACGGCATGGCCGGAGCCTCCTTGCGCAGGCCGTCGCGGGCGAACTGGATGTGCCGCGCCTCCTCGGTGACGTGGATCCGCATGAGGCGACGGACGATCGGCTGCAGATCGGGATCGTCGAGGATCTGGCGCTGCAGGGCATCGAAGATCTCTTCACCGACCAGAGCCGCGCCCCACAGGATCGGCCCACGGAAGATGAACGGCAGCGAGTTGATGATGATCCGCTGATAGAGCCTGGGCCGCACCGGGATTCCCCCGACCCGATCGATGGTCTTGCCGAACATCACCATGTGGCGCGTCTCGTCGCCGAGCTCGGTGAGCATGTACTGCGTGGACCGCGACGTCGGGTTGGTATGCATGATGCCCCGCAGCAGCGCCTGGTTGAGGATGTTCTCGAACCAGATCCCGGCTGACAGCATGTTGACCAGCTGTTGACGCGAGAGCTCCCGCTGCTGCTCGCGGCTCATCGCGTCCCATTGCGGCGTGCCGTAGAGAGTCACCATCTGCGGGGGCAGGAAGAACTTGTCCGGATCCAGCGGAGCGTCCCAGTCGATGTCGACGGCCGGCTCGTAGGACTTCTTGATCGATCCGTTGAGCAGACGCTCGGAGAACTCCTCGCGGGTGCGCCCCCGCGTCTCGGCGGGCGAAATCGACGTCGTCACCAGAGGACACCCTTCGTCGGCGGCAGTATCTGTGAAAGTAGAACCGCGGCCGCGTCATGTCAATACCGTCGGTACCGGATACTTGCGGTCCGGAATTGGTTGAGCCGCTCGGCGCCTCGCCGCCGGACCGGAACTGTGGAAGCATCCGGGAAATGACCTCGTTGCGCTACCGCACCGTTGACAGTCCGGTCGGCCCACTCACCCTCGCCGGAATCGGCCCGACGCTGATGCATCTGCGCATGGCAGATCAGACGCATGAGCCCGACCGCACCGGGTGGCAGCCGGCTGACGCCGGCGCCTTCGACGATGTCGTCGAACAACTCGAGGCGTACTTCGACGGCTCGCTCATCGAGTTCGACGTCGACCTTCACCTCGAGGGCACCGAATTCCAGCGCCGGGTGTGGGATGCGTTGCGCACCATTCCCTACGGCGAGACCCGTTGCTATGGCGAGATCGCGGCTCAGATCGGCTCGCCCGGGGCTGCCCGGGCGGTGGGCCTGGCCAACGGCCGTAACCCGATCGGCATCATCGTGCCCTGCCACCGCGTGGTGGGATCCACCGGCAGTCTGACCGGATACGGCGGCGGTATCGACCGCAAACGGATCCTGCTTAACCTCGAAAAAGCCCGCCAACCCGCACAAGCCGCCCTTTTCGGGTAGAGGGGATACATCGAATGGTGGAGTTCACCGCGGACGGGATCAAGGACTTCAACAGCCGGATCGTGGCGGAGTTTCGCGCGAACGGCGGAAAGGTCGGACCGCCGTTCGAGAACGCGACGCTCCTGTTGTTGCACACGACCGGCGCCAAGTCGGGTCAGCCGCGGCTCGCACCCTTGGCCTACCACCAGATCGACGACATGATCGTGATCGTGGGCTCGAAGGCCGGCGCCGACACCAACCCGGACTGGGTCCATAACCTGCGGGCGAACCCGCGCGCGCACATCGAGGTCGGCACCGACGCTTACGACGTGCTCGCACGCGAAATGCCTCTCGACGAACGCGACGAGGTTTACCCGAAAATCGTCGCGAACGCACCTGGATTCGGCGAATATCAGGAAAAGACGAATCGCGTTATTCCACTATTCGAATTGCAGCGCGTCTGATCTTCGTTTCCGCCGAAATCGGTCTGGAAATGCCTGAGCCCCCCAATTGAATTGGGGGGCTCAGGTCTTTAATGTGTGTTCGGCGGTGTCCTACTTTTCCACCCTGTTGGGTAGTATCATCGGCGCTGGCTGGCTTAGCTTCCGGGTTCGGGATGGGTCCGGGCGTTTCCCTGCCGCTATGGCCGCCGTAACTTTATGTAAATTGTTGGTCCCTGCCTGTGCACCTTGTGTGGGTGTTTTGGTGGTGGGGTGGGTGTTTTCACGATTTGTGGATGTGTGTGTGGTTGCGGGTTTTTGTGGGTTTTTTGTAAGTTTTCGGCCGGTTAGTGCCAGTTCCCTGCGCGCATTGCTGCGTTTCTAGGTCTGGTCTATCGATCCCGTGGTCTGCGGGGGGCCTTATCCCACTTGATGGGTGAGAAGCCTGGTCTTGGAGAAGGTTTCCCGCTTAGATGCTTTCAGCGGTTATCCTGTCCGAACGTGGCTATCCAGCGGTGCCCCTGGTGGGACAACTGGTGGACCAGAGGTTCGTCCGTCCCGGTCCTCTCGTACTAGGGACAGGTTTCCTCAAGCTTCTGACGCGCGCGGCGGATAGAGACCGAACTGTCTCACGACGTTCTAAACCCAGCTCGCGTGCCGCTTTAATGGGCGAACAGCCCAACCCTTGGGACCTGCTCCAGCCCCAGGATGCGACGAGCCGACATCGAGGTGCCAAACCATCCCGTCGATATGGACTCTTGGGGAAGATCAGCCTGTTATCCCCGGGGTACCTTTTATCCGTTGAGCGACACCCCTTCCACTCGGGGGTGCCGGATCACTAGTCCCGACTTTCGTCCCTGCTTGACGTGTCAGTCTCGCAGTCAAGCTCCCTTGTGCACTTGCACTCAACACCTGATTGCCGTCCAGGTTGAGGGAACCTTTGGGCGCCTCCGTTACTTTTTGGGAGGCAACCGCCCCAGTTAAACTACCCACCAGGCACTGTCCCTGAACCGGATATACGGTTCGAGGTTAGAGGTCCAATACGATCAGAGTGGTATTTCAACAACGACTCCGCAATTACTGGCGTAATTGTTTCACAGTCTCCCACCTATCCTACACAAACCGTATCGAACATCAATACCAAGCTATAGTGAAGGTCCCGGGGTCTTTTCGTCCTGCCGCGCGTAACGAGCATCTTTACTCGTAGTGCAATTTCGCCGAGTCTATGGTTGAGACAGTTGAGAAGTCGTTACGCCATTCGTGCAGGTCGGAACTTACCCGACAAGGAATTTCGCTACCTTAGGATGGTTATAGTTACCACCGCCGTTTACTGGGGCTTAAATTCTCCGCTTCACCCTTACGAGTTAACGGGTCCTCTTAACCTTCCAGCACCGGGCAGGCGTCAGTCCGTATACATCGTCTTGCGACTTCGCACGGACCTGTGTTTTTAGTAAACAGTCGCTTCTCACTGGTTTGTGCCACCCCCCACCGCTGCCCACCGCGAGGGTGTTGACAGTAAGGGGTCCCCCTTCTCCCGAAGTTACGGGGGTATTTTGCCGAGTTCCTTAACCATAGTTCACTCGTACGCCTCGGTATTCTCTACCTGACCACCTGTGTCGGTTTGGGGTACGGGCCGTGTGTGTGCTCGCTAGAGGCTTTTCTCGGCAGCTGAGGATCACCGAATTCGCCTCACTCGGCTATGCATCACCTCTCACACCTGATGACACCCGGATTTGCCTAGGTGTCGTGCTACGGGCTTGCCCCAGTATTACCACTGACTGGTACGGCTACCTTCCTGCGTCACCCCATCGCTTGACTACTACCACCGAAGGTCCCGCGCAGCCGGCGGCCGTCTTTCCCCGAAGGGATCGATCAGCCACCTTTTGGGCGGTTAGTACCGATGATTCGTCATTGGGCGCTCACACACGGGTACGGGAATATCAACCCGTTGTCCATCGACTACGCCTGTCGGCCTCGCCTTAGGTCCCGACTCACCCTGGGAGGACTGGCCTGCCCCAGGAACCCTTGGTCTTTCGGCGGGCAAGGTTCTCACTTGCCTTATCGCTACTCATGCCTGCATTCTCACTCCCACACCCTCCACCACTCGATTACTCGGCGGCTTCACCGGATGCAGGACGCTCCCCTACCCAACGCATTACTGCGTTGCCGCGGCTTCGGCGGTGTGCTTGAGCCCCGCTACATTATCGGCGCACAATCACTTGACCAGTGAGCTATTACGCACTCTTTCAAGGGTGGCTGCTTCTAAGCCAACCTCCTGGTTGTCTTTGCGACTGCACATCCTTTTCCACTTAGCACACGCTTAGGGGCCTTAGCCGGCGATCTGGGCTGTTTCCCTCTCGACGCACGGAGCTTATCCCCCGCCGTCTCACTGCCACACTCTTGGACTTGTCGGCATTCGGAGTTTGGCTGACGTCAGTAACCCTGTGGGGCCCATCGGCCATCCAGTAGCTCTACCTCCAACAAGAAACATGTGACGCTGCACCTAAATGCATTTCGGGGAGAACCAGCTATCACGGAGTTTGATTGGCCTTTCACCCCTACCCACAACTCATCCCCTCAGTCTTCAACCTAAGTGGGTTCGGGCCTCCACGCGGTCTTACCCGCGCTTCACCCTGGCCATGGGTAGATCACTCCGCTTCGGGTCCAGAACACACCACTACACCACACACTGCTGTGCGGATACGCCCTATTCAGACTCGCTTTCGCTGCGGCTACCCCACCCGGGTTAACCTCGCGACATGTCCCTGACTCGCAGGCTCATTCTTCAAAAGGCACGCCATCACCCCACGACAAGTCGAGGGCTCTGACGGATTGTAGGCACACGGTTTCAGGTACTATTTCACTCCCCTCCCGGGGTACTTTTCACCATTCCCTCACGGTACTTTTCCGCTATCGGTCACTGGGAAGTATTCAGGCTTACCGGATGGTCCCGGCAGATTCACAGCAGATTTCACGGGCCCGCTGCTACTCGGGAACATTTCACAGAAGCCATGGAGTTTTCAGTTACCGGGCTCTCACCGTCTACGGCAGGCCATCCCAGGCCACTTCACCTAACACCATGGTTTATCACTCCTGCTCCTGCCGGCAGACAGAAGAAGAACGTCCCACAACACCGCACACACAACCCCTGCCGGGTATCACATGTGCACGGTTTAGCCATCCTCCGCTTTCGCTCGCCACTACTCACGGAATCACTTTTGTTTTCTCTTCCTACGGGTACTGAGATGTTTCACTTCCCCGCGTTCCCCCCCGACACCTATGTATTCAGTGCCGGGTGACACGACATCACTCGTGCCGGGTTTCCCCATTCGGACATCCTCGGATCACAGCTCGGTTGACAGCTCCCCGAGGCATATCGCAGCCTCCCACGTCCTTCATCGGCTCCCAGTGCCAAGGCATCCACCATGCGCCCTTAAACACTTACAAACACAAAAACCAAATCAAAAAAGAAATTGCACATCAGAGAACAACAACCACACCACCACACCCCCCTCCCGAAGAAGAGAAAGCCCGGCAGCGCCACGGCTGTTGCTCGCTAGATGCTCGCAACCACTATCCACAAATCAAACACCACACCCCACCACCAAAAGCAGGGCGACAACCAAGTCCCCCAGACCCGCAGGCCTGGGCGCCTCCTCCCGAAGAAGAAGACACGGGCTTGTTGCCTCAAAGCCCAATAGTGTGTCTGATGATCCCCGCCGGCGGCATCCCCGCCACCGACCACGTTTGTTGTTGCACCAGAACCGGCGCCACTACAGCGCACGGCCCATCCATCGAATCGCCCGGCTCACCGAACCCCCACACGATGTGGGCGGGACCGAGTCTCGTGGTGCTCCTTAGAAAGGAGGTGATCCAGCCGCACCTTCCGGTACGGCTACCTTGTTACGACTTCGTCCCAATCGCCGATCCCACCTTCGACGGCTCCCTCCCTCACGGGTTAGGCCACCGGCTTCGGGTGTTACCGACTTTCATGACGTGACGGGCGGTGTGTACAAGGCCCGGGAACGTATTCACCGCAGCGTTGCTGATCTGCGATTACTAGCGACTCCGACTTCACGGGGTCGAGTTGCAGACCCCGATCCGAACTGAGACCGGCTTTAACAAGGATTCGCTCCACCTCACGGCATCGCAGCCCTTTGTACCGGCCATTGTAGCATGTGTGAAGCCCTGGACATAAGGGGCATGATGACTTGACGTCATCCCCACCTTCCTCCGAGTTGACCCCGGCAGTCTCCTACGAGTCCCCGGCATAACCCGCTGGCAACATAGGACAAGGGTTGCGCTCGTTGCGGGACTTAACCCAACATCTCACGACACGAGCTGACGACAGCCATGCACCACCTGCACACAGGCCACAAGGGAACCGACATCTCTGCCGGCGTCCTGTGCATGTCAAACCCAGGTAAGGTTCTTCGCGTTGCATCGAATTAATCCACATGCTCCGCCGCTTGTGCGGGCCCCCGTCAATTCCTTTGAGTTTTAGCCTTGCGGCCGTACTCCCCAGGCGGGGTACTTAATGCGTTAGCTACGGCACGGATCCCAAGGAAGGAAACCCACACCTAGTACCCACCGTTTACGGCGTGGACTACCAGGGTATCTAATCCTGTTCGCTCCCCACGCTTTCGCTCCTCAGCGTCAGTTACTGCCCAGAGACCCGCCTTCGCCACCGGTGTTCCTCCTGATATCTGCGCATTCCACCGCTACACCAGGAATTCCAGTCTCCCCTGCAGTACTCCAGTCTGCCCGTATCGCCCGCACGCCCACAATTAAGTTGTGGGATTTCACGAACAACGCGACAAACCACCTACGAGCTCTTTACGCCCAGTAATTCCGGACAACGCTCGCACCCTACGTATTACCGCGGCTGCTGGCACGTAGTTGGCCGGTGCTTCTTCTGTAGGTACCGTCACTTGCGCTTCGTCCCTACTGAAAGAGGTTTACAACCCGAAGGCCGTCATCCCCCACGCGGCGTCGCTGCATCAGGCTTGCGCCCATTGTGCAATATTCCCCACTGCTGCCTCCCGTAGGAGTCTGGGCCGTATCTCAGTCCCAGTGTGGCCGGACACCCTCTCAGGCCGGCTACCCGTCGTCGCCTTGGTAGGCCATTACCCCACCAACAAGCTGATAGGCCGCGGGCCCATCCCACACCGCAAAAGCTTTCCACCACAAACCGTGAAGTCCATGGTCCTATTCGGTATTAGACCCAGTTTCCCAGGCTTATCCCAAAGTGCAGGGCAGATCACCCACGTGTTACTCACCCGTTCGCCACTCGTGTACCCCGAAGGGCCTTACCGTTCGACTTGCATGTGTTAAGCACGCCGCCAGCGTTCGTCCTGAGCCAG